>OIYG01000162.1_pt1 | contig 73757 bp, 63 predicted proteins | sample 1587861 | NCBI WGS metagenome assembly OIYG01 (sample SAMN03283272) | human gut metagenome | biome: human-associated habitat; material: feces | host: Homo sapiens | place: Peru | collected 2012
AAACTCATTTTTTAATCCTCTTTATCTCTCGTACTTATATAAAGTATTTACTTCTCAATTTATTGCCTTTTTTTACTAAAATATTAAGTTTTGTAAACATGCTCAATTTCAACAGCCACATGCATTTGCATGATTTCGGCGTCTATAAAATAATCTGAGTTCCTAGTAATATTTTATTTGAATCTTGAGCATATTCGGAGTGAGAATAAATATAATTAAGCATAAATTTTAAAGCACTTCCTTTAATAAAATAATTTATACCGGCAGTATATTCTGAATTATGTCTTCCGTTTTTTGTTCTATCAGCATTAAAAATATCGTATCTTGCAAGCAATTGCAATTTATTGGTTAAATAGTAAGAAGCCGTTGCATTAAAACCATCCGCTTTTTTAGTAGTCAAACCGCTCATACCGTTAGAACCATTTGATACAGCATATTCGCAATCAAATTGGGCTCTTTTATATTTATAGTTTAAGTGTGCAGAAACAACAGTATAATCAAAATTTCTGTGACCTGCGTTTAACCCTCCACCTATTTTCAATTTACCGTATTTACCATTAGTTTTTCCTAATGGCTTTAATGATGCTAAACCATTAAATTCAACCCCCGGAAGAAATTGTTGAAAATTTCTATCGGTACTTGTCATACCGATATTGTATTCAACTAAATCATAGTTACCTAATATTTTTGTACCAACGCCTCTGACACTACCAAAGTTTCTGGCAATTTGTGAACGTCGTAAAAAAGGAGTCATATAACCGCTTGTTCCACCTTCTACACCTATTGGAGTTCTAAAACTTCCTAAGAATACACTGTGATGCGGAATTGCATTAATTGTAATAAAATCATCTCTTACCAATGTTTGGAAGAAATTTTTATCAGCTTGCGGTAATAAATTAAAAATAAAACAATAATTTGCTTTTAGTTTTTCATTTCTGAATTCACCTTTCATGGCTAAATCTATTGAATTTTCATCATACATGGTATGATAACCGTTACGCAAAATATTAGCCGATATAGTCCCCCCATAAACAAAAAACGGTTGCATGTTTTTTATTGGACCACTTTCAAATTCCATAAATGTGTCTTGTGAAAAAATTCCGCCGGTATAGCTTAATGCTTTGTATTCTGCACTTGCTTTCAAATAAGTTTCATCATTATTGCCTAATATTCGGTCAAACAAAGTAACTTCTTCAGCTTTTTGTTCGGCTTGAACATCCGGAATTATGGCCCCGTCTAAATTAAAAGTATTTTTATCTTCCTCTTCTTCGGCACCCAAAACCTCTTCTATTTTTTCTTGCAAAGGTGACTCAACATCATTAATTGACAAGTAAACAGTATCTTCTGCACAACAATAATTTGAAGACACTAAAAAGAATATAACAGATACAATCAATAACTTTTTCATATTAAGTACAATTATCCCTCAAAAAGATATAAAATAAATGCTTTATTAACAAATATTGTAAACATTTTCAAAAATAAAACTTGACGTAAGAATTTCTTTATTATAGAATTTTCTTGCGGACTAAAGTCTTGGCATTAAAGCAAGACCTCCACCGCGGAATCAAATATAATGGCGACGGGATGTAGCAAGGACTCCGGAGAAAACAATTAATAATTGTTTTCATTGGAGGAAAGTAGCGCAAGCTACCAGCAAGCATGTCGAAGCAGAAAAATTGAATATAATGGCGACGGGATGTAGCGCAGCTGGTAGCGCACTTCGCTTGGGACGAAGGGGTCGCACGTTCGAACCGTGTCATCCCGACCATTTTAAAAGAACCGCCTTCAAAGACGGTTCTTTTTTATAGAAATAACACAAACTATCACAATTATTAGAGGAAATTTATTATGGATTTTATAACTATCACTATTGAAATACTTAAATCATTGTCTATTATCGGTGGATTCGGTGTTGGTATTATTTTATTAACAGTTTTGGTTAGACTTGCAATGTGGCCTTTAGGCGTTTCACAACAACGTTCTATGCGTACAATGCAAATGCTTCAACCTAAAATGAAAGCTATCCAAGAACGTTATAAAAATAATCCTCAACAAATGCAAACAAAGATGATGGAGTTCTACAAAGAACATAAATTCAACCCAATGGCCGGATGTTTCCCACTATTAATCCAAATGCCTATTTTCATTTTGTTGTATTCAGCATTAATGAGTCCTCAATTCATTCAAATTGCAGGTGATAGCCCATTCTTATTCATTAACAGATTAGATGCTACACTAAAAACTAATGCCGGAATTTCAAACGATGGCGTTTTGGGTGTTTCTAAATATGATAGTTTTATGTTAGGTAAAACAGCTAAAGTATACTTAGACAAAGAAACTCTAGACAACGTAAAAATTTCAAAACCTAACAAAGCTGTTGAAATTCAAGGTGAATTAACTCCCGGGGAACCTGTTGATTTCAAAGTTAGCCTTGATAACTTAGATTTAAAATTTAGCCAATTGGATAAAATCCAAAAAGCAGAAATTACAGTTACTGATTTACAAACAAAAGAATCCGAACTTATGACATTTGAAAGAAAAGATGGCATTTTGGTTGCCTCTTTCCCTACAAAAGAAGTAAAAAACACACTTCACTATGATGTTTTAATATTAATCGTATTATTCGGTTTGACAATGTTTGCTACTCAAAAAATTATGATGGCAACATCTAAAACTAAAAACCAAGATCCTGCACAAGAAGCAATTCAAAAATCAATGAACACATTCATGCCAATTATGTTAACAGCAACATTCGTGTTCATTCCAATTCCGGCAGGGGTTCTATTATACTTAATTTCAAGCAATATTATCCAAGTTATTCAAACAGTGGTAATTAACAAACAACTTGAAAAAGAAGACGAAAAGAAAAAACAAAAAATAGATGAAGACGTAGTTGCAAAAGCAAAAAAGGTTGAAAATAAAAAATAAATGTTAGTTAGCGAATTTGACTACAATTTACCGGAAGAACTTATTGCACAAACACCAAGCAAAAAGCGTGAAGATTCACGTATGATGGTGCTTGACAAACAAGCTCAAACTATTGAACATAAACACTTTTACGATATTGTTGATTACCTCGATGATAACTGCATTTTGGTACTAAACAATACCAAAGTTATACCGGCACGTCTTTATGCGCATAAAGAAACAGGTGCTTTAATTGAGATATTCTTGCTAAAAGAACACGATAACAAACAATGGGAAGCTTTAATAAAGCCGGCAAAACGTGTAAAAGAAGGCATGACATTAAAAGTTGCCGATTGCTTGAGCGTAAAGATGCTTAAAAGACTTGATGAAGGCAAATGGCTTATTGAACTTATATATGAAGGAATTCTATACGAAGTTTTAGACAAAGTTGGCAATATACCTCTTCCACCTTACATTGAAAGAAAAATGACAGATGATGAACGTAAATCACTTGATTACGAACGTTATCAAACAGTTTATGCAAAAAATGAAGGTTCTGTTGCCGCTCCAACTGCAGGTTTACACTTCACAAAAGAAATACTGGAAAAACTAAAAGCTAAAGGTGTTGAAATTGCGTATGTAACATTAACAGTAGGTTTGGGTACTTTTAGACCTGTAAAATGCGAAGAAATCACTGATCATAAAATGGATTCTGAAGAATTTGAGATTTCTCAAGAAACAGCTGATGCAATAAATAAAGCAAAATCAATGGGTAAAAAGCTTGTAGCTGTGGGAACCACATCTGTCAGAACTCTTGAAACAGCATATCAACAATTTGGCGAAATAAAAGCTTGCAAATCCGCTTCACGCCTATTTATATATCCACCTTATGAATTTAAAGTGGTAGATAATTTAATCACTAATTTTCATTTACCAAAATCAACTCTATTAATGTTAGTTAGTGCACTTGAGGGCAAAGAATTTATTTTTAAAGCATATGAAGAAGCCATAAAAAATAAATATCATTTTTACTCATATGGCGATTGCATGTTGCTAAAATAATGGGCAAAATAAAAGCCTTACAAGGACATGTAAGGCGAATGAATTAGTGTACATGCATGCTATAACATGCTTTCAGACATGGCAAACATGTTTAAGTATCTTAACAATTGGCTTTGAGCATGATTTAATGTTTCAATTTTCTACTAAAATTTAATTATGAATACGACAATCAAAGAAGAAAAAACATCAGGCTTTGTAACAACATCGGACAATATAAAAATTGCCTACAATCACGTAATTACGGGGCATAATACTGTTTTAATAATTGCACATGGATGGTTTATGAGTAAAGACTCGGCTGCTTTTGTTGATTTGAGTAAAAATTTCAAAAAACACTTTGACATAATAACATTTGATTTCAGGGGACACTGCAAAAGCAATGGATTATACAGTTTTGGACATAACGAAGTAAAAGATTTAGCGGCAATTGTCGAATACGCAAATTTGAAATACAAACAAATTTACTTAATGGGCTTTTCACTTGGAAGCCTTATCTCTATTGACTTTTGTGCCAATAACAACGCTGTAGATAAATTAATCTTGGTTAGTGCACCTACCGATTTTAAAAAAATAGAAAACAATGTATTTAGCCCAAATGCCTTTATTCCAACTCTTAAAAAGTTTGAATTCAAACGCTGGACTTCAATACGCTTCACTCATCCGTTCAAAACAAAGCCGATACCGCTTGAAGTAATTGGTAAAATTTCAATTCCAAAGCTTTTTTTAGGTGGCGAAAAAGATCCCATAATAAGAATATGGCATAATCACGAGCTTTTTCAAAAAGCAATTGAACCGAAAAAAGAGATTGTTATAAAAAATGGAAAACACGCTGAAGATATCTATCTTGAAAACAAAGAACATTTCGTAAAAACTTGCCTAGAGTGGCTTACAGGAGAATTTTAATGTCTGATTTAAAAAATAAATTTGATTATTTTATACGAGAAAAAACTAAATTTTCCAGAAAAAATTACTCTCCAAAAGCAGACGACGTAAGTGACTTAGTGCCAGACAGCGAGTATGATTTGACCATTTTAAAAAATGATATAACCCGATTAAATTGTTCCGAAAACCTCTATATACTTGATATTTTAGATAAATATTTTCCGATTTTTCCTCGTGAGGATTTGAAAATACTGGATATTGGCTCTAAAAATTGGTTTTATGCAAGAGGTGAATATATTTATTTTAAAAATGCCTGCCATCACCTTGAAATGACAGGTGTAGAACTTGATGCATACAGGCTTTGCTGGAATTTGTATTCAAGAAAAGAAATTGCAAAATACAACATAAAATATTTACCATTCACAAATTATATTGCAGATAATTTTATGAACATAAATGGCTGTTTTGATTATATTACGTGGTTTTTGCCGTTTGTTGGAGAGTTCCAACATAAAAGATGGGGATTGCCAATGAAGTTTTTCAAACCGGCTGAAATGCTTTTGCACGCTAAAGAATGCCTAAATGACGGCGGTAGCATGTTTATTATAAATCAAGGTGAATCTGAATATTGGCTTCAAAAGCAGTTGTGCGAAGATTTAGGGCTTAATTATCAAGAAATTGGCTTGATAAGAAGCGATTTTTATCAATACAGATTTCCAAGATACGCTTTAATTGTGCATTAGAGTGCGTTATTATATAGAAAAAAGGAAAGGATTATATGAAAAGAAACATTATAATAGCTATAAGCCTTATTTTGATTACATCTTGCGGAGCTTATGCCGCAAAATACAAGGTAAATACTAGCGGTACAGTAAAGCAAAACGGTCAAATCGTTTCACCGACTAAAACAACGACAACTAACTATTACAATGTATATACACCTCAAAGTTACATTGGCAGTAACCAAGTTAATTCCGGTCAAGTTCCTGTCATAGAGCTAGTTATGGACTATTCAGGCAGCATGTCAAATTGGATTAAAGAAGCTAAACGTGCGATGTCATCTATAATGGCACAAATTCCAAGTTCTACAGCTGTTGGTTTTAGGGTGTTTGGGTACAATTTGCATGGCTCAAATCCTTCAAACAATGCGACTGTAGCGCAAGTTCGAAAAGTAGTAAAAAAGAACGGCAAATATATGGCTGTAACGCAGAATTTCATTGGCAATACAACCGGTTATTGTAGCTCAACACGTCAAGTAGCACAGGTTACAAGAAATAATACAGTCTCAATTCAAAGAGGAATGAATTCAGTAGACATTGGAGGTGCCACACCGCTTGTCTACGGCTTAGATAGAGCCATTTATCAAGACTTTGCAAACATTTCTCGCAATACGCCTAAAAAGGTTGTCCTTATTACCGATGGAGGTGAAAACTGTGGCGGAGATCCTTGTGCTTTCGCAAAGCAACTTATGTCAAGTCGTCAAGATGTGCATATAGACGTAGTTTTGGTGGGTAGTAGTTCAAGCAAACTTTCATGTTTGGCAACAACAACAGGCGGAAAATTCTATACTGTTAAAAATTTGTCTAATTTCTCTACGGTAATCCAACAGTCAATGACAACGCCATCTTCAGCGGTTCAGCAACAAAATCAACAATACTACGAATTTATAAAGTAGGTAAAAACATACATTATTCAAACGATACGGGCTCATTCAAAGTCTGTATCGTTTAGTATTTCTGTCACTAAGTTCAAATCAAAGTTGGTATGTATCATTTTTATTACATCATAGGTATGCGTGTCCGTAAAAAAGTGTACGTAAAAATACGTACGTATTAAATCAGACAACTTTTTGATTGAAAAATGCTATAATGTATTTGTTGAATTTGAAATGTAAAAGAGGTATTTTATGATAATTGAAAAATTTATGAGATTCTGAAACAAGTTTTGTATGACACAAGTTAAATTATTATACTTGCTCTCAAAATACAGTTCGTAATAACATAGGGTTAAACATTATTCAGCAAAAATTAATACAAGTATACTTCAAAGTTGCCGCCATACATGTTCACACGCAGGTGTAAAGTTTCGCCGTTATAACCTTTTGGCGGAGCTGAAAATGTTGGCAAGGACATTACAGCATTATAAACAACATCATTCAAACTATCATTATCAGACTGTTTGGCAAAGCTCCTGTTCACAAGTCTTCCGGTTGAATCAATCTTGAAGTTTACAATACACTCACCATCACCGACAACTCTTGCGAAATCTATTCTTGAAGCCATTCTGTTACGCAAAGACAATTTATAATTATTAAACTCTTGTTTTAGAACTGCTGTATTTTGCGTAGTTTGAGGTTTTGAAGCAGTTTTTGTTTGAGTCACTTTTTGAGTTTGTTTTTGAGGTGAAGATTGCTTTTGAGAAACTGTTTTATTTTGAGTTTTTGTCACTGATTTTGAAGTTTCCTGTTTTATAAGTTTTGGCAATTCAACAAGTTTTGAAGAAGGTTCAACAGCCTCTTGTTGTTGCATCGATTGTGCCTCAGCCTTGTTAGGTTGTTCAGTAGCTTTTGGCGGTGTACTATTCCATAATTTATCAATATCAGGAATATTCACATTTTGCGTTTGTTTTGGCATTTCAACTGATTTTTCGTCATTCTCATTAAGCAAGGAATTACCAGCAAACATCACTATCAAAATTGCAAGCACAACGCATACGCAAAAAATAGTTGTAGAAACCGGATCAAAGAACTGCTTTAATCGAGAATAGTCATATTGAGGAGTTTTTGATTGTATTTCAACTTGTTTTGAAACCTCCTTTTTAACTTCTTTTTCAACTTTAAGTTCTTTTGGCTCTTCCTCTTTATTAAGTTTTGTAACATTTGTAACATCTATTTTAGGTGTTTGTGGTGACTTTAAAATTTCATCAAAGGTATCGTTACCGCAGTCGCAGTAATCCGGTTTTGTTTCGTATTCAGTTCCACATTCTCTGCATTTATACATAAATTTCACCTATTTTTTTACTTTTTCGATATCATTATAATCGTTTGGAGAGCTATAACGTTGCTTTCCTGCTATTTTCCAACCGCCTTCAACTGTAGTTGTCAAGCGTGACGAGCCATAAGGGAAGTTTAGAATACTTTTACCCTGATAACTTCTAATCACCGGAGCAATATATTCAATTGCAAACGGAGTGTACGAAGGGGTTAGCGACCAAGTTTTAACATTTGAAACTCGTCCGAATTTATCAACATTAAAAGTAAATTTAAAGATTGTACCTTGTTCTACAAACGGAAGTTGAGTATCACGCATTATAGTGTTTTGAAGGTTAGAGCGCCACTTATTCCAAGCAATTTCCTCTTCGGCTTGAGTCATTTTTCTTGCTTCTGTTTGCTTTGGTTGTTGAGTTGTAACCGTTCTGGGTACGGCTTTATTTTGAGTTTGTTTTGTTTGAGGAGATGTTTGTTTTTTAGTTTGAATTGTTGTTCTAGGTTGTTCAGTATTTGTATTTTGAGTATTTTGAACAGTATTTACAACCTCTTCCACCTTTTTTCTTTGTTGAGGTTGTTGCGTAACAGTTGGCATTGATTTTTCGACTTTTGTTTCAACCTTCGGTTCTACAATTGTGTAGTCAGAATTGTAAACCAACACAGCAGTATGCATCTTTGGCTTTGTGCAGAAGATACATATTGTGCTTATAATTGCCAAAAACAGCAATATTTTAAAAAACAAATTATAGTTCATTAATCTCTATCAACTTTTGCTAACAATTCGTCACAAGCAAAACATTCGAATTTTGTATTGCTCAACATATAAGTTTCTGCAATCAAGATAGCTGTAGGAACTAAAGCTCCCAATAAACTTACGGTCATTCCCCACAAGTCGCTACCCATTTCTTGCATAAAGTAAGAAACGTTCATTGTAAATTCAATAACAATAATTGTGATACCGATTGCAAAAGAACGACGTATATCTGCATCTAATCTTTTTACACCTGCAAGACCGTAGATTTCAACACCGTGTTGAAGGTAGTTGCTAAAACCATCTTGTTTCAAAACATTTGAACCTTGGATTTTTCTTATGCAAGTAAACGCATTGACAAAGGCGAAAAATGCAAACACAATCATTACAGATGCCAAAACCAGGAATACAGGGCTGAGTCTTAAGCCTGAAATTCTTATCCAGCCTGCAGCTTCAGGGAAGCACATTGCCAAAGTATTTGAAACACCATAAGCCAAGAATGGCGCTGTACAAATACCTAAAATAATTTCACCGACTGATTTAATTTGAAGTGTGAACAATGTGTCACCGATTTTTTTCAATTTTGAATTGCTCAAGTTATTTACAAATCTTTCAATCCATTGTTGATATTCTTTTACAACGTGTTCAAAATCTGCTCTATATTCGTATCTGTCCAAATCCATTCTTGTCATTGTACTATTGTGTTTGAAATATCCGCAAGCAACTGCAAGAATTACGGTTGTTGCAACAAAGAATAGTGACATCAAAACAGCGAAGAATGGTAATTGATTTGAAGTCATGTAGTATAAAGTGTTAATCAAATAAACTACAGCATAGAAGACTGCTGATGTTACAACCATAAATTTTTCTGCAATTTTTGTTGTAACAGAGCCTTCACCAATTTTGTTTTGCAAGAACAAGAACATACCTTGTTTTGCCATCAATCCAACACCGTAAATTACAACCATAAACAAGAAGATAGCCTTCATATTTGTAGGCATTTGGATTACGTTTGCAGAATCTTTAAGTGGTAAGCCCATAATATAGTTTGAAAGACCGAAAGCACAAACCAATGATGCAAATAACAAAGCAAAATGTAGAACAATGCCTGTTTTAGAGTTCATTGATAATTTATTTTTTAAGTTATTCATTTCTGCTGAAACTTCTTTTGTAATAGCAATTCTGGCTTCTTCTATTTCTGCCTTTCTTTTTTCAATTTTCAATCTTGCTGCAGCATTAACCTCTTTGCCATACAACTCTTTCAAATCTTCTTCTGTCAAGTTTTCTTGAGTAAGTGAAGTTGAAATAGTGTCACCAATAACTTTAATTGTAATAAATTCGTCTGTTCCGTCAATCATAACCTTACAAACCTTTTCAACTTCTAATCTTGCAGGAAGAGGTTTTCCTTTAAACAAAAATTTAGGGTTATTAAATTGGTTTAAAAGAGTGCATTTATTCTCTTTTGGATCATATTGAACTGCTAACATACAGTCAAAATCAACATCTAATTTGAAATCAAATCCGTCTTTTGAGCAGATATTCACCAATTCTTTATCAGAAAAAGTTCGTTCTGTATTTTTTGTAATTATAGTAAAAGCCATTTGTTTCTCCTATCTGCCAATTGCTTCTAAAAATCTTCTGTTTGCTTTATCCACGTTTTGTTCATTTGCCACAATCAATTTTGTTTCACCCAAAACAGGATTTAATTTTGTTTTAACAAGGTCTAACTTTTCAGGATGTGCAAATACAAACATCATTGCAATTTCAGGTGCATATTGCTGTACGGTTTTAACATTTTGAGGAAGAGTTTCCCAGTTAATTTGTTTTGTTACATCACCTTCATTTTCCAAATCACCAACAACGACTACAGCAGGAATATAACCTTCTTTTTTCATTGTTAAACAATGGTCGAAGGCTTTTTTAAGAGCTTCGCCATATGCTGTACCATAATCTTTGCTATCCAATTGAGTGAATGCTTCTAAAGCTTTTCTAATTCCCATTGTGTCACTTGGTGAACCTTCATAAATAAGGTATGATTTTTCTGATACTTTTAAAACTTTAACCGCATCTTCCGGATCTAAAATTGAGCAAAGCGATTTAATATATTTAATTTCAGTCGGTAACATTTGTTGGTTTGATGCAGAAGAGTCTACTACAAAAATTACAGCTGATTTATGAAAATCATCCACCTTAATGTTTTTAGCAATTACGAACAACAACTTGCCAACAATTGCAATTGCTAAAATTAAAAGTCCCAAAATAATTAACCTTTTATTCATTTCTTTTCCCTTATCTAGTAACTTAAAACCACGCTTAGCGGTTTCTTTAATTCTAATTCTAATTCTGTATAAATAGGAATTTCAGCATCAACACCTTTTTCGGCTGTTGATGTCAAGGTTCCTGTTGCGGCTCCACTTGCAGCACCAATTGCTACAGATTTACCCACGCTTGAATTATCAGAAAGCAATCCGACAATCAAGCCTAAAACTGCCCCGATTATAGCTTGTGTTGCAACCGTACTAACAACTGAACTTATTTTCCCATCATTTGTTACCGTAAAATCAACCTTGTCTATTGAAACATCATAAACTTTTCCTTCAGGTGTTCTTATTTGGTTAAAATCAATAATAACATGTCCGTTCATTGAACCGTATGTTGCATGCCTTGCTTTTATTAGTTTTCCTGTAACAACACTTCCTTGAGGTGCAACAACACAGTTGTTATAAGTCCAATCTTCAGAAAGTATTGCTATTACATTGTCACCAACACTTGCATTTGCTGTATTAATAGGAGTTTGCAGATATGCTTTAAATACTGTACCCTTTGAAATTTGTCCGACATAACCTTTTAAAACATCTTGAGAAACAACTTTTCCCGAACGTTGTTGAATTTCTTGAGCATCTCTTGAAACCTCTTCAAATGTATATTTTGAAGATTTGTTTGCTCTTACGTTCTGAGCTTTTGTTGCAAATGTAGATAAATATGTTGCGTTAAAAGATTCGTCATAGCTTAAATTTAATTTATTGAATTCTTTTAAAATTGAACTATTCAAGCTGTTATTATCACCGTCAAAATAGTAAAACATATTTGCACCGCTTGTTTGAAGCACAACAACGGCAGAATTTTTATTGTTTGTTGTAATTCCTAAGTACGGATCTGATTTACTCAATAAATATTTTTTTGATGCGAAACTCTTTTCCACAATTGGTTTCAAGGTTGTTTTTGAAGTGTTTCTCACAAAATACAAGTGAGAAACTGCAAAACAGGCATTTGCAGAAAGCAAGTATACAACCGCTACAAATAAGGCTAGAAAACGCTTCATTACTTCACCTCACCTTGTTTAACTTCTGTTGTCGTAATCTGTTTTGTTGTAGTGATTGAACCATCATCGTTGAATTTAATCAAATAGTCAATCACGCTTACGGAAAACATTTTATGCATTTTAGGATTTGTAACCATCAAAGCTACACCTGAAACAGCCATAAAAGTAAGCAGTGCTATTAGTACAACTTTTGTGGTAACTGTTTTTACCTTAAATATTACAACTGTTAAAATTAAAAATATCCCTAAAATAATTAATGCTAGTATCATAAATCCTTTTCTCTCGTTTACATATTTATTATAAGATTAAAAGAGGGTAACAAACTTATTTTTACGCACATTTTAACATTATTTAACGATTTTGAGGTTGTATAATTTGCTCAATTATCTTTTGCAAATCCTCTTCAGAAACCTCTGCATTAGGGTTATTTCCATATTTTTTAATCAACTCTTCATTTATGACCTGAATATTCTCAGGTGAAATTTGCTTCAAATCTATATTTTCATAATTCTGCATTATGTTTTCCAACTGCTGATTTTTTTCAGGTTTATTAATTGTTCTGCTATTTTCTTGTAGTTCAAACCTTTCTTCAGGCGGTTCCATTCTTTTTTGAGAAAATCTTCTATCTTCCGGCGAAATTTCTGGCTCTATATATTTTTCTAATATATTACGATTTTCATATTCAACATCATTATTATTTTCACCTTTTACAAGTTTTTCAACTCTTGTAGGCTGTTTTTCATCATTTTTATTATTCTTTGCATCAAGAATACTTTTCCAAAACAAAGAAAATACAGAAAACATTAAAATTAACAACAAGAATAAGAGTAATATGTTACGCATTTTACACTCCCAAGCCTCGCCAATAAGTTTTCATCTCGGTTATAAGTCTTTGTATTGTAGCAGTGTCGTGCTCTTTTGCACATACCTCAATTTCTTTTGATATGTCATAAATCTTGTTTATACGCAAATTGCCCGCAGCCCCTTTTATTGAATGCGCAATCTCAGCTGATAAATCTAAGTCGTTTTTCATTATAGAAGTTATTAAGTCTTGGATTTGGTTTGACAATTCAGTTCCAAAATCAGACAACAAATCCTTTGCATCTTCAGTTTCAATGCCTAAGTCACCTTTTATTAAGTCTAAAATCATAGAAAGTTCTTGTTCGTTCTCAACTTTTGCCTCGATAAAATCATTTTCGATAGACTTATCAATTAAATTGTCATATTTTTTCAATATTTCAAGCAAACTTTCGTACTTTAAAGGCTTTGCCAAATAATCATCCATGCCAGCATCAAGACAAGTTTGATAATCACTTTGCATCGCATTTGCAGTTAAAGCGACTATCGGAAGGTTTTTGTATTGAGAATCTGCTCTTAAAATCTTTGTTGTTTCATAACCGTCTAAAACAGGCATTTGACAATCCATTAAAACTAAATCGTAAGTATTTGCATATATAGCATCAATCGCCTCTTTGCCATTGCCTGCAATATCGCAACTTAAATTAGCTTTTGCCAACATTTTTGTTATAAGTTTTTGGTTTATCAAGTTATCCTCAACCAACAAAACTCTTAATGTCAAACCTGAACAAGCTTCCAATAAGGTTTGATTAGTAACGGTTTCTTCTGTTTTGTTATTCATTACCAGATTGATACACTTTAACAAATCTTCTTTTCTGACAGGTTTTGGCAGATAACCTTGAATTAAGCTTTCGGTATTAGCCTTGCAATCCGCCATTTGTGCTCTTGATGACAATAGGATAATCGGTAAATCTGAAGATTTTTCTCTAACCTTCTGCGCTAAATGTAATCCGTCATATTCAGGCATACAATAATCCGACAAGATTAAGTCATATCCGCTATTAACGGTCAACTCATTAATCGCTTCTTCTACTGATTCAACACAAATTGTTTCGCAATCAAATTCTTTTAAGTAGTAAGATATTATTTTTAAGTTTGTTTTGTTATCGTCTACGACTAAAATTTTTAAGTCATTCAATTTGTAATCTTGAAACTCTAAGGGTTCATCCTTTGACTCATCTACCCCGAATTCAGCCGTAAATGTGAATGTTGAACCTACTCCTTCTTCCGATTTTAGAGTAATTTTCCCGTTCATCATTTCAACCAAATTTTTAGAAATTGCCAAGCCTAATCCTGTACCGCCATACTTTCTTGTAGTCGAACTATCTGCTTGTGTAAAGGCTTCAAATATTTTTTCTTGATGCTCTTTTGATATACCTATACCGGTATCTGAAATTTCAAATTGCAGTTTTACTTTTTCATCTGATTTTTCAATCATTTTAGCAGTAACATTAATTTCTCCATGTTCAGTAAATTTAATTGCATTATTTATAAAATTGTTCAAAACCTGCTTTAATTTTACGGAATCTCCGACAATTTTTTCCGGCACATCTGAGAAACAAAGTACATTAATTTCAACATCTTTTTTAGATGAGTTTGAAGAAGCTAAAGTACCGACATCTTCCAAAACATTTCGAACATTAAAGCTAATATTTTCCATTAGCATTTTTCCGGCTTCAATTTTTGACAAGTCTAAAATATCGTTAAGCAATTCCAATAAAATTTCAGAAGACTTTTGCGCCTCTGTTACGTAGTCCTTTTGCTCTTCTGTTAATTTTGTTTCAGAAAGAAGTTGAATAAAACCTAAAATACCATTCATCGGAGTTCTGATTTCATGGCTCATATTCGCCAAAAACTCACTTTTTGCTATGTTTGCAGTTTCTGCAAGCATAGTTGATTCTCTCAAGGATTTTTCTTGTCTTCGCTCTTCCGTAATATCATAAGATATCCCCAAAAGTCCGACAATTTTGCCCTTTTCATCCAAAATCGGAGCTTTTGTAATCGATACATAATAGTCTTCACCGTTTATAAGCATATGTTCAACTTCACGAAAAATCTGCTTAGTTCTTATTACTTTTTTATCGCATTCAACAAGCTGTTCTACAGTTTTTTCAGGGGCAAGATTTTCGGAACGAAGAATCTCGCTCATATGTCTGCCTATAATATATTCTTTTTTTAAACCGTAATAGTTTTCGTACTCTTCATTAATCATACGAAAACGTCCGTCAATATCCTTAATCCACAAGGCAAACGGAATATTATCAAATAACGCTCTTAACTGAGAGCTTTGTTCTTTAACTTTTAAAACAAGTTTTCTCTTTTCGGTGATATCCCTTGACACACCCTGAACACCAATAACTTCACCAACATTGTTATAAAGTGGAGATTTTATAGTTTCAATTAATCGAGTACCTTTTTCAGGATGCTCTACCAAAGTTTCAAAAGTATGCGGTTCTTTTGTTTTAACAATAATTTCGTCTTCTTCTTTAAATATTTTAACCATTTCCGGCGGAAAAATTTCTTCATCTTTTTTTCCAATCATTTCTTTCATTGACGAAAAACCTGCCATTACAGCATTCGCTTTTGACGTACCTTGATAAACTCCTGTTAAGTCTTTAAAAAATATGTACTCAGGTGTTGAATTCAACCAATTCAGCCAAGCCTCTGCTCTTGTTTCTAAATCCAGTTCCATGTAAAATCCTATCTTTACTAAGTGTAACTATACTAGCATAAAATTTTGCAAATGAAAAAATAGATGTTATAATTCATTTATGAATAAGAAGATTTTAATTGTTGACGACAACGAAACTAATTTAAAAATATTGACTTTAATATTAAAGAAAGATGCTTACAATGTTATACAAGCTAACGATCCGAAAATTGTAAGAGGGCTTGTATTAAGAGAAAAACCAGATTTAATCTTGTTAGATATAAACATGCCTGATATTAACGGCCTTGATTTGGCCGAACGCTTAAAGAAAGATCCACAAATAGGCGACATTCCGATTATATTCATTAGCGCTTTGTCTAACTCTTCAGATGTTGCTAAAGGATTTGCTGTCGGGGCAGTTGACTACATTACAAAACCTTACAAAGCAGAAGAGGCCAGAGTTCGTATAAAAACTCATTTAAAATTGTGTGATATGAAAAAAGCACTTGAAGAAAAAAATAAACACTTGATGCAAATTGTTGAAAATCAGGTAAAAAAGACATCAGAAGCTCAAATGGAAACAATTTTTTCTCTTGCAAAACTTGCACAATCAAGAGATGATGACACAGGCAAACACTTAGAAAGAGTTCAAAAGTATTGTTTTGCATTAGCAACGGAACTTTCAAAAAACTCACCGTACAAAGATGAAATAGACAAAAACTTTATCAAAAATATTGTATACGCAAGCCCATTACACGACATTGGCAAGGTTGCAATATCAGACAGCATTCTTTTAAAACCGGGCAAATTAACACCTGAAGAATTTAATAAAATGAAACTTCATACAATTTATGGCGCAGACACTCTTGCAGAAGTTCATAAAAAATTTGGAAGAAACGATTTTATTGAAATGGGCGTTTACATTGCCCGCTACCACCACGAACGTTGGGACGGCTCAGGATATCCTGAAAACTTACAAGGCGAAGACATTCCATTATGCGCAAGAATTATGGCTATTGCGGATGTTTATGATGCTCTTGCGTCTAAACGTGTCTACAAGGTTGCTTTTCCTCACGAAAAATGTGTAGACATAATGATAGAAGGACGAGGTACTCAATTTGATCCTTACATTTTAGATGCCTTCATAAATATTAATAAAGAATTTAAGAAAATCAGAGAAGAGTTAGAAGAGTAATACTACTTCATTAACAGTTCAAAACCTTCCTCAAACCCCTATATTTACTAGCTTTTATTAAGTGTCATTTATACCTTTATTGTTAACTTTTATTGCACTTTTTGTATGATATTTGCAAAAACACTTGCCAAGAAGTGTAAAAAGTACTATTATTATTTTTGATATTACGGAGGAATTAAAAAAAATGAATTTAACTGTTACCCCATACAGATATAACAATACAAATATTGCTTTCGCAAGAAAAACTAAACAACAAAACCCGCAAAGAGAAGTTTCACCGAACTACCCTACAGGTTACATTACTACCCCTGATGCTTTCAAAAAAGAAACTTTTAACGTTGACATCGCTTTAGGTCAGTTGAAAAATATCAACGAAAGCAAAACTGGTGCAACCAAAGATAAATTCAGCTTAAAAAATCTTGCTGAAATGAAAAATATTTTGACAGCAAACCCTGAAAAATGGGAATCAGTTCACGCTTTAGCTAAAAAAGAATACATCTCAGGAAACGGTGTTGTAACTCTTGCAAAAGCTGACACTGACAAACTTAATGTTATCAAGGATTACTCTGATGTTAAAAACGCTCAAGATAAACCAAGATACAATGAAACAGAACTTATTTACTATTCTAACAAATCAGATGCTAAAACTTTGAACTACACTAAGGTTTTAACAAAAACAAGTCTTAGCCCTGAAAATATTTTAGCTCTTAAAAACTTCAAACCTCAATTCTTAGAAAAAGTTTCTGACAGAGTTGCCGAAGTTGAAAAGGATGCTTGCAATAACAATGTTAAACAGATCGTATTCACAGCTGACAACGCTGACAGAAGTGCGTTCAACATTGTTGCTAAAGACAACAAAAACACTGTTTACTCTGTTCTTGTAGACAAAAACATGAACAAAGATGCAGTTGAAACATCAAACATTTACAGGACTAAAAAAGGCAACATTTACCAAATCAAAAAAGTAAACGATTTGAGAAACAACACTATCTCTAAAGTGCGTTTACAAGCTGACGAAAACGGTTACCCTATGGTAACTCACGAAGTTAGAGTTATCAAAGATAAAAACAACAAAGTTGTAAGAACTGAATATACATCCCCATCAGAAATTGCCGGTATCTTTGATATCAAATATCAATACCCAAACGGTAAAGAAGAAGTTGTTTCTTCAGGTAAATTTGACAAGAAGACCGGCATCACTTCTATCAAAAAGAACATGGTTTCTTTAGACGGAACAAGAACTGATTACCTATACGAAAATGACGAAAACGGTAACAGAATTTCTGATTACAAAATTACAGATAAAAACGGTAAGGTTCTTTTAAACAAGAGTGCAACTTTCGAAGTTGTTTCTCCAAACAAGATTATTTCATCTAACAACGACAACAAATACGAAATCACTCTTAGTGACAAATCAATTGATGTAAAAGACCTAAAACATCCTGAAAGAGAAGTTGTAACTCTTGATATCGATAAGAAAATTCAAGGTAACAAAAAAGCTATCTTAGCTTCTCTTAAAGAAATGCCGGGTGAAGAATTAATCAAAGTTGCTCAATCAACTAAAACGTTAGTAGGTATTGATTCACCTCTTGAATCTTACTACTCACCTTCAGATAAATCTATTCACTCAAGTGATCAATTATTCGTAGTTCTTCATGAACTAGGTCATGCAAGAGATATGAGAGATGTAAATTTAAACTCAACTCTTAAATTCAAAGAAACTATTGGTAAAGCAATCTTTACTGACGAAAAGCTATACAAAACATTTGAAGAAGAAAAAGCAAACTTCAACAAAGCGTTCCCTGATGCTCAACGTGATCACATTGATTACTTTATCAACACACTTAACCACTACGGCGGAGAATTCGGTGGGCTAAGAGAAACAATCGCTGAAAGTAATGCGCTATTAACTACTCCTAAAACTATGGAATTATTGGCTATTCGTTCTCAATACTTACAACAATACTTCCCTAAAACTATAGCTCATCTTTCTGAAGCGTTAAACAAAGAAGCTGTATAAACTTATTTTATCAGACATAATCTTTCTAAAGGGCGCCGTTTGCAATGCAAACGGCGCTTTTTACAATTTTTAATAAAGATTGAACAATTTTAAAACTTGGGATATATTATAATTATTCAAATAAGGAGATAAAAAATGAAAAAACAAATTATTACAACTTTATGTGTATCAGCTTTATTAGTATCTAGCGCTGCGATTGCCGCTACAACTTCTAAAAGCTTCGGCGGTTTTACTATTAACGTAAACACACCAACTACACAAACTAAAACAACTACACCTCAACAATCACAAAGAGCAAAAACTTTATCAGCTAACCAAACAGCGATGAAAAATCAAATTAATTCTATCGTAAATACAGCAACCAGCGCATCTAAAACATATGAATCTGCTGTAAACGGCTTGTCTACAGCTTTATTACCTGCAAACAAGCAAAAAGAACTTGCTGCACAAAAAGCTAAAATTAAACAAGTTTCTAAAGATGCTCTAACTGTTAACATTGATGTTGCAGAAAACGGTGCTATTACTTTAACAAACTATTTGAACACATCTGAAGCTAAGAAAAATTTGAAAAACATGTCCTCTTCTCAAAAAAGCGCAGTTAGAACAAATTTAAACAAATTAGCTACAGTTGATTCAACTTATACAAAGTTAATTTCTCAATCTAAAACTTTAGCAGAACAAGTTGCTAATGATCCTACAGCAGCAATTCTTATGTCTTCTGAATTTAAAAAATTGAAAACTGTAAGAACTGAAACTGTTAAACAAACTAAAAATATCGCAAAATTGACTTCTGCTGTTGCTAAATCAACAGGAATTAAATAATTTTATTCTTATTAAAGAGTGGCGCTGAGTAAAACTCAGCGCCACTCTTTTTATTTCTATTTTCTCAATTGACTAACTGGTGTAAATGTTAAGTTTAAGTTCTTTTCAAATTCAAGTGTAATCGGCGTATTCGCTTTTATTGTCTGGTTAAGAATTGAGTTTCTGATTAAGACAAAACATATTCCGACAGAGGTTGTTGTTGTGTCAGCTTTCGATTTAAGATTTCCTTTATAATCAGCTTTATAAAGTTTTGTACCGATGTGGCATAATCCGTCAATTGGAGCATAACGACCTAAAACTCGTTCAGAACTAATCGTTGTCAAACGTTTTGCGTGTTTTGTATCTGAAAGCAGAATGTATTCTTTCGCATCTGTTGCAAAAATTATTTGATTTATCAAAAATTTTGTCGTTTGTTTAAATGGATTGTGAGTTTCAGACTTGTGAATTAATCTTGCGTTAAACTTTGTTCCGGCAGGAATTACAAATCCGGATTCAGTTTTTAAATCACTTGGCAAAATCAACAGAACATTCGCTCCGACTTTTATTTTATTAAGATTAACGTCATGTACAAATTTTAGAGTCATTGCATATTGAGCCTGAGGAGTTGTTTTGTCTAAATAATCAACAACACAGGGTTGCTCTGTATAAAATTCATCAAAAAGTTCCCTCAATTTGAATCCTGAACAGAAAATTAAAATCGCCGATAACAAAACTATTGAATAAAATTTGTCCATATACTCCTTTTTATTCTCCGAAATTAAATCAAATCCAATTTACACATATGCTTGTACGGGCAAAACTTGCATGATGAAGGGTTAGAGGATGGATTAAACTTCAAGTTCATAATATTTTCATGCACCTCTTTGATTTTATTTTCAATATATTCCATATCTGTTTCGGTTAGGTCTTTTTCTTTAGTTTTATTTTCTTCAACGTAAATTAGCCCTGTTTTTGAAACCTTTTCACCTCTTGATTTTTCAAAAATATATTTGTAAAAACATAGTTGATTAAAGTAGTTTTCTTTTGAACCACCTATCGAAATTTTACTTTCCGAAACAGAATTTCCTGTTTTGTAGTCATATAATTGATATGTTCCGTCAGAATTCTTTTCAATACGGTCAATTTTACCTTCGATAAAGAAGTCATCAATGTGCACGGAATCAATTGTATATTCCGCCTCTACGACTCTTGAAATCGGAATTTCTACAAATTTTGTATAATATGTTTCAATAAATTTATTTCCTAATTTCAAAAACTTTTCTTTTATTTGTTCCGCTGAAAAGCCACTATTTTCAATATCCGCAAGCAATTGAGTTCTGGCTTCTGTGCTTGTTGGATAATTTCCGGTATTTTTTGCAATTTTTACGGCATTATCAAGAACTTTATGAACCAAGGTTCCGAAAATTGCACTGTCTTGGTTTGCATCAAGTACATTTATGCCCAAAACTTTGTAGTAGAAAAACTTTCGAGGACAAGCGATATAATCGTTTAATCGGCTCGGTGAAAGTACAATATGTTTTACTCGTTCTTTTATATCGTTCTCAAAGGCTTTTTGGTTATCAAAGACATCCCTTGAAATTGCTCTGAAGAATTCGTTTGTAAAATCATCTGCATTATATTCAAAGGTTTGTGATTCTAACGGATAATCAGCAATTTCGGCAAGATATTTGGTTATTTTTTGAGGTTTTTCACCATCCGCATCGGCAAATGAAATGGTTAGCGCATATTTTGCACGAGTAACTCCAACAAACAAAAGTTTTAGCAATTCAGAATCTTTTTTTAATTCTGCTTGCTCTTTTTCTAAATATTCATCTGTAATATATTTATAGCCCCTGTCAGGAAAATCTTCCCAAATTTTTGAAATCATCTCAGGAAGGTATACATGTTCAAATTCTCTACCTTTAGAGCCGTGATAAGTTAACAATTGAACAGCATTTTGTACAATGCTTGTTTTGTCTATACAAATTGCAATCTCGTTTTCTAAGCTATCATCTAAGTATTTTACAAAATCGTGTAATGACATTGTTGGATCTACAGCTGACAATTGAGTGGCTTCGTCAATCATCTTTTTTATACCCATAAAGTTTTCCATACGATTTTTCTTATTTGCCTGAAAACTTGTAAGAATACCTGTTCTGTTAATTATTTCAACGACAGAACTTCTTAGGTCATTTGAAGCTATAAATTCTTGCAAATATTTATAATTTTCTAAAAATTCTTCAACTTTTCCGGAATCCTTCCAATTATTTTGTTGGCGCATCAAAACAACAAAATCAAGCTTTGAAGTTCTATAGCTTTTCATCAATTGGTTATAATCTTCCAGGTTTAACTTAAAAGGTTCCGCCAATAGCAGGCTAAACAACTTATCTCCGGCAATAATGTGGTTACATAAAACCTTCATATAGAAGTAAATTAAGATTGAAGAGCGAATATTAAAAATACTTTTGCCGACGTTTAATTGACAAGGTATGTTTTTACCCTTAAACATCTCTGCGTAAGATTGCAAAACCTCGTTATTACGACACAAAATTGCTATTTGTGACAAATCTTTTTCACCGTCATTGTTTACAGGACACTCCTTAGAATTTACGAGATTTACAATATCGTCAACGATAAAATTAAATTCTTGCAAGTTGTCGCCAAACTCCCAACGTCTGATTTTACGTTCCTTTGCCATAACTTTTGCATTTTTTGCTATTAATTTTTTTGAAATATTATAACTTTTAAACGTTTCATTATTTTCAAGACGTAATTTATCTTGTGTCACAAGTTTATAGCTAAAATCCAGAATTTCTTGGGTAGAACGATTATTTTCTTCAAGACAAATAACTTTTGTTTGAGGGTATTTTGTCAAAAAGTTTTCGATATTATCACTCTTTGCACCCTGAAAACCATAAATAATTTGGTCATCATCGCCTACAACAAAAACATTTTTCTCTTTATTTGAATCTACAAGATTAAACAAAATCTCGTTTTGAAGTTGGTTTGTATCTTGATATTCATCCACCAAGAAGTATTTATACTTGTTAGACACGTTTTCTTTAAAGGTTTCATCCTCTTCAAACGCATCTAAGATAAAACAAATCATATCTGAAAAATCAATCAAGTTATTTTTAACCATTTCATCAGAATATATTTCCTTTATAGTCCACAATTCTTTTGCTTTTTCGATATCCTCTTTAATTTTGTTCAAAATCTTATAACGACCGATATTTCTGCTTTCGCCTCGTTGCTCTCTTTCATAAATTTCACTTTCAATTTCTTTATATTTAGGCATCAAACTAGGATTTGTATCAATATAAGACAAATATTGTTCTTTATTTAAACGCAAACTTTTCAAATGTTGTACGTATTCAACGAATTTTTTCGCATAATAATACCTATCTGCTCGAGGGGGTACAAAAACTTGAAGATTAGCTTTATCAATAGTTTTTCGCATTAATGCCAGCTTTTCTGTATCTGTAATTAATCGTACGCCCAACGATAAGTTAAATTGTTCAGGATAGCGTTTAATAACGTCATTACAGAATGAGTGGTAAGTATAAACATCAACAGATGAAGCAACTACACCCATTTTCTTAATCAAACGTTGTCGCATTTCATTTGCTGCTGCATCAGAATATGTCAAGCACAAGATAGATGCAGGTTCCACACCGTTTGCAAGCATTTGTTCAATACGATTAATTACGGTAAAAGTTTTACCTGTCCCCGGACCGGCAAGCAACATCACTTGACCTTTTTGAATATCTATTGCTTCTTGTTGCTTTTTATTAGGTTTTATAACTGTTTTTACTGTTTCTGTTTGCATATTTTCTCCTTACAATTTTGTCTTACCGACTCATTATAAAATTGGATTATGTCAATATAGGACGTATTACTTTTTATATACCTTTGACACGTCTTTTAATGAATTTATATATTCTGTTCGTAATTCTTTCGGTGAAATTATTTCGACCTTGTCACCCCATCTGAAAACATGCCACATTATTGATTTATCACCGCTTGCTTTAAATTTTACAATAACTGAACCGTCTTCTTGTTGCTCAATACTTTGGCTCGGATGGAAATTATAAGTCATAACATCTTCCGCTATTTCTTTATCGAACTTCAATTTTACGTTTAGCATTTTACCAAAATACGCACTGAATGAGCGTTTAGAGAATTCATCCAGATTAAAATCACCTCTGTCAAAATTTGTCATAGTTAGTTTTAAATCTGTAAATTTGTTCAACAAATATGTATAAATTTCATCACCTTTTGCTTTTTCTCTTGCTATCAAATAGATTTTTTCACCGTAAATAAGCCCCAAAGGTTCAATATAACGAATTTTATTATGATATTTACCTGTTACAATTAAGCATTTTTTCATTGCTTCTCTAATAGTAATCAGAATTTCGTCACTGATATGATATTGAATTGTTTGACGCACAGCATAACCTTCTGTTTGCAATATCAAATCAATATTGTTTTCAATATTTTCCAAACCTTTTTTACTCAAGGTTTTAATTTTTTCTGCAACCTTCTCCAAACTTTCTTTCATTTCTGCATTTGTAGTACGTTTTTGGCATTGTTCAACAGTTGCAATTTCTTCCGGTGTAAAATGAACCATCTCTTTTATAGAGTAATCAACAAAGCCCCAATGTTTTTGATTACCATCAACCTCAATCTCTTGAACTTGTGGAAATACATTTGTTAAACTGTCACGCATTCTTTCTGCGGTACGTCTTGAAACATTATAACGTTCGATAATATCATTTAATGTAATCCCCAATGGTCTTGAAGACATAAACGTTGCTAAATCTATAATATCTGAAACCCTTGAATATCTTGGTTTATCACCCATTATAAAATCTCCTTAATTTTGCAAAATAAATACGACCATTTTTGTCGTTAACAAAATGTATTATATCATAGAAAGGAGAAGTCATGAACATTATAGCATTTTTATTTTTTGTATATTCTGTAAAAAAACTATGCGTAAATCTTTAATTTAAAAATCTTATGTTATAAAATAGTATTATGAAAAAGATTTTAGCACTATTTTTAATAATTTTTATCGGCAATTGTTGCTTTGCAAAAGAAAAATATTCATCAAACGTACCTAAAAATACGTATATTCATGCAAGATTTCATACTGATTGGTATGCTAAAGATGTTAAGTTAGACAAACCTGTTATCGCAAGAGTTACGGAAACTTTTGTTGTAAGAGGAAAAGAATTGGCACCTAAAGGAAGCTTTTTGAAAGGCTCTGTTTCAAGCATTTCAAAATCACCACTTATTTGGAAAAACGGACAATTAACGATAAATTTCTATGAAATTTATTTACCTGACAAAGACGAGGCTATTCCTATTGAAACTTTTGACACAATCTTAAAACTTCCTCTATCAACTCTTATGGATAGGGGTGTAGTTTCTATGGGTAACCTTCCGCTTGGATATTTTAACAATCAAGAATTAACAAAATTTGTAAAAAGTGACAGCTTGTTTCTTGACGATTATGAGGTTCTAATAGAAGAAGATAAAGAGTTTAAGGTTAAAGTAAAAAATCTTTTATATGATATAAATATTAACGTCCGAAATTGACGTGCGATACATGTACAATAAAGATACTAAAGGATACGTTACGTATCGTCGTCCAATAAAATTTTGCCCGTTTTGTGTTTGTAACGGGCTTTTCTTTTGCTTTTATTATTTCTTTTTGATGTATAATTTAATTATAAACGAGGTATAAATATGAATTTAATTAAAAATTTAATCAAAAATTTGGCTATTTCAATAATAAACACAGCACTTACAGTATTTATTTGTTATTGGAACATTATGGCAATTATTAATGCATTTCAAACACCAAATGCAGACTGGAACCAAGTTTGGACTTATTTAGTTTGCTCTGTTGTAATCTTAGTAATTATGTGGATTTCAGCATTTCTAAAATTCTTAAAAAGACTTGCCTTCGTAATTTTAGTTTTACTTTTAGTCGGCTGGTTCTCTTTGCCTCAACTTCTACCTAACGTTACAAATAACATGTGCGTTACAATGGGCTCTTGCAAAGCTGGTAGCGAAGTAACAACAGCTGTTTCAGGGAAAATTGTAATAAACAAACAAACTTGTCTACAAAATAAATGGAAATGGGATGACAAGAAACAAGTTTGCAAAACTAAGTAACAGGATTTTATAACATGAAAAATATTCTTAATGATATAAAAAGCATGATTAAAGGCGAAAAAGAAATTTCTACAAAAGATGCCTTTGCGCTTATGAACAAAGAACTTGAAGAGGCTGAAAAAGCATACGGTAAAGAGATTTTTCCTAATGAAAAAGTTCTTTCACCGGAAGAAGTACACTATCGTGCGTTAAAACTAAAATCAGGTGCGCCTTTTGAAAAAATTCAAGAGCAATATGCCAAGCTAAAAAAGAAATATAATCCTGATTTATACAAAGATAACGAAACTAAGTTTGAAAAATCAAAAGAATTAGATGCAAGAGTTGAGTTTGCATACAGCTATTTTAAACAAAAGTTTGGAATTGAATAATAAATAAGGCGCCGACTCGGTTCGAGTCGGCGCCTTATTTATATTGTTTTAATTTGTTTTTGGAAAGTTAAATGGTGGAATTTCCAATTTTGGGAGTTCTATTTTTGGAAACTTAATTTCTGTTTTTACTCTTGGATTGTTTTGATACATTTCATTCAACTTAGCCATTGTTCTAGGGAAATATTGTTGCAAATATTGAGTTCTCATTGTCAACAATTCGTGAGTTAACGGAGTTGTATGAATTGCGTTAGCTTCTGCAACGGTTTCTTTCATACCGCCTGTTTTTCCGCTGTAGTGAGTCAACGAGTTTATGAAATAGTCAACGTGTTCTCTTTGCGCATCCGGAAATTCCTTATTAAACGCATCTTTTTCTTTTTTGTATATTTCTTGGAATTCTTTGTTATTAGAAATCATTTTATCGAAAGATTGCATCATTATTAGAGGACTCGACATATCTGTATTTTTAAAATCTTTTGCGTGTCCTAATTCATGCAAAACTACAAACAAATTGTCACCTGAGTGTAATGATCTGTCTTTTGGCATGTAGTAAGAGTCAAGTTCATTTTCCATACCAACAATTGAATCAATTGTTTCACTCATTTCAATCAACTCATCGCCTGATAATTTCTTAAGGCTTGCGACAATTTTATCTTTATTGCCCTTAATTCCGCCCAAGTCGAATGTTGCAGTTTTTGTTTCATCTTGATCACAAACTACAGACAACTTGTCGTCTTGAATTTTCATTGTGTAACTTTTGTCATTAAAAGTTGATTTGAATTCGTTATCAGATACAACCTCGAAAGTTTTTTTGTTATCCATCAAAACTTCACCCTCTTTTGTTGTAATCTTATAACGCATATATCGATTACCCTTTGGATCATCTTTATATTTGTATTGAGTTCTTGTTCCGTCTAAAGATTCCATGTCTTTTTGAACAACAACCTTACCACTTTTCTTTTGTTTTGCATCACTTACTGTTTTTATACCGTTTTCGGTTAAAATATCTACAGTGTTTACACCTTTTACCTTTGATGGACGTGAGTATTCTCTTGAAATCATAGTGCCATCTTCTTTTAATTTAGAACGCAACTCATATGTTGCTTGGAAGGTTTTTGCTTTATTACCTTCTTCGTCAGTTTGGTCTAGTTCAACCATATCATATCGAACCTTTGAAGCTGTATTACTCTTCAAATCATATGCATCTTGAATTCTATATTTATCACCTTTTTCTGTTGTATATTCAGTTAAATTTTCAACAGAACGAACATTCAAATCTTTGTCCAAAATTTCTGAATTCATTTCAAATTTAAAGTTTAATGCAGTCAATCTGAACGCATCTTCGTCATATTTATCATTTGATAGCCCTAACATGAAAAGATTATTCTTTCCGCCAGACATTTCTTGTAATTCTAAAGCATGTTTATGAACTTTATCACATTGTTCGGGATTAAAGATTGTTACAATAGCCGCAATATTAGCCCCTGACAACTTTGTATCAGTAAACTTTTTAGCCTGTTCCAAACGTTCCGGAGTAAGTTTTTTCAGTGCATCCGCATCTTTACCTGTATAATCTTTAAACTCTTCAGGTAACACATCTATCTTTTGAGCACCCATATCAGGCTGATTTTCGAAAAACTTTGTTTTATTAAACAACGAATTAGTTTCGTCTGCCATCAAGCTAACTCTTGCACCAACCTCATTAGATGCAAAAACATCAATGGTCGAATCCTGCTTTTTGACTGTATTTTGAGCCTCTTTTTGCTTTATTACTTGTTGTTGAATACTTTTAACTTCGTTTGTAGACATGCGTACCTTCCTTAAATTTCGATACTTATTAAAGCTTCCTAAAAATAAAAATTGCCTTTTTTGTTAATAAATGTAACTATCTTTTAGTGTTTACAATTACGAACACACCACCGAAAACTAATAACATACCAATAAGTTTTGTTAGTGAAATAGATTCGTTAAATAGTAAAATGCCCAATATTGTTGCGGTTAAAGGTTCCAATGCTCCAATTATAGCAGTCTTCGTAGAGCCAATAAATTTTATTGAAATATTTATTGTTTCCAGAGAAATTATTGTTGGAAAAACTGCCAAACCTAATGCTAAAAAAAACGCTTTTGGAGAGTTTAAAACTTGCAAATTTGTTAAAAATTTTGTGCTTAAGATGTAAACAGTTATTCCAAACAAGGTTACATAAAAAGTTTGTTTATCACCTCTTATGTGCTTTACGGAAGGTATTGTTTTTACACCAACCATATAAATTGCACACAACAAAGCAGAAAGTATTACCAAAACGGTACCAAAAAGATTTATGCTTGCGCCTGTTCCACCACCGCTATACAAAAATAAAATTCCGGAAGAAGTTAACGCAATTGCACCTACTATCGGCAAAGTTATTTTTTCTTTGAAAAATACCGCCATAATGACTGCAACCATTACCGGATACACAAACAGAATTGTACAAGCAATCCCTGATTCAATATAGTTGAATGCGTAAAATAATGTTATTGAAGACATTGAAAACATAAAGCCTAAAATAAACAGTGGAATCGCTTCTTTTAAGGTTATTTTCAAAGATATTTTCTTTACGAATTTTAGCCACAAAAAATAAATTAACGATGCAAACAAGTATCTAAAAAATAAAACCGAACTTGCACCATAACCCATTGCATACATAGGCAACGCAAACAACGGATTTGTACCGTAACTTGTTGAACCGATAATACTATTTATATACCCTTTAGTCTGTCTGCTTGTAGTCATTCCAACCTGCGCTTTTTTCACCCGAAAATATATATCAAAATTTATATTAAATCAATATATAAAAGAGTTTTAAGTTATTTTTCAATACTAAAGTTTGATTTCTTTGTTTCGACACTTATAATTGCAACCATTGTCCAGAAAATGAAATGGATTTGTGGTCTGAAAAATACCGTATCAACAAAACCGTGAACCATCAAGCCTATAATAGAAGCAACCGCTGTTATAGTAAAAATTACAGACTTTGTATCGTTTGAGTATTTTATGTGTTCAAATGCGGTGTATAAAGCTAATCCTAAGAATACTAAGAAGGCTAAGAGTGCAAAAATTCCGCTTTCAACAGCTGTTTCAAGGTAAATATTGTACGCACTTAATGCATCAAAGCCGGTTTTCATATATAATCCGTAGATTTCACGGAAATTTTGGTTTCCTAAACCGATTCCTAACAACCAGTTATCTTTAAACATATCAATACAAGAATGATAAACATTGAATCTGAAAGAATTTGAGCTGTCTGTTCTCATAGCAAAAATAGAAAATATCCTTGCTCTTAATGAATCTTTTGCCAAAACTAAAACAGTTCCTAATGCAACAGCACCACCAACTACAGACATATATAATTTTTTGTAATCGTTCCAGAAAAATTTAGCAGAAACGCCTACTAAAGTTAAGATTATAGCAAATAATCCTAAATAAGAACCTCTACAACCGGTTGCAAATAACACATACATTGAAAGAAGTGTTAAAACTAGCAACACGACTGAGTTTTCATAACGTTTATTATAAACTTCGTGAGCCAAAATACCAAACAATACAGGAATTGTCGCAACCATATATCCACCCATAAGGTTTGGATTTAGAGGTTTTAAGGTTCCGTAAACCCTTGACATAACTTGTTCTGGATTTAAGTATGAAGTGTCTTGCCAAGTTGAAATTTCATCAGGGCGAATTACCGATTGCAACAGTCCTTGAATTGTTTCATAAGAAACGCAAGCCCCAATTGTAAGTAGTATCCACCAAACTTTATCTTGGTTATTTTTTAAATATTGGACAAGTGATAGGTAGAAACCAAAGTATACAACTAATTTTAAAAATCCGTGCAAGCTTAGGCTAAACATTGTTGAACCAAACAAGCTTACAATTACAAGCATAAAATAAGCCAACAAAAATATTTCAAACTTATTACATTCTAACTTTTCACCCTTCTTAACCAATAATTTAATAAAGGTTAAAACAATCGCAATCATAGCAAAAATAGCGATTTTTTCAGACTGAGCAAAGGTCGAAACAAGAAAGACCGCTAATATTGAGTACAATATTAGCGTATCTAACTGTTTAAAAATAAAACTGCTATTATACAAACCTTCTGTTTTAGATTGAATGAATGTAAAAAGTTTATTAAACATTTTTTATTAACCTATATTTTCTTCTTGTTTGTTAACATTAGGTTGAGCTTGACCACCTTGTTGCGGAGCTTTTTGACCGTAAGCGGGTTGTTGACCTTGTTGTGGTGCAGGTTGCAAAATTCTAACGTCTGAAACTGTACCGTTCAACTTGTAACTTGGACCTTCTAATGTTACAGGCAAGCCGATTTTAATTTTGTTACCGCCAATTACAGCGCCGTCTTTTGTAATTTTTGCTTTGTCTACAATGATTGTTACAACCATATCATATAAGAATGCTTGAGAAAAATCATCTACTATTATGAATGGATCTTTACCACCTCTAGGATTTGGCATTACAGTTTTTTTCGAATCAATTCTTACATCAGCTACTTTCAAGTTTGTATATGGAACATTTCTAATAGTAATAAATGTTTCTGTATTTGGAAGAATTGGAGATTCGTTTGTAGTAAGAGTTACACCTCTTAAGAATACTTGAAATCCAATTGTTGCAGTAGCTTCAATTTGTTTATCTGCTGTTTGACGGAAGTGAGCAAAAGTTAAACCGCCAACAATTAAAGCCAGTAAGATACCGCCGACAATAATCCAATCAGTTGTATTTACTTCTTTTAAAAGTTCTTTTAATTTTTCCATTTTATTATTCTCCTTTTAAATTGATATTTTCTAAAGTTTCAAGAATTTCTTCAATTGTAGTTGTTGCACAACCGAATTGTTTAATTACAATACTTGCCGCAATATTACCGATTACAGCTGCATAAACAGGTTCTGCACCAATTGCAAGTCCTAATGTATACAATGCAGTAACAGTATCACCGGCACCGGTAACATCAAATACTTTAGAACGGTTGAATACAGGTATTTTTTCTGATGTACCGTCAGAGTTTACAACAACCATACCGTCTGAACCGCAAGTTATTAAGATTGCTTTTGCGTTTGTTTTTGAAATTATTTCATTTCCTGCATTTGTAATTTTTTCAAATGAATCCAATTCATAACCAATAAATTTTTGAGTATCCGGTAAGTTTGGAGTCATTGAAGTTACATTTTTATAATTAGATAAATCTTTTTGAGCATCTACAACAATAACTTTGTTGTATTTTTTAGACAACTCTACAGCTCTATCAATAACCTTTTGAGTTAAAATCCCGATATGATAATCTGATAAAATTACAGCATCGTGTTCGGGAATTGCCTTTTCTAATTCTGCCAAAATCTTATCTTCAGTTTCTTTTTTAATAGGTGCTTTTGTTTGTCTGTCAATTCTAACAATTTGTTGTGTTACTGATTGAGAACAAGAACCTGAGATTCTGGTTTTTGTAACGGTTTTTCTTCCTGCTTCTTCAACCAAGTATTCACAGTTGACATTGGCATCTTCAAAAGCTGTTCTAAGTTGAGTTGCTTGATAATCGTCACCAACAACACCGATTACGCTAACTTTTCCGCCATTAATCATTGATGCGTTGTGAGCAGCATTTGATGCTGCACCTAAGATAATGTTTGTGTGAGTGTGTTGCAAAATTAAAACAGGAGCTTCTCTTGAAATTCTTTCTGTATCTCCGTAAACCATTTCATCAATTGCAATATCACCTACAACAAGTATTTTTGCATCTTTTAGTCTTTTTATGTAATCTATTAATTTTTGTTTTTCGATATTCATAACTTTCATCTATTTCGCTTATTGATAATTGGAATAATATAATTTATAATGAATTAATAATAAAAGTTTATCATGAACATAAAAAATGAGGTAACATTTTGGAACAAGATAATAAAAATATCAACCAAAATCAAGAAAACACTGAATTTGAAGTGGATAAAGAAGAAATTGAGTTTGATGACAACATAGACATTGGTGCGTTACAAGCTCAACTTCAAGAACACATGCAAGGAGAAGATATTGACTATACTCCTGAACAAGTGAATATGACTGTTCAAAATTCAGAAGAAGTGCCTGTTTTAGACAATACAACACCAACAACCGATGCTACACCTCAATTACCGGAAGTAGCACAACCTACTACACCTTTGGCTAAGCAAAAAGCACCTGAAGAAAAATTAAAACTAAAAGAAGGTGAAAAAAAATACGTAATTTATATTGAACCTGACAACATTGATTTTATAAACAGTTTATCAATAAAAGAACGAAAAAAATTAATAAACAAAATTTTACACGAGCAAGATGAATACTCTCAAAAAAGACGAGAAATGAGAGAACGCTCAAAATTCACAAAACAAATTATCATAATGGTTTTGACCGTAACTCTTTCTCTGCCGATTTTCTTTGTATTATTGAACAAATCTATAGAAATAACCATTCTAAATTATCAACAAGCTCAACAAAATTTCGTAAAATTATATAAGGAACAAGGTAAAATTAAATCCTACAAAACTTTCCAAAATCACTTTAGATAAACTAAGTTTTGTTACATTTTGCATTAAAATGTTTAAATTAAATATTTTCGATAGTACAATAAAAATGCACACAATAAGTGCATTTTTTGCTGTAATTAAATAAACACAAAGTACAATATAAATAATGGAGAAAGAAATGATTACACTTAACTACAACAATGTTGATGCCAGTGTTATCGGCAAAGACCACGGTTTGAATCTAGAAAAAGAATTTTCTAATTACAAAAATGACATCGAAAAAATTATCAAAGACTTAAACCAAAGAAAAGACAAACAAGGTCAATGGTTACAATGGATGAACCTTGGTTACAACGAAGAAACAGTTTGGTATGTAAAAGAATTTGCAGCAATGGTAAAAGGCAGATTCGATAACGTATTAGTTTTAGGTATCGGTGGTTCAGCTCTAGGCGGTATCGCTGTAACAGAAGCTTTATTAAAACCATACTGGAACTTACTTACTCCGGAACAACGTGGCGGTATGCCAAGAATCTTCTTCTTGGACAACATCGATCCTGACCAAATTACAGGATTATTACAAGTTTTAGACTTAAAGAGAACTTTAGTTAACGTAATCACTAAATCAGGCTCAACTGCTGAAACAATGTCACAATATATGATTGTTAAAAACTTATTAGAACAACAATTAGGTGACAATTACAGAAAAAATATTGTTGCTACAACTGACCAAAAAACAGGCATTTTAAGACAATTAGCAGATCAAGAAGGCTACAAAACATTCGTAGTTCCGGATGATGTTGGTGGTCGTTTCTCTGTATTCTCAGCCGTAGGCTTATTACCATTCGCTTTAGTTGGTATTGATATCGATGAAATGATGAACGGTATTAAAGATATGGATTTAGCTCTTAAAAATACTGATATCCACAACAACATCGCTGCTCAAAATGCATTGATTCACTACTTAATGGATACTAAAAAAGGTAAAAACTTATCAGTTATGATGCCATACTCAAGCAGATTGAAATATATTTCAGACTGGTATGTTCAATTATGGGCTGAATCATTAGGTAAAGAAGAAAACAACAAGGGTAAAAAAGTTAACTGCGGACCTACTCCAATCAAGGCTTTAGGTGCTACTGACCAACACTCTCAAATTCAACTTTACAACGAAGGTCCTAACGACAAAGTTATTAACTTTATCAGAGTTGAAGAATTCGACAACACATTAGAAATTCCTCACATCTTTGATTACACAGGAATTGGCTACCTTGGCGGTAAAACAATTAACCAATTAATTAACGCTGAAGCTGATTCAACTAGAGTTGCTTTATCAGACTACAAACGTCCAACAGTAACTATCAGCTTACCAAAAGTTAATGCTTACAACGTAGCTCAATTACTTTATATGCTTGAAGTTCAAACAGCTATCGCCGGTGAATTATACAACATCAACACATTCAACCAACCTGGTGTTGAACAAGCTAAAAACTATACATACGCTTTAATGGGCAGAGCCGGTTACGAAGAATCTGCTAAAGCTCTTAAAGAAAAAATGGAAAAACAAAAATAATAAATAAATGAAAAGAATATTAATCACAGTATTAATAATATTTTTAACAAGTTCGATAACTGTTTTTGCACAAGACTCAATAGTCTTAAAAGCTGGAATCTCAAAGATTAACAGCGTGCCGAAACAGTTTTTCGGCACTTGGCAGGTAAAATCTACTCTTATAACTACAGATTCACCTAAAAATTTTAAACCTTCCAGTGCTGATATGTGGAACTTAAGACGTAGCGGTAACGTCATAGAACTTAGAAATCCGATGACCGGAGCTGTTGCAGAGATTTACTTGAATGACGTTAACAACAATAACATCACTTTTTCGCACGAGCAAAAAGAAGAGAACATGAAGCTAACAGATACAGTAAAATTACGTCTAAATGGTAACACTTTTACAGGAACTAACGAACTTACATTAAAACAAAAAAAAATTTATGGCGATCAGTATGAAATTGTTACCAAAACAGCAAAATATAAGATAGAAGGGCAAAAAATTTCAGGAACCAGCATATATTAGAGGATTTATAAAATGGCAGAAGATAAAACATTTGATATTATTATTTTGGGCGGTGGACCTGCAGGATTAAGCGCAGCTATTTACGCAGCAAGAAGTTCTGCAAAAACTGCAATTATTGATATAAGTATGTTAGGCGGACAACCTAGCAATTACCTTGAATTAGAAAATTATCCCGGATTTTCAAAAATCGGCGGTTATGACTTAATGGAAAAATTTGAAGAACACGCTGATATGTTTGGAATTCAAAAATTTCCAATGGAAGAAATTCAAAGTGTTGATTTAACTTCTGATATTAAAACAGTTACAACTTTAAACGGTGAATTCAAAGCAAAATCTATTATAATTGCAACAGGTGCTCAATCTAAAAAACTTGGAGTTGAGGGTGAAAAAGAATTTGTAGGACGTGGAGTTAGCTACTGTGCTGTTTGTGATGGCGCTTTCTATAAAGACAAAGTTGTAGCCGTTGTTGGTGGAGGTAATGCAGCTGTTGAAGAGGCCGGTTACTTAACAAAATTTGCATCAAAAGTTTATTTAATTCACCGCAGAGATGAACTTAGAGCTGACAAAATTGTTCAAGAAAGAGCTTTTAAAAACGAAAAATTAGAATTTATATACGATACTGTTGTAAATAAAATTAACGGCGATGGAGTCGTAAAATCTGCAACTATCGAAAATGTTAAAACTCACGAAGTAAAAGATTTGGCTATTGACGGTATTTTCCCATACATCGGATTTGAACCAAACGCAGACTTGTTTGCCGGTCAAGTTAAACAAGACAAAAACGGTTTCATTATAGTAGATGAAGCTATGCAAACCTCTGTTAAAGGCGTTTATGCAATCGGAGATGTTAGAGTAACTCCACTACGCCAAGTAATTACAGCTGCGGCTGACGGTGCAATTGCAGCAGTTTACGCAGGTCGTTACATCGAAACGTTAGAACCTGTTACAGCATAAGGCGTAAACTTAAAGTCCTTAAAGTTTTATAGTCTTACAAGCTGTTGAATACTGACAGTTCCGATTAATTTTCCATTTCGGAACCGTAAATTCTTGCATAATTCCAGTATGCTCTATAAACTTTTTTCAAATAATCTTGAGTTTCAGGATATGGAACTTGTTCTAAGAAATCATCTCTATCTTGGTATGTAAGTTTATTTCGCCAAGATTTAACCATTCCAAGACCGCCATTATAAGAAAGTACTGCATAAAATTCGCTTCCGTCATTTATTTTTCTAAGTTTTGAGAAATAAATACTTCCTAATTGAATGTTTATTCTCGGATTGTACAAGAAATTAGGATCACTCAGACTCATTCCGTATGCATTTTTCACTTCATTTGCTGTTTGAGGCATTAATTGCATTAAACCTTTTGCCCCTACTCCACTTGTAGCCTTAGGATCAAAGTGACTTTCTTCTTTTATAATTGATAACAATAAAACAGGATTGTTATCTAATGCAAATTCTTTTGCAATATCATAATAATGAACAGGATATACCAATCTCCAACGGAAATCTGTCTTTGGAGGTTTTGTTGTTAATTCTTCCATTGCATCTCTTGCTAAAACTACAGATGTGTTATATTTTCCATCTTCATACGCCAACCAACTTTGTACAAATTTATCATTTTTGCAAAGTTCATTAACCATTCCGTAGTCTTTCAATAGTGCTAATTTTACAACCAAATTGCCGTCTTTTGATTTTTCATATGGAAATACAACCGGTTTGAAGGTTAAGTCTTTTACAATTAAAGGATTTTCTATTCTGTACATATCTACATAAGCTCTATATGCATAATAAGTATCAGGATATTCCTTCATTACACGCTTATAATAAATTCTTGACTCTTCATAATTTTTAGCACGTTCTTCTGTTTTTCCTAACCAGAACAATACCAATGGAGTAGAATTTGATTTTTGGAATTTTTCCAAGTGTTCTTTGCCTAATTTTATAGCAGCTTTATAATTTCCGTATTTAACATTTGAATAAAATATATTAGCCAACGCATCCGCTGCAAATTGACCGGTTGGAAAATCATTGTATAATTGCGCATAACATTGATCTTTAAGTTCTATTGATGAGTTACGGCAAGATATGTATTTTATATAATCTTCGCCTGCAGAGCCTTTTGATAAGTCGCTCAAGTACATTATTGCGTTGTCTTTATTGCCTGTAGATGCTTGTAAATATAAGTCCACAGCCTTATACATATCTTGTTTATCTACGTATTGAGAATATTTTGCTAAACCTTTTTCTGTAAATTCTCTTACCTTTGGATAATTTCTCAATTCATAGTAGTTTTTAACAATATCTGTCCAACTTGTAGCAACGTTTGTTGCATCTAAATGTTTTCTTGCTAAATCAAATTCACCTAAGGCATAATAAGAACGTGCAATTATAAGGTTATCTTCACTAGTCAAGGTCGTTTTATTCAAGTCTTTAATTTTATTTATTGAATAAATAGCATAACGTCCCGCAGGAGCATCTTTTAAATATTCTTTAAAATAATCTTCCGCTTTTTGAATATCTAAAGCAAGTTTTGTAGGATTTGTAACGCCTTCAAGTTCTCTAACTTGAATTAAACCTAGATAATATTTTGAAGCAATAGCATATTCGCTTTTTGGATATTTTCTAATTATTGCTTGAAATTTTCTTTTTGCTCGTTTTGGGTGTTGCTCATAAATATTTTGAGCCAACAAATATTTAATTCTTACTGACAACGTGAAATCAGGATATTTTCTGATTAATTGTTTGTAATGTTTTTGAGTAAGTTTTGGCGCTTGCATAAATTCTGCGCATTTTGCCTGTCTATAAATAGCTGCAGGCTTAAGTGTTGAATCATTTGGAACTATACCGAAAGCTTTGTATGCTTTGTGGTAATCCTCAGCCTTGTAGTATTCTAAAGCAATGGCATAATTTTTAATCCCGTCGGATTCACCTCTTGTTGCATTCCACGCATTTACTATTAAAAGTGAAATTACAGCTAATATAATTACTATAATTAGTATTGTCTTTTGTTTTATATTCATATTTCGTACCAGTAACCAAGTTTTATTCTAACAAAAACTAACTCAAAACGCTACAGGTTGTAGATTATAAGTTTACAAAAATGAAATATAATGAGCATGTGAAACAAAAATATTATCAAACTCCTCCTATAAAACAAATCAAAAAAGAAAGGACTAAGGTTATAAAAACCTATGTCCTTTCATCTGAAATTAAAATTTTGAAGGGATAACAAGAATACTGATAATCAGGTTATCATCCATGTATCTAATTATATATGTTCACCTTGCATATATGTTGATTTATCTTGCAATGGTGTTACAACCGCTTTTGTTTTATTTGGATTTGCCGGAGCTACAAATGTATAAACTTTTCTTTCCAACAATTCATCATCAGTTTTACCTAACTGATCTCCATTTTTGATTTGCATTCTTTCGTAATCAACTTTTGTACCCTTTGTATTCATCGCCATTGACACACCAAAGTATGTATTTTCACGTACAAAGTCATAACCTAAGTTTAATTTGAAATCGTCAGGTCCTAATGATACATAGAAAGTTGCTTCTCTTAAAGCAGATGTTTTATCAGCCTGATAGTCATAATCTAAGTCATTTGATAATTTATAAGAACCATAAAAACCTAAAGTTAAGTATTTATGTAATCTTAAATACTCTCTTAAATATACATTTGAACGACCATATCTGTATGCATCCATTGTTATAAACGGAGTATGATCATCATATGCAGACAAATAATAACCTATATCTTGACGCCATAATTTGTATTGTGTTGTCAATCTAGGTCCTATTCTTCCGATAAATTGAGTATCACCTGTACCGTATACAGCTGCAGAACCTTCACCTACAAGGTTAAATGTCAAATATTTAATGTCTTCCTTTGTCATACTATGGTCATCCCTATTGTAAAGTTTACCCAATGACAATAAAGTTTGATCCAATTGAGCCATATACTTAAATCTTAATGTACTGAAATCACCTGTTACATTATCATATTTATTGTGGTCTTTTTTTCTGTCATTTTCGTGGAAGAAACCGCCTGATACACGGTGTCTGAATGATAAATTTCCTTTTGGATATAAGAAATCTTGGTGAGTATAACCTTTTTCATAAAGTGCTTCACCACCATATCCTAACCAAGAACCTCCTAAGAACCATTCATCCATATATGAATTTGCACCGTATTGTAACATTACATTTTCATCAAGTCTTTGATAACCTTTTAAATAATATGTATTTTTTGATGAACTATATGCAAAATCAGTTTGGTTTGTACCGCTCTTAAATCTTGCTACACCACCAAAACCTAAGTTACCATTCATATTAACTGTCGGAATAAGTTTTAATGTTGAACCAAACGGAGTTTCCAAAACAACCCCAGGTCCTAAGAACATACCAAAGTTAGGGAATGAACCTAATTCAGGATAATTACCTTCAAAATAATCGTGTTCTTTGTTTGTATAGAATGTCATAGACGGCAAAGTAACTATTTTTTTACCGGTCTTTGAATAAACCTTCAAACCTTTCACTTGAACTTTATCATGTGATTTTTTTGCTGAAATGTTCAATTCTTTTACTTTTACGTACATTTTATTTTCTTTAATATCTGTAAGTAAAAATTCCATTTCATTTTCAGGTAAAATCAAGTTTCTAACATCATTACCAAAACCTGATGAATACATAGCAACAATTTTGTCATAGCTTGATGTTATTTTACCATTAGTTGTTAATATATCATCACCAAACATATAACCGTGTTCAGCTTGAATATCAAACATATATTGCGAAGCTTTCAAGTTATTTAACATGCCGGATTCTTCGTTCAAATTAACTTTCAGGTAATCACCGGTTACTTCATTACCGGCTTTTACAACTTTTACATTGTCAAATAATTCAATAATATTTGTATCTTGGTGAAAAATCATTCTGTCAGAAGTCAAAACAACATTTTGTTTCGGAAATGTAATTTCAACACCGCCAACTGCATCAACTTGAGTTTTGTCAGGGTTATATTTCATAACCTTACATTTCATAACGGCTTGAGCTTCGTCTTCTTGCTCTTGTTTTAATACTTCATTTTCTTCTTCATCTAACACAACACCATTTGCATCCGCAAATTTGTGTTTTTTATTTGCTTTGTTCACTTTGTGATTGTCATGCATTCTTACAACTTTTCTTCTGAATTTTGTAATCGGAGGTGTTACTTTTCTTGAAGATAAAGTGCTTTGTAAGCCTGAACCATTTGGCAAGAATTGTCTGTTGTGTTCTAATGCTTGTTTTCTGATTTCTTCTTCACGTTCTTGTTGCAACTGCAACGGAGTTTTAAAGAAGGATTCACCTGAATAGTAAGATTCTTTTAAAACTGTATCAGGAACAACACTTTCTTGTATTGCGAAAGCAGGCGATACAAGAAACATTACAACAATTAACACTATGACATTTTTTATTTTATTAATCAATTTAATTAACCTCTATATGTAATTTAATGGATTATCAGGTTTACCATTTACCCTGACTTCGAAGTGACAGTGAGGACCGGTACTGTAACCTGTTGTACCTTCCCTTCCAACGACTTGTCCCTTTGATACATATGCACCGTTAGAAACTGAAACAGAGTCTAAGTGGGCATACAATGTTGAAATTTGCTTACCGTTGATTCTACCGTGGTCAATGATTACAACCTTACCATAACCGCCGTACCAGCCTGTGTAGATAACTTTACCCGAGTTTGAAGCTCTTACAGAACCTCTAAATGGTCCTGCTATATCAACACCTGAGTGGAATGAACGGCTATTGAAAATAGGGTGCGTTCTATAACCGAACGGAGATGTAATTCTTCCGGCAATAGGTTTTATGAAACCTGATGCAACTTTTATATCATTTGAACCATGAGATGTTCTGTTAATCATGGTACCAATACTTGCTGATTGTTTTGCTAATTCTTTTTCTGCCTTTTCATAAGCTACACGGTCTGTACGTAATCTATGAATCATATTTTCATTTTGAGCAATTTCTCTTTGAATTGATTGTTGTTGATAGTTGATTGTTTTGATTGAGTGAGCTAATTCACGTTTCTTTTCTTCTATTGAATATTTCAACAATGCAATTTCTTTAGCTTTTGCTCTTGCTGCAGCCATTCTGCGGTAATCTTGTTTGATAATTTTTGATTCAAAATACATTCTGTCCAAGAAAGTATTAAAATCTGTAGCTGATAGTAATAACACAAAAAATCCACGTCGTTGTGATTTATAAACTTGGCGGATTCGTGATTTCATTCTAAAGTCTATTGCAGTAAATTCATTTGTAGCTAATCTTAATTGCTCTTCCATAGCAGCTAATTCATTAGTCGTTGAACTTAATTTATTTTTTGAGTTTGCTAAGTTTGTTGCAGTAGACTCTAATTTTTGTTGGTTTTTATATAGTTTATTGTGTTCAACTCTTTCCAACCATTTCAAATGATTAATTTTTTGTCTTGCTTGTTCTTTTGTTTTAACCCTTGCAGCCATAGCACAAGGACAGCCAAAAACCACTGTTACAACAAGTAACAGTAACATTACTATTCCTTTTTTGCAAAGAGTTTTATTCAAAACAACTCCTTATCGCAATACCAATGGAAGCATTAACAGACCTACTGTCCATGCAATGAATGTAAACGCAATTATCCCAATTATAATCTTTTGGTGTTTTCTAAAAAATTCCATAGTCTTCCCCTTGTTATATAATATACATTCTATTATCAAAATATAAAATTTGCAATTATTTAAGCCATTATTTGCAAAAAAAGTTAAAATCGTTTAATATATAACCATATGAAATATAAGTTTGAAAATATATTTTTAGATGAAAAAGAGTTGCTTTCACTAAACAGTGAGATGATTGACCCTGTTTTAATCGAAAATAATAAATCTCAAATAAAAGAAGTGTATGAGTTTTACAAAAACGAACATCCTCTTTTATATGTGAATGGTTTTCTCGGCACCGGAAAAGTTCAACTTGTTAATTACTCATTGAACTTTTTATCACAAGATACCGTAGTTTTGAAACATAATTGCTTTGAAACTACTATTCTTGATGATATTTTTCTAACATTTTTTGAAGAATTCAAAAAACTTGAAGCCCAAAAGATTATTGTAAGACCAAATATCAAATCAGAAAACTTCAATCAAAAAATTCACTCTTATTTTTCAACTATTGAAAAACCTATTTTAATCGTTTTGGACTCATTTGAATCATTAATCGAAGAAAACAGAAAAGAAATTATAGACTTTCTGTTACACTTGATATCCTTCCATAAGGTCAAAACAATTCTTGTCGGCAGAACTTTTAAAGCCAGTCAGTTTCCGGAAAATCTTACAATCGACAGAGTTTCAACAACTCCGTTAGAAAAACCTCTTTTTGAAAAATATTTAAAAAATAACAAAGTAAAATACAATCAAAAAGTTTTAGACGATTTATACAAATACACCAGAGGTTACCACTTCTTTATAAACCTAACTTTAGAGATTATAAAAGAAAAACAACTTACTCCTGAAGCATTTTTAGAAAATTTCAAAAAAAGTTTTATGAATTTCTACGAATACTTGGAGAAAGAATCTATAGATTTGATACCTGCTATTGCCGTTAGATTTTTCTGGCTTTTGTGCCTATTCAGACACGGCGTGAGTATTACCTTACTAAAACAACTAAAACTGTATGATGAAGATGTTATATCTATTCTTTTGAAAAATAAGATTCTTACAAAAGAAAACAACCAAATATACGTACAAGACTATTTTAAAGAACAAATTGATGTAACTATTCCGCAAAAAGTTGCGTTAAAATTGCATCAAAACATTATTGATATTTATGAGGCTCAATTACCTTTAAGACCTCTTGAAAGAACTATTTTACTTTCAAGACAAACAATGAGAAAAGAAATTGAATATCATTCTTTATTCTTGCCTAAAAAACAAATTGCACCGAACGAATATGGTTCAGGACTTACTTATGTAAATTATACAAAAGAAGCAAATAAACAACCTACACCTCAACAGCCTCAACAAAATCCTATACAAACAAATAATATTCAACAAGGTGTAACTCAACAACCTACTCACCAAAATAATTCAGCTCAACAAGGTCATTGGGTATCAACAAAGGATTATTCTCAACAAATTCAACAACAAGGTCAACAACAATCTCAACAAGCATCTCAACCAGCACAACAAACAAATGTTGATTTAAGTAAATTGGGCTTTGACGTTAAAGATTTGCCGTTCAAGTTAACTCCTCAAGAAATGGAAATGCTTGCAGCAAGTGTTGCAAGTATTCAGGAGGCACACGAAAAGAATTCGTTAAACCTTCAACAAACTCAATCAACTACACCGCAACAACCTCAACAAGTTCCTCAACAAAACAATGAACCTGATGAAGAAATAAAAATTACTCTTGAAGATATTGTAAACTTTGCAAAACAACAAGAGGCTGAATATCAGTATGCAAAAATGATAGAACTTTATCAAAAAGCATTAACTTATACAGATGATAATGACTATTACAACTATTTACCGCTAATTTACACAAAATTAGGACTTGCATACCAAAAAATGTCTGATTGGGAAAATTCACTAAAATATTACGAATTAGCCCGAGAATTTTATGAACAAACAACTGAAAAAGTTAAAGAAAATTACATAAAATTAAACATTGCCAATATTTACTACGAAACATACAAGCCGGATAAGGCAAAAGCACTGCTAATGGATATAATTAACTCTAATGGCATGCCGGAAATTCTTATTACAAAAACATACATTGCATTTGCAAATATTGAAGACAGTATGTCTAATATCAATAGTGCTTATGAATATTACAAAAAAGCAATTGCGCTTTCTAATTCGACAATGGATACAGAAACGCAGTCTGAATTATATTTCAAATTCGCACTTATTGCAGATGATAAAAACGACACTCAATCAGCACTTGAATATTACAACAAGTGTATCAATTTAAGCAGTGATAAAAAGTTAAACAAATATCTTTCTGCAGCATATTCAAATCTTGCAACACTTTATTTTGAAAGAAATGAAGTACAGACTGCGGCTAAATATTTCACAAAAGCTTATGAGTTAGACGAAAGTAACAGTAACTACGATGGAATGTATTTTTCTGCCACAAAACTTGCACAATTAGCTCAAAAGAATTTCCCTGAAAAGGCTATTGAATACTTAGTTAAGGCAAAAGAATGTGCTAAAAAGTTAAATGATACGTTCTATATCGCTTCTGCTGTTCTTGCAACCGGTGATTTTTATTATTCAAGAAAAGAAAATGAAATGGCACTTAGAGAATATTTAAGCGCTTTTGAAATCGCAAAGAACGAATTCAGCAAAGATAATTTGAGCAAAATTCAAATGAGAATTGATGACATTAAATTTAGAATAGGTTTAGATGCCTTTAGTAAAATTGAAACAGAGTTTAAAAATGGACAACACTAAGACATTTCAAAAATTTCAAGAAATATTTTTAGAAAAGAATAAATTTCTAAACTTAATCTCAAAAAAAGATGCAAAATACTTGTGGGAAAAACACATCAAAGATTCACTTGCAATAAGTTTATTTTTTGAGAAACATAAAAAGAATTACAAAACATTACTTGATATAGGTACTGGAGGAGGTTTTCCGTCTTTGCCTATCGCAATCGAATACCCAAAACTTCAAGTTACAGGTATTGACAGCATTAGAAAAAAGATTGTTGCAATTGATGAATTTGCAAACACATTAGGACTTAAAAACTTCACCACTATTTGTGACAGAGTTGAAAATATAAAAGATAAAAAATTTGATATTATTACGAGTCGTGCGGTTGCAAAATTAGAACAAATTATTAAATATGCACTTCCTCTATTAGAAAAAAATGGTTATTTAGTAGTATACAAATCAATTTTAGTACAAGACGAAATAAAAGAAGCGGAAAAACTACTAAAAAAATACAGAGCAAAAGTTGTCGATATAATTGAATATCAACTTAAAACTGACGAAGATGTCTTTGAAAGAAACTTGGTGGTGATAAAGAATGTCTAGTATTCGTCCATTTTTACCGATAATAATGCTCACAATTTCAAATGTTTTTATGACTTTTGCTTGGTACGGTCATTTAAAATATAAAAGCACTGCATTATGGGTTGTTATCCTTGTTAGTTGGGGCATTGCCTTTCTTGAATATTGTTTTCAAGTTCCGGCTAACAGAATTGGACACGAATATTATTCAGCCGCACAATTAAAAACAATTCAGGAGATTATTACATTAGTTGTTTTTTCAGTATTTTCTGTGCTATATTTAAAAGAGCAATTCAAATGGAATTATCTGATTGGATTTGCATTCATAATATTAGCGGCATTTTTTATTTTTAAAAAATGGTAATCAGGAAAGAAATTAAACGTTGGAACAAAAAAAAATTAAAATATATATTATAGAAGATTATTTTTTAACCAGAATTTCGTATGTTAAACATTTTAGCTCAGAAGAAAATTTTGAAGTTCTCGGTGATTTTGGAACTGCAGAAGAATGCTTGTCAGCAATGGAAAAAGAACCTGCCGATGTCGTAATGATTGACTTAGGTCTTCCGACAATGAACGGCATTCAAGCTACAAAATATTTAAAAGAAAAATATCCGAATACAAAATCAATCATTTTAACGTCACACGAAAATGAAAACGAAATTATGGCAAGTATTGCTTGTGGAGCTAGAGGATACATTCTAAAAGAAATGCCACTGGAAAAAATTACAGAAATAGTTAAGGCTGTAAATATTGGAGCATACTTCTTTGATGAAAAAATAGAACATATTCCGCTAGGAACAATACCCACTCCAAAATCGACAAATTTTGATGATTTATATGACACACCGGAATTAAAAAACAGACTTACAGATAGAGAGCTTGAAGTTCTTGGGCTTCTTGTAAAAGGTCGAACTAACCCTGAAATAGCTAAAGAATTATTCGTTTCAGCAAACACGGTAAAAGCTCACGTTGGCTCTATTATTACAAAATTAGACGTTTCAGATCGTGTACAGGCGGTAGTTAAAGCTTTACAACTTCGACTTATAAAATAAAAATAAAATAAAAAAATTACCCGACAGTATAATAGCGTAATCTGGATTTTTTATGGTAACTTATTTCCAAGTAAAGCGATTTTTTCATGGTACACAAGTATGAACAAAAACTCGACAGCTTTAATAATCGTAATTTTGGCAACAGCAATAGTAATCTATTGTGATATAAATGTAAGAATCAACCAATCTCTTTTTGATTCAATCGTTTCTATTATTGTATTTTGGCTTTTATATATTCTGCTACTTGTAAACAACAAACTAAAACAAGTGAAAGTGGAATATAAAAAACAAAAAGAACAATTGCATGATGTTTTGGAATACTCAACCAATTGGATTGCATACAAAGATTTACACGGAAAAATAACAGGTTGCAATGACGTTGTTTGTGACTTTTTTAAATTACCAAGAAAAGAAATTATCGGTAAAAATATGCTTGAATATTTCACAAAAGAAGAAGCTGAAAAAATTGCCTCATACGAAAAATTGGTAATAGACACTAAAAAGACCGTTGATTACAACATGGAATTAAAACGTAATGGAGATATGGAATATTTCCACGTAATTAAATCACCATTGCTTGATGAAAACGATAATGTATTCGGAATTTCTACAATCTGCGTAAATACTACAGAGGAAAAATTCTCAATGAAAGTTAAAGAACTATACGCAGAGTCTTTGTCCCACGACTTCAAAAATCCGATTTTGGCTCAATACAAAGCTCTTGAAGCCTTAAAATCAGGACTTATTGGAGAATTAACAACAGAACAACTTGAAATTATTGAACAAATCAGTAGTTCTTGCAAATTTGTAGAACAAATGCTTAATGCACAATTAGCCAGCTTTAAATACAGTATGATTCGTTACATAATAAATCCTACAGATTTTGGTTTATCTGCTTTCATTAACGAATATATTGAAGATATTCAGCCAATGATTAAGGGTAAGAACTTAAGTCTTATCAATATGGTTGAACCAAGAATCAACATTGTCACAGATAAAACTCTTGTCACTAGAGCAATTATGAATATTATTTTTAATGCTATTGCTCATTCTGCAGAAAATACAACCTTCAAAATAAGCGCTCAAATAAAACACTCAACAATAGAATTTTACATTGAAAATTACTGTATAAAAGGTCAATTTAACCAAGAATCTTTAAATCAGCTTTTTGAAAGATTTGCACTTGCAAGAGATAGATTCCGTCAAGTTGGCGCAGGAATAGGTCTATATATTGTAAAAGAAATAGTTAGAGTTCTGGATGGTAATTTATACTTAAAAGTTCAAGACTCTGACCTTGAAAATTTTGATAAATTTCAAATAAAATTCTCTATTCCTAAAAATACATTCTACTTAAAAGACAAATGTTTTAATTTTAAATAAAACCTGTTTTTATTGAGTTTTTACCGAATTTAGCTTCAATTTTATCAATTGAGGCTGAAAGTTTTTCTAACTTTTCGTTTTTAACCTCATCAAACAATCCCATTTGATTGGTTTCGGTACAATTCAAATTTGCCAACCACACGCCTGTTGAACGATATAGTAAGTTTTTATCATAAATTTTTTCAAATATTTCAAATGCAATTTTTGAAATTTCTAACTCAGAATTTGTAGCACTTGTTATTGATCTTTTGTCAGAATAAACAACAAATTCACTGGTTTTCAGCATAACTCCTATTTGAGAAGTTTTGCCTTCGTGCTTACGCATTTTTCTACAAGCATCTTTTATATGTCTATTAAGTTCATTTTTTAGAAAATTTTTGTCATTTGTATTGGGAGCAAAAGTACTGGTTTCTTGTATTGATTTTGGAGCATCCGGAATATTTTTTATTTTGCTTATAGAATCGCCTAATAATTCATGCTTAAGTTCAACAGTTGTTATGGAAAACTTCTTTTTCAACCATTCATCATCACAATTAACAAATTCTTGGCAAGTTATAATACCTTCTTTATTCAGAGCAATCTTCATTCGTCGCCCTATACCACAAATTTCATCAATATTTGTTTTAGGCAAAATCTTTTTCAATTTAGATTTTCCTATCAAATAAATTCCACCTGTATTTTTTGCATAATCACTTGCAAATTTAGCCAATGTTTTTGTTGTACTAACCCCAATAGATACAGGGATGTCAACTTCATCTAAAATTCTTTGTCGCAATATTTTAGCTAAACCATAATAATTTGTTTTATATAATTTACACAATCCTGTAAAATCAACAAAACCTTCATCGATAGAGCAAACTTCAACATTTGGACTAAAATCTTTTAACACCGCCATTACACGCTTTGAGTATTCACGGTAAATATCATGGTGACAATCCACGTAAGTTACACCCTTAAAATCTTTTTTAGCAAGATAACAAGGATGTCCCATTGGAATTCCCATTTTTTTTGCTTCTTTTGAGCGGGATAATATACATCCGCCGACACCTCCGATAACACAAACCGGCTTGCCTTTTAACTCCGGCTTTTCAGCCTGCTCGCAAGATACAAAAAATGAATCACAATCTATTAATGCAAAAATTCTAGACATAATTAAATTATACAATTTTGTTTGAAATTATACAACTTGTATTTTTATGATAGAATTCTTGTGTATTACTTAATCGTAAAGGATTTTTTATTGTGAAACTATTTTCGATAAAAGATGATGAAAACACTCATTTAGCAATTGAAATTTTAGGCATTAGATTTAAAGTTTTGAAAGGTCATATTAAAAAGGAAAAAATTTATTTTCCAAAAAATACTGATATTACAAAAGTGTCAAAAGCAGAAGGTCTTTTAAGACAACTTCAACTTGCTGAGTTAATGCTTGTAAAGGAAGTAGACAGAGTTTGCTCTGAAAATGGGCTTCAATATTGGCTTGATTGGGGTACTTTGTTAGGTGCCTACCGCCATAAGGGATTTATACCTTGGGATGATGACATTGATATGGCAATGATGAGGGATGATTTCGAAAAATTTGAACAAATTTTTAACGAAAAAACTCACGACAAAAATATTTACTGCGAAGTATTCAAGGATAAGTCTAATCCTTGCAAATATTTCTTAAAAATAAAACACAAAATTTTAAAACAAATAGCTGCAGATATTTTCATTATGGATTATCATTACAAACACTTGAATCCTTCTGAAAAGAGATTCATGACTAAGTTTTGGTATGTAGTAAGAAAACTACTTTGCTTAAAAAAGAATCCACAATTTACTCAAAAACAACAATATGAAAGAATGCTATCTATTAGGGATAAATTCATATTAAATAACCACAAACCTAATAAAGAAAACAAACCCGACATATTTTACGGTTTAGACTTTTCTCATAATTTCAAAGAAGGATTTTTGGATTATGATATGATTTTTCCTTTAAAAAGAGTTCCATTTGAAAATGCACAACTTTGTGTACCAAACAAAGATTTTGAAGTTTTGGTTGCAGAATTCAAAACACCAATGGCATTTCCTAAATATATGTATGCCCACCACATTGACAAAAACGGCTTTACAGAAGAAGAATTGAATCTGTTAAAGGATATAGAAGATAAATTTAATAACAAAAAATAAAAATAAAAGCGAGTCTAAATAAATTTTACTCGCTTTTTATTTGTGCTAGAATAAAACAAAAAGAAGGCAGAAATATGAAAAGAAATTTATTAATGGTTTTAGGACCGACTGAAATAGAAAAAGACGTTTTAAAAGCTGGCGCATTACCTCAAGTGTATATGAGAACAGCAGATTATTCTAATTACCTAAAAGAAATTTTTGAAGATTTACAATATGTATTTCAAACTAAAAATCCTGTAGTGTTCTTTGCATCTTCAGGAACAGGAGCAATGGAAGCTGCAGTTACAAATGTTTTGTCAAAGAATGATACGGCTCTATATATAAATGGAGGTTCTTTTGGCAAACGTTGGGGTGATATTTGTAGAAAACACGACGTTAATACAATAGAAATTTCTGTCGAATTTGGAAACAGTGTTAATCCTGAAAGAGTTAGAGAAGAATTAAATAAAAATTCAGAAATTAAAGCGGTTTTTGCTACTCTTGACGAAACATCATCCGGCGCTTTAACTGATATTAAAGCTATTGGTGAAATTGTAAAAGATTATCCAAATACAATTTTAGTTGTTGATTGCGTTTCAGGTTTGATTGTTGAACCTATGCAAATGGACGATTGGAATGTTGACGTAGCTGTTTCAAGTTCTCAAAAAGCCCTTGCTATTCCTCCGGGATTGGGATTTATGGCTATAAGTGAGAAAGCAATTAAACACGCTGAAAATGCAGATTTACGAACAGTTTATTTTGATATTTTTGACCACTTATCAAATAGAAAACGTAATCAAACACCTTTTACTCCTGCCGTTAGTCTTATTGAACAATTAAAAATAAGATTGCACAAAATAAGAAAAGCAGGATTAGAAAAGATTCGCTCAGATTATAGAGAAAAAACCGAAATAATCAGAAATGAATTGAAAAAATTAGGTTTCAATACATTTGCTAAAAATCCTGCAAATTGTGTTACCGGAGTTATGACAGAAGACTTAGATGCCTCAGAAATCGTAAGAATTATGCGTGAAAAACATCACGTTGAAATTGCACCTTCCGGTGGTGACTTAAAAACTAAATTTTTCAGAGTAGGTAACTTTGGCGCAATCGGCAAAAAAGAAATTAAAGTATTTGTTAATGCATTAAAACAAACCCTTAAGGAGCTTAAATAATGATAGGAAATAAAACTGTAGTTTACACATCAGGCACATTCGATATGTTGCATGTTAACCACTTAAAAATGATTGAATACGCAAGAAAATTAGGTGATATTCTTATTGTTGGTGTTAACACAGATGAATTGGTTGCAACATACAAATCTCAACCAATAATTCCATTTGAAGAAAGAATTGCTTTAATGAAAGCGATTAAAGGACCTGATATTGTAATTCCGCAACGTTCTTTGGATCACACAGACAAAGTTGACAAACTTCATTTTGATATTTTTGTTGTTGGTGATGACTGGGTGGGTAAATATGATTACCTAAAAGAACAAGGTGTTGATGTCGTTTACTTCCCTTATGGCGCAGGAATTTCGTCTTCATCTTTGAAGAAAAGAATTTACGAAAACTATGAAAAACTTCAAAAGAAAGCCGATAATCACTTACCTCTTGATGCTGAAACTAAATCAACAGGTAAAAAGACTACAACAAAATCAAAAAAGAAATAACTATTAAATAAAAAAGACGGAGCCTTCGGCTCCGCCTTTTTTATTTATGAAAGTTTTCTTAAAAACGTAATATCTTTTTTAACCAAATCTAAACCTGAAATTTCATTTTTCTTTATTGTTTCAAGTGTCCAATTTTTAGAATCATCTATCATTGGTAAAATTTTAGCCCAATCATAATCACCATTTCCTAAATGGTAGTGAATATCAATTCTGTTATCAAATTCACCGTCACTCAAATGGTATGAATCAGGTTTTAGAGCTTCAAATTGCTTTATAATTTCATATTGGTCTATTTTCAAAGACACAGCAGCACAAAAAGAATGCCCTACATCATAATTAAATCCACAACCTAAATTATCTTTAATATATTTAATTTCCTCCGGAGTTGCACCTCGGCAAACCATTTTGTCTGGGTTTCTTGGTGCAACATAAGGTTTATTTTCTATACGCATTTTATAAGGTTTAATGACTGAAGCTTGTCTTATAATTTCTTCAACATCTCCGTCCATACCACCGTGGACCACAGTATATTCGGCATCTAAGGCTTTTGCATAGGTGTTTACTTGCTCATAAACCATTTTGTTATAATCAAAAAATGATTTATCTGCTAAATTACAACCTTGGCTAAAATGCGGAGCATGAATTGAAAAAGGAATATTATATTCACTTTTTAGCTTAACCCAACCGCTCAAATATTCCATATTTGCAGGATGTACAAAAAGTTCAACATAATCAAAATCATTTTCTTCATACATTTTGATTAAAGCATCCTTAAAAAATTGCAATTTATCAGAAAATTGTTTAACACCAATACGCATAAACTAATCCTCTATTCTTAAAGCCAAATACTCTTTTAAAGATTTTTTCCAATCATCGCAAACACCGTCGTTTTCCATTACAGAATATTTTGGACGTTTTGCTTTTACAGGATATTCTTCTGTTGTGCAAGGGGTTAATTTTGCCTCAATACCGGTTAAGCTAAAAATTTCTTTTGCAAAGTCATACCAAGATGTTTGCCCGCTTCCGCAAATGTGATATGTACCATATTCCGGCATCTCATCCAGTAAATCAATAATACCTTCTGATAACGCAACAGTCCAAGTTGGGCAACCAATTTGATCGTTAACGACTTTTAATTCTTTACCTTGTTTTGCACAATTAATCATTGTTTCTACAAAATTTTTACCATGGTGACCATACAACCAACTTGTTCTAACAACATAATATTGTTTACAATAAGTTCTGACAGCCTCTTCTGCTTGCCATTTTGTCAAACCATAATTATTTAACGGATTTGTTGCATCTAATGGCATATATTTAGATTTTTTATTACCGTCAAAAACATAATCAGTAGAAATTACAAGCATTGTAATTCCCAATTTTCCGCAAGCAATAGCTAAATTTTCAGTACCGGTTACGTTAATTTTTTCTGCTGTTGCCATATCATCTTCAGCTTTATCAACGTTTGTATAAGCAGCACAATGGATAACAACATCAGGTTGAGTTTCTTTTAAAGCTTTATTTACCTGAATTTCATTTGTAATATCCAGAGTATCAACATCTGTTTCGACAACTTCGTCTACAAAATCTGCATCCTCTAACATTGGACATAAATCTTGTCCAAGCATACCATTTGCACCTGTAACCAATATTTTCATATTTAACCTCTATACTTTCATTTTTAATGATTTTTCAATAAACTCAATTCGTTCTAAATCCTCTTGAAACAAATGAGTTTTTCTTTTTAAGAAATTCAATTCAAACACTAAAGCTTTTTCTATAGAGTTTTCGTTTAAACTTCTTGCTTCAAATATTACTTTTCTTGTTTCAAAATGAGTTAAGTGTGGTAATTTCTCCATAAAATGAACCGATTCAAGATTTATTTTACCACCCAGTACAAATTGTTTATTTGTTGTTTCACAAACTTTGTCTAACTTATTACAGTATTCTAAAATTTCATCAGAATTTGCTTGAGCGATTCCCAAAGATTTTTTCAAATCACTTCGACCTAACACAAACCCCGTAATTTTATCCGATTTTTCGACTATTTCATCAAGATGTTCAAACGCTGATTTTGTTTCTATGTTTAAATATAAATTTGGATAACTTTTATCGAAAACTTGTTTAACAGATGACAAGAATTTTTCTGCTCCATAAGCTGATTCAACCATTGGCGCAACTATTGAATTTGCATAAAGTTCTTTACAAATATGTAAATCTTGAATTGAAGATAAACCTCCAAGTTTTACGCACAAATCCATATCGACTCTATGAACAAGTTCGGATAGTTCAAAAGCACTTTTCCAATCTGTGTACTCGCTTTCAAACTCTAGCTTTATACCTGTTGCCCCACAAGATTTTAAATCAAGTAATTCCTTTAACATCAATTATCCTTTTAATGAATGCTATTAACCAAATCTTTCACTATTTTTACAGCCTCATCAAAAGATATTTTATCACATAAATAGTCTTTTACAATATATCTTGCATATGAACCTATTGCTACTCCGGTAATTTCAATATCGCACTGCTTTGCTAATTGAGCTGTTTTTGAATTTGTACCTCCTGACAAAATGGTAAACACCGGCAAGTTTTCTTTTTGTAATAGTTCCGCTGTAGCTACGGCTTGTAATGTAGTTCTAAAATCGTCTTTACCTCCACTCATCGGAGCACCGTCTGCCTGAATTATTGTTGTATAATCTTCTCTTAAAGCAAGCATTCTATTTAATCGTTTCACAAGAGCTTCATTTGAAAGTTTTGCTCTATCTACACAAATACTTAAAACTCCATCATATAAAGAATTCAATAAATTCCACTTATTATCAACTTCTTCTTCGTTGTCGGTAATTGCATGAAACTCCAGACAATCTATACCTTCGGCTATAATTTTAGGCAAAACCTTGTTCAAATCAGTTGGAAAATTTTGCATCTTAATAGCATCTGCAATGCAAATTTTTTGACATTTTGCACAACCTATACATCTTGAATTATCCACTAAACAGCTTGTAGAAATAGCACTCTGCGGACAAATACTAAAACATTTTAAACAGCCCTTGCATTTATTTAAGTCTATTGTTGCCTTACTTAAATGAGGATCTCCATTTATACCTACAGATACACAAATAAATCTATTTTCGGTTATACCCGATTTTATTAACCCTCTTTTTGCAGCCTTTACAACATCTAAATTTGCAGACACATCAAAAATATTACACCCTGCAACAGAATAAAGTTCTACTAATTTCTCAACCTCTTCTTCATCCTCGTTTCCTGCACCACAAACAAGTTTAAAGACCTTATTTTGTTTTAAATATTCCAGCAGACTATTATTCATTTTCTATTTTCTTTTTATCTGTAACTATATTTCCTTTTTCATCCAAATATTGAACATTCCCATTTGAAATGACTTTCACAAGACCTTTGTTATACGATACAAAAGTATAAATCGGAGGAATAACAAGAGATGATTTTTGTGAGTAGAAAATTAAACCATATCTATCATCCAATTTAATTTTAAAGATATAAACACCTTTTGTAAGCGCTTCACCGACATTAATTAAGTCAATTCCGTCATACTTAGGTTCAGCAATAACATCTCCGTTATTCAAATTTATAATCCCAAATTTGTTACCACTAAAGGTTTTCAAATATCCGTCTATCATAACAACATCAACGTATTTAGGCTTAATTAAGATAACTTTACCCTTACGGTAATGAATTACACCTACTTTTTTAGATGCTACAACTCTCCAGTTGTGATTATCAAAAGGAGTTATATCATTATATATAGCACCTGCAATTGCTCTTGCTTTCTTTATGTCATAAAGACCTTTATAAGAGTGATTTTTTACGATACAATAATTTGAATTTGGATTTTGTTCAATCAACTCAAATTTTGCAGGAATAAGAATTTTACCATTATAATTCATCAATCCTGATTTGCCGTTTAATATTGATCTGTAAATTCCGTTCTTTCTGTCGAAATCTACAAAATCGTCATAGACAGCTTTTGAAACCTTTTCACCTTCTTCGTTTATTAAACCGCATTTTTTATTTGTATAAATCTTATACATTCTTTTATAAACTACAGTATTATCTTCAACACTCGGATAAACAGAAAATTCCTCAGAATCGGCTTTCTTATGCTTGTATGTATTATTAGCAATTATATTAGTTGAAATATCCTTTTCAAAATGTTTTTCTTCGACTTCTTTTTTATCAAAGATATTCTTTATAAAATTAAAACTTATTTTTGAAATGCTGTTATCAGAAGGTATTGCATAAGGATCCGGATTGCTGATAGAAATATTCGCTTTTACTGCAACAAAAGCCAAAAACATTAACAATATTGAATATACAATTAAAGACTTTTTTTTCATTTTTGTATCCCGATTTAATCAAATCTATGATACTTAAAATATTAGCAGGTGTCAAATAAAACTGTTTATGATAAACTTATAAAAAATGTCGAAAGGTAGCACAGCTATGAATATTTGCGTTATTGGCACTGGATATGTTGGCTTAGTTGTTGGAACTTGCCTATCTGAAATGGGCAATACTGTCATTTGTATTGACAATGATGAAAAAAAGTTAGAAAAACTTAAAAACGGAATAGTTCCAATTTTTGAACCGGCTTTGGAAGAGATGATTAAATCAAATGTTGCAGAAAATAGATTGTCATTTTCAAAAGATTTAAAATCAGCTGTTGAAACTTCTACTATTTGTTTTATTGCTGTTGGTACACCTCAAGATGAATATGGTTCTGCTGATTTAAAATATGTTTATGAAGTTGCTGTACAAATTGGTAAATCAATGAACGGTTATAAAGTTATCGTTGACAAATCTACTGTACCGGTTGGAACTGCACAAAAAGTCAGAACCTTAATTGAACAACAAACAACTCATGATTTTGACGTTGTTTCAAATCCTGAATTTTTAAAACAAGGAGCAGCTGTTGAAGACTTTTTAAAACCGGATAGAGTTGTTATTGGCTCAGATTCTCCAAAAGCTACAGAAATTATGCAAGAACTTTATGCACCATTCTTAAGAACCGGAAATCCGGTAATTATCATGGATGTAAAATCTGCAGAAATGACAAAATATGCGGCTAATTCATTTTTGGCAGTAAAAATTTCCTATGCAAATGAAATTGCAAATATTTGCGAAAAAGTTGGAGCTAATGCCGAAATGGTAAGAATTGGAATGTGTTCTGACAAGCGTATTGGTTCTCAATTCTTATTTTCAGGTTTAGGATACGGCGGAAGTTGTTTTCCAAAAGATGTTAAAGCTCTTATCAAAACAGCTAAAGAAAATGGTTATAACGCAGAATTAATATCCGCAGCTAATAACGTTAATAGACGCCAACGCTTGCTTTTTATAGACAAAATAACAAAATATTTTGGAGAAAATCTTTCGGATAAAACTTTTGCGGTATGGGGCTTAGCATTTAAACCGAAAACTGATGATATGAGAGAAGCTCCATCAATTACAATAATAAACGCATTACTGGAAAAGGGTGCTAAAATTCAAGCCTATGATCCAAAGGCTATGCAGACTGCGAAATACCATTTTGGTGATAAAATAACCTATGCAAACAATTCCTATGACGTTTTAAAAAACGCAGATGCGTTGTTATTATTAACAGAATGGAATGAATTCAGACGCCCTGATTTTGAAAAAATAAAAGATTTGCTAAAAACACCTATTATTTTTGACGGACGAAACCAATACAATAAAAAATCACTTGTTGAAAAAGGTTTTACTTACTTTAGTATTGGTAACACTTAATCTTAAGGACTCTTTTATGAATAAAAATAATTTTGATAGAATTCTTATATACTTATTGAGCATCCTTATCATTCTATATTTAGGCTTTCGTTATGTTCAAAAAAATCCTGATGTTAAAATTAAATCGGCAAGAAATATTACGATTTTTGCAAATGACAATTTTACAGCCAAAAGGCATTATCACAATTCAAATTTAATTTTGAAATTTTCTCTTTTAATTAACCCAAAAGATTATTTTACGTACCAAGTTTTAGGCTATAACAATTACCAATTAGCATATATAAATGTTCACAATGATTTATTTAAAGAGTACTATCTAAAAAAAGCTTTTGCATATAGTGAAAAAGCATTAAGTTTATCTCCAAAATATTATGAAATTATAGATAATCTTGGTTTTTGTTGCATTTTAGATGAAAAGTTTGATGAGGCTATTGAATTATTTAACAACTCGTTAAAAATTAATCCTAAAGATACTGTTGCTATCGATGGGTTAACTAGTATTTATTCCAAATATAAAATAGATTCCCAAAAAGCTTTATCATACATTGATTTAAAAATAAAATATGCGCCAAATGATTTTGATGCATTTTTTACAAAAGCGTGGATTTTAAACACATTAGACAGGAATAAAGAAGCTATTGAATACTATAACAAATACCTTGAACGTTATCCTTATTCCGTTGCAGCATTAGTAAATATCTCCGGCTGCGAAGTCAAAATAAAAGATTATAAAAACGCTTTAATTCATACAGAAAGAGGACTTGCCCTAAATCGTTATTCATGCTATCTATTAGCAAGTAAAATCGACATCCTTGCTAATATGAAAAAGTACGATGAAGCAAAAGCTGTTGCACAGGAGTTAATTAACAACAGCACATACTATGGCGCACACTTAGGTTATTTCCGTCTTGCTAAAATTCAACAAATAGAGGGTAAAACAAAACTTTCAGAAACAAATTTCAAAATTGCAAAAGACATAGCTCAAGAGTTTTTAGACAGCGAATATTGTCAAGGTAAGGAATATGATTTAAAAGACAACGACGGAAGATGCAGAAATGTGGGTTTATTTTTAAAATTTTTCGATATAGACAAACAATCAAAATATTTTTACTAATCGGGCAAAAAGAAAGCCCTGCATGTGATGCAAGGCAAATGAATTAGTGTACTTGCATGCTATATCCATGCTCTAGAGCATGGCAATCATGTAAACATGCTGTAACATTGGCTTTTAGCCTCTTATTATTTTGTTGGTAACAAAACTACTCGTAAAATTCCACTATTTTCATAATAGGGAGTTTTTACGAATTCTGCGATATATTCAAAATTACCATTTTCAAATATTTCTCTATCTTCAAATGTAACTTCATCGTACCAAGCGTTGAAAATTGCAAATTGAGTAGGATTCCTTTTAGCATATCGTCTTACTTTCTTTGTATATTTCGTGAAATCTTCATTTCCGCCATTAAAGTCTGATTGAACAATAACATTTGGTTCCAAATCAAAAATTTCACGGAATGATGTGGGCTCTATAAGTTCATATACTAAAACATTTTTATCTTTATATCGTAAAGCATCCACATTTGAAACTTGCGTTAAACTTCCATATACATTTTGAAATTGTTTTTGCAAATTGTTGTAATCCATATGAGAAATTGAATACAATAAAAAGAAAGATAACACGATATTTACAAATTCATAACGCCATTTCAACATAAACATAGCTGCAATTAAGGCGATACAAAGCGGATAAATCAGCATAAAATAATATTCCATTATTATAGCTCTTATTGAACTAATAATAAGTGTTACAATCAAAAATCCAAACACCGCATATATCAAATAAAATATAAATTCTTGTTGTTTTGTACTCATTTGCCAAAACAATTTGTCTTTATAAAACGAGGACATAACGAAAACAATTGATAATATTATCAAACAAATTGTAATTTGCCAATTTCCAAACATTGCATTTAAAGATCTTAAGAACACATCAAAGCACATATCCGGTAACCAAACATTAAATGTTTTATCTAAAATTGCTAGTTTATAAAATGTTTGAATTAAGTATGGTACAAAAGTTAAGCCTATAATTAAATGTGCAAAAATAAAAGTTTTTAAAGCCGTGAATTTCTGCTGATATCGTGTTGCTATATACCAACAACCATATATAAAATTAACAATCAACAGAATTGTGCCATACAAGTGATTGCTAAAAATCATACTTGAAAACAAAATGAACAAAAATGTATTTAAAAAGTTCATTTTTTCAAGCATTTTAAACATAAAATACACAACTAGAGGTGTAAGCATACTCGATAGAGAAAATGCTCTATAATCTTGTGCATAACTTATATGAAATATAGATATTGATAACAAAAATGAAGCCAGCAATGCTGTTTCTTTGTTTATTTTAGATTTTAAAAGAAAATACAGAGTAAAAATAGCCCCTACACTAAAAATCAAAGGCAAAAGTCTTAGCCATTCAATAGTTGATGGCACAAAAATCTGCCAAAATCTTGAAATTAAAGCAAAAAATGGAGGATTTCCGGGATCCATAAATAAGTCTTTTATTGGATTTGTAAAATCACCCGTTAGAGTTGCAGTATAGCATTCATCCCACCACATCGGATACTCTGCAAATAAGTTAAAACGCAAAAATACTGCAAGAATAGTTATTATAGATAAACTTACAGCAGTAGGTATTTTTAATCTTTCAAATTTTATTAAACTTATACCTAAAATAAATAAAATCCAAGGGATTAGGTATACTTTATAAAGGTAGAAAAACGATAACAATATAACAGCAATTGCATTGTAGTTTCCTTTATAATTCATATATTCAGAATTTGATATTTTTTTTAAGCTATCCGGCAAAATAATTTTGTTATAATAATTATTTCCAATTTTAACTTTTTGTAATTCAAACTGGCGAATTTGCTCTCTATCAAAATAAAAATGACTTGCACCGATAAAAATGTTACTTGATATAATATAATCCCTTAAATCAATGTCGAACTTATCTTCATACATAATTGATAGAGATTTATATTTTTGTAAATTGTTTGTTTGCGCATAAAAATTCGTAATCTGAAGAGCTGAATTTGTTTTTAATCTGGAATTAAACTTTTTTACTCCTTTATCTTGTCCAATATAAAGGTATATTGGAATAATCGAATTCGGCATTTCAATATTCACAACAATATCATCATAATTAGAACCAAAATACGGAACAATTAACTTGTCAAAATTTTTATATGCAGTCACTCCGAAAAGAAAAATTGAAACGATTAACACTAACGATGCCAATAAATTTCGATAATCATCATAAAAAATTTTTAATACACATAAAAGTTTTTTCATAAAATGAAAATAACATGAACAAACAAATAATATAACCTTAAAGTTAAGTTGAATTAAGGAAAAAATAGACAAAAAAAAAGACCTTATGAATAAGGTCTGTCCGTTTAAATAAGAAGAGAGAGCTTTATATTATTATGCTTACAATATACAATAATTAATTTTATTTTGCAAGTACTTTTTTAACTTATGTTAAGATTGTAGAATAAAATTTTTATAGAATTAAAAAATATTGTGTTATTATAAACAAGTAGGATATTAATAAAAAGGAGAACTAGTCATAGCAGGCGAAGATAATAGATACGGTCAAAAAAGAGACAGTAAAGACAAAGTTATAATGAACGAACGCATTAGAGTTCCTGAAGTACGCTTAATCGGCGAAGATGGAGCTAATCATGGTGTAGTAAAAACATCTGAAGCATTACAAATGGCAGAAGATGCAGATTTAGATTTAGTTTTAATTAATCCAAACCAAAATCCGCCGGTGGCTAAAATCCTAAACTATGGTAAATATAAGTACGAAATCGAAAAACGTGCTAAAGAAGCAAAGAAAAAACAACATACTGTAGACGTAAAAGAAATAAAAATCAGATATAAAATTGATGTACATGATTACCAAGTAAGAATTAATAATATCAAAAAATTTATATCACAAGGCAACAAAGTAAAAGTTGTTGTAATGTTGAGAGGTAGAGAAATGCAACACTCAAAACTTGCATTTGACTTGGCTAACAGATTTGTTGAAGATTTAAAAAATGAACCAATGGCAATAGAAAAGAAACCTCAAATGGAAGGTAGAAACGTAACATTGTTGATTGGACCACAAGCTTAAATAAAAACTTGACGAATAAAATTTATAATGTAGAATAGAAATACAGACATTGAGCAATACGCTAGATGAGCCGCGTTAGCTCAGTTGGTAGAGCAAGGGACTGAAAATCCCTGTGTCCTTGGTTCGATTCCGAGACGCGGCACCACTTTAAAAGACCTAGAAATAGGTCTTTTTTTTGTTGCGTTAACTTGATGTTGTATTGGAAAGCATGATTGTTGTAATTTAATGAGTAGTTTGGTTTGCACGGTATAACTAGACACTTAAGATTAAAATGTCTGACACTTAAAATTAAAAATTTCAAATTTGCATCAAATTTAAGGGAAAATTTTTAAAACTAAATGTCAGACAAATTAAAAATTTAACATATATTTTTAAAATTATTTGTCCGACACAAAATTAAAATTTTTTTGTAGATTATCAGAGAGATTGAGAAAACTACCCCCCCGGAAGTTTGATATAATTCTCAAACTTTTTAGATTTTGAGGGAAATATTTCAAAACTTACTGATTAAAACTCTTAAACTCCCTGATAGTTCATTCTCAAAGTTACTGATACTTTTTTGATAAGATTTGTGTTTAAACATTTGTTATTTGTAGTTATATTAATCATTTAAAAATTTTTCTTTAAAATCTTCAGCTTTACCTAATATTTCTAAACAAGCTAAAGTTTTTTCTTTGTATATTTTTGCAATCTCTGTTTCATTTTTGGTATTATTGATTCCCAAAGTATAATACATTACAAGTTTCCAAACAAAATTACCAACTTTTTTATTTTTAAGTTTAGGAATTGCACAATCGATTTGATATTGTTCAAAAAGCTTATTTCCTGATAATGTTATTAATTCTTTTATTATATTTTCAATTTTTTCTGTACTATTTTTCCCTACTATATTAGGGTGTTTATTTATATATTCTCTCAGGATTTGTTGATTTTGTATATTACTTATGTTGCAATCTAAGTAAAACATTTCATGAAAACCAGAGGCATCATTAACGCATAGTTTAAATTTGCCAAGCCAGTTTTTATCAGAAAGAAGTTTATTTAAATTTTGGAAAAATTTAGGAGTTTTAGATATATATCTAACCAACTCTCTGGAGTTTGGCACCTTTAAACCTACATAAAACGCAATCTCGAGTCCTTCACTTGCTGTAAAATCAATTTGATTTAACAAACCATAATTGGTTTGAATGACAAAAGCATAGTCTTTATTATGTTTACGTACCACATTTTTATCTTTTACGATACCTTTTAATATGCTTTCGATTTTTTTATCATTTTCTTGTTTTATGTACCATTGATAATTTTTTAACGTGTTTTTAGCAGTTTTTTCACTATCAGACAATTTATTATCATCTAAGTATAAAATGTCATCAATATTATTGATAGATTTACATAATTCTTTTATTTCTGTATTAATAGGCTCATATTTTTCTTTCAAAATCTCTATATATTGTTGTATTACTATATTTTCTATTGAATTATTTAGGTTTAAGCCATTTAGAATATTTAAAATATCTTTGTACGATAAAAATTGATATCCAGAAAAAGTTTCCGTTTCAAAATTTTCGGGTTTTTCAATATCAAGGAATATATAATAATTATTTTTGTCTTTAAATTTATTATTTATGAATTCTCTATAATGTTGACACTGTCCACCATGTTCACAAGAACCATACTTATTTTCAATTGTGCAGGTAAATGTTTCTCCAATTATAAGAATATCAATTCGTCTTTCTTTGTCTGTATAATACTCGGTTTCAATTTTTATTTTTTCATTTAGATTAATGTTTTTATAAGGGAAACAAGTTTTAAAACATTTTTCAAAAAAAGTAATCCCCATCTTATGTGATGCCGCGTTATCAAATAACCAAGCTAAGAAATTAGAGTGTCTAACCTCATAATTTTCCAATCTTAGTACTTTAAATATATTAAAATCATTTTGTCTTTTTTGCTCAAGAACTTCTACAAGCTTTTTAAAATTTTTATTTGTAATAACTTTGTTGTTCATTTTGTACTCCTTTAATACTATAATATAAAAATAAATGTTATTTTATGGTTCGTTTTCAGTCCATGTTAAAAAATATGTCTAAAACATGCACTATTATTGTCTTATAGACTTGACTTGTTGTAAAAGCGAGTTAAGATGAATGGTGACATAGCAAGCGTTTTAAGACTTCACAGGTTCGGGTCCAACCTAGGCAGTTTTAAGAGTTTGTGTATATAGATACTCATTATAACTAGACACTTAAAATTAAAATGTCTGATACAATTTGACATGCGGTTTGAGAAAAAGTGTCAGATGAAATGATAAATATAATTGTTGGGGTAGATATAATTTAACTTGCAGTTTGAAAAAATGTATCAGATGAAATGAGAATTTTTCAAGTTGTTGGGCAGGTATGCCCAACCTACCTACTTTTTGTTTACAGCTTGAAACCACCTGTTAATAACTTAAATAATGCCGTTCCGGTAGCTTTAAAACTAAATCTTGAGGACTTTTGTAATTTGACTTACAGTTTGAGAAAATGTGGCAGATGAAACGAGAATTTTTTAAGTTGTTGGGCAGGTATGCCCAACCTACCTACTTGCAGAAAAAACAGGATTATAAGACTTGATTTACAGGAGGAATAAAATATCATTATGATTAAAAGTATAAATTGTGATTTGACTTGCAGTTAGAGAAAAAGGGTCAGGTAAAATAAGAAATTTATTGTCGGTTTAGTAAAACCAACCTACCCGACTTGACCTATTGTGTATTATATCGTGGTGCAAAAAATTGCTTTAGTTTGTCAGCTTGACAAATAAAGGGTTAAGGAATATAATTAGATTCAGTATTATACAAGGAGTTAATAAATATGCGGCAAGGTATTCTTAAATAAACTGTCAATTTGATAGTGGGAACAAAAAGTAGCAGTCCCGTTTCACTTTTAATATGGGGCTTAGTTTTTTGTACCCAGTTTAAGAATACTTTTATCATGTAATTTTATATGCCCGAAAACATATAAGTGTTTTGGGGCTATTGGAGTTATTTACCCAGTGATAGGAGTATTTATCACTGGGTATTTTTATGCCCTTTTTTGGGTGTTGATAGGAGGAAAATCACATGAAAATAATTAACTTAGGCATTCTGGCTCACGTTGACGCAGGAAAGACAACATTAACGGAAAGTTTATTGTATACCAGTGGTGCAATTGCAGAACTAGGGAGCGTAGATGAAGGCACAACAAGGACAGATACAATGAATTTGGAGCGTCAAAGGGGAATCACTATCCAGACAGCAGTGACATCTTTTCAGTGGGAGGATGTAAAAGTCAACATTATAGATACGCCAGGCCATATGGATTTTTTGGCGGAAGTATACCGTTCTTTATCCGTATTAGACGGAGCAGTATTATTAGTTTCTGCAAAGGATGGCATACAGGCACAGACCCGTATACTGTTTCATGCACTACAGATAATGAAGATTCCGACAATTTTTTTCATCAATAAAATTGACCAAGAGGGGATTGATTTGCCAATGGTATATCGGGAAATGAAAGCAAAGCTTTCTTCGGAAATTATAGTGAAGCAAAAGGTTGGGCAGCATCCCCATATAAATGTAACGGACAATGACGATATGGAACAGTGGGATGCGGTAATTATGGGAAACGATGAACTATTAGAGAAATATATGTCAGGGAAACCGTTTAAAATGTCAGAACTGGAACAGGAAGAAAACAGGAGATTCCAAAACGGAACGTTATTTCCCGTTTATCACGGAAGCGCTAAAAACAATCTGGGGATTCGGCAGCTTATAGAAGTAATTGCCAGTAAATTTTATTCATCAACGCCTGAAGGTCAATCTGAACTATGCGGGCAGGTTTTTAAGATTGAATATTCAGAGAAAAGGCGGCGTTTTGTTTATGTGCGTATATATAGCGGAACATTGCATTTGAGGGATGTTATTAGAATATCTGAAAAAGAGAAAATAAAAATCACAGAGATGTGTGTTCCGACAAACGGTGAATTATATTCATCCGATACAGCCTGCTCTGGTGATATTGTAATTTTACCAAATGATGTTTTGCAGCTAAACAGTATTTTGGGGAACGAAATGCTGTTGCCGCAGAGAAAATTTATTGAAAATCCTCTCCCTATGCTCCAAACAACGATTGCAGTAAAGAAATCTGAACAGCGGGAAATATTGCTTGGGGCACTTACAGAAATTTCAGATGGCGACCCTCTTTTAAAATATTATGTGGATACTACAACGCATGAGATTATACTTTCTTTTTTGGGGAATGTGCAGATGGAAGTCATTTGTGCCATCCTTGAGGAAAAATATCATGTGGAGGCAGAAATAAAAGAGCCTACTGTTATATATATGGAAAGACCGCTTAGAAAAGCAGAATATACCATCCACATAGAAGTCCCGCCAAATCCTTTCTGGGCTTCTGTCGGGTTGTCCATAGAGCCGCTCCCTATTGGAAGCGGAGTGCAGTATGAAAGCAGAGTTTCACTTGGATATTTAAATCAATCGTTCCAAAATGCGGTTATGGAGGGGGTTCTTTATGGCTGCGAGCAGGGGCTGTATGGATGGAAAGTGACAGACTGTAAAATCTGTTTTGAATATGGATTGTATTATAGTCCTGTAAGTACCCCCGCAGACTTTCGGCTGCTTTCCCCTATCGTATTGGAGCAGGCTTTAAAAAAAGCAGGGACAGAACTATTAGAGCCATATCTCCACTTTGAAATTTATGCACCGCAGGAATATCTCTCACGGGCGTATCATGATGCTCCAAGGTATTGTGCAGATATTGTAAGTACTCAGATAAAGAATGACGAGGTCATTCTGAAAGGAGAAATCCCTGCTAGATGTATTCAAGAATACAGGAACGATTTAACTTATTTCACAAATGGGCAGGGAGTCTGCTTGACAGAGTTAAAAGGATACCAGCCAGCTATTGGTAAATTTATTTGCCAACCCCGCCGCCCGAATAGCCGTATAGATAAGGTTCGGCATATGTTCCACAAGTTAGCTTAACAGCTTGCAAAAGTCATATAAAATGAGATTTGAAAGGATTAGAGACTAATTATGATGAAATGCGAATGGATATTGTGTCCTGTTTGTGGGAGCAAAACCCGTAATAAAATTAGGAAGGACACTGTTTTGGAGAATTATCCCCTTTATTGTCCAAAATGCAGACAAGAAAGATTGATTAAAGTTGACAACTTGAAGATAACTGTCATCAAAGAGCCAGACGCTTAAGACGCAGAGCCGATGAAATTGTGGAACAATTCACGAATCATCGGCTCTTTTTGTTTCGTATTTGAAAGAACAAACTCACCAAATAAAAAAAACGATATTCGGGTGGGTTATTTTGTTATACCCTAAATTACCCTCTGAATTTGTTTTTAAATTTGGAGGGATTTTTTTATGTCCTTTTTTCGGGCAGTTATCTATCTGCTCATACGAAGCAAAATTTATCAATACATAGCATATCAGAGAACGGCAGGAAACCAGTTAAAAAAATTTCTGCCAGTGCAACGGTACTTCTCACCTTGAAAGTAGAAGTACAATCTCCATACAATAGAATTACTATTTCCTATAACCGTAAAGGTCACAGAGCCTTTGCGGTTTTTCTTTTGTCGATTTTTGTTGGAAAGTGCCGTAGGGCTGTTTCTGATATGCGGTGTCGTTCTCCGCCTCTCCATCTGGATTTTTTACATTTCAAAAATTCAGATGGGAGGTATTTATGGTGAAATATGCACCAAGAAAGGTATATATCAGAGAAAGTGGCGGCTATGTGGAATTATCCTACACGGAGTTCTGCCGTTGCAGGGAATCCGACCAGACCTATATGGACAAGCTGTTTATCCCCATTCAAGGCTGTCTGCTTGAAGTCGTGAGGGAGCAATACACAGACTTCTACCGTGACAAGGAACGGTGGCGTTATCTGCAAAAATTAGATACAAAGAATAGACTGCTATCTCTCGACGGATTTACGGACAGCGAGGGGAATCCTCTGGACTTTATCACTGATGAAGCGGTGGACATTGCAGAAACCGTTGTCAATGCGGTCATGGTGGACAGGCTGAAAGCCGCCCTGCCTTTGCTGTCGGATAGTGAACAGGAGCTGATACAGGCAATCTTTTTTGACGGACTTTCCGAGCGTGAAGTCGGGGCGAGGTTGGGCATAACCCAGAGCGTTGTAAACAAACGCAAAGCCAGAATCCTAATAAAACTAAGAAAGATAATAGAAAATTAAAATTTAAGGCGTTCAGCCCCCTTGTTTTTTCCTTTGGGAAGATGAGGGGGCTTTTCTCTGCCCTCTCAATCAATTCTGATTGGAGGAAGTAAGAATGGCATACAACCACGGACGGGAGGACAGGAAATGGCGTATCTGGAAAGAAGCGGAGGAAAAGCTGCTGCGTGAGTGCGGCGTTGATGAAGCGACCATTGAGCAGATACGCATGGCGGACAGGGCAGACTTCAATTCCAACAGGCGGTTTTACCGATGGACGAATGACGTTGCGGAATATCTTGAGGACATGGCAGGCAGGGAGCGGCAGGCGGAAGTGGGTACGGTTGCGGAGTTACTGGAAGAGATTGAGAGCGAAAATCTCTATCAAGTATTAGTCACGGTGGACGGGCGTACCTTGAAAATCGTCCTGCTGAAAATGCAGGGGTATTCCACAAAGGAGATTGCCCCGCTTGTGCATTTGACGACTGGTGCCATCTATGCGAGGTTAGACCATCTGCGGAAGAAGCTGCGGAAAATTTTATAGCTTCTAAAACAGCCTGCCATCCTGCGGGCTACTGGGTGAGGGATGGAAATCCCCTCACTCATTTTTTGCAGGAGGACAACAGGATGGCATACAGGGTTAAGGCATACACGCTTCGGGAGGAATCCACGGAAAGCGGCACAAGGTATTTTATCAGCTTTAAGGACGGGCAGGGCAAATCCCACGAGTTGGAAGTGTCGGAACAGTTCTTTATGGAGTTTCGGCAGATGGAGCGCAGGAACAGGAATCTTTTCTAATGGGACGAGCGGCACAGGGAGTTTAACGAGGTATGGGACGAAACCCTTTACAGACGGGCGTTGCGTGTGCCTAAGAGCCTTGATGAACGCATGGTTGAGGAAGAACGGAATGAAACGCTCTATAAGGCGGTTGGGAGCCTTCCAGAGATACAAAGGCGGCGTTTCCTGCTCTACTACGAGTATGAGTTCAATTTTTACCAAATCGCCGCTATGGAGCATTGCACCGCTTCGGCAATACAGAAATCTGTTGCGATTGCAAAGGAGAAAGTAAAGGCGGAAATTGAAGAAATATCTCCAACCGTGACCGACACCGCCCGAAAAAGAAATCTGTTTTTTATTTGTGTGGGATTGGCGGCATTACATACTCTCACTTTTTTCCGTGGGAGTAAATCTATTTTTAAGGAGGTCAACGCCTATGTGCAACGAAAACAAAGACACCGCCCGAAAGGAGGAAAGCCATGCAGAAGTTACAGACAGTCAACGCCGAAACGCTCCTTTATGAACCGCTTGAGAAACCATCCTTTGTGGTGGACAGCCTTATCCCGACAGGCTTATCGCTGTTCTGCGGCTCACAGAAGATAGGCAAAAGCTGGCTCATGCTGAAGCTATGCTTATGCGTGTCGCAGGGAATCCCTTTATGGGATATGCCGACAATGGAGGGCGATGTGCTTTACCTCTGCCTTGAGGACACGTTCTGCCGCATACAGGACAGGTTATTTCGTTTGACGGACGAAGCAAGCGGGCGGCTCCACTTTGCCGTGGCAAGCTGCAAGCTGTCAGACGGTCTTATCGTGCAGCTTGAAGATTATCTGAAAGATTACCCAGACAGCAGGCTCATTGTCATTGATACCTTGCAGAAAGTCCGTACAGCTTCAAAAGACAATGCCTATGCAAGCGACTATGGGGACATCTCCCTCATCAAAGACTTTGCCGACAGGCACTCTCTGGCGGTCATTGTCGTACACCACATCCGAAAGCAGAATGACAGCGACGTGTTCAACAAGGTGTCTGGGACGACAGGATTAACGGGGAGTGCGGACGCTACCTTTGTTCTGGAAAAGGAGAAACGTGCGTCTGACACCGCCAAGCTGTATGTGACGGGCAGGGACACGCCTTATCAGGAATACACGCTGCGTTTCCGTGATTGCCGTTGGGAGCTTGTGGAGCGGAAAACGCAGGAGCAGCTTGCGAAAGAAACGATACCAGATGTCCTTTTTCGGTTGGTGGATTTTATGAGGGATAAGGAAGAATGGATAGGCACGGCAACGGAACTGTTAGCCGCTATGGGGGAAACGGAAACCATACCCACGGTGATTACGAAATGGCTGAATGAATACCGCACCACATTTTTAAGCGAGAACCGTATCTGCTACCAGTACAGCCGCAGGAAAGACGGCAGGCGGATTGCCCTTGCAAGGAGGGCGGGTGACAGCGGTGATGGTGGTGACAGCGATATTAGGATACCCCCCTGTTACTGTCATTGACGCTTAAAGCCATGTAAAGCTGGCGGCTCTGCCCTGCGGGTGACAGCAGTGACGGTGGTGACAGTGATTTTAGGATACCCTGCCGCTGTCATCCCTACGGGAGAACACCCCGTAAACGCAAAATGCAGGCGTGAGATTTACTCGCCCTTTTCGGTCGTGTAAAACCACCCCTGCGGTCAGAAAAATCATTCCGATTTTTCCGACTGCGTTTACAGGGTGTAACACACTACACTTTGCCCTGCAAAGTCGTGTGCCAGACGTTCCCTCTGGACTCCCTTAAGGCAGGGCTGTGCCCTGCTATCCTACGCCTTACGGCTTCGGATAAAAGAATGGCGGCATGACGGTGACGGCTCTTGCGAGGGGGGTATCCCAAAAACACCGTCATCATCGACATGACCGTCATGCAGGGGGTGAGGGTGACAGTTGCGGCAGTCGGCAGGGGGTATCCCAAAACTGCTGTCACCACCGTCACCGCTGTCACCCCAAAGGACGGTCACCCGCCGAAAGAAAGGAGGAATCCGCCTATGCCTTATGCAATCCTGCGTTTCCAGAAACGAAAAGCGGGCGGCGTTGCGGCTTGTGAACGCCACAACGAGCGGAAGAAAGAAGCCTACAAAAGCAACCCAGATATAGATATGGAACGCTCTAAAAACAATTACCATCTCATAGCACCACCAAAGTACACCTACAAGAAAGAGATTAACCGCATGGTAGCCGAAGCGGGGTGCAGGACAAGGAAAGACAGCGTGATGATGGTGGAAACGCTCATCACAGCTTCACCAGAATTTATGAACCAGTTACCGCCCGAAGAACAAAAAGCGTATTTCCAGACGGCTCTTGACTTCATTTCGGAGCGTGTTGGAAAGCAGAATATCCTCTCCGCTGTCGTCCATATGGACGAGAGAACGCCCCATATGCACCTCTGCTTTGTGCCGATTACGCCAGACAATAAGCTGTCAGCGAAAGCTATCTTAGGCAACCAGAAATCATTATCCGAGTGGCAGACCGCCTACCATGAGCGGATGTCCTCACGGTGGAATCAGCTTGAACGGGGGCAGTCCTCAATGGAAACCAAGCGGAAACACGTCCCCACATGGCTCTATAAATTAGGCGGCAGGCTTGATAAACAGTATGAAGAAATCGTGTCTGCCCTATCCGACATCAACGCCTTTAACGCAGGGAAGAAAAGGGATAAAGCGTTAGATTTACTCTCTGCATGGCTGCCAGACGTGGAGAAATTCTCTAAGGAAATCGGGAAACAGCAGGCGTATATCGACAGTTTGAAAGAGAGAATTGGGCAGGAATCAGACTATGCGGGGCGTATGCGTGATGAAAAGTACGAGCAGGAACTAAAGGTGCAGAAAGCGAATCAGAAGATATTTGAATTGCAGAGAACCAACGAGCAGATGGGGCGGCTGCTGTCAAAAATACCGCCCGAAGTGTTGGAAGAATTGCAGAAAAATCATAGAAGCAGAGCGAAAGAAAGGTAGATATGTGAATGAAGAAACAGGATTTTAAGGTGTTAAAGACCAAAGACTTGTACCCGTTCCCCGACAATCCGTTTCATGTGGCAGAAGATGAAACACTGTCAGAGTTAGCGGAAAGCATCAAGGAATTTGGCATTGTCACGCCGATAATCACACGCCCGAAAGAGGACGGGGACGGTTATGAAGTGATTGCAGGACAGCGGCGTGTCCGTGCTTCTGAACTTGCAGGGATAAATACCGTGCCTGCGTTTGTCCTGCCCTTAGACCGTGACCGAGCCATCATCACCCTTGTAGACAGCAATTTGCAGCGTGAGAATATCCTGCCATCGGAGCGGGCGTTTGCTTACAAGATGAAATCCGAAGCCATGAAGCGGCAGGGTTTCCGCACAGACTTAACCTCGTCACAAGTTGTGACGAAGTTGCGGACGGACGACAAGGTGGCACAGGGCTTCGGCGTGGGCAGGATGACCGTGCAGCGTTTTATCCGCCTGACGGAACTGATACCGCCGATTTTGCAGATGGTGGACGAGGGGAAAATCGCCCTCACGCCTGCGGTGGAACTGTCCTTCTTGAAGAAAGACGAGCAGGAAAACCTCTTTGCCACGATGGAGAGCGAAGAAGCAACGCCCTCACTCTCACAGGCACAGCGGATGAAACAGTTAAGCCAGAGCGGGCGGCTTGACATGGATACGATATTTGCGATTATGACGGAGGAAAAGGGCAACCAGAAAGAAACCTTGAAAATCAACACAAGCAAGCTGAAAAAATACTTTCCGAAGAACACAACGCCGAAGCAGATGGAGGAAACCATCATCAAACTTTTGGAGCGTGAGTTGCAGAGGAAACGCAACCGTGACAGCCGCTAATCTTCTTTTTTCGGGAAGTAAATACAGAGAGTTGAGGTATGGAGAATGAGAGAAATCCAGTATGAAATCGTAAAGGAAATCGCAGTATTGTCTACGGGCGACAGTGGCTACACAAAGGAAATCAATCTCATTTCATGGAATGGGAAAGAGCCGAAGTATGACATCCGCAGCTTTTCCCCGAACCGTGAAAAGTGCGGCAAGGGAATCACGCTGAACGCTGATGAAGCGGCGGCACTCCTTAAAGCATTACAGAAAGAATTAAACAGCGAGGATTAATGGTATCTGATTGGCAGGGCGGGGACATTTCCAAACTCTTCCCTGCCCTGTCTGGAAAGGAAGATTTAAGTATGGGCGAGGATAAGAAAGCAGATAAAAAGAGAAAGCGTATCGTGCCAAAAGCACCAGTGCAGATGATAATCAGCCGTGAATATGTCGGCACACAGACCGTTACAGAAGCGTTTGTCCCGATTATCTCCGAGGATATTCGGAAGAAGATTGCCGAGGGCGACACCTTCGACAATGAGGGGCTGTCCGCTTAGAATGTACGCAATGGGACATGAAAACAGATAGGACAGATACGGAGGTTTTACAGTATGGCAGGAATCAAAGAAGAAAAGAAAATCTATTTAGTCGGCATTTATTGCCGCTTATCTAAAGACGATGGTACGGATAACGAGAGTGCGAGCATTGCGACACAGAAATCCATCCTCACGGATTATGTGAAAAAGCAGGGATGGCACATAGCAAAAACGTATGTGGACGATGGTTATTCTGGTACAAATTTCCAAAGACCAAGTTTCCAGAATATGATAAAAGACATTGAAAGCGGTCTGATAAACTGCGTGATTACGAAAGATTTATCCCGTCTGGGGAGAAACTATCTTGATTGTGGGTTATATCTGGAAGTTTTCTTCCCAGAGCATAACGTGAGGTATATAGCGGTCAATGACGGCGTAGATACCTTGAATAAATCTGCTATGGACATCACGCCTTTCCGCAACATTTTAAACGAAATGTATGCCGCTGACATATCTGTTAAGATAAAATCGGCATATCGGGCGAGGTTTCAACAGGGGAAATTCATGGGAACTACCGCCCCTTATGGCTATATCAAAGACCCTGCCGACCACAACCATCTGCTGATAGATGATAAAGTGGCACATGTTGTAAAAGAGATATTCGACCTTGCATTAAAAGGGAATGGAGTTGCCAAAATTTGCAGACATCTTAATAAACAGCATATCCTACGCCCTGCCGCTTATGCGGCGGAGCGTGGCGAAACAGGCTTTGAACGTCATTTTGAGGGGAACGAGGACAAACGCTATATTTGGAGTGGGAACAGCGTGAGGAGCATTTTAAGAAGCCCGATATATGCGGGAAATCTTGTAGGCTACAAACGGATTGCCGCCAATATGAAAAGCAAGAAACGCCCCTCTAAGCTGCCCGAAGAATGGGAAGTGATACCCAATACCCATGAGGGAATAGTCACGCAGGAGGAATTTGATATTGTCCAACAGCTTATTACAAGTCGTAGGCTTCCACAGAACAAGGGAGGATTTGTAAATATTTTTGCAGGCGTTATCAAGTGTGTGGACTGCGGATGTGCTCTGCGGGCAATGAACGTACACAGGAGGAAACGCCCAGAGATTATCGACTGTGTACAGTATTCATGTAATAATTATGCAAGAAACGGAAGAAGCGAGTGTAGTGCCCACAATATAGAAGCAAGGGATTTATTCAATGCCGTTCTTGCCGACATCAACTGTTTTGCGGATATGGCAGTGAATGATGAAAAGGCGGTCAGGGCCATAGAAAAGCGGCTCACGGAAACAGACCAGAGCAGGGCGAAAGCATTAGAGAAAGAACGTAAGAAGCTGAACAAACGCCTTGCGGAACTGGACAGGCTGTTTTCCTCTCTCTACGAGGATAAGGTCATGGAGCGTATTACCGAGCGGAATTTTGAGATGATGTCGGGGAAATACCAGAAAGAGCAGCTTGAAATTG
>OIYG01000164.1_pt1 | contig 73412 bp, 74 predicted proteins | sample 1587861 | NCBI WGS metagenome assembly OIYG01 (sample SAMN03283272) | human gut metagenome | biome: human-associated habitat; material: feces | host: Homo sapiens | place: Peru | collected 2012
TTATTTGTTCTTGCGATTACATTAGCTATAGTGAAAGTTTTTCCTGTTCCAGTAGTGCCTAGTAAAACTTGTTTTTTTTTCTTCTTCTAATCATTTTACTAGTTCGTTAATTGCCTGTGGTGGATCTCCATTTGGTTTATATTTTGAAACTAGTTTAAACATAAATTACTTCTTTTTTTTATTTATTTGTATTTTATCATTTTATATATATCAAAACAAGGAAACTATTTTTAGTTTCCTATATATTTTTTATTAATAATTTTTATTTTCCTTTACCATTATTTTAGGTTTTTCTTCATTTTCATCGCATAAATTCTTTGGTTCAAAAGGTTTTAATTTACTAAAAAAATCATCTTCTATACAAAATGTATTTGTAGGATTAAATATTGGTTCATGGCTTGCGAAATCTTTACTTGATAAATGTAATCCATGAACAAAGGAAGTTCCTATATCTCCAGTAAAACAAATACTTCTTAAATGATTAGAAAAACCATTTGGATAATCATAGTGATTTGATGGTTCACTAGATATTACTCCATTAGTTGTACATTTATCTATCTTATCAATAAACTCATATGATACGTTATTATTTTTCTCATGTAAAATATCATTACTTTTTTTCATGCAAGAATTATAAAGATAAAGTCCAGCGGCTTGAATAGGATTAAATTCTAATACATCAATACAACTTTGATCTTCAATTTGATATTCAAATAAATCTAAAACATAATAATCAGGAAATATACCTTTAAGTTTGTCAACAATACTTTCAGCAAATTCTAATACTTCTGGTTCTATACTATGTAAAATAGTAGTTGTATATCTAGAAATATTATAAATTTCATTGTTAACTACAAAACATCGATATTCTTTTGAACCATAATTATCCTCTTTAATATTAACTTTTTTACTAATAATAAAGTCATCTTCTAAATGATGCATTAAAGTTTTGTGTAATGCACATTCTTCATCCAAAAGTAACTTTACTGGAATAACAGCACTAAAGTTTTTAGTTTTGGTTTTAAAGAATATTTCTGTTCCATATACTTCTTCTATTTCTTTTACTATATCAGAGTTAATTAAATCTTTTCCTTTAAATATTTTACATTTTCTTTCTGTAGAGTAGTAATTTGGCCAACTTTTTACTATCTCAACATCATTATTTGACATGATAGGAATACCGCCTTGTTTAATAATTTCATCATTCATATCATGTATTTGAGTTTCACCAGTTCTTGGAAATATTAGTTTAGACTTAATATCTATTATATTACCATCAAAATCAGTAAAAATTTTTAATTTATTATCATAAAGTATTCCATTTTGATTCATCTTAGAAATTGCCATTTCCCTTTTAGAATAATCCCATGGTAAATTTTTATCAAAACAATATAACATTATATCACCTCAAAATCATACCTATTATAAATCATTTTCAAAAAAAAATAAAGGACTATTTTGTTATTTTATAAGCTAATACGAGATTTTCATGACATTTTGAAATTTTTTTCATTTATTTTCTATTTTTTTATAATTAAAGAACTATACTTATTGTTTGATTTAAATAAAAGTATGTTTACAGTTTTTTCTATTAGTAAATTACTTAAAGTACTAATAAAACTCTATCAATTAAACTATATTATATATTTTCATTTTGTTTATAAACTTGTAATACATTAATTGTTATCTTCAATTATCGTTCCACAATACTCACATTTTACTTTACTAAATTTATTAAGCTCATTAATTGCACCACAATTTGGACAACTTATAGTCTTTTTTTCCAAACTAACTTTTCTTTTATCAATAGTATAATACGATATCGACTTATCAACGTTATTTAATTTTATTCCATTTAATAAACCTTTTGAATAAAGATATGATATGTCATTATATATTTTATTTTTTGTCTCTTCAAGGTTATTAAATGTTGTTTTTGGATATCTTACTGCTATTTCATCTATTTGTAAGTGTTGATAATAGATAAATTTCGAATATTCATTTAATAGTTTCTCATCATTTTCAGAACAAGGTCTTATTTTTTTAGTATTTACATCTATATAGTAATCTCCTATTAATCTTTTGTTCTTTAGATAACGAATTTTCATGACACATTCTTCTAATGTACAATTACTTTCTTTAGCAATAATTTCTATATCATCATATTTTTTATTTATAATTAAATCATAAATTATTTCTAATTTTCTATTAAATTCATTATCCGTTGGCTCAGTTAAATTATAGTATTTAGCGTATTTTTTATATGATTCATCTGATATTTTGGCTTTTGTCTTTTTTATTAATTCTAGTAAGTTCATTTTCTTCTCCTTTTTTATTATAAATTTTCTTCTATAAATCTTTCTGATTTATAATTTATCTTTTTTTAATTCTTATATAGTGCATTTTCTTTCTCTATTCTTGGATACCAGTTTTCATAATCAACAGTATAAAAATTCATCTGTTCTTGTTTTAGTCCATCATAATAATTTTTATGTTTTTTGTCTCTTATACTTGCGGCATATGTTGAATCATAATAATAGAATTTTCCATTATATTTGACTATATTCCACATGTGTGAACCTGTTGAGTAGCCTGTTATAATCATAGATTCAATACCTATATTTTGAAAAATCACCTGACTTGTTTTAGCAAATCCTGCACATACTGCATTACCTTTTACAAAGACATTATATATAGATTGATTTTTAGAACTTCCTGTAAGCAATTTATCATAATAAGCATTATCTCCAATCCATTCATAAACATATTTTATTTTTTCTAAATCTGACATATTTTTTGTAGCTTTTTTTATTTTATCAATTTTACGTTCTATTAACAATGTATTAATTTCTTCTTCTAATTGGTTATTAATTGCATATATTGGAAATATTTCTATATAATCTGAATTTTCTTTATAGCGATAAGAATAATATGCATAACTTATTAATTCTGGATGTTCTACCCATATAGCTTGATTGGCTACCTTATAATCACTAATTATACTTTCTATTGTTTCATCATCTTGCTTTTTTATCTTTTTAGAAGTCTTTCTTTGCTTTATTGTTTCCAATAAAGTTTTATATGCTTTTTTCTCATTTTTACTTAAATAATTATTATAAATTTTTCCATCTGACATATATATATCATTTATGTATAATTCGCTTTTTTTATTTATATTTGGATTTGGTTTTATTATTCTTGTATAATTTATATAAATGAACACTGAAACAATAATTAATATTACTGTAAAAAATTTATTTCTTTTAAAATATCTCATTTAGTCCTCCATATCATATCTATATGCCCCTGTAAAATAAGCAAGTATTGGATAAAATACAAATGGAAATATAAGGCAAAGTAAACCTGTAATTTTTCCTTTATCATATGCATCTGCTAATATAAATGGCATAAATATAAAAATAAGTGTTCCAAAAAATGATCTTTCTGGTGAGAAAATTAATCCTAAGCTAATGATTATTAATAAAATTGGACTTATTTCTAATATTTGGAATAAAATGTATAAGTTATATATAGGAATTAAGCCAGATAGAGCATTATATCCTGCTTTACTAAAAAAGCCTGGTAATGACAGATAAAATGATAATATATAAATAATTATTAAAACTTTAATCATACTACACCTCTATTTTTATTATAGCTTATTTTTATACAAATAAAAAAGAATATTTTTAATTAAAGGCATTATAAAAGAGTGATTAAAAATCACTCTCTAAACAAGTCATTTATCAAATTTTTTGTTTACCAACACTATTTGACAAAGAACCAATACTTTTTTGTTTTATTTTTAATATGGAACATACTTAAATGGATTAATTATATGTCTTATATATGTATAATATGATGAATTATAGTTCCATCCATAATCTTCTGACATTTCTAGATGTAGGTGGCAACCAAATGAATATCCAGTATTTCCCATATATCCTATTACTTGTCCTACACTTACATCTTGGCCTGTGCTTACTGCATACCCATTCAAATGAGCATATTGTGAGAATACTAATCTACCATTTACATTATGGACTATTATAATCATCTTTGCTCCATAGTTGTCTAATGTGTTTCCTACATAATAAACTCTACCTGATGCTACGGCTTTGATTGGTGCATTACATCCTTTTCCAATATCTACACCTTTGTGTCCTCTATTTCCATAACTTTGTGAAATATGACCTCCACTTACTGGGAAAGTAAATCCATTTGCAGCAATTACATTTCCAGCACTTGTATTTCCACCGGGTTTAACTGCTGGCTTTGGCTTATCACAATCTATACCAATTCTATCGCTTGATTTACATCCCTTATTCTTATAATATGTAACTCTTGATTGAGCAGTCTTTAAGTCATTTTCAATATTTGGTAATGTTCCTTCTATACTTTTATTATCTGCTTCTATTTTTTTCTGTTCAGCCTCTTGTTCTGATTGAAGTTTTTTTAATTCTTCTTTCTTAGCCTTTAATTCTATTTGACTTTTCTTATTTTTTTCAACTAAAGCATTTAATTCCTTCATGATTTTATCATTGTAATCTGTTAGTTGTTCTACAACAGACATACGATAAATCATATCTGTTATTGAACTTGCTCCAAAGATATATTCTAAATAAGAATTATTTCCATTTGATATTTGATAATACTCGACTAATTTCTTTGATTCTGCAGTTTTCTTTTTTATTTTTGCATTGGAATCATCAATTTCTTTTTGTAGTCTTTCTTGTTCTTCTTGATTTTTTTGGATTTGACTTTGATAACTTTTTATCTTTGCTTGAACACTGGCTATTGTTTCATTATTTTTTGCAAGTTGAGCTTTTTTCTCATTTATTTGTGATTGATATTTAGCAACTTCATTTTCATATTCTTGTAATGTTACAGCTTTTGTATTTATTGGTAGTGCTGCAATAGATACTATAATTATAGCTGTTATTAATACTTCTTTTATTTTCATTATATCTTTAAGTATTTCCTTACAGCACTTGCACTACCTATCATACCTACTATTACTCCAATTACTATTACAATTAGTGATGTAGAATAAATAAATGGTTCAGGCTTAATTAATTTAATCAACTCTGAGAATAAATACCCATTAAAATGTTCATAGAATGCTAAATAGCCATATGTTGTTATTAATACTGGTACAATAGAACCAAATAGTCCTAAAATCATACCTTCTATGATAAATGGAATCTTTATTGATAAGTTACTAGCTCCTACAACACGCATTATTTCTATTTCTCTATGTCTTGCTGAAATAGTTAATTTAATTGTATTAATAATTAAGAATATAGTTACTAAAATTAGAGCTATCACTATTCCATAAGTTACTTTTTGTATTGATGAGAATGCTGTTATCATTTTATCAACATATCCTTCACCATATCTTACAACTGAAACATTATCCATATTTTTTATTGTATTGGCTGTTTTTTTAATTTTAGTGATGTCTTTTACTTTAACTTGGAATGTATCTTTTAGCGGAGATTCATTTTCATCCCACCCATCTAATACTGTTTTAAAGACATCTGATTCTTTTTGCATTTGTTCTTTTACTTCAACCTTAGATTGATATGTATATTTTTCAACATTTGATAATTTTTTTATTTCTTTTTCTGTAGTTTTTACATCTTCTTCATCTGCATTATTATTTAAAAATACTACTATTGTCATGTCTCGCTCTATTTCTTTTGTAAAGTTTTCTACATTGAATGATGCAATAATGGCAATGGCTACTATTATTAGTGTGATTGTAATACAGGAAATTGATGCTAGGGATAAACTAAAGTTTCTTATTACACTTTTGAAGGCATCCCTTATGCTTCTTCCTAACATTCTAAACAACTTCATCGCTATAAGTTCCTTTCTGTTTATAATGTACTAAATGGCCATCTTTTAAAGTGATAACTTGTTTTTTCATCTTGTTTACTATGTCTTTATCATGAGTTGCCATTATAATTGTTGTCCCTCTATTTTTATTGATGTCATCTAATACTTTCATTATTTCCATACTTTTTTCTGGATCTAGGTTTCCTGTAGGTTCATCACATAATAATAATTTAGGATTATTTACTATTGCTCTTGCGATTGCGACACGTTGTTGTTCTCCTCCTGATAATTGGTCAGGGTAATTATGAACTTTATTTTTTAATCCAACATCTTCTAATGCTTTTAGAACTTTTTTTCTAATTATTTCTTTTTTCTCACCAATGCATTCTAATGCAAACGCTACATTTTCATAGACTGTTAATTTTGGTAGTAGTCTATAATCTTGAAAAACTATTCCCAGTTTTCTTCTAAGTTTATAGACTTTTTTATTTCTTAGTTTTGCAACATCAAGGCCACCTACTACCACTTGACCTTTTGTCGGTCTTTCCTCTCTATATAACATTTTTATCAATGTTGACTTTCCACTTCCTGAGCCTCCAATTATGAAGACAAAAGAACCTTTTTCTATTGCTAAGTTTAAATCGTAGATGGCTGTTACTCCGTTTTTATATTTTTTTTCTACATTCTTAATTCGAATTAAATCCATCTATATTATCACCACCTTAGTTATTTCATTATATCATAATTTTTTGTATAAAAAAAGAAAGGCTCTCTTTAGCCTTTAGCTTTTAATTTTACTTTACGTTATTTTGCACCTTCTACTGTATAAGAATCTGTTACTACAAAGAATGCATCTTTATCAATTTCTTTTATTCCTTCTGTTACTCTATAATATTCTCTTGATGGAATAACTGTTAATATTACTTTTCTATTTTTATCTAAAAAGCCTCCTTTTACTTCAAATGTTGTTACATTGTGATTTAGTGTTTTTATGATATATTCTTTTACTTTTTTTTCTTCTTCTGTAATGATATAGAATGCTTTATTATTAGATATTCCTAGTAGGACTTTATCTAATACTATACTATTTATATATAAAAATATAATTGCATATAAGGCATTTGTTATTCCAAAGAAATATGCTCCTACTATAACTATTGTTATGTTAATTGCAAGTGATGATTTACCAACTGGTATTTGTTTTTCTTCAAAAAGAATTTGACTTATTACTGGAAATCCTCCATTACTATAACCTGTTTTATACATTAATCCATTTGCGATTCCACTTAATACTCCCGCAAATAATACCATTAATAACATATCAGTATTTGATTGTGATATTAATGATGTTAAGGGTGACGTTAATTGTACTAATAATGGATATACTACACTTGCAACAAGTGTTCCTGCTGTTCTTTTAGGTCCTAAGTACATAAAACTTAATATTGCACAAGCTATGGATAATAATAAAAGCATTATTGCCGGATTAATTCCATATAAATAATGGGTAATTGTTGCGACACCATTTGTTCCACCTGTTACTAGACTTAAAGGTAAAAGAAATACATTATAAAGAATTGCAGTTACTAATAATGATGTTCCCATTAATAAAATTCTATATAACTTTTTCTTTTTTCTAATTACTTCTAATATATTTTCCATACTACTCTCCTCCAAATACTTCATAGGAGTCCGTTACAATAAAGAATGCATCTTTATCGATTTCATTAATTCCTTCTTTTAATCTATAATAATCTTTTGTTGGTAATACTGCCATTAGTACATTTTCTTCTTTTCTGTCATATCCACCTTTTCCTTTAAAGATAGTTACTCCATGATGAAGATATTTCAAAATATATTCTCTTACTTCCTCATCTTTTTTAGTTACTATATAAAACATTTTATTGCCTGATATTCCTAATACTACTCTATCAGACATTAAACTTATTATATATAAAATAATTATTGAATATAACATACTATTTATTCCAAAAAACAATCCTGAGCATAAAACAATTAATCCATCGCTAAATAACATGCTTTTTCCCATACTCATTTTAAAATATTTTGTAAATATTTGATTTATTATATCTGTTCCACCTGTTGTGAATCCTGCTTTAAAAACAAGTCCTGCACCAAAGCCATATAGCATTCCTCCAAATATTGCATTTAATAGTAATTTTGATGTATCTATTTGAAGATAAACATGGAGATATTGAGTTAGACTAATAAATAATGGAAATAAAATTGATCCTAAAAGTGATGCTTTTGTCTTTTCTTTATCAAGTAAAAAGTAACTGGCGATTAATAGAAATATATTCAGTACTAAAACTGATAAAGCATTGTTAAAGCCGAATAAGTTATCTAATATTATTGCAATTCCTCCTACGCCACCGGGCACTAAGTCATTTGGTGCTATAAAAAGGTTATACGCAAGGGCTATTATTAAGCAACCTATAATAAATTGAATTAATCTTTTTTTATATGATTTTTTATTAATATATTCAACAAAATTTGTTTTATTTTTAGAAAATAGATTCATACTATAAACCCCTTTTTAAATTATCCTCTATAAATTCATCTATATCTCCATCTAACACTTTTGTTACATTACTTGTTTCTGTGTTTGTTCTGTGATCTTTTACCATGGAATATGGATGCATTACATAACTTCTAATTTGAGATCCAAAATTAATATTCATTTGGTCTCCTTTTATTTTATTAAGCTCTTGTTCTTGACGCTCAATTTCCATTAGTAATAATTTATTTTTTAAAACACGCAGTGCTTGTTCTTTATTTTGAATTTGACTTCTTTCATTTTGACATGTGACTACTGTCTTTGTTGGTAAATGAGTAATTCTTACTGCTGAATCTGTTGTATTTACTCCTTGACCTCCTGCACCACTTGAACGATAAACATCTATTTTTAAGTCTTTTTCATCTATTTGTATATCTACATCTTTGTCAATATCTGGTGTTACTTCTACTGATGCGAATGATGTATGACGTCTATTGTTCGAGTCAAAAGGAGATAATCTAACTAATCTATGAATTCCTTTCTCATTTTTTAAATAACCATAAGCATTAGTACCTTTTATTAAGATTGATACACTCTTTAGTCCAGCTTCATCTCCGTCTTGATAATCTAATACTGTTACTTTAAAAGATTTTTTTTCACAATATCTTAAATACATTCTATATAACATACTTGCCCAGTCACAGGACTCTGTTCCCCCAGCACCAGGATGAATTTCAAGAATACAATCGTATTTGTCATATGGTCCATTTAATAGTAATAATTTATTTAAGTTTTCTGTTTCTAATTGTAATTTTTTTGTTGAAATTTCTAAATCTTTTAGTAACTCATCATCAAATTCAACTTCTAAAAGGTTAATCATTTCTAAATTAGTATCAATATTGTTTTTTAAACTAACTATTTGATTAACGGTTTCTTTTAATTCATTTAATTCTTTTAATGTTTTTTCTGCAGTTTCTCTGTCATTCCAGAAATTTTCTTTTTCTGTTTTTTGTTGGAGTTCTTTTATTTTAGACTGTTTATTTTCAATGTCAAAGTGACCTCCATAGATTATTTATTGTATTTAAATTTGATTCTAATGAATTTTTTATTTCTCTTAGTTCCATAAGATATCTCCTTCTACTTTGTTACTTATAGTGTAGCATATTTTATTATTTTTATTCAACTTAAGAATTTATTGGTATTATTTTTTTAATTTATCATATATTATTATTGAGGAAGGTTCACTATGTAGTGTGAAGATCCTCTGTACATAGATTAAGGAGCTTAAGTTTTAGCTCCTTTTTATTTGTCATATTCATCTAAAAATGAATGGTATTCTCTATTTTCTTTATATCCTAAAATACAGTCCATATTAACATTATCAAGAGATTTAAAAATATGCTCATCTATATTTGGATTGGTTTTCTTTAATTTTTTTATTAAATCTTTTACTACTTTTCTTTTACTTGAACCATCATTTATTAATGAACAACCTTCAGTAAAGCGACATGCACAATTTATAAATGTTAAGTCGTGGTGGTCTCTCCAAGTAATTATTGATTGTTCTTTTACAAGGTATAATGGTCTAATTAGTTCAATCCCTTCAAAATTATCAGAATGAAGTTTAGGAAGCATAGTTTTTATTTCTGATGAATAAAACATTGATAGAAGTGTTGTTTCTATTACATCATCAAAGTGGTGTCCTAAGGCGATTTTATTACAGCCTAAATCTTTTGCTTTTTTATATAGAAATCCTCTACGCATTCTAGCACACATGTAGCAGGCACTTTTTGAATCTATTTTTTCTACCACATCAAAGATATCACTATTAAAGATTTCAACTGGTATATTTAAAATTTTAGCATTATCTTCGATAAAAGATCTATTATATTCATTATATCCTGGGTCCATTACTATATAGTGAGCATTAAATTTATATTTACCATGTCTTTGTAGTTCTTGAATACATTTTGCTAGTAGGAAGGAGTCTTTTCCACCACTAATACAAACCATGATATTATCTCCTTCTTTGATTAATTCATAATCAATTACTGCTTTTATAAATCTAGACCATATATCTTTTCGATAAGTTTTTATTATACTTCTTTCAATTTCTTTATATTTTTCCATTGACTAACTCCTTTTGAATTTTTTCAAATACTTTTAAGAATTCCTCTATTTCTTCTTGTTTTGTTAAATGAGAAAGTGAAATTCTAACAGATGTGGATGATAAACTTTTATCTTTTGTTTTAGCATAAACTAATTTTGATGGAGCGTCTATTGGACAACAAGATGTTTTTCCAGAGATGCAAATATTATTTTTACCCATGTAATCCACAAATTCTGTGGATTTAATTCCTTTAATACTAAAATTGATAATGTTTTTAACAGATTTTTCATTTGAATTGATATTAATATTATTATATTGTTTTAGATTTGCCATGATTTGTTTATTTGAGTTTTCCACAGATTTTGTTCGTAAATCTATATTTTCAAGTGCTAGTTCTAAGGCTTTATCGAGAGCTGCAGCTTCCGCAATAACTGGGGTTCCGCTCCTATAAGGAGTAGTTGATCTGCCACCTTCAATTTGTGGAGCTAATTCAACTCCTTTTTTCTTAATTAATATTCCAGTTCCATTTAAACCATAAAATTTATGTGGGGCTATAGTTACTAAATCTATTCCTGTAAAATCTATATTTATTTTCCCAATAGCTTGAGAAGCATCTGTATGAAACTTACAGTTCTTATATTCCTTTAATAGTTTTTTAATCTCATTTATTGGTTGTATAATTCCTAATTCTGAATCCACTGAAGTTACACTAACTAATATTGTATCCTCTCTTATCATATCTTTTAATTCATCTAAATCTACAATACCATTTTTGTCTACTGGAATTAGTTCAACTTCAAAACCTTCTTTTTCTAGAGATGTTGCTGGAGCTATTAACGATTGATGTTCTAATGAACTTAATAAAATATGTTTTCCATAGTTTTTATATCTTTTTGCAATTCCCTTTATAACTAAGTTATTTGACTCAGTTGCTCCACTTGTATATATTATTTCTTCTTTATTAACACCTAATCTATTTGCAATACTGTTTGTATAATAGTTTAATTTGTCTTTTGCTTCTAATCCTAGAGGATGTATTGAGTTTGGATTAGCAAAATATAAGTTATTTGTTTCATTGTATATTTTTAATACTTCTTTATCAACAGGTGTTGCGGATGCGTAATCTAAATATATCATTTCTGCCACTCCTTTTTTCTTTGTATATTATAGTACTTTTTTTGCTTAACCGCAAATATGTTTTTTCCACAAAAAATGTGGATTATTGTTGCTTATCTTTTTCCACAACTTTTGTGAAAAAAAGAAATACTTTGCTTGTATTTCTTTTACCTAAATAATTTTTTGAGTCATAATTAATTTCTATTTGTATCTGCTTATAATATTTTCTGCTGCTTTTTTTCCTGCTTCCATAGCAAGTATTACTGTAGCTGCTCCTGTTACGGCATCTCCTCCAGCATATATATTATTTTCTGTTGTTTCATAATTATTAACTATGATTAATCCTTTATCATTTAATTTGATATTAGATTCTTTTAATGATTCATGATTTTGTAATGTACCTAGAGCCATTATTACCATGTCACATTTTACTTTTTTATTAGAACCTTCTATTTCTTTTACTTTTCTTCTTCCATCTTCTCCTGGTTCTTCTAATTCCATATCAACATATTCAATTCCTTTTACAGTATTATTTTCATCTTTAATAATTTTTTTGGGATTTTTTAGTATATCAAAAATAATTCCTTCTTCTTTTGCGTGATGTACTTCAGTTTTTCTAGCCGGCAATTCTTCCTCACTTCTTCTATACATTAAGTGAGTCTCAATTCCAAGTCTTTTTAATGACCTTGCGGCATCCATTGCAACATTTCCACCACCTATTACATATGCAATACCGGACTTTTTAATTGGAGTTTTTGAATTGTTTTTATAACTTTTCATAAGATTTATTCTAGTTAATATTTCGTTTGCAGAAAAAACTTCATTTGCATCTTCTCCATCTATTCCCATAAATTTAGGTATTCCGGCACCAGTTCCAATAAATATTGCATCATATTCTTCTTTTAATTCATTTATTGTAATTGCATTTCCTACTGGTATATTTAATTTAATTTTTACACCTAGTTTTTTTAAGTTATCAATTTGTTTGTTTACTATTTCTTTTGGTAATCTAAATTCTGGTATACCATAAGTTAATACTCCTCCAGCTTTATGAAGAGATTCATATATAACAACACTAAATCCATGTTTTATTAATTCTGAGGCACAGGCTAAACCTGCAGGTCCACTTCCTATGATTGCGACTTTCTTATTATTCTTTTCTTTTATAAATTTGCTTTGCATATTATCAAGTAATGCTTTATCAGATACATATCGTTCTAATGCACCTATTGCAATTGAATCTCCTTTTATTCCTCTAACACATTTTCCTTCACATTGTTTTTCTTGAGGACATACTCTTCCGCAGATTGCGGATAACGAAGAAGATTCACTTATAATTTTATAAGCTTTTTCTATATCTTGATCTTTTATTGCACTTATAAATTCTGGTATTTTAATATTTATTGGACATCCTTCTACGCACCTTGGAATCTTACAATTTAGACATCTGCTCGCTTCTTTTACTGCTTCTTCATCATTATAGCCAAGCTCTACTTCTTCAAAGTTTTTATTTCTTACATCAGGTCTTTGTGTTCTCATTGGTATTTTTTCTAAATTAGTCACTTTTTTCTTCCCCTCTATTTTTCAATTTTTCCTCTTCTTCTTTATAAATATTTAATCTCTTAAGTGCAATATCAAAATCTATTTTATGTCCATCGAATTCTGGCCCATCAATACAAGCAAATTTCGGTTTTCCTTCTACTTCACAACGACAAGCTCCACACATTCCTGTTCCATCTACCATTATTGGATTCATACTAACAATTGTCTTTAAGTTATATTTTTTTGTTAGTTCAGACACATTTTTCATCATTATTACAGGTCCTATAGCAACACATATATCATATTCATTAATATGTTTTTTTAAAACATCTGTAACAAATCCCTTCTCTCCATATGTTCCATCATCTGTCGTATAGTAAACTTTACTTGCGACTTTTTCTATTTTTTCTTTTATAATTAGTAAATCTTTACTTCTTGCTCCATATATAACATCTATATTAAAACCCTTTTCTTTTAAATATTTAACTTGTGGATATACTGGAGCAATTCCTACTCCACCTGCTACATAAACTATTCTTTTATTTTGATAGTTATCTGGATTTTTACATATTTCATTTGGATTACCTAATGGTCCAGTTAGTGCAAATATTTCTTCTTTATTTTCTGATAATTCTTTGGTTGATGCCCCTACTACTTGATATATTAAATTTAGAATACCGTTATCTAGATCATAATCATATATTGTTAGTGGTATTCTTTCGCTATCTTCTTGTGACATTACAATTACAAATTGACCAGGCATAGCTTTTTTTATAACTATTGGACATTTTATACTTAATAAATAAGTTTTTTTATTTATCTTCTCGTTTTTTAATATCTTATACATATGTACCTTCTATAATTTTAGTATACCATGTTACTAATTTTACTATATAAATTTAGTTAAATAAATACAATAAAAAAAATAGTAGTATTTTATATGCTACTAGTTTTTTATTTTAGTTCGAATTTAATTTTTCCTTTATTATTTTTTACTGAAATAGTTGCAATACTACCATTAATGATTGTTAAGCAAGGAGATTTATGCGTAATATCAGTATCATATATTATTGGTATGTTTAATTCACTTAGTACACTATCTTCTAGACATGTTTTGGTTGTATAACCATAAATACTTTCTTCTCTACCAAATCTTCCAAATATAATTGCTTTTGTATATTTAAAATACCCTAGTTCTTTTAATTTCCATAGAACTCTTATTGTTGCATCACAACTTAATTCACAATTGTCAAAGTACCAAATAATCCCATCATTTTTATATTTTTCTATAAAAGTTTTTGTTCCATCATATTTAGTACTAGACAATTCACTTATTATATCTAAGCATCCTCCTATAATTCTTCCTGTTACTAATACATCTTTATTATCAAGGGTTTTCCATAGTACCTTTTTATCTAAATTATAATACTCTAATCCGGTTACTGATTCTTGATAGCTATTTTCATATGATTCGTAACTTTCTTCTTCTAGGCTTTTTCCTGTAATAATATTTAGAAAATCTTCTTGAGATTTATGTAATTTTTCCATTCCAAAAGGACTGAAGTTTTGTCCATAGATTGTTGCGACATCATATTTTGTAGTTAATGGAAATAAAATACATGTGGGATCTGAAAACCCTGCGACAAATTTATTACAATTACTTAAGTCTTCAAAGTTTATATATGGTAGAGTTTCTATGCAGAAATCTCCTCCTGTTGCGGATAAAATAAAATCTATATTATTATTTTTCGAAATATCATTTATCTCTTTTGCTCTATTAAATTTAGTTGTACTTCTTCCTTTTTCGTCATTATATAAATTATTAGATGTTTTTACCTTAAAGCCTTTTTCTTCTAAATTTTTCTTAGCATTTTTAAATTTATTTTTCTTTTGTTCTGAGTATGCTCCAGCAGATGGAGCAATAATTCCTATTACATCTCCTTTGTTTATAAATTTTGGGTATTTCATGTTACCTCCTTATAATTTATTATGTAATTTTAATATTTCAATCAACATCTTATCTCTATATTCAGCAAGTGACTCATCCGTATTTCCAATTTCTGGATTTCTATTTTTTAAGGCTTCTTCTACACCCTTACGAGCAACTTCTGGAAATTTTTCTGGGAATTCTTTCCAATCTGCCATATCATTTAACCATAGATTTATAGATTCATTTAAATGTTTCATTAAACCATCAATATGTCCTTGACCACCACCTAATTCAAATACTAAACTAGGTCCCATAATTGCCCATCTTATTCCTGGGCCGTATGTTACAGCTTTGTCAGCATCTTCAATTGTACATACTCCTCTCATAACAAGGTCACATACTTCTCTATAAACTGCCATTTGAATTCTATTACAAATAAATCCTAGAGCTTCTTTTTGTAATATTACTGGTTCTTTCTTTATAGATTTATATAAATCGTAAGCTAATTTTACATTTTCTTCTGTTGTCTTTTCTCCTTTAGTTATTTCTACAAGAGGTATTAAATGTGGAGGATTATATGGATGAGCACCAATGAATCTTTCTGGATGTTTTGCATTTTTGGCAATTTCTGTTATTAAAAGTCCAGATGTTGATGAAGCAACAATAGCATCTTCTGGTGCAAATTTTTCTATTTCTTCAACAATTGACCATTTAATTTCATATTTTTCTGGTCCTGATTCAACAATAAATTTAGATTTTTCAACTGTCTTTTCAATTGATGTTGAATAATCAATTCTCTTTTCTATTTTTTCTATTTTATTTGGATTTATAACTTTATTTTGAGCAAGATTTACTAGTGATTCATGAATTCTTTCTTTAGCAAGTTTAAGGGAATCATCATTTATATCATAAACATGTACTGGATGTCCATTCATAGCAAATGAAAGTGCCCATGAATATCCTATTACACCAGAACCTACTATAGCTATATCCTTTATATCGTTTAATTTCAAATTTACCATCTCCTATTTTTATATTATCACTTTATTAGATTATTTGGTGAATTAAATTTAGTTGATTTACAATTATATTACATTTAACTTTAAGGTGTGCTATTATATAGTAAATGAGTTCTAAGGAGGAGCTATATGGATGATAATACTTTTATAATTTTATGCTTAATGTTTATTATATTTGCTGTAGCTTTTATTTTTTATATAAAATGGAAGAGAAACAAAGAAGTTGATAAGTGGCTTTTAGAAAATAAATATGCTAGAAAAATATATTTAGAAACTGTTGTAGGTGTTAATTCAAGGATAATTCAAGTACAAAATGTAAATGGAGAAAAACCTAAAATAAAGAGTTTAAAGGGTCAAAATATCTTATATTTAAATCCTGGGAGAAATAATATTAAACTTACATGTTCTTGTACTAGACCAGATGTATTAAGAAAGAGTGTTACAACTATATATGGACCAATAGAAATGGATATGGATATTGAACATTATGTTGATTATAAAATAACATTTGATAAAAAGAGCAATAAATTTATCGTTAATGAAATTCGTGAAAATAAATAATTACCTGTAGATATTGATATAAAAAAGATTACTATTAGTAAATAATCATTATGTTTACTTTAGTAATCTTCTTTTTTATTTATTTTATTCATTCATTTTAATTACATATTTTATAGGAGATTCAATTCCTTTTTCTAGTTTTTCTAGAGATGATTGTACTTCTTCCATTTCTATTAATTTAGAATATGGCTCTAAGTTTAATTTTCCTTCATGCATTAATTCTATTACTTCTTCAAATTCACTAGTTTTGAAGAATAAACTTCCTGATAAATGTAATTCACTATTTACAAAATTAAATACATTTATTTCTGGTGCTTCTCCATAGGCAATAAGAACCATTTCTCCACCTTTTTTTAAATGATTCATTCCTGTTGTACTAGCTGTTTTATTTCCTGAACATTCTATAACAGCATCAAATCCATTTGGAGCAACAGCTGATAATTTTTCATCTAATTGTTCATCTTTTGCATTAAATGCTTCTTTTACAAATCCTGAGTTTTTAGCCATTTCAACTCGATCTAAATTAGCTTCTGTAATATACACATTTTTTATTCCAAGAGCATGAGCGTCTGCTGCGGCAAACATTCCGATAGCTCCACATCCAGTAATTAAAACCTTACTATTTTCATTAACTTTAGCTAACTTTAATCCATGCATAGAAATTGCTGCTGGTTCAACCATTGCCCCTGATACAAAGCTAACATTGTCAGGTAAGTGTCTAACCATATCTTCTCTTACTGCAACATATTGTCCATATCCTCCGTCTGTTCCAATACCAGGACCGCCTTCTAATACATGATCACAGATATTTTCTCTTCCTGTTCCACAGAATTCACAATCATCCTTTAAACATGAATCTATCTCCATAGCTACAACTCTATCTCCGACATTAAACTCACTACTATTTCCAGCATCATAAATTACACCAGAAAATTCATGTCCAATTACAAAATTAGTTCCGGCATTATAACCTGTTGCCCAAATCATATGAATATCAGAACCACAAATTCCTGTATTCATTACTTTAATAACAACTTTATTACCTTCTGCTTTTGGAATATCCTTTTCAATTAATTCAAATTTCTTAGTTCCTACTAATGTAAGTGCTTTCATTTACATCCTCCTATCTTTATATTTTTATTATATCAAATAAAAAAACAAATAAACTGTTTATTGAAATTTATTTGTTTTTTGTATGTCAAATGTCGTCATTTAATTCTCTTTTTATTAATTATTGTTTACTATTTTATATTATTATAATAATTAGTATTGGTTTATTTTTAGAAAAATTTAAAAAGCAACTATATAGTTACTTTTTATACTTAATTACCTATTATTTTTAAGACTTGTAAAATAATAATTTCTTCCATTAGTACTTTCAAATGTATAAACTAAAGTATTTAATTTATTTTTATTATTTTTTACATAATTATCTAGGTATATAGTTGTTTCTTCAGCACTTTCTCCTGCATATGTATCAAGAGAAATGGTTTTATTATAATCTTTATAAATAGTATTTGTCTCTCCATCCAAAAATGCATATGTAGTAGTAATTTCTAATTTACTTTTAGTAGCTTTGTAACCAGTAATAACATTACTTGTATATGTTGCGGTTGTTCCTCCACATCCTGTTTTAGAGTAATAATTTTTATCATTTTCATTAAGTGTGTAATCTCCACATCCTAAATTAAATGTTGTCTTTTCATATGTGTTTGGTCCATAAATTTCTTCTAAAATACTTTTTACATCAGCTTCTGATATTATATCATAACTATAATCGGATGTTGATGTATGCTTACTATATACTTGTCCTGCAATATACTTTATTTTATCGGATACTGAAAGACTTTTTGCATCCACTGTATCAATATTATATAACAATTCAGACGGTCCATAGCTTGATGGTGAAATATAGTTAACGTATTTTTCTAATTCACTATCAGAAAAAGTAACATTTTCTTCTATTTCTTTTTTTGGAGTTTTTTCTTCTGTCTTTGTTTCTTTTTCTGCTTTTTTACTAAATATCATACCTTTGTCATAGCAGATATAACAAACTAGTCCTAATATTATAATTACTAATAATATTATAGTTATTACCGACCCTTTTCCTTTTTTCTTTTCTTGTATTTCTTCCATAAAAGACTCCTTTCTATTATAGTTTGATTATATCATACTTATTTCATTTTTAATTTAATTTTTTTCTAGCAATATTATTATCTAAAGTTTTCAATTTAATAAAAAAAAGAATTGTTTTCCAATTCTATTTTTTATTTAAAATTTCCAGTTGCTTTAAATGTATTCGCTAAGTTAATAACAGTTCCATCTGCTTTTCTTGCTAAAACAGTATGATATCCTTGTGCTTCTGCTGGTACTAAACTAATTATATCTGAAATTCCATCAAGTTTTCCGTATGAGTTAAATTTCTTAGTATTATCAGATTGCCTCCAGTTTGTATTAAGTTCCTTTAATATTGGTACATATTCTACTGTACCATCTTCCATTAAATATAAAATTGCAGAATTAGTTGCATCTTGTCCTGATCCATCAATTAAAACTTGGGATATCTTTTTATCAAAAGATTTTGTATCAATTAGCTCATAAGAATATGTATCTGCTGCAGTAACCCATCCTAATCCAAATGAATTAGAAACAGTAGCTCCATTGTATGAAATACGTGCACTTTTTCTTGTATTATCTATTGTAACACTGATACCAACAGAACTGTCACCTAATCCATACTCACTTGTATTTAAATCATAACTTATGTCAGCACATTTTGTTGTTTTGTCATTAACGTTCTTACTTTCATTTTTTACAGTTGTGGAAGTATTCTCCTTAGCTGTTAGCTTATCCTTATTGATAAATATAAATGCTCCCATTCCTGCACACGCTAGTATTAAAATAACTACAAGTATGATTAAGCCTACATTACTTTTTTTCTTTTCTTCCATTTTTCTTTTCTTCCATTTTTCTTACTCCTTTCTATTATAGTTTGATTATATCATACTTATTTTATTTTTAATTTAATTTTTTTTGTTTTTAAAAGGTGTCAACAAATATAACATTGTTCACACCTTTATTTATTGCTACTTACCACAGCATTGTTTAAATTTTTTTCACTGCCACATGGACATTCACTATTTACTTTTTCAATTCCTCTAAATATTTAATTTGTTTTAAATACTTACTATTTTGTCTCCTATTTTCCCTATAAACCACTTTAAATGCTATGAAGAAATGTGTATAATTAGGTATTTATACGGAAGAATGTATTTAATCATCAACTATAAAAGTCATTATTTTATCTAGAAGTTCTTTAGCTAAGTCTGATATATTATCAATATTTTCAGCGTCTATATTTAAAATTTCATAATATTCTTTTACATATTTTCTCTGCAAAATCTCATAAATTTCAGCTGGAATTTTTACTCTGTCCATTGAATTCATTTGATCTACAACATACTTTACTTCTGTAATTGCCAATAGTTCTTCATAATTTTTCATATTAAAATTTTCTCCTATGTCCCAATTCAGGCGTTCTAAATCTATTTAACATATCTATAATTGAATTTGTTCCAATATTTGACTTACTACAATCTATAATATTATCAGCTGTAATTTCATATCCGACATTCTCTAATAGTGCACATTCTAATGCTTTTCCATATTCTAAAGCAGAAAATTCATATTCATTTTTTGCAGAAGAAAACCTTTTAGCAATAGATAAAAGCTCTTCACTGTTTGATAACATTAATGATTTGGTGACTTCGCTATCTATTTTATCTAAATTCATTTTGTCTCCTATTTTCATTTCAAATAACGCATCTAAATCTATTCGAGCATCTTTACCACTAATCATTATAGATGGTATACTCCCTCTATTTTTAACAACAAACATCAAATAAAAGTGTAGTAGTGCAATTGCATCAATATCACCCGTATAGTTTACCAACTGTTCAAACAATTCTCTGACTTGTCCTCCGTAACTACTTTCAGTTTCTTTTGATAATGTAACAACTTTTGTATCTTTTTTTAATAAACTTATATCTTTTAAACTTCCTCCACTATTACAAGCTGTATTGAAGATATCACATCTATCAAAATAATTTCCTATGATTTGATACAAATCTCTTGAGTATATATCTTCACTGTTTCCACAAAACACAAAATCATTTTCTCTCATAGTTCCATGATTATATATAATTATTGTTGTTGGAATATTTCTTTCCATTAACGATATTTTATTCTCAATATCAGATAAACTTATGCTATCAGTTCCGTTTCCTACTAAATAAACTCCAGTAACATTTGGATTGTTGTTTAAACTATTATATGCACTTTTAATTTCATCCTCACCATATGCTAATCTACCATTTCCAGCAATTAATAATATATTCTTCATCTATTTCTCCTTCAATATTACTATTAGTATTTCTATCATATAAAACTCGATGTTTCCTAAAATTAATCAAATATTTTTTGTTTCGCGGTATCTAATTTCCTATTCTTCCCTCAAAATTATTTTTGCATTGTTACAAACTATTGTAATTGCTTATTTACCACAACATTGTTTATATTTTTTACCACTTCCACATGGACATGGCTCATTTCTACCTACTTTTTTTGATTTTTTAGGTTTTCTTTTTGGGGCTGATTCTTCTGATTCATTTGTTGTTACATTTTTTGTATTTTCTTTTCTTTCAATATTTTGTCTTATTTCTGCTTTAAGTAAGAATATTGAAACGTCTTTATCTATTCTTTGTAACATTGAATCAAATAAGTCAAATCCTTCCATTGTATATGCACGAAGTGGATCTTCTTGAGCATATCCACGTAAGTGAATTCCTTCTCTTAGATGTGACATTGTATTTATGTGTTCCATCCAGTAATTATCTACTACTTGAAGTGTAATTACTTTTTCAAATTCTTGACTTACTTCTTCTGGAATATCTTTTATTTTTTCTTCATATTCTGCAATTACTTTTTTACATATGTAATCTATTAATTCTTCTGGTTCTTTTCCATTTACTTCTTTATCTGTTAAATCTTTCTTTAGTAAATTTTCATTTATCATTTCTTTTATATCTTCATAATCATCTTTTGTTAATTCATTAGTTGGAACTAAATGTGATTTAACTACATCTTCTATATGATGTCTAAATGAGCTTAATACCATTTCATGGATTGATTCATTATCTAAGATTTGATTTCTCTTTCCATAAATGATTTCTCTTTGATTATTCATTACATCATCATATTGTAGTAAGCTCTTTCTTATATCATAGTTATTTCCTTCAACTCTTTTTTGAGCTTGTTCTACTGATCTTGTGAAGGCTTTACTTCTAATTGCTTGGTCTCCTACTCCCATGTTTTCCATCATTGCACCAATTCTGTCTGATCCAAATCTAACCATAAGGTCATCTCGCATTGATACAAAGAATTGAGTATATCCTGGATCTCCTTGACGACCAGAGCGACCACGTAATTGATTATCTATACGACGTGATTCATGACGTTCAGTTCCCACTACACATAAACCACCTAAAGCTCTTACTTCATCTGATAATTTAATATCAGTTCCACGACCAGCCATATTTGTTGCGATTGTTACTGATTTACCTAAACCAATTTTTGAAATAATTTCTGCTTCTCTTTCATGATTCTTAGCATTTAATATTTCATGTGGAATATGTGCTTGTTTTAATAAGTTACTGATAAGTTCACTCGTTTCGATGGCAATTGTACCTATCAAAACAGGTTGCCCTTTTTCGTACCTTTCCTTTACAAATTCAATGATTGCTTTGTATTTTGCTTCTTTGCTTGCATATACTAGGTCAGCTTCATCGATTCTTGCGATTGGTTTATTTGTTGGAATTTCGATAACATACATGTTATAAATATCCCTAAATTCTTCTTCTTCTGTCTTTGCAGTACCAGTCATACCTGATAATTTTTTATACATTCTAAATAAATTTTGGAATGTGATTGTTGCTAATGTCTTAGTTTCTTGATTTATTGTTACGCCCTCTTTTGCTTCTATTGCTTGGTGCAATCCATCAGAGTATGCTCTACCCTTCATCAAACGACCAGTAAATTGGTCAACAATTACTATTTCTCCATCTTGAACAACGTAATCAACATCATTTTTCATTGCATAATTTGCACGTAATGCTTGATTAATAAAATGTAATAAAGTTGAATTATCAACGTCATATAAATTTTCTATATTAAATATTGATTCTGCTTTATCTACACCTTTTTCTGTTAAATTAACACTTTTTGTTTTTTCATCATAGATAAAATCTTCTTCTTGTTTTAATGTTTTAGCATATTTGTCTGCACTAACATATAAATTTTGATTTGCCATTTCTCCGCCAGATATAATTAAAGGGGTTCTTGCTTCATCTATTAAAACTGAGTCTACTTCATCGATAATTGCAAAATTTAATGGTCTTTGAACTCTTTCTTCTTTTCTAACGACCATATTATCTCTTAAGTAGTCAAATCCAATTTCATTATTTGTTGAATATAAAATATCACAATTATAAGCATCTCTCTTTTCTTCTGGAGACATGTCTCTTCTATTTACACCAACTGTTAATCCTAGGAATCTATGAATTCCACCCATCCATTCAGCATCACGTCCAGCTAGGTATTCATTAACTGTAATAATATGAACTCCTTTTCCACTTAATGCATTTAAATAAGCAGGTAAAACTGATGTTAATGTTTTTCCTTCACCTGTTTTCATTTCTGCTATATTTCCATAATGGATTGCTAAAGCACCTAAAATTTGCACATAAAAGTGTTTTTCTCCAATTACACGGAATGCTGCTTCTCTTGCAGTTGCAAATGCTTCTACTAAAATATCTTCTAGTGTTTCACCTTTGCTTAGTCTTTCTTTAAATTCATCTGTTTTATTTTGTAATTCTGTATCAGTTAGTTTTGAATATTCTTCATCTAAAGCCATAACTTGATTGGCAATATTATTGAATCTTCTTAACTCTTTATACTCATGATCGAATAATTTTTTTAAAATATTCAAATTCATCAGCTCCTTCAATTTATTATTTTATCAAAAAAAAAGGAAGAATAAAAGCTTTATCTCCCTTTTTTATCTATTCAGATTCAATAATACCGTAGTTTGAATCATTTCTCTTATAAACAACAGCTGGCTTATTAGTTTCACTGTCTTTGTACATATAAAATTGATGTCCCAATAATTCCATTTGAAGTATTGCTTCTTCTTCATTCATTGGTTTTACTTCAATTGTTTTTCTTTTTACAATTTTTTTGTCTTCTTTTTCTTCATCTTTGTCTAAGACAATACTATCAAAGTTAAAATCATAGCTTTGTTTAACTTTCTTTGACATTAATCTTGTCTTATTTTTTCTAACTTGTCTTTCAAGTTTATCAATTGTCTTATCAACTGCTGCATAAAAGTCATCTTTTGTTTCCTCAGATCTTAGAATAAATGACTTTAATGGGATTGTTATTTCAACTCTTTGTTCATGATTTTTTACTTTTACTATGACACTAGCGCGAACATTTTCGCTATTTTCTAAATACTTATCTAATCTTTGTAATTTTTCTTCAATATAGTCGCTCATAGCTTTTGTAACTTTTACTTTGTCTCCATGAATAATAATTTCCATAATATCTCCTCCTTTATATTTTTATTATAACATTTATATATTAAAAAAACCATATTTTTATCATATAGTAGACATTAAAAAAACAGAATTGTTGATTCTGTTTGTGTATAGTTATTTATTCATGCTAAATTGCATGTTCTTGAAGTAATCTTACATTAATTGCTTGAAACCCCTTACTTGTTTCAATAAGTTTAAATTCTACTAATTGGTTTTCTTTTAATGTTTTATACCCATCAATTTCAATTGCAGAATAATGAACGAAAATGTCCTCATTTTCTTTAAACCCGATAAAGCCATACCCTTTATCATTATTGAACCATTTCACGCGTCCGGTCATCATTCTTTACACCTCACATTCTACCAACTCTTTGTTCTTGGTATCTTTATGATAGCAGATATTTTATTTTATTTACGTTTTTTCTTAAATCTGCTTTTCTACGTTACTATTTTTGCTCTTTAACTACAAAATTCGACAAATTTAGTAATTTCGCTTTCCTCATTATATTGATAATTTCTTTTTTCTTCTGTCTTGATATTTCATAAATCTTTAAATTTCCATTTAATGTTATTATATTATCTTTTATGTTATATTCTCTCATTTTATTTATATTTATAATATAACTTCTACTACATTTTATAAAGCTTTCATTAAGAATTTTTTCTATCTTTGATAAAGTTAGTGGAATATAGTATTCGCTTGTTTCTGTTTTTATAACACTTCTTTTATTTTTAGAGTCAGATTCTATATATACTATATCTTTTTGTGGAATATTATAGAGTATTCCTTTAAATGTATAGCAAATGCTATTACTAGTTTCAGTTAGTATTTTTAAACTTATTTTTATATTTTCTATTAATTGATTATAAATATCTTTATTTTTATCAATAACATCTAATATTAATAATTTATTATCAACTAGTCTGTATTTAATATTCGAATTATCTGATATTAATATTATTATTGATGACCAGTCATCTTCATTTATTCTTATATTTAGTAATTTATTTATTTCTGCTTTATTTGTTGTATCATAATTTAATATATATATACTGTTAAGTTCTTTTGTTTTTTGATCATTATATTTATTTATTTTATATTCTAAATTGTAATTCATCATTATTTTTTCTATTATTTCTTTTAAATTTATATCTTCAATTATAAAATTTATCATTTTATCACGCCTTTTTTTTAGATTAACACTTCATTAAAATAAAAAAAAGACTTTATTTAGTCTTTTTGATTTTTTCTTTTAGTTTAGTAAATATATGTGGATGTTTATCTGTAATTATTGTCGTATGAGCTACAAACCATAATACTAGAATAAATAATACTATATATATTGTTTGAGCTATTATTGGCTCTTGTAATTTTAATGTATAAAAGATTGATGCCATTGCGAATAATATGTCAATTCCATATATAATTAAAACTGTAGTTGTTTTTGAAAAGTTCATTCCTAAAAGTTGATGGTGTAGGTGTTGCTTGTCTGCTTTAAATGGTGGTTCTCCTTTTAGCAATCTTCTAATAATAGCAAATAATGTATCTAATATTGGAATTGCAAGTATTGTTACTGGGACGAAGAATGAAATTAGTGCTGGTCCTTTGAATTCTAGTAGTGTTATTACTGCAATTATAAATCCCATAAAAGTTGCTGCATCTCCTGCAAATATTTTTGCATTTTTAAATGGTCTAAAATTATGTACTAAGAAACCTAGGGTTGATCCTAGCATAATTAATGTTAAAACCATTACTAAGCTTCCAAATCTTCCTTGGAAAAAACCTATTATTGCAATTGTTATATAAAATATTGAACAAATTCCTCCACTTAAGCCATCTAATCCATCTACTAGATTTATAATGTTTGTACAGGCTACAATAAATAATATTGTTATCGGATAAGCTAATATTCCAAAATTAAATGAGTATCCAAATGCTGTTATATTATCTAATAAGATATGTCCATAGAATACTATTATTGCAGCGGCAACTAAGTGACCTAACATTTTTTGTGATGCTCTAATCGAATTTATATCATCTATAATTGATGTAAGTATAATTATGAAACTTCCTATTAGAATTGAGTTCATTCTCACACTTTGTTCTCCAAATAGCATATATCCTAACATAAATCCTAGAAATATTCCTACTCCACCTAATTTTGGAGTTGGTTCTTTATGAACGTGTCTGTGTCCTTCTTCGGCTCGAGGCATATCAATTGCTCCCACATGTACTGCGACTTTTCTCATTAAGAACATTATTAATGCAGAAAATATAAATGTCGTTAATACTATTTTTGAAGCAGAAAATAATTGTTCATGCATATAATTCACTTCTTTCTACATAAATTATAGCAAATCTCCTTACAAATAAAAAGAAAAAAACATTTTTATTGGTCTTCTTCTAATAATTTTATATTTTCTAAAAGTATTCCAGTTCCTTCAGCTACACAAGTTAATGGTGTTTCTGCGATAAGAACAGGTATTGTTAATTCTTCTTCTAATAATTCCACAAGTCCTGTTAATTTTGCTCCTCCACCTGTTAATATTACTCCTTTTTCCACAATATCTGCGGATAATTCAGGAGGAGTTTGCTCAAGAACATTTTTTGTAGCTTTAATAATTCTTGATAAACTATCTTTTAATGCTTCTTGTGTCTCATCTTGTGTTAATTCTATTGAATCAGGTAATCCTGTGATAAGATTTCTACCTTTTACTATTAACTTTTCTTTTTTATTTGGATTATATACGTTTGCAAAGTTTATTTTTATATCTTCAGCTGTTTTATCACCTATTAATAATTTATATTTACTTCTAATATATTTTACAATGTCTTGATCAAATACATTACCAGCAATTCTTACTGATGAAGAAGAAACTATTCCATTCATTGACAAAATTGCAATATCTGTTGTTCCTCCACCAATATCTAAAACCATATTAGCAGTTGGTTTTGAGATGTCCATTCCTGCTCCAATTGCAGCTACTTTTGGTTCTTCTTCTATATATACTTTTCTAGCCCCAGTTCTCTCTGCTGCTTCTCTAATAGCATTTTTCTCAACAGGAGTTATATTTGTTGGGCAACAAATAAGTATTCTTGGTCTTGAAAATAAACTTCTAGCTTTTATTTTATTTATAAAATAATTAAGCATTATTTCTGTTAATTCAAAATCTGCAATTACTCCATCTTTCATAGGTTTTATAGCTTTTAACTTTTCAGGTGTTTTACCATACATTTCACTGGCTTCTTCACCTACAGCTATTACTTTATTTGTTTCGGTGTCAACAACTACTACGCTTGGTTCGTTTAAAACAATTCCACGACCTTTTATATATATTAAAACATTTGCTGTTCCTAAATCTATTCCAATATCTTTTGCTAGCATATCCTTCATTCCTTCCTTTAATATTTTACCACATAATTTAATTTATTATTTATTATATTACAATTAAATAAAAAAAAGAAGAAATATTTTCTTCTAATTGTCAACTTCCTTGTTTAAATAGTTTATTGGGTTTACACTTGAACCATTTTCATAGATTTCAAAATGCAAGTGATTACCAATTTCCTTGTCTAATTTATTTGTTCCACTTTTTCCAATTACTTGACCTTGTTTTATTTTATCATTTTTTTGTACTGTTATTTCACTTAAACTTTGATAACTTGTAATTAGTCCATTATCGTGTTTTATTTCTATAATTTTCCCTAATAATTCATCTTCTTTTAAAGTAACTACTGTTCCATCAAGTACTGATACAATATCAAATGTATTTGTACTTATGTAATCAATTCCTGTATTTTGAATATATGTATTTTCATATACTGTGATTGATTTTTCTTGTTCTGTCGCTTCACCTTTATAATCATAATATGACTTTGATATTGTAACTGATGAATCAGTATAGGGATTAATCATTTTTCTAGTTTCATTAATAACTGGTACTGTATCACTTATAGTATCAGTTGTTACTAAGTCATTTGTTTTTTTCATTGATTCCTTACTAAATATAATCACTGTTAGAACTGGTATTAGGACAAGTATCGCCACTATTAAAGGAAGTTTTTTCAATTTTACCTTTCTTTGCATTATTTTCACCTCAGTATAAGTTTTTACAAAAAAAAGAAGATTATACACTTTTTATAAATCTTCTTATACTATTTTTACTGTTGTGAATATATCGAATATAAAGTTTGTTATTAAATAAATCATTGATATGCCTAAAAGAAAATAAAAGATTCTTGCTTGTAAGATTTTATTTTTCTTAAATATTCCATTTATGTTTACTGAGTCCATAGCCCATATTACTAATATTGTTATTAAACAATATATAAAGAATTTTACACTCATTAATTGTTCTCCTCATATTCTGTTATTTTATTAACTCTTCTATGGTGTTTTTCTTCTTGTGAGAATGGTGTACTTATAAAATTTATAACTATTTGAAAAGCTTCTTCTAAAGGTGTTTGCTCTCCAAAAGCAACTATATTTGAATTATTATCATTTCTTGTTACTTTTGCTTCTTCTTTTGTTGATACTTTTGCACATCTAACTCCTTTTACCTTGTTGCAGGCAATACTTATTCCTATTCCTGATCCACAAATTGCTACTCCAAAATCAACTCTTTTATCGCGAACATTTTCTCCTAATTTAAAAGCATAATCTGGATAGTCTGTTGAATTTTCATTATTTGTTCCATAGTCTTCTACTTCGAAATTTCTTTTTGCTAATTCATTTTTTAATTGTTCTTTTAATTTATAACCTCTGTGATCACTGGCAATTCCTATTTTCATAAATCCTCCTAAATTATAGTATTTATCTTTAGTATACACTAATTTTTGGTTTTTACAAAAATAAAACAACTGAAATTATTCAGCTGCTTCTTTATCAAATCCATATTTCTTGTTGAATTTATCAACACGTCCTGTACGTGAAGTTCTATTTTGTTTTCCTGTATAGAATGGATGACAGTTTGAACAAACTTCTACATTGATTTCAGACTTAGTTGATTTACAAGTAAATGTATTTCCACATGCACATGTTACTGTACAATCTTTAACTTCTGGATGTATTCCCTTTTTCATATTATCTCTCCTTCCGCCATGACAAATAATTTGCCATAGATATAAATCGCGTTATTAATATATCAAACATTTTATTATTTTTCAAGTGTTTTTATAATTATTTTCTTTGATATTCTTAGATATCCTTGTAAATTTGGATAATAACTATTTTTATTTGAGAAGTATTTTCTCTTAGGTTTCAACAGGTCATATGTATCTATGTATGTTATATTTTTTGCTGATTGTAATGTTTTATTTAGTTCTTTAATTCCTGTATTAATATAATAGTCTGTTTTATTTGATGCAAAATAACCTATTACTACAATTTTATTTTTATAATATTTTCTTATTTCTTTTAGTAAATTTAAATAATCTTTTTGTATTTCTTGTACTTCTTTTTTTAATATTTCTGAATTTATATTTTCATTCAAATTTATCTTATATATCAAATCATTGTACCCTACTGTTAAAATTAAAATATTTGCTGAACTTAAATCTTTCTTTAAATTGTTGTTTTCTTTTAAATCTTGTAATAAAGCGTGTATTGTTAGATCTTTTTTTGAATATTGATCATTTTTAATAACTTTTTCTTTTTTCTTTAAAATATAATTTTTATAGAAATCTATGTATGATGGGCCTTTTATTCCATATGAATCAATTCCTAGTGATAGGTTATCTCCTAATGATAATATTGTATATTTACTATCTTTTGTTTTTTTGTAGATAAAGAAAACTGATATTATTATGAATATTAGAAACAGTAATTTAAGAAATTTTTTCATTATTCCTCCAAAAAAAAGAAATATAATTATTATACTTCTTTGTTATTTATTATATTTCTTTTATTCTTATTTTAGCACCTACATTTGTTAATTTATCTACTATATTTTCATATCCTCTTAATATGTGTTCTATATTAGTTATTGTTGTTGTTCCTTCTGCTGTTAGTGCTGCTGCTACCATTGCTGCTCCTGCTCTTAAGTCTGTTGCAACTACTTGACAACCTTTTAAATCAGTTTTTCCAATTATTGTTGCTGTTTGATTCTTTACTGTTATATCAGCACCTAAATCTTTTAAATATGGTACATGCATGAATCTATTTTCAAATATTGTTTCAGTTGTCTTACTTTTACCATTACACTGTGTTTGTAATACTGTGAATGGTTGTTGTAAGTCTGTTGGAAAACCTGGATAAACTGCTGTCTTTATACTTGTTGCTCTTCTGTTTCCTTGGTTTGAAACTATTACATAATCTTGTCCTATTTCTAATTCTACTCCCATTTCTTCTAATTTTGATAGAAGTGAATCAATATGTTCTGGTATTACATTATCTATTTTAAGTGGTGTTCCACATAATGCTCCAATAATAATATATGTTCCCGCTTCAATTCTATCCGGTATTACTTCATGAAAACACTTATGTAAATAATCTACTCCTTCAATTTTTATTGTTGAAGTTCCAGCTCCTGTAATTTTTGCTCCCATATTATTTAAGAATGTCGCTACATTTACTATTTCTGGTTCTTTAGCTGCATTGTCAATAATTGTTTTTCCTTTTGCTCTTACTGCTGCTAACATAATATTTATTGTTGCACCAACTGATGCTATATCTAAGTAAATGTTTGCTCCATGCAATTCTTCTGCTTCTACAATGTACTTGTTTTTCTCGCTAGTTACCTTTGCACCTAATGCTTCAAAACCTTTTAAATGTAAATCAACAGGTCTTGCTCCTATTGAACATCCTCCAGGAAAATACATAACTGCTTTTTTATATTTACCTAATAGGGCTCCCATAAAATAATATGAAGCTCTTAATTTTTTTGAAAACTCTTCTGTTATTTCCATGTTTTTCATATTTTTAGGATTAATAATTATACTTTCACTTGCTCTTTTAACATCAACATTTAAGCCTTTTAAAATTTCACATAGTGCTTCTGTATCTGTAATTTCTGGTATATTACAAATTGTAGCTTCTTCGTCTGTTAATATTGCTGCTGGAATTAAGGCAACTGTTGCATTTTTTGCACCACTAATTCTAATTGTTCCAGAAAGTTCCTTTTTACCTTCTATTTCCATAATTTTCATAGATTTTCCTCCACTCAAAACTTATATTTTCTATTATTTAAATAATAATATTCTTCTTTCTCAATCTTATAATAAGTAATATAGTTTTTTTTGTCAATCAAATAAGATAAAACCTGTAAAATTTAACGTAAAATAAAATATATAAGTATATGTTCTTATATATTCTATTCTAATTAACTATTAAAAATACTTCTCTAGTGTTTCTTTAATTAAAGATGTATATTGAATATTTTCTTCATCAATATTACATAGTGGTGGGAAGAGAATACACCAAAAATTTTTTCCTTTACCATCGCCTAAAGTAATTACAAGTGACTCATACTCTCCTTCTTCATAAATTATATTTTTATATTCTTTTCTTGGAAAATAATTTTTTCCATAGTTAATGTCGAATGTATTATTATAGTTATTTTCTTTAATAGTTTTATCCACAATTTCTGTGAATTTTGGTAATTCATTTTTTATAAATTTACGGGTTTCACTGATTGTTGACAAACTATTTGTTTCCACAATTTCTGTTCCTAAGTTTTTTAATATTTGCTTTTTCATTGTTTGATCTATGTTTGTATTACTGTTTGCTATTATTCTAAAACGTATTGCATCTTTTGGGATAATTACTTTTTCTTCTTTATTTATACATAAAATCATTATAAATACTGATAATACTATTATTATTTTTTTTATATTAAAACCTCACTTTCATCTTTCATAATAATAGTGAGGCTTTTATTTTATTTTTATTCAATATTTTTAAAAATAAATAACATTCTGTCTTTTCCCGATAAATCCTTTTTTATTTCTACTTTGATATTATTTAAACTTTTTTTTGCAAGTAGTTCTATTTCGTTACCTTGTGTATATCCAATTTCAAAAGCAATTATCGCTTTTTCTTTTAAGTTTTTATCTATGTCTTTTAATATTTTTTTATAACAATCTAGTCCATCTTCTCCTGCATATAATGCAAGATGTGGTTCATTATTTTTTACGATACTTTCTATTTCTTCATTTGTTTTTATGTATGGTGGATTACTTATGATAATGTCATACTTTTTATTTATTCCCTGTAGAAAGTCATTTTGTATTAAATTAGCACTTGATTTTAATATATTTTTATTATTTTCAGTAACTGTAAGTGCATCTTTACTAATATCTACTAAATCCACAGAATTTGTTGATAACTTTTTTTCTAATGTTAAACCAATTACTCCACTTCCACAACCTAAGTCTATAATATCCACAGGTTGTGTGAAATATTTTTTTGCGTATGCTATTGTGTTTTCTACTAGTTCTTCTGTTTCAAATCTAGGGATAAGTACATTCTCATTTATATAAAACTTTTCTCCATAAAAATTTACATATCCTTGAACATATTGAAGTGGTTTGCCTTCTTTAAGAGCAAGTATTTCTTTTTTATATTTTTCAACAATATCTGTTGAAACTGGTTCTTCTAAATAATTTAAAAGTTCTAATGGATTTTTATTTAAATCTTCAGCTAAAAGTATCTTTGCATGGTCTGAGTGAACATGACTTTTTCCGTAGCAAAGTAACTCTTCAACAGTCATTATTCTTCTCCTTGAAGCTTTCTTTTTTGGTCTTCTTGAATTAAGGCATTTAGTAGGTCTTCTAAGTCTCCATCCATTACTCTATCTAGATTTTTTGTTGTATAACCAATTCTATGATCAGTTACTCTATTTTGTGGATAATTATAAGTTCGTATTTTTTCTGCTCTATCTCCAGTACCTATTTTACTACGTCTTTCTTTTCCTTCTTTTTCTGCTTTTTCTTGTTCTTGCATTTCATATAGCCTTGATTTAAGTACTTTCATAGCTTGTTCTTTATTTTGAATTTGACTTCTTTCATTTTGACAAGTTACAACTGTATTTGTTGGTAGATGGGTAATTCTTACTGCTGAGTCTGTTGTATTTACTCCCTGTCCACCACAGCCACTAGAACGATAGATATCAATTCTTAAATCATTAGGATTGATTTCTATTTCTAAGTCTTCATCAGCTTCTGGCATTACAAGTACAGTAGCGGTTGACGTTTGAAGTCTTCCATTTGATTCTGTAACTGGTACTCTTTGAACTCTATGTGAACCTGATTCATATTTTAGTAGTGAATAAGCTCCTTTTCCTTTTACAATAAACTCTATTTGACTAAATCCTCCAGCAGTTCCATCTATTGAGTTATATACTTGATAAGAAAAGCCTTTTTTTTCAGCATATCTTGTATACATTCTAAATAGGTCTCCTGCGAATATATTAGCTTCATCTCCACCAGCAGCACCACGAATTTCAATAATAACATTTTTCTCATCATTAGGGTCTTTAGGTATCAATAGAATTTCAAGTTCTCCATCTAGCTTTTCTTTTTCTGCTTCTAGTTCTTTTAATTCTTCTTTTGCCATTTCTCCTAATTCAGGATCTTTTACCATCTCTTTTGTACTTTCAATATCTTCTAGTACTTTTTTATATTTTTTATAACATACTACTATATCTTCTAGAGATGACATTTCTTTTGAATACTCGCGTGTTTTTTTAACGTCGCTTAATACTTCTGGTTTTGTTAATTCTTGTTCTAACTCATTATATTTTTGAAGAGTTGTTTCTAAACGTTCTATCATATTTTCACCTAATCTTTCGTAAATCAGTCCTATTATATCATACTTTTTTAATGAAAAAAACTAGATTATTGTTCTAGTTCTAATTCATCTTCATCTATAACTACTAAATCTTTTAATTCTTCGTTAGTATCATCGTCATAGTCTGAGTCATCATCTGTATCATCATAATTATCTTCATTGTCTTGAATATCTTCTATTTTATCTTCTTCTGTTTCTTCTTCTTCGTCATCATCATCGTCGTCAGTAGATAATTTTACAACCTTATCTGATGTATGATTACTTCTTAAATCCCATTTTCCATTATCTAATAAGATAAATCTTTTATCAGTTGCTAAAGCTGTATAAAAATCTGCAATTTTAGCTTCAAAGGTACTTTCAGGTAACTCTAATAATTTGATGATTTTTTTAAACAACTCTGCTGTATTTAAATTTCTTTTGCTATCTTCTAATATCATAGCGGCAATATCTTTGTTTGAAATTAATTCTAATTCTTCTTTTTTCATTTTAATACTCATAGGTATTCCTCCTATTTATTTTCTATATAAAGTATGGTAGAAAAATTACCAATAAATTTTATAACATATATCTCTTATATTGACAATACTTTTTTTACATTTTTTCTGGAACTTCTATTCCAAGTGTATTTAAAAGAAGTGTATTTATATTATAAACTACTTTTGTTAAAACTAACCATGATTCTTGTAATTCTGTATCTTCTTCTGTTAATACTTTGTTTTCTGAATAGAATTTATTATATAAAGATGTGATGCTATATAGGTATTCTGTTATTTCATTCATAGATTTTGTGTCTATGGCTTTTTCTATTACATTTGGAAGATTTAGTATTGTAAGTGCTAATTCTCCTTCTGTTTTACCTTTAAATTTATGTACCTCTTTATATTTCAATCCTGACGCTTTGTTAAGCAAGGATTTCATTCTTATAGTTGAATATAATAAATATGGGCCTGTTTTACCTTCCAAATCTGCAAATTTTTCTGGTTCAAATATATAATCAGTTGCTCTAAATGGTAAAAAGTCTGCATATTTTAAAGCTGCTATTGCTACTGTTTCTGATATTTTTTCTTTTTCATCTTCAGAAATAGATTCATTTGTTATCTTTTTTCTTGTTTCATTATGGATTAAATCTATTAAGCTTTTAAGTGTCATTACTCCACCATCTCTAGTTTTAAACGGTTTTCCATCTTGACCATTCATTGTTCCAAAACCAATAAATTCTAGTTTTGTGTCAGGTCTTACTAACTCAGCTTTTCTAGTAGCACGGAAAACTTGTTCAAAATGAAGTTCTTGCCTTCCATCTACAACGTACCATACTTCATCTGGATTGTATTCTTTTCTTCTTTGTAGAAGTGTTGCTAAATCTGTTGTTTCATATGAAATAGTACCATTTGATTTAATAAATAATAGTGGTGGAATTTCTGCCTTATCAGTTTCTTCACTTACTTCAACTATTTCTGCACCATTACTTTCTACTAATATATTTTTTTCTCTATATATTTTCTCTAACTCAGAGAGATACTCCATAGCATCACTTTCACCATACCATAAATCGAAATCTACATTTAAACTATTATATACGTTTTTAATATCTTTCTTTGATATTTCAACAACTTTTTTCCATAAGTCATAATATCCTCTTTCATGACTTTGTATTTTTTTAGTTACTTCTCTTGCTTCTTCTAAGTATTCTTCATCTTCTTTTGATTTTGTACTTGCAAGAGGATAGATTCTTTCTAGGTCTTTGTTTGAGATTGGTAACTCTATTTCTTGATAATCTCCTGTATAATTTTCATCGAAATATGCTAAATTAGGATACATTTTTTTTATTTCTAATACTACAAGCCCTAATGGTCTTCCATAATCTCCTAAATGAGCATCACCTATTACGTTATATCCAATTAGTTTACCCAATCTTTTTAATGCCTCTCCTAAATTTGCACTCCTTAAGTGGCCTACATGTAATGCCTTTGCAACATTAGCTCCGCCATAGTCAATAATAATTGTTTTCTTTTCTCTTTTGTCTATATTACTAAATATATCTTTATTAACTTCATTAACTATTTGTTTTTTATAATCATCACTTAAAGTAAAATTAATAAAACCAGGTCCTGCTATATTTATATTTGTAAACCTTTCATCTTTTTCTAATTCTTTTACTATATTTGCAGCTATTTCTCTTGGATTAGTATGATATTTCCTTACTAATTGCATTGCATCATTTAATTGATATTCTCCAAGATCTTTTCTATTTGATATTTCTAAGGCTATTGTTTCTTCATCATAACCAGCATTTTTTACTATGTTTTTTAAATCTTTTTTTAATTCACTAAATAAACTCATTTTATCTCCTCTATTCTATATCTAAATATATCATTATCTATTTTATATTCAATATCTATATTATTATTTATTTTTTCTAATTTTGTTGTTTCTATATCTATATTTATTGTTCTTTTTAAGTCTTTTAAATAAATAGTCCCTATCGTGTTTTTTAAATTATCAAAAAAATATTCCATCCGCAGTGTATCATTTTCTCTTATTAGTGTATTCTTATCTAAATTGTATAGTACTTTTGTATTATCTTTTTCTTTATATTTTATTATATTATCAGATATAATTGACACTAATTTGTAAGAATCTTTTATTTCGTTATTTGAAATACTTACATTAATGTTAATTTTGGGCATATTACCACCAACCTCAAATTTATAGTAATGATTATATCACATAATACCTTATTTTACTAAATTAATTAATTTGGTACATATTTTTTATATTATTTTTAATACTAGTAGTGGAGGGGAAACTACTTTGAAAAAATTATTTAAAATTATAAAGTTATTTGTGATTTTTATTATTGTTTTAATATTTGGATGTTTTTTATATGTTAAATTGTCTCCTAAGGTTACTATTAATAGTGCAAATAATATTAGTTTATATGATATGAATAAGACTATATTTTTTAAAGGTAATGAGTCTAAGGAATGGGTAAGTTTAGATGATATTTCTGATTATTTAATTAAGAGTACAATTTATACTGAGGATAAAAACTTTTATAAACATTTTGGATTTGATTTTTTAAGAATTGGGAAAGCTTTTATTACTAATATTACTAGTGGTAGTAATAATCAAGGAGCATCTACTATTACTCAGCAATATGCTAAAAATTTGTTTTTAGATTTTGATAAAACTTGGAAAAGAAAGTGGGATGAAATGTGGTATACAATGAGGATAGAGGCGAACTATTCAAAAAATGAAATTCTAGAAGGATATTTAAATACAATAAACTATGGTCATGGAAAATATGGTATAGAAAATGCATCTAAGTTCTATTTTAATAAAAGTAGTAAAGACTTAACACTTTCAGAAGCATCATTACTTGCTGGTATTCCTAAGGCACCCAGTAAGTATTCTCCTATCATTGATATGAATAGTGCTAAAAAAAGACAGTTAGTTGTTCTTAATAGTTTGGAGAATAATGGAATAATTACAAATGAAGAAAAAGAAAGAGCTTATGACGAAAAACTAAATATAATTGGTGAAAAAGAAGGAGATACTCTTACTAGTATTAATTATTATGTTGATGCTGTTATGAATGAATTAGAAAATATTGAGAGTATTCCTAGTAATTATAACGAAATTAAAGGATTAAAAATATATACTAATTTTAATTATGATGTTCAAAGTAACCTTGAAAATAATATAAAAGAGACTTTTCCTGATAATAGTAATCTCGAAAGTGCTAGCGTTATGATGAATCCTGATAATGGTGGAATAATGGCACTTATAGGTGGAAGAGACTATAATAAATCAACTTATAATAGAGCTGTTAGTTCTAAAAGACAAGTTGGTTCAACTATGAAACCTTATTTATATTATGCTGCTTTAGAAAACGGTTTTACTGCTAGTACTTCTTTTACTAGTGAGAAGACTACTTTTCCTGTTGAAAATGGTAAAACTTATTCACCAATTAACTATAATAATAAGTATGGAAATAAGGCTATAAGTATGGCTACAGCTATTGCTTATAGTGATAATATATATGCTGTTAAAACCCATATGTTCTTAGGGTATGATGCATTAATTAATGTTGCGAGAAGAGTTGGTATAACTTCAAAGTTAGAAAGTGTCCCTTCACTTCCTTTAGGTACTAATGAAATTAATATTATGGAAATGGCTGGTGGTTATGCTGCTTTTGCTAATGGTGGATATAAAGTAAAACCTCATTTGATTGAGAAAATTGAAAATAAAGATGGTGAGGTAATTTATCAATATAAAGATGATAAAGAATTAGTTCTTAATTCAAGTCTTGTATTTATATTAAATAATATATTAACTGCTACTTATGATTCTTCTTACATTGATTATAATTATCCAACTGGTATTGGTTTAAGTAGTAAACTCACTCATACATATGCCCTAAAAAGCGGTACTACTAGTGGAGATAATTGGAATATCGGATTTAATAAAAAGTGCGTTTGTGCTGTATGGGTTGGATATGATGACAATAGTAAACTAAGTACTAAAGATTATAAATATGCACAAAATATTTGGTATAAAACAGTTGAAAACTATGAAAAGGAAATGAAAGATGAAGATGTTTGGTATGAAAAACCTAAAAACGTCGTAGGAATGTTAGTTGAACCAATATCCGGAAAACCAGCAACTAGTAATGATAAAAATCAAAAATTAGTTTACTTTTTAAAAGGAACTGAACCAAAAGAAACGGATTCAACATTTGATGAAATTAGTAGTAATTGATATAGAGAAATTATTTTCTCTTTTTTCTTGTTGTGCTATAATTTATGTAGTATGGAGGTGTGATATGTTAGAAATTATTTTAGGTGTAATAGTTGTCATTTGCCTACTTTTAATTGTAATTGTAGTGTATAATAATAAGTTCCAACTGGTAATTATTAAAATAGATAAGGCCGAGGAAGATATTAGTATATATTTAGATAAGAAGAAGGAACTATTAGATAGAACTAAGCCTATTATAAAAAAAGAATTAAAGTTGGATAGTTTTTTAGATGAATTAGATAATTCTTTTGAAGATATTAATAATTTTGATGAACACGATATATTGAAGAAAGCTTATAATGAACTATTTAAAACTTTAGATGAGAATGAAAAGTTATTTAAGAGTGAGACTTTAGTTTCAATATTAGAAGAGTTAAATGACAATGAGGAAGATATTGTCGGAGCTATTAAATTTTACAATGATACAGTTGTTGAGTTTAATCAACTTAGAACAGCATTTCCTTCTAATATAATTGGTTTTTTCAGAAGATATAAGAAAAAAGAATTTTATAATAATGAGAAAAGAGAAATTTTTGAAATATTAAATGAAAAATAATTAAAGAAAGAGGTTTGTTATGAATTTTATTGATACTATTAAAGAAAGAGCTAAAAAAGATAAGAAGAGGATTGTACTTCCTGAATCTATGGATAAAAGAACAATGGAAGCTGCTGATAAGGCATTAAAAGAAAAAATTGCAGATATTATAATTATTGGTACTCCTGAAGAGATTGAGGAAAACTCTAAGGGTTTTGATATAAGTGATGCAACTATAATTGATCCAAATACTAGTGAGTTAACTGAAGAACTTATTAATGGACTAGTTGAAATTAGAAAAAATAAAGGTTTAACTTATGAAGATGCTAAAAACTTATTATTAACTGATTATATGTATTATGCTTGTATGCTCGTTAAAACAGGAAAAGCTGATGGGGTTGTTTCTGGTGCATGTCATTCTACTGCTAATACTCTTAGACCTTCCCTACAAATTATTAAAACCAAACCTGGAGTTATGCTTGTTTCTGCATTTTTCTTAATGGTTGTTCCTGAATGTGAATATGGTAGTGATGGTACATTTGTTTTTGCTGACTCTGGACTTGAACAAAATCCAACACCTGAAAGACTTGCTGCTATTGCTGCTAGTAGTGCTGAGAGCTTTAAATTACTAGTTGAAAAAGAACCACTTGTTGCAATGCTTTCACATTCTACTATGGGTAGTGCAAAACATGCTGATGTTGATAAAGTCGTTGAAGCTGTTAAAATTGCAAAAGAAAACTATAGTCAATATAAAATTGATGGAGAACTTCAATTAGACGCAGCAATAGTTCCTAGTGTAGCTAAATCTAAAGCTCCTAATAGTGAAGTTGCAGGACATGCAAATGTTTTAGTTTTTCCAGATTTAGATGCAGGAAACATTGGCTATAAATTAGTTCAAAGACTTGCTAAGGCTGAAGCTTATGGTCCAATTACACAAGGAATTGCTTCTCCAATAAACGATTTGAGTAGAGGCTGTTCCGCTGATGATATTGTTGGAGTTATTGCAATTACTGCAGTACAAGCACAAAATAATTAAAAAAATCCACAAATTATGTGGATTTTTTTGTATGAAAATTTTTTAATTTACTGATGCATTATATATTTTTGTAATTGCAGAATCTAACTCCTTATTAAATTCTTCTTCTGTTTGATTTATATTTAAATTTTCAAGTAATGCTCTTGAGAAACTTGCAATCATATTTTTATTTTTACTTAGTAATTCGCAAGCTTTATTAATATCATAACCTCCTGATAACGCAACAACTTTTACAACACAATCATAGTTATATAATTCTTCATATAAGTTCTCTTCTGTTGGAATTGTAAACTTAAACATGATTTTATCAGATTCATCCCAATTATCAAGATGATTTTTGATTTCTTGAAGTAACATTCTTTCACACTCTGTTTTATCAGGAGCATTTATATCTATTTCTGGTTCAATTATTGGGACTAGATTCATATTGCAGATTTCTTTAGCAAAGTTAAATTGTTGGTCTACAATTGATTTAATTCCTTTTTTATTTGCTTCATATATTACACTTCTCATCTTTGTACCAAAGATATGTTTCTTATTGGCTTCTTCTAATTGTTCTTTTAAGTCATTTATTGGCTTCATTAATTTAACACCATCATGTTCTTCTTCTAGACCTTTATCTACTTTTAAAAATGAAACTATTTTCTTTTTGTTCCATAAATAGTCTGCAGTATATTCTCCTTCTATTTTTCCCATCATTGTTTTATAAAATAGAATAGTTCCTAAAATATGTTCACTTGTAAATGAAGGTGATGTAATAACTCTTGCTCTCATTTCATGAATTAAGTTAAACATTTCTTCTTCTGTTTTGTAAGAGTCTTTAGGAATACCATATTTTTCTAGTGTTTTAGCAGAACTACCTCCTGATTGATCTAGTGCTGCAATAAAACCTTTTCTTAATTTTACAACATCTAATTTTTCTTTATCCATATACACATTCCTCCATCTTTAATATATCTTATTTATATAATTTATAAAAGATTATAAGAATTTTTTACTGTAAAATGTGTAAAGAAAAAAGTTAAGACTTACTTAACTTATGATTCTTATTATAAAGCTATTTCCGCAAAGTGTTATTGATTTATTATTCAACACTCCAGTCTATTTCCTCTAAACCTTTTTCTCTTAAGAATTCGTTTGTTTTTGAAAATGGTTTACTTCCAAAGAAACCGTTTCTTGCGGAAAAAGGTGATGGATGAGCTGATTCAATTATATAGTGTTGTTTATTTGTAATTAAACTTTTTTTGCTTCTTGCGAATGCTCCCCATAAAATAAAGACTATTGGTTTTTCTCTTTTATTTAAAATATTAATTACATCATCTGTAAATATTTCCCACCCTTTTCCTTTATGTGAAGCCGGCTTATGTTCTTCTACTGTTAAGACTGCATTTAAAAGAAGTACACCTTGTTTAGCCCATGGCTTTAGTGAATTATGTTTTGGAAAAGGTATTCCTAAATCACTTTCTAGTTCTTTAAAAATGTTTTTTAAAGAGGGTGGTTTTAAAACATCATCACTGACAGAAAATGATAGTCCTTCAGCTTGGTTTGGTCCATGATATGGATCCTGACCTAATATTACTACTTTTACATTATCAAAGTCTGTATATCTAAATGCATTAAATACTTCATTTGGTTTTGGGTATATTGTCTTGTTTTTATATTCTTCTTTAACAAAATTCATAAGTTCAGTAAAATATTCTTTTTTATATTCTTCTTTTAATTCTTCATCCCATGCGTTTCCTATCATATTTCCTCCTATTTATGATAACTTTCATTATTATTTATTTTATAAGCTCTATAAATTTGTTCTAAAAGGAGTACTCTAAATAATTGATGAGGAAATGTCATCTTTGAAAATGATAGATGTACTTTTGCTTTATTTTTTATTTTGTCTGATAAACCATAACTTCCACCAATTATAAATACTATATTACTATTTTCAATTAGTATATTATCTATTTTTTTTGCGAAGTCTGGTGATGTCATCTGCTGTCCTTCTATTTCAAGAGTTATTAAATAATCTCTATCACTTATATGTTTATTTATTTTTTCTGCTTCTTTATTCTTTGCTTTTTCCTCTTCTACTAATCCTTCATCTTTTACTTCAATAATTTCAATATTAGTGTACTTAGATATTCTCTTTTTATATTCTTCTATGGCTTCTTTTAAATACTTTTCTTTTATTTGCCCTACTGTTATTAACTTTATCATATTAAACCTCTATTAATGAACTTTCTTCATTTTGTTTTGCGATATAAATATTTATATCTTTTCTTAATTCTACTTCTTCTATGGCTTCTTTTATTTTTTCTTCTGTATTATTAGTTTCACTTCTATGTGCTAGAATAATGTTTTTTGTATTTGAACCAATTATTTTCTTTAAGTATTTAGCCGTTGTTTTATTTGACAAATGACCTTTGTCACTTATTACTCTTTCTTTTAAAAATCTTGGATATGGACCATCCATTAACATTATTTCATCATGATTGCTTTCTATTATGTAACAGTCCATACCAACTATTTTATTCAATATTTTTCTGTTAATATATCCTGTATCTGTTATATAGGATAATTTTTTATTATTTTGTTTTATTATAAATCCTACTGAACATGGAGCATCATGTGATGTATGGAGAAGTTCTATTTCAACATCATTTATATTAAATTCATCAGAAATTATAATACATTTTGGGTATGGGACATATTCTTTTATACTTTCATACATATTTTCTGGTATATATACTGGTATGTTTGTTTTTTTTACTAAGGAGGCCAATCCTTTTGTGTGGTCTTTATGACAGTGTGTTATTAATATGCCATTAAAATTATCAAAAGAAAGGGAATTTTCTTCAAGACTATTTTTTAAAGTCATGTAGGAAATTCCCATATCTATTATTAAATTAGTTTCATTACATAACACTATTGTACAATTTCCTTTAGAACCACTGGCTATTGTTTTTACTTTCATCTTAATAGAAGTTCATAGCGTTTTGCGCTCTTCCTCCACGGTAAGGATATCCATACCACATACCAAAATGTAAATGTACTCCTGTTGCGAATCCTGTTTGTCCCATTGCTCCTATTACTTGTCCTTTTTCTACGTATGCTCCAACATTAACATATCGCGCTGAAAGGTGAGCATACATAGTATAGTAACCATTGTGATGGTCTATTGTAATATATTGTCCATTATCATATTTATAAGATGATTGAACAACAGTACCTGATTGAGCAGCAAATATATTTGATCCATATCCACAACCAGCAATATCTGTTCCATCATGAAGTGTTCCCCAACGATAACCAAATGGACTTGATACTGAAGAACATGTTGCTGGCCAGCCCCATTGTCCTCTTGTTGGAACTACTGAACCATATCCTCCTCCAGAATATGATGATTGCTTTCCACCTTTAACTATAATTTCATTTACTGCTTCTTTAATAACTTCAGTGTTTACATTTACAGTACTTGTTGTTTCACCATTTATTTTTTGGATTTTTTTAGTTACTTTATTTTGCCCAGCTACTCCTTTTTGAATGACTTCTTCATATCCTACATTTTTATCGTTGTCATATCTTGTTTCTGTTGTATAATTTTGTGTTTCTAATTCTACAACATGATCTTGTTCTTCTACACTTATTTGTGGCTTTAATATACCAATTTTCACTGTTTGTCCAGGAGATAGTAAACTATTTTCATCTTTTAAATCTGGATTAGCAATCAAAAACTCTTGAGTTGACTCTTTATTATTAAATGCTACATCAGATATAGTGTCTCCTGCTTGTACTGTGTATGTACTTTGATCTTCAGTTGTTCCAAATAGAAGATATTTACTTAATTCTTCTTCTGCTTGATAAATCTTTTTATCTACTGGGATATTTCCTTTTTTTATTGTTATTTTATTTTTAATTGAAATATTTTCTACAATTTTCCCGGTATCTTTTATTTCTTTTTGAGTATCATTTGCATAATTATCATAATCTTCTTCTGATACAAATGACTTTGCTGTATTTTCTATTGAGTTTGTAAATACTTCTTTATCAATAACATACAATGTTTGTGTTTTTCCTTTTATTTTTTTTCCAGTTGATGAATCTGTTGTATCTATTCCTTTTAGTTTTATAATATATCCTTTTATTGTGAATGGTGATATATCTTTTATTTCTTCATAGATTCTTTTTATTGATTTAACATTGTTTGAATATGTTGTTTCTTTTTCTATATCTAGATCTTCTGGCGCATAAACTTTTTTTACATTGTATCTTTTCTTTATTTCGTTTTGTTCTTTATTAATATATTTTTCTAGTTCTTTTTTTGATTCTATTAGTCCTAGTGATTCTCCTTTTAAATACACTCTATAAAGAGTTCTTGGACTTGATAGAATTTTTGAATATCCAGTTGCTAAAAGAAGTGCCAAAATCAAAATAAATGATGATATTATTTTTAATTTTTTACTCACTGCTTTGTCCCTCCATATTTCTTTCTTTTCTTAAATTTACGAATGTTGATGTATTCTTTTTAAATAATAATTCAATTGTTGCAGTTGGTCCATTACGATGTTTTCCTATTATTAATTCACTTATACTGTTATTATCTTCTGTCCTTGCTTCTTTATTATAATAATCATCTCTATATAAGAAAGCTACTATATCAGCATCTTGCTCTATTGAACCAGATTCACGTAAATCACTCATTAATGGTCGCTTGTCTTCTCTTGCTTCTACACCACGCGATAACTGAGATAAGGCAATTACTGGTACGCCTAGTTCCATAGCAAGCGTTTTCAAACTTCTTGAAATATCAGAAACTTCTTGTTGTCTATTAGTACCATAGTTTTTTCCACCTGATATCAACTGTAAGTAGTCGATTATTACTAATGCAAGACCTTTTTCGCTGCTTGCTAATCTTCTACATTTAGCTCTAATTTCACCTATTGTTATACCTGGAGTATCATCTATTACTAGGTTAGTATTAGCTAATTGTGATGACGCTTCATTAATTCTTTTCCAATCTGGATTCATAAGATTTCCTGTTCTTAATTTAAAACCTTCTATTTGTCCAAGACTAGATAAAATACGCATTGCTAATTGCTCGGCACTCATTTCTAAGTTGAATAAGGCTACTGACTTTTCTTGTGTCATTGCAGCATATGTTGCTAAGTTTAATGCAAAGGCTGTTTTACCCATAGCTGGACGAGCGGCTATAATTATAAATTCATTTGGATGAAGTCCAGTAGTTAACTTGTCGAAGTCATACCATCCTGTTGCAAGTCCTGTTATTTCACCTTTGTTTTCTGACAATCTTTCTAGGTCTGACTGAGTCTTAATTAATACATCTTTTATTGTTCTAAATTCACTAGCTTTTCTATTTTTTACTATGTTTAAAATCTTTTTTTCTGAGTTATCTAATATTTCGTTTACTGTTTCGTCTGGACTGTATCCTTCTGATGCTATTTCTTCTGCAGTGGCTATTAAATTTCTTAATATAGCTGCTTCTTCTACACTTTTTATATAGTAATCAATATTACTTGCTGTTGGAACATAGTTTAAAACTTCTGTTAAGTATTCAACTCCCCCTACTGCATTTAATTCATTTTTCTTCTTCAAATAGCTTGTTACTGTAGTTATATCAATAGGTGTGTTCTCATCCATTAGAGCAACCATTGTTTCGAAAATTTTACTATTTTTTTCATTATAAAATGAATCTGATGTTAGATTTTCATTTGCTTTTTGAAGAGCATATTTTGAAAGAAAACATGATCCTAGGACTGATTCTTCAGCTTCTAAGTTGTTTGGTAATGTTCTAATTGGCATTTAAATCACTCCTATTTTATTACGTGTACTTTTATTTTTGCGGTTACTTCTGGATATAAATTTAATTTTACTTCGTGAAATCCTAATGAAGAAATTGATGATGTTAATTCAATTGCACTTTTCTCTATTTTATATCCTTTTTTTGCTAGTTCATCTTTTATTTGTTTTATGCTGATACTACCAAATACTTTGTCGCCTTCTCCTGTTTTTACTTTAAATTCTAATATTATTTTATCTAATTGCTCTTTAAGTTTTAAAGATTCTTCTTTATTAGCTTGGTCTTCTTTTGCTTTCTTAGCTTGTTCTTGATTTAATTTTAGTAAATTCTCTTTAGTCTTTTTTACTGCATAACCATTTTTTATTAAGAAGTTTTCAGCATAACCGTCTTTTACTGTTTTTACTTGTCCTTTTTTTCCTTGATTTTTTAAATCTTTTATGAATATTACATCCATTTTATTCACCTTCTTTTAATATCTTCTTAAGTTCTTGTTCTACTTTTGCTAATGTCGTATTTTCTTTTGTTACTGCTCCGGCATTATTATCACCGCCGCCTCCTAGCTTAGTAAGTATTTTTCCTATATCATAATTTCCTAAACTTCTTGCACTTACTCCAATTGTATCTTTACCAATTTTTCCTATTACAAAAGATGCTTCTATATTATTAAAAAACAATAAAGTATCTGCAACTTTTGCTAGGTCTTCTCTTCTATAAATTGTATTGGCAGAAGCTCTTGTAAATGCAATTTTATCATCTATAGTTTCAATATCTGCCATCAACTTTTGACGTTCAGTATATTCATTTATATCTTGTTTTAATAAATATTGTACTTTTTTTGCACTTGCTCCTAATGAAGCTAAATAATATGATGAGTAATATGTTTCAGCTGATGTATTTAATGTATAATTGTTTGTATCTAATACAATTCCTGATAGAAGTATGGTTGCATAGTATGAGTCTAATTCTACATCATAAAATTCTATCAAACTTGTTATCATTTCACATGTACTTGAAACTTTAGAATCATCTATTATCTCAGCATTTTTTATAGTTGTTTTTCCGAGATCATGATGATCTATTACTATTTTTTTATCTATTTTATTTAGTACTTCTTTACTTTGAACAAGTTCTGTTTTATTTGTATCTAGAATTATTAATAGGTTTTTAGATTGTCTTGAATCCATATATTCTTCTACTTCTGATGATTTAATTCTATTCATTACACCATCTAATTCTCTTAGTACTTTTTCTACTCCAGCTTCGTGTTCTTTATCATCTATTATAATGAAACAATTCTTTTTCTTTTTTTTAAGAATCATATACATTCCAATTTGACTTCCAAGAGCATCTAAATCTAGGTTTTTATGTGCCATTAAAAATATGTTTTTTGCATTTCGTATAGCTTTATTTAATTTTCGTCTTTCTTTAATAATTCCCATATTTCCTCCTATAAAGTCCCATTATCATTATATAATAAATTATATGGTTTGTCTAATAAAAGGCTTTCCTAAAAAAAATAAAAATGTAGTTTTAACTACATTTTATTTTAAATAAGGCATAAGTGCTACTGCACGTGCTCTTTTAACTTGTTTTGAAATATATCTTTGATGTTCAGCACAGTTTCCTGTAACACGTCTTGGTAAGATTTTACCTTTTTCATTTGTATATCTTCTAAGTATTTCTGTGTCTTTCCAATCAACTGTTTTTCCAGTACACATAGCACATACTTTTTTCTTTCTACGATTGAATTCTGCCATGTTAATCCTCCTTTTTTATATTAGAAAGGTAGTTCATCATCACTGATTTCAATATTTGCACCAAAATCAGCAAATGGATTACTATCTACGTCTGTACCTTTTTGATTATTGCTATTATTATCTGCAAAATCATAAGGCGTTGGTTCTGCATTATGCGTTGAACCACTATTATTCATATTATTAGAATTACTTGAGGAATTTCTTGATCCTAAAAATTCAACGTTATCGGCAATTACTTCTGTGACATATCTTCTTTGACCATTCTGATCATCATAGCTTCTTGTTTGAATTCTTCCTTCAACAGCTGCTTGACTACCTTGTGTAAGATAGTTTTTAACATTTTCTGCTTGTTTTCTCCAAACTACTACATTAATGAAATCTGCTTCTCTTTCTCCTTGTTGGTTAGAAAAATTTCTATTAACTGCTAATGTAAAAGATGCTACTGGAGTATTGCTTCCTGTATATCTTAATTCAGGATCTCTTGTTAATCTTCCTATTAAAACAACTTTGTTCATAACATACCTCTTTTTCTTATTAATCTTCTACTCTAACAACGATGTGACGAAGTAGACTTTCATTAATTCTAGCAACACGATTAAATTCTTGTTCAGTCTTACTATCAGCTTCTACTACATATAAGAAATAATATCCTGTAGTGAATTTCTTGATTTCATATGCTAATTCTCTTTGACCCATTGCTTTTTCTTCCATAACCTTTGCTCCAGCATCAGTTAATACTTTTTTCATGTTTTCAGCTGTCTTTTTGATTTCAGCTTCTTCCATATCTGGTCTTACAATAAACATAACTTCATATTTGTTCATTTTTTTACACCTCCTTTTGGACTTTAGGCTATACTCGGATGTATAGCAAGGAGCATTTTAAATACTCGGTAGTATTATAACAAATGCTCATTACTTTTGCAAGGATAAATAAATACAAATTTCATTTAAGTATTTAACTTTTTTCTGTTTTTTTTATAAATTAATTACATATAATAAAATCCTACAAAGTTTTGACCACTTTTTTCTACATTACCTCTTATTCTACAATAATGAGATGCATAGTCTTTATTTGTTATTGTATCTATTTTATTTATTTCTATATGTTTTATTTTTTTATCTGTTAGTTGCTTTAATATTGCCTTATACATATCTATTTTGTATTTGTCATTTTCTTCTTCTATACAGTCTTTCCATACTTCTTTATTTGTTGCCCAATGTGGATATGTGTCATATATAAAATTTTCTTTTTTTGCTCCACTTGAAATATAGACATAGATATCGTCTACATTACTTTTGTATTCTTTTTGTAAAGATTCTATTATTTGGCTTGGTAAGTTTCTATCAATGTATGCCGCTCCGCAATGAGCTAAGGCTGTTACTCCTTTTCTTCTATCTTCTGCTATTACTATAGGACAGTCAGCACACATATTTCCTACTACTATTCCTTTATATTCATTACTAATTATTAAGATATCAGCTTCTAAATTTAGATACCAGTAGTCATCTTTTGTTAAATTTTTTTCTTTTATATTTATATATTTACCGTCTGGATAATTTACTTTATTTAAGTTGTTTTTTTGGACTGCTTGAATTATTTTTAAACCATCAAATCCGTACTTTTTTCCTAATTTTATTCTTGTTTCTTTAAATATTTCATTTACTTCTTCTTGAGTTAATCCATCTTTATAAAAAATTTTATTTCTACTCATTACTCCATCTTTTTTATTAGCTTCAAATATTTTTATTTGTGATTTCAATTAATCACCTCTTTATACATTAAATCTAAAATGGCATATGTCACCATCTTGCATTAAGTAGTCTTTTCCTTCTAATCTTGCTTTACCTGCTTCTTTGACTTTTAATTCGCTACCATATTCTATTAAGTCTTCATAGCTTATTACTTCTGCTCTAATGAATCCTCTTTCAAAATCTGTATGAATTATACCTGCACATTGTTTTGCATTCATTCCTTTTTTAAATGTCCATGCTCTTACTTCATCTTTTCCTACTGTAAAATAAGTTGCTAAACCTAAAATGTCATATGTTGCAGTTATCAATTTATCTAATCCAGAACCATCTAATCCTAATGCATCTAGCATTTCTTGTTTTTCTTCTTTGGTTAATTCACTTAAATCTTCTTCTACTTTAGCACAAAGACTTACTACTTTAGCATTTTCTCTTTCTGCATATTCTTTTACTTTTAATACATATTCATTATCAGGGTTACCTAATTCTGATTCTTTTATATTTGCCAAATATATAATTGGTTTTTCTGTTAAAAAGCTATATGATTTTACGGCTTTCTTTTCTTCTTCTGATAAATCTAATTGTCTTATTGGTTTGTTTTCTTCTAGTGCTTTTTTACACTTTTCTAAGACTTCTGTTTCTAAAATATCGTCTTTATTTTTAGTAGTTCTTGCTTTTTTTGAAACTCTTTCTAATCTATTGTTAATTACATCTAAATCAGCAATTGATAATTCAAGATTTATTGTTTCTATATCTCTTATTGGATCAATATTTCCATCTACATGGATAATTTTTCCATCATCAAAACATCTTACAACTTCAACTATAGCATCTACTTCTCTTATGTGTGATAAGAATTTGTTACCAAGTCCTTCACCTTTACTAGCACCTTTTACAAGTCCTGCAATATCAGTGAATTCATAAGCTGTTGGTATAAATTTATTTGGTTCATACATTTCTTTTAATTTATCCATTCTTTCATCTGGTACTGTTACTATTCCTACATTTGGTTCAATGGTTGCAAATGGGTAATTTTCTGCTAATATTTTTTGATTTGTTATTGCATTGAATAAAGTTGATTTTCCTACGTTTGGAAGTCCTACAATTCCTGCTGTTAAACTCATATATATACCTCTTTTCTTTCGTAAATATTATAGCATTTTCAGATATGCTTGTAAAATAAAAAGAGAACTTTCGTTCCCTAGATTGTTGGACCAACTCCAGGTCCAATTGGTAGTCCTAATATATACCAACCTAATACTATTAAAATCCATGCTGCTGCTATTATAAGGAAATAAGGTGTTACAAGTCTTAATGACCTCTTAATAGTATATGGCTTTTTCTTGTTTAGGTTATATATATTTAAATACCCAATAAATATTACAAATGAAGCAAGTAAAGGTGTAAATCCTTTTGTCATTGAATCTCCGACTCTCATTATAATTTGAGCAAATTGAGGAGATAAATTAGATTGCATAAACATTGGTACAACTACTGGAGCAAATATCATCCATTTACTTGATGGTGATGTTAAAAGGAATCCGGATAGTGCTATTAATAATAATGATACTAGTACAAGTGGAATTCCACTTAATTGCATATTTTCTAATAATGTTGCTAGCCAAGCAGTTACAATATATCCAATATTTGTTTTTCTAAATACAGCTATAAATTGTGCTACTACAAATATTAATATTACTACACTTCCTATATTACTAAATTTTTTACTCGCATTTTCAATTATTTCTTTATCACTTTTTATTGATTTACTTCCTAAACCATAAGCAATTCCCATTAATATAAATACTAAGGAAACCATATATGTAAATCCATCTTGGAAATATGAATTTGGTCCAAATAATTGATCAAGATATGTTGTTGCATCTTTATCAAGTAACATTCCTGAATATGGTAAGTTTGGAATTAATGCATATATAAATATTAATAACATAATAATTCCTACTATAAGAGCGTATCTTAATCCTCTATTTTCATATTTATCTTTTTCTATTTGTTTTTGTTCTTCTTCTTCAATATTCACTACTCTATATTGTTCTGTTTTTGCAAATTCTTCATCTTTTTTATACTTTCCAATTTTAGGAGCAATTAATTTTTCAATAACAATTGTTCCTACTATTGATAGAATTATAGTAGCTGCTATTATAAATATTAAGTTTGATGTTAAAGCTATATGTGTGGTATCATCTACTAATCTTGCAGCATTTTTTGTATATCCCATTAAGTTTACTTCGGTTGATCCTATAAAGACTGAAACTCCATAACCAAATGAGACTCCACAAAAGGCAGTTACTATTCCAAGAATTGGATTTCTATTATTTATAAAGTATATAAGAGCAACTAACGGAATTAATATTGCATATCCTACTTCATTTATTAATGAGGAAATAGTTGCTATTAAGATTATTATAAATGTTAAGATATATTTATTTGCTTTACTTATATGTCTTTTTGTAAGCATTTCAATAAATCCTGTACCCTCAGCTATAGTTATACCTAGTAAAGATATTAGCAATGTACCGAGAGGTCCAAAACTTAAGAAATTAACTGCTGCATTACTTATAACAAATTTTAATCCATCAAATGATAATAGATTTTCTACTGTTAAAAGTACTGGTTCTAATTCATATGTATTTGAATTTACTGTATTATATGTTGCTTGTACTTGGAATAATGAAAATATTCCACTTAAAATCATTACTCCAAAAGTTAAAAGTATAAATGTTGTTATTGGGTGAAAATAAAATTTTTTTAATTTTAATTTTGGTTTTTCTAACATGTTTTCCCTCCTATTCTTTTACTTTCTTTAATTTTTTATTGAATTCAATCCTAGGAATTAAAACTGTTCTTCCACAATTTAAACATTTAATTTTTATGTCTGCTCCAACTCTTACTATTTCCCATTCGTTAGTTCCACAAGGATGTTGTTTTTTCATAATAACAATTGAGCCTAATTTATAATCTTTATTTTCCATTATGCACCTCAATTTGTTGATATGGGATTTTGATTCCAGATTGATCAAATTCCTTTTTTATTTCTCTTCTTAAAAATCTTTCAGTTGCAAATTGCATTGCAGGTTTTGTTTCAACTACTATTCTATAAACAACTGATGAATCATCAAGTTCATTTACTCCCCATACTTCAGGTTCTTTTGTGGCATTAGGTATTTTTCCTTTTAGCCTTTGGAAAAGTTTTTCAAAAACTTGATCTATTTTTTCTTCATTATTTTCGTAAGCTATTCCTACATCTATTACAGCTAATGAATTGTGGTCACTATAGTTTATTATATTATCCATATTTCTATTAGCTATTATTTTTGTAGCTCCTTTGTAATTTCTAATTCTTGTTGTTCTAAGTCCTACAGATACAACTTCACCCATAAATCCATCTACTTCAATTGTATCTCCAACTTCATATTCTCCTTCTGCTATTATAGAAAAACCTGCAATAATATCTTTTGCTAAATCTTGAAATGCTAGACCAATTAAAGCAGTTCCAAGTCCTAGTCCTGCTAATATCGATTTAACATTTATACCAAAATTTGCAAGTATTGCTAGTGCTACTATTACTACTATTACATATTTTATTATATTAAGAATTAAACTTCTCATTGTTCTTATTTTTTGTTCTTGTTCTTGTTTTAGAACTTTTCTTTTGGATGTAGCTTTTATAATAACATTTTTGGTTATTTTAAATAATATAGAACCTACTATTATATATATGATTGGCATTACTATTTTAATGATTTCAACTTTTAGTCCTAACATATTTATCATTATTAATTACCTGCCTCTATATTCATTATTTCTAGAAGTCTATTTAAATCATTTCCATTTACAAAGCTAATTTCTATTTTATTTTTCTTTATAACTACTTTTGTTCCTAATTTTTCACTTATTTCTTCTTGAAGATAACTATATTCACTGTTTTCTCTTATTTTTGGTTTTTGAGGATTAGTTTTAATAATTTTTGGTTCTTTTGTTAATTCTTCTAATTCTCTTACACTTATTCCTTCATTAATAACTTTTTCTTCTAGTTCAGCTTGTTGAGATTTATCTTCTAGTTTACTTAAGACTCTAGCGTGTCCCATAGTTATTTTTTTACTATTAATATCTTCTTGAATACTATTTGGTAAATTTAGTAGTCCTAACATATTTGTAATATGGCTTCTACTTTTTCCTAATCTATTTGCAAGTTGTTCTTGAGTTAATCCTAGAGTATCTTGTAATTTTTTATAAGCTGTTGCTTCTTCTATTGCTGTTAAATTTTCTCTTTGTAAGTTTTCTAAAAGAGCTATTTCCATCATTTGTGTATCATTAAAATCTCTTATTATTGCTGGTATTTCTGTTAATCCTGCCATAAGAGAGGCTTTAACTCTTCGCTCACCTGCTATTATTTCATAGCCTTTAATTGATTTTTTTACAATGATAGGTTGAAATACACCATGTTCTTTGATAGATGCAGCTAATTCTTCTAGAGCATTTTCATCAAAAACTTTTCTTGGCTGGTATGGGTTACTTCTTAACTCACTTAATTTAATATTTACTATTTCGTCTTTTTCTGTTTCTTCTACTATTTGTTTTTCTACAGTACTATAATCTAATACTTCACTGTTAAATAGTTCTTCAAGTCCTCTTCCAAGGGCTCTTCTTCTTGGTATTTCATTGTTATTTGTTTCCATTTCCTTCATTTCTTTCAATCACTTCCTTTGCTAGGTTGATATATGCTTCTGAACCTCTACTTTTTGGATCATATGCCACAATTGGTTCTCCATGTGATGGAGCTTCTGTTAGTCTTACAAGTCTTGGTATTATTGTATTATATACTTTTTCTTTAAAGAATCTTCTAATATCTTCTACTACTTCAAATCCTAGATTTGTTCTAGAATCCAGCATTGTTAATAATACTCCTTCTATATCCAAAGTTGGATTTAAACCTTTTTGGGCTAACATAATTGTTTTTAATAATTGTGTAATTCCCTCTAATGCAAAGAATTCACACTGAACAGGAATTATTACTGAATTTGATGCAGTCAATGCGTTTGTTGTTATTACACCAAGTGATGGTGGACAATCTATAATTATATAATCAAAGCTATCTTTTATATCCGCTAGACTATTTTTTAATTGTTCTCCTTTTTTAAAGCCATTCTGTGTTCTACTTTTTTCTAATAATTCAGCATCTATTCCAGCTAAATTGATTGTGGCTGGTATTACATATAATCCTTTATATTTAGTCTTAATCATAGCTTCTGTGACATTACATTCGCCAATTAAAACATCATATATACTTTTTTCTATTTCTCCTTTATTAATTCCTACACCAGTAGTTGTATTTCCTTGAGGATCTAAATCTATTAATAAAACTCTCTTTCCTAATACCGCTAATGATGCAGAAAGATTAATACTGGTAGTTGTTTTTCCTACTCCACCTTTTTGATTAACTAATGATATAACCTTTCCCATCTAATCACCCATTTTCTAATTTACTAATATATTGTATCAGAGATTGAATTATTTTTAAATGGTTTTAATAAAAAAAGTAGACTTTTAAAAGCTCTACTTTATTTATTTTCTTTATATAATTTAATGATAATTTGGAATGATTTTTCGAAGTTCATTTCATTTGTACTTATATTAATTCCATGTGCTTTTAAATCTTCTACTAAATTTCTTATTTTTTCAGTTGCTTCTTCAATAGTATAATTTTCGTCTGTAACATTTGATATTGGAATCATACCATTATTCATTGGTGATATATTTGATGTTTCTTGTGGTATATTGAATGCTGAAAGGTCTGAATTATTGAAATAATCTTTTGATTTGTTTTCTTTTTCAAGAGTGCTTTCAGTTTTTACTATTTGTTCAGCTGGAGTAATGAAACTTGTCTGTCCGCCAATATTTAGAAGATTATCTAATGAAGATCCTCCAGATGGTGTTGAAATATCATTTGTATTACTCTTTAAATCATTTATATCTATTGAAGTAATAGCAGGAGGTTTTTCAGCAATTTGATTGTTTATTTCTTCTTCTCTTGCTTTGTCTATTTCTCCGTAATTTATAAATTTACCCGTAGGCATCGCCTCTCCTTCTGGTGGTGCGATTGTTACTTTTCCAAAATTAGACTCATCTGCTGGTAGTTCAGCAGTTGGCATTAATGGGCTACTGTTAACAAAAGCATTTGTTGTTGCAATCTGTTCATTATTTGATAATTCTGGTCTTGCTTGTGTAGAATCATTATTTTTTGAATATAATCTTTTAATTTCTTCTTCTACTGAACGTACACTCATCTTATTATCAATTATTTTCTTTAACATTTCTTTTTGTTTTTTTGAATCTGGGATATTTATTAATGCACGTGCATGTCTTTCAGATATTTGTTCTTTTAATAAAGATTTTTGGATATCATCTGGTAATGATAGCAATCTCAATTTGTTTGCTACAGCTGATTGACTTTTTCCCATAGTTTTAGCTAATTCTTCTTGTGTCATTTGATCTATTTCTAATATTTTTTGATATGTCCTAGCTTCCTCAATTGGATTTAGGTTTTTTCTTTGTAAGTTTTCAAGTAAAGCTACTTTAGAGCTTTCTTTATCATCTAAATTTCTAATTATTGCAGGAATTTTAGTTAAGCCAGCTAAAGCTGATGCTTTATATCTTCTTTCTCCGGCAATTATTTCATATTTTCCGTTCTGAACGCTTCTAACTATAATTGGCTGAATAACACCATGTTCTCTAATTGATACAGCTAACTCTTTTAATGCACGCTCATCAAATATCTCACGTGGTTGAAATCTATTCGGAATAATGTCATCTAAATATAATTGTACTACTTCGTCTTTTTCATTATTAAACATGAGTCATTCCCCTACTTTCATTCTTTTTTACTTTCCCTATATTATCATTATAAGTTATTTTTGTTTTAATTTCAATAAATTTTAAAAAGACTATGTCTTTTGAGCATATTATTTGCATGTTTGACATAGTCTATTTATTTTTTATAACTACTAAACTTCTTTTACTTTCTTCAATTGGTAAGAAAAATTTTTCTATTTTTGTTATTTTATATTTTTTAGATAATTTTCTTTTTATATCTACTGTTAATTCATTATCAATATCACCTTTCATGGCAACAAAAATGCCAGTTGGTGAAACTAAATGCATTGTATATTTAACAAGTTTTTCTATATTTGCTACTGCACGTGATGTTACTAAATCAAACTTTCCTTTATATTCTTCTCCTCTTGAATGAACTGCTTCTATATTATTTAGATTTAATTCATTTATTATTGTATTTAAATAATTTACTCTTTTTTGTAGAGAATCTATTAATGTTATCTTTAGGCTTGGAAATGCGATTTTTAATACAATACCTGGAAAACCAGCTCCTGTTCCTACATCACATAACGTATTTATTTTATTTAAATCTACTACTTTTACTATTGTTAGGCTATCATAGAAATGTTTTAAATATACTTCTTCTTCATCTTCTATTCTTGTTAAATTAATTTTTTTGTTCCATTCTATTAGAAGTTTATAAAATTTATCAAGTTTTTCTATTTGTTCTTCAGTTAAAATTATATTTAATTTTTCTAATTCTTCTATAAATTTTTCTTTATTCATCTTTTCCATACTCCTTTTTCAAGTATATTGACAAGATTGAAATATCTGATGGGTTTACTCCACTTATTCTTATTGCCTGAGCTATTGTTTTTGGTGATACTTCTTTTAATTTTTGCCTAGCTTCTGATGCAATGTTTTTTATTTTATCGTAATCTATGTCTTCTGGAATTTGTTTTTTTTCTAATTTTAACATTTTTTCTGCTTCTTTATATGCTTTATTTATGTACCCCTCATATTTTAGATTTATTTCTACTTGTTTCTTTATTTCACTATCATATGGAATTTCAATGAATTTTTCTAAAAATTTAATTGTTATTTCTGGTCTTTTTACTAATTGTTCTAGTGTCATTGTAAATGATGGCTTTGGAATGTCATTAGATTCAAACTCTTTTTTAACTGTATCATCTAGTTTTAGTTTGTTTTCTTGAAGAAATTTGGTTAATTCTTTTATTTGTTCTTCTTTTTCATGCAATCTATTTATTTGTTTTTCATCTATTAAGCCTACTTTATAGCCGTATTCTCTTAATCTTAAATCTGCATTATCACTTCTTAAAAGTAATCTATACTCTGCTCGACTTGTTAATAATCTATAAGGATCTCTTATTCCTTTTGTTATTAAGTCATCTATTAATACTCCAATATATGCATCGTTTCTTTTTAATATTAATGGTTCTTTGCCTTCTAGTTTTAGGCTTGCATTTATTCCTGCCATTAATCCTTGACAAGCTGCTTCTTCATAACCACTTGTTCCATTTATTTGGCCTGCTGTATATAAATTACTTAAAACTTTTGTTTCTAGTGATGCTTTTAATTGCGTTGGATATATGGCATCATACTCTATTGCATAACCATATTTTAGAATTTTTGCATTTTCAAGACCTGGTAAACTATGTACCATTTGTTCTTGAATTTCTTTTGGCATAGAAGTTGAGAATCCTTGTAAATAAATGTCATCATAATATTTACTTTCTGGTTCTAAGAAAAGTTGATGACGTTCTTTGTCTTTAAATCTTACAACTTTATCTTCTATCGATGGACAATATCTTGGGCCTATTCCTTCTATATCATCAAGCGCACCATACATGCTTGACTTATTTAAATTTGTTTTTATTATCTCATGAGTTTTTTCTGTTGTATATGTTAAGTAACATGGAAGCTGATCTTCTATTTTGTAGCATGGTTCAAGGTCAAAACTGAATGTTAAATATTCATTATCACCAGGTTCTATTTTTGTCTTTGTATAATCTATTGTTTTCCCATCTAATCTTTGAGGAGTACCTGTTTTTAATCTTATTATTTTAAATCCATGTTCTTTTAATTTATCACTAAGATAATTTGAAGGTCTTTCTCCGTGTGGACCTTGTCTTGTTCTTGTATTTCCTACTAAAATGTCTGATTTTAAATAAGTTCCTGTTGTTAATATTACTGCCTTTGATTCTATTCTTTCTCCAGTTTCTAAAATTACACCGTTTACAGTATTATTTTTAACTATTAAATCTTCTACCATTGCTTCTTTTATTTCAAGACTTTTTTCTGCTTCTAGTACATTTAGCATTTCTCTTGGATATGCAATTTTGTCACCTTGAGCACGTAATGACTGAACAGCTGGACCTTTGGCACTATTTAGCATTTTTATTTGTAAATGTGTTTTATCAGCAACACGTCCCATTACTCCACCCAAAGCATCTATTTCTCTTACTACAATTCCCTTAGCACTACCTCCTATGTGAGGATTACATGGCATATCAGCAATATTTTTTTTATTACTTGTTATTAATAAAGTTTTATGTCCTTTTTTTGCACATGCATGAGCTGCTTCACAACCAGCATGACCTCCACCTACAACTATAATTTCGTACATTATATCACCATCCCTATTTTCCAAGACAAAATCTTGAGAACATTTCATCTAATAGTTCTTCTTCGTATGAAGTTCCATTTATTTTTCCTAGTTCTTCCCAAATATTTTTTATGTCTAATTCTATCATATCTATTGGCATATTATTTTTTAATCCTTCTTCTACATCATTGATTGCTGAAAGGCAATTTTTTAATATACTAATACTTCTTGAATTATTTAGATATGTTGGATCTTGAGTTTCAATTGCTTCTATATTAAATAACTCTATTATCTTATTTTTTAATTCTTCAAGGCCTTTATTTTCTGTAATACTAAGTTTTATTATTTTATCTTTATCTATATCAAGGCTATTTATGTCTAGTTTTTTTTCTAAATCTATTTTATTTATTATTACTATGTAGTTTTTGTCTTTTATTTTTTCAAATATTTCTTTTATATCATCTGTTAATTGTTCATTATTATTAAGCATTAAAAGTATTAAATCTGATTTATCAATCATTTTTTTACTTTTTTCTACACCAATTGACTCTACTAGGTCTTCAGTTTCTCTTATACCAGCTGTATCTATCATATTTAAAATGATACCATTAATGACTACTTGACCTTCCACTATATCTCTTGTTGTTCCAGCTATATCTGTTACTATTGCTTTATCTTCTTCTAATAAAGCATTTAATAAAGAGCTTTTTCCTACATTTGGTCTTCCTATTATTGATGTCTTTATTCCGTCTTTTATTATTTTTCCGTTTATTGACTCTTTTAATATTTTTTCTATTCTTTGTTTTAAATTAGTTATTTTTGGAATAAGTATATTGTCTGTTATTATATCTACATCGTCATATTCTGGATAATCTATATTTACATTTATGTTGGAAATTATTTGAACCATATCGCTTCTTAATGAGTTTATAAGATCTGATACTTTTCCTCCTATTTGGTTTATTGCCATTTTTCTTTGCTTTTCTGTTTTAGAATTAATCATATCCATTACAGCTTCTGCTTCTAATAAATCTATTCTTCCATTTAAAAATGCTCTTTTTGTGAATTCACCTGGTTCTGCTAATCTACATCCATTTTCTAATAATAATTCTAAAGTTTTATTCGTAGGAGATATTCCACCATGTGTGTTAATTTCTACAGTGTCTTCTGCGGTAAAAGTTTTTGGTGCTTTCATTACTGAGACTAAAACTTCATCTATTTCTTGGTCTTTATCCATTATGTGACCATAGTTTATTGTATGAGATTTTACTTTTGTTAGGTCTTTACCTTTAAATATTTTATTTACTATATTTATTGCATTGTCTCCACTTACTCTAATTATAGCAATTGCTCCAACTCCTTGACTTGTTGCAATAGCACATATTGTTTCATTCATAGTAGCCCTCCTTTTTTTCTAGGTTATTATATCATATATTTTTTTTAGTAAACAAAAAAAGAGTATTTTTAAACGATTTGATTTGTTTCAAGTTTAATTTTACTCTTATTTTTTTATAATATTAATTATTTTTTTCTTCTTTTGGCTTGATTACAACATAGCGATTTGGCTCTTCGCCTTCACTTTCTGTGTAAACATTTTTATTATTTGTTAATGCATTATGAATAATTCTTCTTTCATATGAATTCATTGAGTCTAATTTAGCTTCTATTTTAGTTTCACTTACTTCTTTTGCTACTCTCTTAGCTAGTTTTTCTAATGAATGCTCTCTTTTTTCTTGATAATCATTAACATCTATTGTAAATTTAAATGTTTTTGATAATTCTACATTTAAATGGCCACTTACAATCATCGATAAAGCTTTTAAATTTTTTCCATTTCTTCCTATTAGTAGTGCATCATTATCTGAGTAAATTATATATTTTGGAACAGTATCTTTATTTTTTATTTCTATATTTACTGTTAATCCCATTTCTTTTAGTATTTTTACTAAGTATTCTTTAATATGATTGATTACTTCTCTTTTTTCTATGACTTCAATTTCTACTTTTTTACTTTTGAATAGGCCAGTCTTTGTTTCACCTATTTCCTTTATTAATAAATTGCTTTCTAATTCTTGTAATTCTTCTTGAGCCTTTTTTATTGCCTCTTCTTTTGTTTTTCCTGTATATCTATGCTTTTCCATTTAATTCTTTACTCCTTTTTACCAAAATATTTTGAACTATTGTGAATAAATTTGATGTTGCCCAATATATTCCTAAACCCGATGGCATGAATAAGGCTGTTACAATAATCATTACTGACATCATTGTAGGCATCATTTTCATTGCTGGGTCTTCCATATTTCCTGTTGAATTAAATTTAAATGATAGATATGTTGTTGCTGCTATTATTATCATTAATATAATGTATGAAAATAATGATGCAGTTCCTAAACCTACTATTGGAGTTGTTCCTAGTTGTAATCCCAAAAATTTATCTTCAAAAATTACTGGTGTTCTTTGGATTGCTTCAAAGAATGCAATAAAGATTGGTAATTGAATAAATGCGAATAGACATCCTGATATTGGATTTATTTTATATTTTTGGTAAACCATCATTATTTCTTGATTTTGTTTTATTAATGATTCTTGGTCTTGTTTGTTTTCATATTTCTTTTGTATTCTTGTTAATTCTGGTTGTGCTTTTTTTATTAGTTCTGATTGCATAGCCGTTTTTTTAGTTAATGGAAATGCAATTAATCTTATTGCTAAACTTACTACAATGATTGATATAGCATTATTCTTAACTAAATTTCCTAACCAAATAAGAAGAAATGCTAATGGTTTAACGAATAATCCTGTCCATAATCCTTCATATTTTCCTGAATTTACTTTAAAGTTTTTACATTCTGGTATTTTGTTTAATTCTACTCCATTTTTTTCATATAACTTAATTGTTTCTTTATTTGTAGGCTTACACAGTATATTTTCTGTTAATGTTTGTCCAGTCCTTTCGTTTTTTACTGCTTGTTTATTTTCGTTTGTTAATGTCTTTGTACATCCTGTTGTTAGTAATAATAGCATTAATATTATAACTATCTTAATCTTTTTGGCATTTTTTTTCATCTTGATATTCCTTTCCTATCGTCGATTCATCAAATCAAAGAATTCTTTTTCTAATTCTTTAAATGGTTTATCAACTCCGCCTCTTCTTAATATTATAATATAATCTTCATTATTTATATAGCTTTTTTTATAATTATCAACTATATTTCTTATAATTCTTTTATATTTATTTCTAAAAACAGCGTTTCCTAATTTCTTACTTACAGATATGCCATATTTATCGAATGGTAAATCATTTGGTTTATGATGAATTATAAAACTTCTATTTTTTTTGCATTTACCATTTTGTATAATATTTTCAAAATCTCTTGAATGTTTTACTACATATTTCTTTTTCATAATAATATACCCTATTCCTTTATAGTAAAAAACCACTGTTTAAGACAGCGGCATTTTATTTGCAAAGACTTTTGCGTCCTTTGCGACGACGACGATTTAAAATATTTGTTTTTTTACGAGCAAAAAATCCTAATTTTTTTGATTTTTTACGGTTGTTTGGTTGATATGTTCTTTTCACTTGTTCCACCTCCAGACATAAATCTACATTATTATAATAATATATTTCATGATTTGTCAAATAAAACTTATCTTTTTATAATATTTTATCCACTTTTATTGTGTGTTTTTTTCTAATTAACAATTTCCACATATCTGTTGATAACAAAAATTAAGCTTGTTTATAAAAAATTGTGGAAAATGTGGAAAACTTAATTATTCATTTATATATATAGTTTTTGTTTGTTGATAAAATTGTGGAATAATGGTGGATTTTGTCGAATTGAATTATTTTCTTTTTTTTATGTGTTTATAAATTTGTTAATAATTAATATTTTTGTTTTGACTATTATAAAATTTGTGATATTGTATTTAGTAATGTTTTTTATTTCGCATTATTTTACCCTATTTTTTACTTTCTTTTTTTTGGGTTTTAATGTAGAATAAGTTTGAATATTGATTCTTGTGGGGAGATGGTAATTTGAATGTAGATATTTTATGGTCAAAAATACTTAGTCAAATTAAAGACGAAATTACATCTATCTCTTATCAAACATGGTTTTCTGAAACAAAATTACATGAACTAAAAGACGGAAAAGCTTATATAATTGTTCCAATGCCAATACATAAAAAGCATTTACAGGATAATTATTACGATATTATATCAAGTAAACTTGATAATTTAACGGATTCAAGTTATGAGCTGAATTTTTTACTTGAAGAGGAGCTTTCTACATTAATTGTTGAGAAAGAAATGAAAAATGAACAGGATGTAGTAGAAAAAAAGAGTAATAACTATAATTTTAATGTTAATTCAAACCTTAAATCTAATTATAATTTTGAAAATTTTATTGTTGGAAATAGTAATAGGTTTGCTCATGCTGCTGCATTATCTGTTGCAGAAAATCCTGGAAAAATATATAATCCACTGTTTTTGTTTGGAAATAGTGGGTTAGGGAAGACCCATCTGATGCATGCAATAGGTAATTATATTGTTGAAACTACTAATAAAAAGGTTTTATATGTTACTAGCGAACAATTTAGAGAAGAATTTGTTAAAGCAAATAGAAAAGATGATAATGGAACTAATTTTAATTACGTTGATTTTTTTAAAGATAAATATAGAAACATAGATGTTCTTCTTATTGATGATATCCAATTTTTAGGAGGAGCACCTCAATCTCAGCAAGAATTTTTCCATACATTTAATAATTTATATAATGATAGTAAGCAAATAATTATATCTTCTGATAGGTCTCCAGACGATTTGAAACTCCTTGAGGAACGTTTAAGAACAAGGTTTTGTTGGGGATTAACAGTTAATATATTTCCTCCAGAATTTGAGCTTAGAACAGAAATTTTAAAGAAGAAAATAGTAGCTGGTAATTTTGAACAAGATATTCCTGATGATGTAATAGAGTATATTGCTTCAAATATTGGGCCTGATGTTAGACAACTTGAAGGTTCAATTACAAGATTAATTGCATATTCCACAATAATGGGTGGAGAAAAGATTAATCTTGATTTAGCAATCGATGCCTTGAAAGACTTTATAAGTAAAGGAATAGGGGAGAAAAATGATATTCACAGAATTCAGAAAATTGTTTCTGAGTATTTTCAAATTTCTGTAGATGATATAAGAAGTAAAAAGAGAAGTTCAAATATATCTTTTCCTAGACAAATTGCAATGTATCTCTGCAGAACTATGACTAGTGAGAGTTTTCCTAAGATTGGAACAGAATTTGGAGGAAAAGATCATTCAACTGTAATGCATTCTGTTGAAAAGATAGAAAATGAAATTAAAGTTAATAAAGATTTGGCTAATATTATTGAAAAATTAAAGAAGGATATAGGGGTTGTGAAAAATATGTGATTTTTCAATAGGTTATCCACAACTGAATTTTAGTTAAATCTTTTAAATAAAAGGAAAAAATGATGTTTTAAACTTTTTCCACAGTAATAATATAAATAGTAAAAAAGAAAGAAGGAATATAATATGAAATTTACAATTAAAAAAGATTTATTATTGGATGCACTTATTAAAGTATCTAAAGCTATTTCTACTAAAAATTTAATACCTGTTCTTGCAGGAGTAAAATTTGAATTAAAAAAGAAAAGATTAACTTTAACTGCAAGTGATAATGATATTACTATTCAAACATCTATAGATTCTTTATCAGATGACGATTTTAAAATAGATAATGAAGGAAGTATCATTATTCAAGGAAAATATATTTTAGATATAGTTAGAAAATTACCTGATAAATATATAAATATTGAAGTTATTGATGAATTAAAAATATTAATTTATACAGAAAATAGTGAATTTAACTTAAATGGTATTAGTGAAAGTGAATATCCTAATGTTGGTTTAGAAGAAAGTAAAAAGAAAGTTAACATGAAGGCAGGAACTTTAAAGAGTATAGTTAATCAAACTGCTTTTGCAACATCTACTGAGGAGAGTAAACCTGTTCTTACTGGTATAAATTTTAATATTGTTGGTGATGTTTTAGAATGTAATTCTACAGATTCTTATAGATTAGCAAGAAAAGTAGTTAAATTAGAAAAATCTAGTGAGGATAACTATAATATAGTAATTCCAAGTCATAATTTACTTGAGTTTACAAGAATATTAGGTGATGATGATGAAGACGTTGAATTGCATATATTTAATAATAAAGTTTTATTTAAGAATGGAAATTTAAAATTTGAATCACGTTTAATTAATGGAACATATCCAAATACATCTAATTTATTACCGGATGATTCTTATTTAGTAGTAAGTACTAATTTAAATGATTTCTATAATGTTATTGATCGTGTTAGTATTTTGACTAGTGATAAAGAAAAAAATATTGTTACTTTAGAAACAAACGGTAATATTTTAACATTAAAGAGCAGTTCTGCAGAAATAGGTAGAGTAGAAGAGAAAATGACTATTTCTAAAAATAACAGTGAAGATATAAGAATTTCATTTAGTGCAAAGTATATGATGGAGGCTTTAAAAAGTTTTTCAACAGAAACTGTTGATTTACATTTTGTTGGTGAAATTAAACCTATATTGATTAAATCTACTGAGGATGAAACTCTTACACAACTTGTTTTACCAATACGTACTTATTAATAAAAAGAGAAATTTCTCTTTTTTTTTGTATATTTTTACTTAAAAAGATAATAATTTAAGTAGAAAAGTAAAAAAATTATATTTTTCTACAAAATTCGACAAATTTCGACTAAAGTATAGTTTATTATTTGTCAACAAGAGCGACAACTAGCGTTCTAAAATAAATTTGAAAGGGGGGTTCTAAGTTGAATAGCAAATGTGAATATGAGTTCAACAAAGGAACTTTGGCAATTATACCTAACGGTAAAGAATCTAGTTTAATTTATGAGGATGAAAGCAGATATATTATTGAGGATAATCCTTTGAATATTATGGAAGGAAGTTGTAAATACTTTGGAAGTACTTTTGATGGTAGAATTCAAGGCGCTAAAGATATTTTAGAAGCTGAGTATAAGGTACCAATTATTATTGAAGATTCAAATAATTTAGTTGTATTTCCTACATCATCTCCTAGATCTAATGATTGTTGTTGGATATCTTTAAATAGAGTTGATAATATTTATAGAATTGATAATGATAACACTAAAATAGTCTTTGATAATGAAAGAGAAATCATTGTACCTTGTTCGTTTAGATCTATTGAAAATCAATTTTCTAGAGCATCTAGATTAAAAACTGTATTGCACAAAAGAAAAAATAGCTAAAAAAGCTATTTTTTCTGTTTTAAAGGGGTATTTATGGTATAATAAGTATGTATGTATAGGAATACCAAGTTAGGGGGTTAATTTATGTATGTGTCTTATAAGTCGTTTTAAATGAAAATTAGTAAAATTAAATTAGTTAATTTTAGGAATTATTCAAATATGAGTGTTTCATTTAATAAAAATATGAATATTTTTGTAGGTGATAATGCTCAAGGTAAAACAAATATACTTGAATCAATTATAATTTTAGCTTTAACTAAATCACATAGAGTAGGTAATAATCCTAATATTATTATGTTTAATAAAAATAAGTGTAAGATTAGTGGAGTGATTAGAAAAGATAAAATTATAAAAAAAATGGCTGTTGAAGTGACAAATGAAGATAAAAAGCTAAGTATAAATGGTAATAATATAAGGAAAGTCGCTGATTATATTTCTAATTTAAATGTAATTGTTTTTACTCCTGATGATTTAGAAATTATAAAGGGTTCTCCTAGTGTTAGAAGAAATTTACTTAATATTCAATTATCTCAAATTTCACAAAGTTATATAAAAATATATAATGAATATAATAAATTATTAAAAACACGAAATGAGTATTTGAAAATATTATTTAATAATAGTATTGCTGATAAAAATTATTTAGATGTTATCACTGATAAGCTGATTGAGAAAGCTGTATTTATATATCAAAAAAGAAAAGAATATATAGATATGGTTAATATTTATATTGATAAATATTATAAGGAAATTTCTTTAGATGATGGTGTTGTTGTGAAGTATGTTCCTAATATAAATTTTGATGATTTTGATTCAGAAAGTTTAAGAAAAAAGTTGAAACATACATTTAAAAAGAATTATATTAAAGAACTTAATTATGGTATGACTATATATGGTCCACATAGGGATGATTTTTATTTTGAATACAAAAATAATGATTTAAAAATTTATGGTTCTCAGGGACAACAAAAACTAGCTATTTTATCTTTTAAAATATCAGAAATAGCAATTTTTAAAGAGTTTACTGGAACTAATCCTGTTTTATTACTTGATGATATATTTAGTGAGCTTGATATTAAAAAGAGGAATAAATTACTTAAAATTATGAATAATGAAGATATTCAAAGTATTATAACTACTACGGATTTAAGAAATATAAATAAGAAGTATGTTGATAATGCATATGTATTCAATGTTAAAAATGGAAATATAGAAAGAAAGTAGGTAGTAAAATGAGTGAGAAAGTAGAATCTAAATATGATTCTTCTGCGATTCAAGTTCTTGAAGGGCTTGAAGCTGTAAGAAAAAGACCTGGAATGTATATTGGTAGTACAAGTTCTAGAGGTTTACATCATTTAGTATGGGAAATTGTTGATAATGCAATTGATGAGGCATTGGCTGGTTATTGTACACATATCGAAGTTACTGTATGTAAAGATAATAGTATTATTGTAAAAGATGATGGACGTGGAATACCTGTTGATATTCATCCAAAAACAGGTAAAAGTACTGTGGAAACAGTTTATACAGTATTACATGCTGGTGGAAAGTTTGGTGGAGGCGGATATAAAGTCTCTGGAGGATTACATGGTGTTGGTGCAAGTGTTGTTAATGCCTTAAGTGATTGGTTAGAAGTAAAAGTATATAAAAATGGAAATGTTTATTATCAACGTTTTAGTAAAGGTGGACATCCAGAAGATTCATTAAAAATAATTGATTCATGTGATAAGGATAGAACAGGAACTACAGTTCATTTCTTACCAGATGATGAAATATTTACAGAAACTACTGTCTATGATTATGATGTATTGAAAACTAGACTTCAAGAACTTGCATACTTAAATAAAGGTTTAAGAATTACTTTGTATGATGAGAGAGAAGCAGATAAAAAAGATTCTTTCCACTATGAAGGTGGACTAGTTGAATATGTTCAAATGCTTAATAAAAATAAAAATCCTATTCATGAATCTATTATTGAAGTTGAAGGTGAAGAAAATGATATAAGGATAGAAGTTGCTTTGCAATATAATGAAACATATAATTCTAGTATTTATTCATTTGTTAATAATATTATTACACCTGAGGGTGGTACTCATGAAGATGGTGTTAGAAGAGCTCTTACAAGATGTTTAAATAAGTATGCTTCTAGTGCTGGTATTTTAAAGGAAAAGGATGATCCTCTAACTGGTGATGATGTTAGAGAAGGTCTTACAATGATTATATCAGCAAAACATCCGAATCCTCAGTTTGAAGGTCAAACAAAAACTAAGCTAGGAAATAGTGAAGTAAGAGGAATAGCTGATAAGATTTTTTCACAAGCTTTAGAAAGATTTTTAATGGAAAATCCTGATCAAGCTCGTATTATTATTGAAAAGTCAATGACTGCAAGTAGAGCAAGAGTTGCTGCTAAAAAAGCAAGAGAGTTAACTCGTAGAAAAGGTGATTTAGATGTTACTAACTTTTATGGAAAATTATCTGATTGTAAGAGTAAAGATGCTTCAGTTAGTGAAATTTTCTTAGTCGAGGGTGATTCTGCTGGTGGATCTGCGATTAAGGGTAGAGATAGTATGACACAAGCTATATTGCCTTTACGTGGAAAGATTTTAAATGTAGAAAAAGCTAGATTAGATAGAGCTTTAAGTAATGAAGAAATTCGTACAATAATTACTGCTTTTGGAACTGGTATTGGAGAAGAATTTGATTTATCTAAGTTAAGATATCATAAGATAATTATTATGACTGATGCTGATGTTGATGGAAGTCATATTCGTGTATTATTATTAACTTTATTCTATCGCTTCTTTAGACCAATAGTTGAAGCAGGACATGTATATGCTGCTCAACCTCCATTATTCTGTATAAAACATGGAAAAACTATTAAATATGTTTTAAATGAAGACGAAAGAGATGAATATTTAGCAACTTTATCTCCTAATACAAAGTATGATATTGCTCGTATGAAAGGTTTAGGAGAAATGGATGCTGAAGAATTAAATGAAACTACAATGGATATACATAAGAGAGTTTTAAGACAAATTACTGTTGATGATACAATAGCTGCTGATGAAGTTTTCTCAAAACTTATGGGTGAGGAAGTTGAACCAAGACGTGAATTTATTGAAACTAATGCTACTTATGTAGAGAATCTTGATGTTTAGGAGGGTTTTATGGATAGATTAGAAAAGAATAATATAGTAAAAGAGGTACAGGATTCGTTTTTAGAGTATTCAATGAGTGTTATTGTTGCTCGTGCATTACCTGACCTTAGAGATGGTTTAAAGCCTGTTCATAGACGTATTTTATATTCTATGTATGAATCAGGTTATACACCAGATAAACCTCATAAAAAGAGTGCTAGAATAGTTGGAGATGTAATGGGTAAATATCATCCTCATGGTGATTCTTCAATTTATGAGGCAATGGTAAGAATGGCCCAAGATTTTTCTTACAGATATATGCTTGTTGATGGTCATGGTAATTTTGGTAATATTGAAGGTTATGGTGCAGCTGCAATGCGTTATACTGAATCAAGACTTTCTAAAATATCACTTGAATTATTAAGAAATATCAATAAAGATACAGTTAATTTTACTCCAAACTTTGATGAGAGTGAAAGAGAGCCAGAAGTTTTACCTTCAAGATTTCCTAATATATTAGTTAATGGTACGACAGGTATAGCAGTTGGTATGGCAACTAATATTCCTCCTCATAATTTGAGTGAAGTAATTGATGGTTGCGTTGCTTATATTGAAAATCCTGATATTGATTTAGATGGATTAATGAAATATATTAAGGGTCCTGATTTTCCTACAGGGGCCATTATTCTTGGAAATAGTGGAATAAGAAAAGCTTATGAAACTGGTAGAGGAACAATAACCATTAGAAGTAAGGCTACAATTGAGGAAAATAACGGTAAACAACAAATTATAATTGATGAAGTTCCTTATGGAGTTAATACTTTAGAGTTAAAGAATAAAGTTGCTGAATTGGTTCATAATAAGACAATCGAAGGTATTGCTGATTATCATTCAGACTTAAAAAATGGTATAAAAATTACAATAACATTAAAAAGAGATGCAAATGCTCAAGTAGTATTAAACAAATTATATAAACATACTGCTTTTCAAACATCATATGGAATTATATTTTTGATGCTTGATCAAGGTGTTCCAAAAACGCTTGGTTTAAAGGATATAATAGTTAAATATATTGATTATCAGAAAGAAGTTATTATTAGAAGAACTAAATTTGATTTAGATGTTGCTGAAAAAAGAGTACATATATTAGAAGGGTTAAAAATAGCTTTAGATAATATTGATGCTGTTATTAAAGTAATTAGAGGTTCTAAATCAGATGAAGAGGCTAGAAATGGATTGATAAATGGTTTTTCATTAACAGAAATTCAAGCAAATGCAATTTTGGAGATGAGATTGCGTCGTTTAACTGGTTTAGAGCGTGAAAAGATAGAAAATGAACTAAATGACTTACTAAAGACAATTGCTGAGTTAAAAGCCATTTTAGCTAGTGATGAGAGGATATTAGAGGTTATTAAGAATGAATTATTAGAAATTAAACAAAAATTTGGCGATGAGAGACGTACTAATATTGATATGACTGCAATTGAATATATTGAAGATGAATCTCTTATACCAGAAGAAGATATTATTATTAATTTGACTAATAATGGTTATATTAAGAGATTAAGAAGTGATACTTATAAAACTCAAAATAGAGGTGGAGTTGGTATTAAGGGTATGTCAACAAATGAGGAAGATTTTGTTGAAAAAATACTTTCTATGAGTACACACGATTGGATTTTATTCTTCTCTAATAAGGGTAGAGTTTATAGAATGAAGGGTTACGAAGTACCTGAATTTTCTAGACAATCTAAAGGATTACCAATTATAAATTTATTGCCACTGGAAAAAGACGAGAACATTAGTTCGATATTGAGTGTTAAACAGGATGATGATTTTACAAAATATTTAATATTTGCTACTAAGAATGGTATTGTTAAACGTACTCCGATTGAAGAGTTTGACAGTATTAGAAAAGGTGGTAAAATTGCTATTGTTTTAAAGGAAAATGATGAATTAATAAGCGTAAAAAAGACTTGTGGAAAAAATGAAATTGTAATCGGAGCAAGTAATGGACGTATGGTTCGATTTGATGAGAATGAAGTTAGATCTATGGGTAGAAGTAGTTCTGGTGTTAAAGGTATTGATCTTGATGGCGCTATAGTTGTTGGTGCGGAGGTTGTTGAACCTGGACATATGGTTCTTATAGTTACTGAGAATGGTTATGGAAAACAAACTTTGATTGATGAATATAGATTAACTCATAGAGGCAGTAAAGGAGTAAAGGCTTTAAATATCACAGAAAAGAATGGTACAATGGTTTCTTTAAAAACTCTAATGCCAAATGCTCCTCTTGATTTAATGATTATGACTGATAATGGTATTATTATTAAACTTCCTTTAGAGCAAGTTTCTACTTTGAAAAGAGCTACACAAGGTGTTAGATTAATGAATTTAAAAGAAGGTCAAAAAGTAACTACAGTAGCTTTAGTTGAAAAAGATGTTGAAGAAGAAAATTTTGAAAATAATTCAGATAAATCAAACATAGAAGAAGCATAATGCTTCTTTTTTTTTACGGTTTAAAATTATTTCCCGGGAAATAATTTAAGTTTAATTTAAGCAATTTATATTAGCAATTGTATATCTTTAATAATTTAAATTGCTTAAAATGCATTTTATTTAGAGTTATATTTTCCACACATTTTGTTTAATTATATATGATATATAATAGTTTCACGTGAAACATTTAAATTTTTTTCACAAATATGGTTATAAAAAAAATAGTAAATTTACATATTAATATGAATTGGTAAATATTTAAAATTATTTCCCGGGAAATAATTTTAAAATTTAGTGTTATGTTTCACGTGAAACATTCTTTCCACAAAAAAAGTAGAAAATATAAGAAATGTTAATTATATAAACATTTTTTGTAAAATTTAAACATAGTTAATATTTTATTAGCGTTTAAACAATTATTATATTTATATGTATAATATTTTCTGGGAAATAAAAGTTTAATAAATTAGTAATGTTTCACGTGAAACATTATCCACAAGAAAAGTTGAAATACTATGACAAAATAAATTTTCAACAAAAAAGTGATAATTAACATAAAATATTATTTTTTTATACAGTGTAGATATTTGTATACTTTATAATAGTAATTATTCTTTTATTTTTCTTAAATATCAACAAATATTGACCATTTTATTTAATTTTATTACTCTTTTTTATTTATATTTTCTATATAAACAGTATAATTTTAATTTATGTTTCACGTGAAACATTATCCACAGAAAAAGTAGAAAAATTTAACATGATTTAAATTTTATTCACAAATAAAGAGAGTTAATCCTTATATAGTTTATTGCTTTTAAAAAATTAAAAGAAGAGATACATATGTTTCACGTGAAACAATTTATCCACAAAAAATGATAATAACTGAATTTAAAGAAAATAAGTCACAAATATTATTAATAATTATATTTATATTTACTTTTTCAGCAGTTTATAATACAATATGTATGTGCAATGAAAGTGATTGAAACAGGTCAGGATTGGAAAATAGCAGCCTTAAGGTCCTCCTTTCATGTGCACTTTTTATTTTGGAGGAATTTATGAATTTAAAATATATGGAAGAAGCATTTAATTGTGCTAAAGAAGCTTATAATCTTGATGAGGTGCCAATTGGGGCTGTAATTGTAAAAAATAATGTTATTATTGGTCGTGGTTATAATAAAAAAGAAAAAAATATGTCTG
>OIYG01000167.1_pt1 | contig 71753 bp, 57 predicted proteins | sample 1587861 | NCBI WGS metagenome assembly OIYG01 (sample SAMN03283272) | human gut metagenome | biome: human-associated habitat; material: feces | host: Homo sapiens | place: Peru | collected 2012
TGGTCATGACAGAGTTGGGGATGGTCACGGAAGTGAGGCCGGAGCAGTAGGAGAAAGCTTGATCGCCGATTGAGGTGACCGAGTTTGGGATGGTTACGGATGTTAGCCCGGTGCATTTGTAGAAGGCGTAGTCTGGAATTGAAGTGACTTTATCGCCAATTGTCAAAGATGAAAGACTTATACAGTCGCTAAATACAGGATAACCGGCAGACCCCATTTCAGTGCACTTTTCCGCATTGAACACCACGGAGGTAAGCCCAGAGCAGCTGGAGAAAGCTGCGTCGCCGATGGTCATGACAGAGTTGGGGATGGTCACGGAAGTGAGGCCGGAACAGCTGAAGAAGGCCCTGCCGCCGATGGATGTGACGGAGTTGGGGATGGTCACAGAAGTCAGCCCGGAGCAGTGGGAGAAGGCCCCGTCGTCGATAGAAGTGACAGAGTTTGGAATGGATACGGATGTCAGTCTGTAACAGCCGGAGAAGACGTCGCTTGGAATTTTAGTGACTTTATCGCCAATTGTCAAAGATGAAAAACTTGTACAATAAAATACAGGATGACTGAGAGCCTTTATGGTGCACTTTTCCGCATTGAACACCACGGAGGTAAGCCCAGAGCAGTCGGAGAAGGCGCCGTCGCCGATGGTCATGACAGAGTTGGGGATGGTCACGGAAGTGAGGCCGGAGCAGTAGGAGAAGGCCCAGCCGCCGATGGATGTGACGGAGTTGGGGATGGTCACGGAAGTGAGGCCGGAGCAGCTGAGGAAGGCGTTGTCGCCGATGGAAGTGACGGAGTTGGGGATGGTCACAGAAGTCAGCCCGGAGCAGCTGAAGAAGGCCCAGTCGCCGATGGATGTGACCATATATTGAGTGCCATCACAACTTATGGTTTCCGGTATAACTATAATTCCACTATAAAAGTTATTGTTATAACTTGTCACTACTGCTGTTTTGTTCGTAGTATCCAGGTTGTAATAGATGCCGTCAATTTGGACATCGTAGGCGAAAGATACAGCAGGGAGTACTGCCAAGCATATTACAGTCAAGAAAGTCTTCATGTTTATCTTTTTTCGGTAGGTTGTGCATCTATATCAAAGCTAATCACCCAATAGTACTCTGCATATTATCACAACAGAAGTATTGTGTTATTGGATGATACGCTTTGATACAGATTCTTTTGTTGTTTTATAGTTTATTAATCTCGGATTTAAGCTGTTTCCCATTTCTCGGCTGGCATAAGAGATGCGAGCCGAGAAATGGAGAACGCATAAGACGGCGAAGCCGCTAATCAAGCCGGTCTTTCAAGAAAGCTTCTATTGTTTTTTGCCAGCTTTTGACTTTCTCATCTGTGTTGTAGTAACGCGAGCACAGCCCCGAAGGGTTAGGTATATAAGCGAGGGGGATGTTATCGTGTTTGCTATACTTGAAGTTTATGCCGGATTCTTTTATCAGTTTGGAAGGACCTTGTCTGAGCGTGTCGAACGGACTGCGGCCTAACGCTATGATGTGTTTCGGCTTAACTATCCGGATGAGTTCCTCTAATAGTGCCTTTGCTTTGGGGTGAATATCCTTAAACGCTGCGCAGCCTTTCTCAATGTTTGTGTTAATGAATACCTTATTTGTGCCGACGCAATTCTCAAAGATTGATGAGAGATAGCTGTCGTTGTTTTCACCTTGTTTATAGTCGAAAACGGATTGAAGGCGTCGAGCCCATGCATCCTTTTCTGCCCCAAGCAGATAGTAGTTTTTAACAACCCCGTGCTCGTCTTCACGACACAAAAATGGTTTTCCGTGATAGCTTGCTCCGGGATTTATACCTACAATCATCAGGTCGGGGTTGTAGTGGACGTCTGTCTGGAATACATAGTATAACAGAGGATTTCCGTCTTTATCGATGTCCTGATTTGCATACGGAGCGTAAATCTCCTGCACTTTCTTCCAATAATCATCAAGTGCAGCTTTAAAATGTTTTTCGTCTTGTTGCATAGTTGTTTTTGTTTATGGTTTTATTGTATGCGGCACGGGAGCCGGTGTTTTGCGGTTGGGTGTAAACAGAAAAAGAGCGCAATCTTTTCCTTTTTGTCTTATCAATTCGGTTGGGCTCTGGTAATGCCTGAAATCATGATAAGCAGTAGGAGCAGTCTGCGCCCTGTATAAGGGGCAAACCTACTGAACTAATTATCTTTGATTTCGAGGTTGAATTTACCAGATTTAACCGAATCAATAATTATCAGCAAGTTATGCTAAATATGTCGTGTGATGTGCTATTTTGTCTGTTTTGTTGTGTATTGTATGCGTTTGAAGTTTATACGCCGCAAATATACAACTTTTTGACATCGTAACCAAACACATTACAAAAAACTTAGCATATCGGACTGCTCCCGGTCGCAGACTGCGGCGCAAAGTTACAGCGTCGTTTGTACCATTTATCGTTACAGGTCCATAATCTTTCGATTATTTATCGTAGAAATAAGTCGCTCCGGGCGGAATAATGGTTAGATCCGTGACATTGTGCCTTACGTCTCCGCGGTTGGTCAAGAATCCGAGACTATGAAGTGCAAAATAAAAGGCCGGCATCTGTTGCGAATGCCGGCCCTCGTATGGTTGGTCACGATGTGACGAGAAAGTGTCAGAACGGGAGGTCGTAGCGGTTTAGAGATGCAAGGCCGGCTCGATAGGCATAGTCCGCTTCGAGATACTCCTGACGTGCTTGCAGGTAGTAATTCATTTCTTGAATCAGGGTGATGACATTGGTTTCGCCGCCATGGTAAGCCATCAGTAGCAATTCCGGATACTCGTCATCAAGCACTACGGGCGAAAAATGCTTGAGCAGGTCTTGTTGACGTAGCGTTTGGTCGTACAGCGCGGACACTTGTGTCTCGATGTCGTTAGACGTCTGAGCGCGGTCATACTCAGCTGCCGTTTGACGAGCTTGTGCGGCTTGACGTGCCTTACGTCCCGAGAAAACCGGGACGGAAATGCCGGCCGTAACGCCGTTGAAGCTGTGCCCGTCTTCCATCGAATGTTTATAGCCCAAGCTCAGAGAGGGTAGGCGGCCCATGCGAGCAGCTTCGCCTTCAAGACGCGCTGTCTCTATTGCGTGGTCGGCAAGTGCGATTTCGGGCGACTGACGGGCCTTGTCCAGGTAGTAAGACAAGGCATTGAGCGGCTCAACATCGTATTGGGTCATATCCACGGCAATATTCTCGCCGTTATTCAGCGCTGTCAGAGCAGATTCTATTTTTTGACGCTCGGAACGCACCTGTGCGATTTGGGTGTCAAGGCGGAAAATCTCAAACCGGACTTTCTTGAGGTCAAGTATCGTCAGTTCGCCTTTATTATATCCGTATTCGATGCTGTGCGCCAACGAGTCCATATTGGCCTTAAGACGTTCCAGCAACGACAGGTGCTGTGTCAGATAGGTGCCGCGTATCATCTGCTGCCGTGCTTGGTCGGCCACGGTCAAAGCAGCCACGCGACAGCGTTCTTCGTTGGCGGCCGATACCGAGCCAATAACTTTTTTCTGTGCGCCGTACAATCCCGGCCATGCAAAGCCCTGGGATACTTCCAGCTCCCAGCGATTGTCCGTTCCGTCGCCGAAAAGGTATCCGCCGGAGACCTCCGGGTCGGGCAGCGTATTGTCATTCTGCAAGGACAATACATCTGCGTTGCCCGAAGCCTGTATGCCTTTGACGCCCGCGTTATTGGCCACGATGCGCGCGATGGCTTCTCGCTGAGACAACGTTTGGGCATTGCCCGACAGAGATGCGAGCATGCAGATGCCTGAAAATATGTATGAAATGATGTGCTTGTTCATTATAATATGTGTTGTGTTATGATTGCCTATGTGCGGTGGCAGACAAATGCTATGCTTGTGTCGGCTCAGCGCCTTTGCGCAGGCACATTTTGCGATATATTACCGGAACTACAAATACATTCAGGATGGTGGCCGATACCAGACCTCCGAGGATGACTACGGCGAGCGGCGACTGGATCTCGTTGCCCGGAGCATCGCCGTTGACAGCAAGCGGTATCAGAGCCAGAGCCGAGGTCAGAGCCGTCATCACTATGGGCAGCAGTCGGTCGCCCGAGCCGCGCATGATGCGGTCGTGCAGCCCCATACCTTGATCACGCAATGCGTTGTACCGGCTGATAAGCAGCATGCCGTTGCGCGTGGTGATACCTAATAGAGATATAAAGCCGATGATAGCCGGGATATTGAGTTCCGCTCCGGTAAACACCAGGATGAATACGCCGCCAATCATAGCCAACGGCATATTGATAAGTATCAGCAGCGATTGCGGTATGCTCTTGAAATCCTGGTACAGTAGCATAAGTATCAGCAGTAAAGCACCCAGCGAGGCCCATGCCAAGGTACGTGAAGCCGAAGCCTCGCTCTCGAATTGTCCGCCGTAATTAAGGTAATATCCTTCGGGTAGTTTTACCTTTTGTGCAACATCATCCTGTATCTTGTTGACCACGCCACGAAGGTCTCCGCCTTCGACGTTCGCCGAAATAACGATACGGCGTTTGACATTCTCGCGGTTTATGGTGTTTGGCCCGGATGTGGATGCGACTTCCGCAACGTCAGACAGCGGCACTTTGCCTTGCTGAGTGTCAATGAGCAAATCCGAGATGCTTTGCAGCGAGCTTCGCGAGCCGGGCTCGAGCATCAGCGAGATGTCATAAGGTATACCATCCTCGTATACTTGCGATACGGCTGTTCCGGCCAGCGATGTCTCGATGGTATTGCGCAGGCTCTCCATAGTGACGCCATAACGAGCTAACAACTGGCGATTAGGACGTATGGCTATCTCCGGCCTTTCGATTTGTTGTTCGATATTGACATCCACAACGCCTTCTTGCTCGGAGATGATGCTCTTGATTTGAGTGCCGAGTGCGAAGAGCTTATTTAGGTCATCGCCGAACAATTTGATGGCTATCTGCGCCTCCGTACCCGAAAGCATTGCGTCTATACGGTGCGAGATCGGTTGGCCGATTTCGATATTGGCGCCCGGGATTTCGGAGAGTTTTTCGCGAATTTCGCGCACCATTTCGCCGCGAGTGCGGTCTTTGAGGGTATATGGCGCCTCGATTTCGGAGACATTGACGCCGAATGAATGCTCGTCCAATTCGGCGCGACCGGTTTTGCGAGCTGTTGTGCGCACCTCCGGTACTGATAGTATCAATTTTTCGGCCTCCGCCCCGATTTTGTCGCTCTCGTCCAGTGATATTCCGGGGAGAGTGGAAACATTGATGGTCATTGAGCCTTCGTTGAAGGACGGTAGGAAGCTGCGGCCCAGAGTGAAGAACAATGCCATAGCGGCTACAAACAGGACGCCTACGCCGGTGAGTACGGCACGCGAGTGCTTGAGACACCATTCGAGAGCGGCTGTGTATCCGGTGCGCATCTTACGAGTGACGTATGGGTCGCGGTCGGCCTTAGCTGTCGCTTTTTTAGACCCCAGTAAATAATAGCACATTACCGGCGTTAGAGTCAGTGCTACGATGGTCGATGCAATCAGAGCCACGATGAAGGACACGCCTAACGGCACAAGCATGCGACCTTCGATGCCTGACAGGAAGAAAAGCGGGAGAAAACTTGCAATAATTATCAGTGATGAATTGAAGATAGGCATACGTACCTCGGCAGAGGCGTGGAAGACGACATCAAAGACGCTGTGTCGTTGGTCAGGTGGTAATTCGCGGTTTTCGCGTAGACGCTTATATACATTCTCAACATCCACGATGGCATCGTCCACCAACGACCCAATGGCAATGGCGATACCACCGAGACTCATAGTGTTGAGCGTATAGCCCATAAAGTGCAGCACAAGAACCGCCAAGATGATAGACAAAGGCAAAGCAACAACGGATATAACCGTCGTGCGTGTGTTCATCAGGAAGAAGAATAAAACGATAATCACGAAAAGCGCACCTTCGAGCAATGCTTCCTGAAGATTAGATATTGAAGTGTCGATGAATTGACTTTGCTTGAAGATGTCTGTTGCGATATGCACGTCTGCAGGGAGAGTTTTGGAGACTTCGGCCAAATCCTTCTCAATAGCCTCTGTCAAATCGATTGTGCCTACGGACGGCTGCTTGGTAACCGTGACTAAAACCGCGGGATGAGCCCTGACCGATCCTGCTCCGAGTCGTGGGTGAGCTCCGGCAATTTTCACATCGGCGATGTCCCCCACAGTGACGATACCTTCTTCATTGCTACGTACTACGGCAGCCGCAATATCCTCGGTGGCAGTGGTGTTGATTTCGCCCTTGACAATGTATTCGTTGCCGTAATCATAGACTATGCCGCCTGTCGCGTTTTGATTGAGGCCCTCAACGGCAGCACGTACTTCATCGATAGATACGCCCAATGCTTGCATACGTTGCGGCACCATCTGTATTTGGTACTGGCGCACGTCGCCGCCAAGTACTGCGACTTGTGATACACCGCCCAAAGACAAAAGTCTCGGACGAATTGTTTTATTGGCAATGGTGTTAAGATCCATCATGGACGTCGAGTCGGCAGTCAGGCCTATAATCATGATTTCTCCCAATATGGACGATTGGGGTCCCATGGTAGGTTGCTTTACGCCCGGAGGCAATGTCCCGGACAGCGAAGCAAGGCGTTCATTGACTATTTGTCGGGCGCGATATACATCAGTACCCCAATCGAATTCGACCCAAACCACCGAGAATCCGGTTGTGGAGGACGACCGGACGCGACGGACGCCTGTGGAACCGTTTACGGATGTTTCGATGGGGTAGGTAACCAATTTTTCAACTTCCTCGGGCGCCATGCCCGGAGCCTCGGTCATCACAACGACGGTGGGAGCATTGAGATCCGGGAAAATATCCACCTGGGTGCGCATAAGCGTTATGGTGCCGAATATCAGCGCCAATCCCACCAATATGAGAATTGTCAGGCGGTTGTTAAGCGAGAAATGTATTATCTTATTAAGCATAACTTTGTTGTATTCGTTTTTCGTTGAAAGGCTATGGTGTAGTTATGCGTATCAATGGTTGTGCGAATGGCCTTCAGGCACTACGCCGGATTTCTCGGCAAGGCGGACGGTGGTTGTTCCTTCAACGACCACCTTGTCGCCTGAATGGAGGCCGGAGAGAATCTCGGTACGCACACCATCGCTTTGTCCGATGGCTACAGGTACTTTTTGGTAACCCTCCTCGTCAAGTTGTATGTATACGAAGTAATCGCCCTGCTGTTCGGACAATGCCGATACCGGGACGGTGATTACATTGGCTCGCGGTTGCCCTTCAAGGTAAACTTCCACGATGGAACCGGGAATGATGCTACCGTTGTTGTTAAACGAAAAATATACGGGGATATATCCCGGGGTAGAGCTTACCGCTTCGGATGATGAGCTGCGTGCTCCGCCCAAATCTTTGATGTCCAAAGATACATTCATATAAGACGGGCGAAAACGGGCATTGGTGACCGAGGTCACGGCTCCGTAGAGCTTTTGAGGTACATCGGCACGCAGGGTCAGGCGTGTGTTTGCCGTCACGGATGCTAAAGGAGCACCTGCATCAACGTATTGTCCTTGTTCGGCAAGGAGCGCAGTGATGGTGCCGGATGTTGTAGCTCTGGCGCTGCCTGAGGCAGCAGCAGGACTATACGAAGCTTTGGCGCTTTGGTAAGCAGCTACGGCACGGTTGTACTCGGCTGTAGACACTACGCCGCGACGGTGTAGCGGCTCAAGGCGTTCGACCTCCTTACGTGCAGCTTCGACGGCAACGCGTGCAGCTGCATTTGGATCGCCACCGGTGACTGCAGACGCCTTGACTGTAGCTATCGCGGTGCCGGCCGAGATAGATTGCCCGACAACGGCTTTGCTGTTGAAGTATACAATGCCGGCGGTCGGAGCAGAGATAATTGATGCGGATTGCGGCGATGGCAGCACCTGCCCTGAGACCTTTACGATGCTGCTGAAAGTGCCGGGACGTACTTCGGCAACCTTTACACCGAAGCGTTTTGCCTGTTCGGGGTGTAAGGTGATTTCATCTCCGTCACCATGATTGTGACCTTCGTGGCCTTCATGGTCATGTCCTTCATGTTCTTCGTGCTCTTCACTTTCGTGACCTCCGTGATGATGATGGTGGTGGGCAAGTTCGTCCTTGGCGTTGGTGTTGCATGATGCAACGATTGCGCATAGCGACAAATATAAAATGTGCCGTATCACGCTCTTATGCTTCATTGACATTGGTTTATTATATAATATAAGTTTGGATTAATTACTATTTTACAGCTACAAAGGTACTCATCTGCCATTGCAACCGGGTTGCAAATGTCGAGTGCGTTATAAGGATGGGTATAATCTATATCTTAGCTGAAAAAATGATGTGATTGTCCTGCATATTACGAGCAAGCAGACGTGTTTTTCAAAAAAAAATATTAACTTTGCGTCGTCAAAAGCGGCTACCGAATGCATTCGAAAAAGGTATATATACATATAAAGGTATATATACATATATATGAGGAATGTACTTGGAAAAGTGCTTTTACGTAAGAAATCTCGCGACAATGACGCTCCAAGATTTTAGAAATACAGCGAAGCCCCTGTGCCTAAGGTGGGCGAGGCCGTATGCAGACATCATCAGATGTACTGCCGAGGCCTTAGCCGCTCCGAAAACGCAGGGGTCGTGTCTTTTTAAGGTGTTGGATTGTCTCGACAATAATTGTTGATGATAAAAATAAATGGTGACGCGGGATTGAATGAACGAACAAGAATAGACACTACACAATACAATATAAAAAGCGAAAACAGATCAATGTCACACCTGCGTTTCAAAGTCATCGAAGAAGCCTACAACCGTAAGGCAGTGCATGTTCAGGTTCCGGCCGAACGTCCTGAAGTATACTATGCCAAGGCTGTGTTTAACCGTCAAAAGATGTTTGAGTATTTGTCCAAGGATACGTATGATGCGCTCGTCTTTGCAATAGAGAACAAACGTCCTATATCAAGGGCACTTGCGGACAGCGTGGCTGTAGGTATGAAACGCTGGGCTATAGACAACGGCGCTCGTCACTACACACATTGGTTTCATCCGCTGACGGACGGCACTGCCGAAAAGCATGATGCTTTCATCGAGCATGACGGCAAGGGTGGGGTTGTCGAAAAATTTGACGGCAAACTTCTTGTCCAGCAAGAACCGGATGCCTCATCCTTCCCCAGCGGAGGAATTCGCAACACCTTCGAGGCTCGCGGATACTCGGCGTGGGATATATCTTCACCGGCATTCATACTTGACGAAACTCTGTGTATTCCAACGATATTCATATCATATACGGGGGAATCGTTGGACTATAAGACGCCACTGCTGCGAGCGCTTAATGCCGTCGATACGGCCGCTACGGCCATCGCGAGGTATTTTGATCCGGCAGTGAAGCACGTGACCGCTAATCTTGGTTGGGAACAGGAATACTTTCTTGTGGATGAAGCTCTCTATAATGCACGCCCTGACCTAGTGATGACCGGACGCACGCTGATGGGCCATGAAAGCCCTAAGAATCAGCAACTTGAGGACCATTACTTCGGGTCGATACCTTCTCGAGTTGAGGCCTTCATGCTTGACCTTGAAATAGAGGCTCATCGACTTGGGATTCCGGCCAAAACATGCCATAATGAAGTGGCTCCGAACCAGTTTGAACTTGCTCCGATATTCGAAGATGTCAACCTGGCCAATGACCATAATCTATTGCTGATGTCCTTAATGAATGAGGTCGCCCGTCGTCATAATTTCCGTGTATTGCTTCATGAGAAGCCTTTTGCAGGTGTCAACGGTTCGGGCAAGCATAACAACTGGAGCCTCAGTACCGATACGGGGACTCTGCTGTTTGCTCCCGGAAAGACCCCGGAGGCGAATCTGCAGTTCATCACATTTATAGTCAATGTGATGGCTGCGGTGCATAAACACAACGCTCTGATTAAGGCGTCCATAATGTCTGCCACCAATGCTCATAGGCTTGGAGCAAATGAGGCTCCGCCTGCTATCATATCCATATTTACCGGTAGCCAATTGAGCGCGGTGCTTGACCGTCTTGCCGATAGTACGGATAGTCAACTTGAAGATCTTACCACGCGCGAGGGCATATCGGTCGGCCTGGCACAGATTCCGGAAATCCTCATAGATAATACAGACCGTAACCGTACATCTCCATTCGCTTTCACCGGCAATCGTTTTGAATTCCGCGCAGTGGGGTCGTCCGCCAATTGTGCTTCGGCGATGATAGTGCTTAATGCAGCTGTCGCCGACCAGTTGACACAATTCAAAAATGAAGTGGACAAGGCTGTGGCCGCCGGTACACCCTTACGCCAAGCAATATTGGGCGAGGTGCGCAAGCTGATAATACAGAGTAAGCCGATACACTTCGACGGCAACGGATACAGCGAAGAATGGGTGGAAGAGGCCAAACGTCGCGGCCTTGACTGCGAAACCAGCGCGCCTAAGATATTCGATGCCTACCTGACGCGCGAATCTGTAGAAATGTTTGGCCGTACGGGTGTTTTCAGCCGTATCGAATTGGAAGCCCGCAACGAGGTGAAATGGGAAATGTACACAAAGAAAGTACAAATAGAGGCCAGAGTCCTTGGCGACTTGGCCCTGAATCATATCATACCTGTTGCCACGCGGTATCAGTCCATACTTGTCGATAATCTCGTAAAAATCAAGTCCCTCTTTGGTAATCATAAGTCGGCAGCGCTTTTCGGGCACGATATGGACACCATCGAAGGTATTTCCTTGCACATGGAGGCCATCAAGACCGAGGTCGAAGCTATGGTCGAGGCCCGCAAGAAAGCCAACGGATGCGACAACGAGCGACAAAAAGCCATATTGTATCATGACAACGTGGCGCCACGAATGGAAACAATACGTTATCATATAGATAAACTCGAACTTATGGTAGATAACGAGATGTGGCCTTTGCCCAAGTACCGCGAACTTCTTTTTATCCGTTGATATGGCAGAGATCCTGAAACACGAGTGCGGCGTAGCCATGATAAGACTACGCAAGCCTATAGAATACTATAGCGAACGCTACGGTTCGACGATTTGGGCTTTGGATCGTCTTTATCTGCTGATGGAAAAACAGCATAATCGCGGACAAGAGGCGGCCGGTATAGGGGTCGTGGACATCAACGCCGCGCCCGGATACGAATATGTATATCGCGAACGAGCCCTGGGCAGTGACGCCATAGCCACAATATTTGACGAAGTGCAACGCCGCATTTCGCGCCATGATGCTGATACTACAACGGCCGATGTACCCACGCCGTTTGTCGGGCAAATATATATGGGGCATTTGCGCTACTCCACGACCGGACGCAGCGGAATGTCATACGTTCACCCGTTTTTGCGACGCAACAATTGGCGCTCGCGCAATCTGCTGTTGTGTGGCAACTTCAATATGACCAATGTCGATGAAGTTTTCGATGAAATCGTTTCCAGAGGTCAGCACCCACGGCTGTTTAGCGATACAATAGTCCTGCTGGAACAATTGGGATACGCTCTGGATAAAGAAAACCACAGATTGTATCACGAATACAAGGATAAGCTTGTCGAACCGGCTTTGGGCATCGCGATAGAGGACAATATAGATATGTCGCGGATACTGCGCAACGTAGCCCCGTCATGGGATGGCGGATTTGTAATTTGCGGTATCACCGGTTCGGGTGACATGTTCACGCTTAGGGATAGCCATGGTATACGTCCTGCATTCTATTACTATGACGATGAAGTGGTTGTTGTAGCATCCGAACGTCCCGTAATCCAAACAGTCTTTAATGTGCCTCGTTCGGCTGTACACGAGCTCATTCCCGGGCAGGCATTGGTAGTTACTAAAAATGGCGAATTGTCATTGCCGCAGATACTTACCGAGGGCGCTAACGAACGTTGTTCGTTCGAACGCATATACTTTTCACGCGGTAGTGATGCCGATATTTACCGCGAACGCAAAGCCCTCGGGCGTAACCTCGTTGAGCCTTTGTCTGCGATGATTGGCGATGACTTCGAAAATACGGTATTCTCGTTTATACCAAATACGGCCGAGGTCGCTTTCCTGGGTATGGTTGAAGGCCTTGAAGCACGACTTGACGCTTGCCGTATGGCCGAACTACGTCGCCATAGAGATGCCGGGGGGCTTACAGATCAATCTATAGAACGAATTATTAAAAGGCATTTACGCATTGACAAACTGGTAATCAAAGATATAAAGCTGCGTACCTTTATCGCCGAGGGCGAATCACGCAACGACCTTGCTTCGCATGTCTATGATGTGACGTATGGCATAGTCAAAAATGATGCAGACACACTTGTCGTGATCGATGACTCGATTGTGCGTGGTACAACGCTCAAAGAATCAATACTTAAAATGCTCGACCGCCTGCATCCGCGGCGTATAATCGTAGTGTCCTCTTCGCCGCAAGTGCGGTATCCGGACTATTACGGCATAGATATGAGCCGCCTTGCCGAATTCGTTGCATTTCGGGCTGCTGTCAGCCTTTTGCGCCGTCAAGGTCGGGAAGACGTGTTCCATAAAGCATACAAAGAATGCCAACGACAGCTTGAGCTTCCGGCAGACCAACAGCGAAATGTTGTGAAAGATATATATGCACCTTTTAGTGATACAGATATTTCGCGCGAGATTTCCGAACTTCTGTCCAAAGATGTTCGCGCATCGGTGGACATTCTCTATCAAAGTATCGAAGGCCTTGCTGCCGCAGTCCCCGGATGTCCCGGTAGATGGTACTTCACGGGCGACTATCCGACCCCCGGTGGAGTTGTAAATGTCAATCGTGCTTTTGTTAATTTTTATGAAGGCAACGAAACAAAACGCTAATCTGTGTTAAATATTGCTAAATACTATCTTTCCCACCATAAATATTCTCCGGTTCATACAATAAAAGGATTATATTTGCATCAACAAATATCACCAAACGAAAGATATGAACAGAATATTGCGCATTCTGATGATAGCGACAGCGATGACAGCCGTATCGGCCACATCCTTCGCCGAACCTGCCGAAAGCAATGAGTCGGTAGCCAATGTTGCTGTGAGTAAGCCTGTTATCCGTGTAGTCGGCGGACATGTCGAAATCACACTTCCGGGCAACGAATCTCGTACGGTGGTATGCTATTCGCTCACCGGGCAGATAGTCAAGACTTTGACGATACACCCGGGGACAACGCAGATCGAACTTCCTACGGGATACTATATCATACGTTGCGAACGATACTCACAACGCGTAATCGTTCGCTGATAAATCCTTGGGCATAGCCTTATAATGTACCTTAGGTACGAGAGATATTTTATGCCGGTAAGAAATACATTCTTGCCACGCTATATTGTGTACATTAAGAACAATGGCAGTTCGGTATCTGCATTCAGGCGTTAGCTTCAACCGAATTAGACAAAATACATATCGACTTCTAAAGACATATCTTACACCTAATGAAACATCTAAAACTATTGACTATGGTAATGACCGCAAGCCTGACGACATCGGCGTATGCGGCTGTCCCAACAGTCGAGGACATTTACAATTCCTACCCCGTATATGACGGCAGTGATCTTGAACTGGTCGTAGATAACTCCGGGACACATTTCGCTTTGTGGTCGCCGGCCGCACAAAATGTGCGCGTACTGCTTTACGACACAGATCGCAACGGTGTGGCAACGGACACGCTAATGATGCACCCGAGCGAAAAAGGCGTATGGCGTGCTGCTGTCGCTCAAAAGCTTTACGGCAAGTTCTATACCTTCCAGATACAAGACCAAGGTCGGTGGCTTGACGAAACGCCCGGAATATACGCTAAGGCCGTCGGCACCAACGGCAAACGTGCGGCAATCATAGATATGGCCTCGACAAATCCGCAAGGATGGGGCAAAGATCATGGCCCGGTGGTAAAGAACATCAACGATGCCGTCATATATGAAATGCATCATCGCGACTTTTCCATGCATCAGTCCGGAGGTATTGTCCATAAAGGAAAATTCTTAGCCTTGACTGAGGAAGGTACGCATAACAATTCAGGCGCAAAAACCGGCATAGATCATCTTAAAGAACTTGGAGTGACCCATGTACATATTCTACCGTCCTACGATTTCAATTCGGTAGACGAGAGTAATCTTCCGGCCAATCAGTACAACTGGGGATACGATCCGCAGAATTACAATGTGCCGGAAGGTTCGTATGCGACAGACCCGGCTGAGCCCTCCGTTCGCATCCGTGAGATGAAAGAAATGATTCAAGCCTTACACAATGCAGGTATAGGCGTGATTATGGATGTGGTATACAATCACACCGGAGACAATGGCGGCAGCAACTTTTCGCTTACGGCTCCGGGATATTTCTACCGCCATAACCCCGATGGAAGTTACAGTAACGCTTCGGGTTGCGGAAATGAAACCGCCAGCGATCGTCAAATGATGCAGAACTTCATCGTTTATTCGGTCAAATACTGGGCCGAGGAATACCATATAGACGGATTCCGCTTTGATCTTATGGCGATACACGACATCGAAACGATGAATCGTGTTGCACGCGAACTTAAGACCGTCAATCCGTCCATCTTTGTATATGGTGAGGGCTGGACCGCCGGTGATTCGCCGCTGCCGGTAGAACGTCGAGCGCTCAAGGAAAATGTCGGCAAAATGCAGGGCATAGCAGTATTCTCGGATGATATTCGCGATGCAGTCAAGGGCCATTACAGCAATGAGGCAGATCGTGGTTTTGCGACAGGCAAGCCGGGTAATGAAGAAACCGTCAAAATCGGTATCGTAGCATCTACGGCACATCCGCAAGTGGATTATAGTAAAGGCAATAATTCAAAATTTGCGTATGCGACAGCTCCCACACAAATTATAAATTACGTATCCTGCCATGACGACTTGATGCTTACGGATAAACTGGCAAAATCAATGCCTGAGGCAGATGTAGCCACCCGTCAGCGAGCTGCAAGACTGGCACAAACCATCGTGTTCACTTCGCAGGGCACACCGTTTATGTTTGCCGGAGAGGAAGTCTTCCGTGACAAAAAAGGCGTGCACAATTCCTTCGTTTCGCCGGACTATATCAACGCAATTGACTGGGACTTAAAGACCTCTAATGCGGACCAATTCGAATACTATCGCGAACTGATAGCGCTACGTAAGGCTCATCCGGCGTTCCGTATGACCACTGCAGCAGATATCGCCAGGAACCTCGTGTTTGACAACGAAACCCGAAATAATGTTATATCTTACTCGTTGAAAAACCACGCCAACGGAGACTCTTGGAAAGAAATAAAGATCGTATTCAACGGCAACGATAAATCGGTTGATGTACGTATCCCCAAAGGCAAATGGACCATAGTCGCTTATGATGGAAAAATCAAGGCAAGCGGTATGGGTAAATCAAATGGTGGAAATATGAGCGTGCCGGCATACTCGGCGCTCATTCTCGCCCAAGAATAACGCATCATTATATAACGACATATAACGCCAATAGGACCGATAGGACGATAAAGCAAAGTCCTGTCGGTCCTATTGGCGTTTTAAGTATGGCCGAAGGCATTGCCATTTGATAAAAAATGCGTAAATTTGCGGTCAGCAAAAATGGAGGCGACGCAAGCCCGGAGCGTGCGTCGCCGACAAAAGTATATACGCACACACAACTTCAGACACATAGTCGCATAACCAGCTATGAATAAATTTCCCGAATACACAGGCTTTAACCTGTCCGAAATCAATAAAGAAGTACTGGGAATTTGGCAAAAGGAAGACCTTTTCCGCCGCAGTATCGAATGTCGCGAAGGACATCCCTCCTTTGTGTTCTATGAAGGGCCGCCATCGGCCAACGGTATGCCCGGCATCCACCACGTGATGGCTCGCACCATCAAGGATATCGTGTGCCGATACAAAACGATGAAAGGATACAAGGTACTCCGTAAAGCCGGTTGGGATACTCACGGACTGCCGGTCGAACTCGGTGTAGAGAAATCCCTCGGCATCACCAAGGAGGACATAGGTAAGAAGATAAGTGTAGACGAATACAATGCCGCATGTCGTCGTGAGGTGATGAAATACACTCGCGAATGGGAGACCCTGACAGACCGCATGGGCTATTGGGTGGACACAGACGATCCCTACATCACTTATGACAATCGTTATATTGAAAGTGTATGGTGGTTGCTTTCGCAATTATACAAGAAGGGTTACTTGTATAAAGGATACACCATTCAACCATATTCACCGGCTGCCGGAACGGGCCTATCGAGCCATGAGTTGAATCAGCCGGGCTGTTATCGTGATGTCAAGGACACCACATGTACGGCATTGTTCACCATCACCGAACCTAAAGAAGATATGACAGGGTGGGGCAAGCCTTGTTTTATGGCATGGACCACAACACCGTGGACTCTGCCGTCAAACACCGCCTTGTGTGTCGGCCCTAAATTCGACTACGCGGTAGTACGAACATACAACCCTTACACGGGAGAGAAAATAACGGTAGTCATTGCCGAGGCACTTGTCAAGAATTATTTCAAGGCCGAAGGCTCTGAAAAGCCGCTCGAAGAATATACTGCCGGCGACAAGATTGTTCCTTGGAAAGTCGTGGGCCATTACAAAGGCTCGGAACTTGTAGGTATGCACTATCAGCAACTTATGCCGTGGGTACGCCCGTGCGAACGTCTGGACGCCAATAGTGCGGCATACGTGGGCGAATATGCTAACGCGCATCCCGAGGCTGTATTCACTGTAGGCAAAGACCGCTTTGTACAACTTTCGGCATGTGCCTTCCGCGTCATTCCCGGAGATTATGTCACCATCGATGACGGTACCGGTATAGTACACATCGCGCCGACTTTCGGTGCTGATGATGCCAAGGTGGCCAAGGCTGCCGGTATTCCGCCACTGTTTATGATTAATCATAAGGGCGAAACGCGTCCTATGGTTGACTTGACAGGTAAGTACTATACAATTGACGAGCTCGATGAGACTTTCGTTGAAAAATGTGTTGACGTCGCCGCATATAGCCATCATGCCGGAGACTACGTGAAAAATGCTTTTGACCCTCGTTTCAACGAAGGCGGTGTATACGATGCTGCTGCCGCTGCAAAGGCTGAAGACCTCAACATTGTCATTTCAATAGAAATGAAGCGTGACGGTCAGGCTTTCCGCATAGAAAAGCAGACGCACAACTATCCGCATTGCTGGCGCACGGACAAGCCCGTGCTCTACTACCCGTTGGATAGTTGGTTTATCCGCACAACGGCGGCTCGCGACCGTCTCATAGCCCTCAATAACACCATCAACTGGAAACCTGCAAGCACGGGTAGCGGTCGATTTGGTAAATGGCTTGAGAATGTCCAAGACTGGAACCTCAGCCGTAGCCGTTATTGGGGTACTCCGCTGCCTATATGGCGTACCGAAGATGGTAAATCCGAAAAGTGCATAGGCTCTGTCGAAGAGTTGTACGACGAAATAGAACGTGCTGTAGCAGCCGGAGTTATGCACACTAATCCCTTGCGCGAAAAAGGTTTTGAACCAGGGAATTACGCAAAATCAAATTACGAAAAGATAGATTTGCACCGTCCGTATGTAGACGACATCATTTTGGTGAGTGAAGACGGCAAACCTATGCGCCGCGAGACCGACCTTATTGACGTATGGTTTGACTCGGGTTCGATGCCCTATGCACAGCAACACTATCCGTTCGAACACAAAGAAGACATAGATAACGGGACGGCTTTCCCGGCAGACTTTATCGCCGAGGGTGTCGACCAGACACGCGGATGGTTCTTTACGCTCCATGCCATTGCCGGAATGATATTCGATTCGGTAGCATACCGCAATGTCGTTTCCAACGGTCTCGTGCTTGATAAAGACGGCAACAAGATGTCCAAGCGTTTGGGCAATGCTGTCAATCCGTTCGAAGCCATAGAGAAATATGGTAGCGACCCGTTACGCTGGTATATGATTTCCAATTCATCTCCGTGGGACAACCTCAAGTTTGACCCGGCCGGTGTTCAGGAGTCAGCACGTAAGTTCTTTGCAACGATATACAATACGTATTCATTCTTTGCTCTATATGCCAATGTCGATGGTTTCGATGCCTCGGCAGCACAAGTGCCGATGGAACGTCGACCCGAGATTGACCGTTGGATTATCTCGGTGTTGAACACCCTGATACAAGACGTAGACCGTTACCTGTCTGATTACGAACCCACACGTGCAGCTCGAGCTATTGCGGACTTTGTCGGCGAGAATCTTTCAAACTGGTACGTACGACTCAATCGCAAACGTTTCTGGGGCGGTGGTATGACAGAAGACAAGCTCGCCGCATATCAGACACTTTATCAATGCCTTAAGACGGTGGCTATGCTTATGGCTCCGGTTTCGCCTTTCTATGCAGACAAGCTTTATCGCGACCTTACCGGATCTGATGCATCGGTACACCTGGCTTTGTTCCCCGAAGCAGACCCTGCAGTGATAGACGCCGACCTTGAAACACGTATGCGTATGGCTCAAAGCATTACCTCTATGGTTTTGGCTCTGCGTCGTAAGGTCAACATCAAAGTACGTCAGCCTCTGTCCGTTGTAATGATTCCTGTCAACGATGACAATCAGCGTCGTATGCTTCAGGCTGTCAAGGATTTGGTACTTGGCGAAGTCAATATCAAAGACATGAAGATAGTAGATTCCGATGCCGGAATTTTGGTCAAACGTGTAAAACCGGACTTTAAGAAGCTCGGACCGAAATTCGGCAAACAGATGAAGGCTGTCGCCCAGGCACTTACGTCATTCGATACGGCTACCGTAATCGCTATGGAACGTGCGGGATATGCAGAAGTGTCTCTCGCCGACGGAACAAATGCAAAAATAGACCTTGCAGATGTCGAAATTATCAGCGAGGATATACCCGGATGGCAGGTGGCTAATGACGGCAACCTTACCGTGGCCATAGACGTTATCGTGACAGACAAACTGCGACGCGAAGGCATTGCTCGTGAAATCGTCAACCGCGTACAAAACATCCGCAAGAGCCGCGATTACGCAATCACAGACCGTATATGTCTCTCATTCGAGTCGAATTCGGCTACAGACGAGGCTATCAAGGAATATAAAGACTATATTTCCGCTCAGGTGCTGGCTACATCCATCGAAGTAGTACCCAAAGTAGAAGATGGCGCAGAGGTGCTCACCATAGACGATATAAATCTGTCGGTGATAATTAAGCGTGACAAGTAAATAACTACAACGACTGTTCATAATCCCTCCAATTATGGCTGAAAAAGTTAGATATTCAGATGAAGAGCTGCAAGAATTCAAGCAGCTGATAATAGAGAAGCTCGAGAAAGCCACAAAAGAATACGAGAGTTATTGCTCTATAGTCAAGAATGACGGAAATGACATATCCGATACTTCGACAACGTTCAAGGTGCTTGAAGAAGGGGCTTACACACGAGACAAAGAAGAGGCCGCGCGCCTTGCCGAGCGTCAGCGCAAGTTCATAAACAAGCTTCAAGCAGCTCTTGTGCGTATCGAAAACAAGACTTATGGCATAGATCGTATCACAGGTCAATTGATACCCAAAGAGCGCTTGCGTGTTGTGCCTCATGCCACTTTGTGCGTTGAACAAAAAGAAAGAAAATAAGTGAAAGCAACCCTCACCAAGGGACAGACAGCGGTGGCCATAGTCCTCGCTGTCATTATTATAGACCAAATCATCAAGGTTTGGGTCAAAACTTCGTTCTATTTGGGCGAAGATGTGGAACTGACGTCCTGGTTCCATCTACGGTTTATCGAAAATCCCGGAATGGCTTTCGGAATGACCTTAGGCAGCAAGTTGTTCCTGACTATTTTCAGGATAATAGCCGTTAGTCTGCTCGTATGGTATATTACGAGACTATGCCGAGATAAGTCAGCCACTAAAGGGTACGTCGCTTGTATAGCGCTGATTACAGCCGGAGCCGGCGGTAATATTGTAGACTGCGTATTCTATGGCGAGATATTCTCCAACCCGTTTCCGCCCGAGGTCGCCTCGGTCGTACCTTGGGGAGATGGTTATGGCGAGTTGTTTCACGGCATGGTTGTCGATATGTTCTACTTCCCGCTGTTCAGTTTCACTTGGCCGGAGTGGATGCCGTTGATAGGTGGGAAAGTGTTCTCGTTTTTCGACCCGGTATTCAACTTTGCAGATGCGGCCATCACCATAGGGTTTATAATTCTTATCTTTGGATACTATCGCTATCTTGGAGGTAAGAAAAAAGATGAAGCGACCGAATCCGAAGTCCAAACAGAGACAGAACACGAAACTAAGGAAGTTTCAGAATAGAACGTAGAAAAGTATTTGTCAATACGCCGATAAGCGTAGATATGTACACGATGAATATTCGTCAAGCCATATATGTAATGATTGCTGTCGCAATACTTATGACGGCATGTCGCAAAGTGCCCGGGGACATAGTACAGCCCGAAGACATGAGCCAATACTTGGCAGACATATATGTAGCCGAGAGTGCAGTAGAAATGAACTACTCCGAATATTCAGATGACTCGGTGCGTCAAGCTCTCAAGCAGGCTATACTCGAGCGACATCATTTGACCCAACAGCAAGTTGATACTTCGATGATGTGGTACGGTGCCCATATAGATAGATACATCAAGGTGTACGAGCGCACCGAAGAAATACTGAAAGAACGTTTGGCTAATGCGTCTGCCATAGGAACGGCCAATGCTTCAACCGTAGTTGCCGGTGACAGTGTGAATGTCTGGAATGGAGCTTCCGGTTTTGCCATAGGTCGTACATCGCCTACCTCGGTGGTGTCTTTTGACCTTGAACGAGACCAAAATTGGGACAAGGGCGATTGCTACGCTTGGCGTGCACGCTTTACCAACAACCGTAGCGTCATCCGCTGGCAATTGTGTGCCGACTATATGGATGGAGCCATCGAAGTCCTTACCGGACAATTCACCGGAGATGGGTGGCATGACTTGACATTTGTAGCCGATACGACCAAGACCGCAAGACGCATATACGGAGCAATAGTTTTTGGAGATAACCTCCAAGGAGATGTATATGTAGACAGTATTCAGCTTGTACGAAACCGCTTTAGTCCGGACATATATTCTCAGCGATATCGCCAACGTCTATATAATGACAAATGATGAGAAGGTATCTTTGTCGCCACGTCATAGCTGACGGCGTAGATATGGGATTGTGCGTGGTCACGATTACTCCGATGGGAGAAGTGACGATTACACCTTTCGAGTGTGAGACCCCGGCGACCATATATTTGGACGGAGTACTCGAAGTGAGCACAGACGGGCGTATTCTACGCGCGATTATTCATAACGGAAAGCCGTTGAAACCGTGACAGTTCACGGATAATTCTTCTTTATATCGAAAATCCGAATGATTTCTATAAATAACCTTACGGTAGAATTTAGCGCTAAGACGTTATTTGATAATATAAACTACGTCATCAACCCCAAGGACAAAATAGCTCTTGTAGGTAAAAACGGCGCAGGGAAGTCTACTATGCTTAAAATTATTGCCGGATTGCAAAACCCGACCTCAGGGTCGGTGGCGATTCCGGCAGAGGTGACTGTCGGTTATCTGCCGCAGCAAATGATACTGCAGGATGATGTCACGGTAATGGAAGAAGCCTCCAAAGCCTTTGAACATGTACATCAGCAGCAACACGAACTGGATAAGCTTAATGCCGAGTTGGCCGAGCGCACCGACTATGACAGCGAGTCTTATGCCAAGCTGATAGACCATATATCCACGCTGACCGAACAATTGGCATATTCGAATGCCGACAACTGCATTGCCGAGGCCGAGAAGACGTTGATGGGTTTAGGCTTTGATCGAAGCGATTTTCAGCGACCAACCAGTGAGTTTTCCGGCGGTTGGCGTATGCGAATAGAATTAGCGAAGATACTTCTACGACGTCCGGACGTATTGCTGCTTGACGAGCCCACCAATCACCTGGATATAGAGTCGATACAATGGCTTGAGAACTTCTTGATGACAAAATCCAAGGCCGTTGTGCTTGTGTCGCACGATCGAGCATTCATAGACAATGTAACCAATCGCACTATAGAAATATCCTTAGGGAAAATCTACGATTATTCTGTCAATTACAGTAAATTTGTCCAACTGCGTCAAGAACGCATCGAGCAGCAGATGCGCGCCTATCAGAACCAGCAAAAGCAAATAGCGGATACAGAGGCTTTCATTGAACGCTTTAGGTACAAAGCGACCAAGGCAGTACAGGTGCAAAGTCGAATGAAACAACTGGCAAAGATAGAGCGCATAGAAGTGGATGAGGTTGACAATTCGCGATTAAACCTGCGCTTCCCACCCGCACCACGCTCAGGAGACTACCCCTTGATTTTGGACAATGTAGGCAAGGCCTACGGAGACCATCAGGTTTTTGACCACGCCACATTTACCATAAAGCGAGGCGAAAAGGTTGCTTTTGTCGGCAAGAATGGCGAAGGCAAATCCACGCTTGTCAAGTGTATCATGGGAGAAATTCCATATACAGGCACATTGAAAATCGGACACAATGTCAAGATCGGATATTTTGCTCAAAATCAGGCTCAAATGCTTGATGGTGAAATTACGGTTTTTGATACTATAGACCGCGTGGCGGTAGGTGATATTCGGACCAAGATAAGGGATATATTAGGTGCTTTTATGTTTGGAGGCGAAGCTTCGGACAAGAAAGTCAAGGTGCTTTCCGGCGGCGAGAAGACGCGATTGGCAATGATACGGTTGCTGCTCGAACCGGTCAACCTCCTGATTCTTGACGAGCCCACCAATCACCTGGATATGAAGACAAAAGATATCCTAAAACAGGCTATTAAAGACTTTACGGGTACCGTAATAGTTGTCAGCCACGACCGAGAATTCTTAGACGGGCTTGTCGAAAAGGTCTATGAATTCGGCCATGGTAAAGTAACAGAATGTCTTGGCGGAATCTATGACTTTCTTGAACGCAAGCGTATTGCCGGTCTTGACGAGCTTGAAAAACGCCCGGCACAACAGGCCAAGCAAGACCCGTCCAAACCGCAAGTGGCAGAAAATACGTCCTCGGATAAAACTTCGGAGACCAAACCGCGATTGAGCTATGCCGAACAACGTGAACGCGACAAAGCCATACGCCGTGCATCCAAAAAAGTAGAAGAAGCCGAAGCCGAGGTATCTCGCCTTGAAGCGGCAGTCAAGGACATCGAACAACAAATAGCGGGCGGTTCGACCGACCCTGAAATATACAATAAGCATGCAGCAGCCAATAAAGACCTCGAGAATGCAATGAGCGTTTGGGAATTGGCTACAATGGATTACGAAGAACTAAAATCCAAATCCAGATAGGGGATTTGACCACGTTAAAGCTATAGTATAAAACATGCTACGTAATACTGACAACTACAATTATTTATAGTGTGAAAATATTATGAGAACAATCACAACCGTTATGACAATGGCACTTACAATGGGCGCCTTTGCCGCCACACCGCACGGAATCAATGTCGCCAATATCGATAACTCCGTAAGTCCCGGCACAGATTTCTACAACTACGCATGCGGCGGCTGGATTAAAGCCAATCCACTGAAAGCCGAGTACTCGCGTTTCGGCACCTTTGACCAGCTCGGCGAACTCAATCGAAAGCAGGTATACGATCTGGTTACCGGCCTTGACCCGAAGAAGGCGGTAAAAGGCACAAACGAGCAGAAGATAGCAGATCTTTTTGCAATGGGTATGGATAGCGTCCGCCTTAATCGCGAAGGCGCTCAGGCCATTCAAGCCGACCTTCGTCGTATCAATAAAGCCAAGCGCTCCGATATAGCCGCAATCCTGGGTGGCCTTCCCGGCGCATCCGGATTCTTCGGAACAGGTACAGGCGCAGATATGATCAACTCCAACATAAACGTAATGTACTGGCAGCAAGGAGGTCTCGGCCTGGGCAACAGAGATTACTATATCTCAAAAGATCCAAATGAACAAGCCGTGCTCGATGCTTACAAGAAGTATCTAAATACCATAGCCACACTTGCAGGTTACAACGAGAAAGACGCACAACGTCTGGTCAACAACACCATCGCCATAGAGACGTCACTTGCCGAAGCTGCAACGACCAATGAAGGTCTTCGAGACCCGGGTGCGAACTACAACCCCATGAGTATGGTCGAAGTCAAAGCGAAATATCCTCATATTGATTTCGATGCCTACTTTAAAGCACAAGGCCTAAACTCAGTAGACAGTATCGTTGTCGGACAGCTTGGCTCCATAGCCGCTGTTGACTCGATACTCGCCAAGGCATCCATACAGTCACTGCGAGATTACGTAGCAGCCGGCTACATATCCTCCGCATCGTCATTCCTCAGTGACGACTTCATCAATGCCGGTTTCGAACTGCAAAAAGCCGTATCCGGAGTACAACAAATCCAACCCAGATGGAAGCGCGCACTCAGCGTGCCCAACGGCATGCTCGGCGAAGCGTTAGGTGAGCTTTATGTCGCTAAGTACTTTCCCGCAAGCTCGAAAGAAAAGATGCTGACCTTAGTCAATAATCTGAAATCCGCCTTGGGGCAACATATATCCAATCTCACGTGGATGAGCGATGCCACGAAGGCAAAGGCTTTGGAAAAACTCAATGCCTTCACCGTGAAAATAGGGTATCCCGATAAATGGCGTGACTACTCTGCCTTGACCATAGATCCGATGCTGACTTACTGGGAGAACATCAAGCAAGCGATGCTTTTTGTAACCGCCCTTGATGTCGCCGATTATGGAAAACCCGTAGACAAAGCCCGCTGGTATATGACACCTCAAACAGTCAACGCATACTACTCGCCTTCAAGTAATGAGATATGCTTTCCTGCAGGAATACTTCAAGCACCGTTTTTTGACCCCGAGGCAGATGATGCTATCAACTATGGCGCTATCGGCGTCGTAATAGGCCACGAAATGACCCACGGATTTGACGACCAGGGACGTCAATTTGACAAAGACGGCAACTTCAAGGAATGGTGGGCGCCCGAAGATGCAGAAGCCTTCAAGGCTCTTGCAGACAAACTTGTGGCTCAATTTGACAGCATTGTCGTTCTTGGCGATACACATGCCAACGGCCGTTTGACGCTTGGCGAGAATATTGCCGATCAAGGCGGTCTTCGTGTAGCGTATACGGCTTATCATAATTCCTTGGGTGATAATGGCACGGATATTGACGGATTCACTCCCGACCAACGCTTCTATCTTTCCTATGCCAACGTTTGGGCTGCTAACATTCGCGACGCCGAAATCCTCAAACGTACCAAGAGCGATCCTCACTCGCTTGGACGCTGGCGCGTAAATGCCACTCTACGCAATATTGAACCGTTCTTCGCTGCATTTGGCATCAAGGAAGGCGACCCGATGTTCCGTATCCCCTCCGACCGCGTCATCATCTGGTAAACATCCAATATCAGTCAGAAATACAAAGCCCGGGATTTGCCTCGCAGATTCCGGGCTTTGCTGTAAAATAATCGTCCGACAACTACGTTATTACATAAAAAATCACTAAATTTGCGTATAAATACGGCTTGATTGGGCAGATGAAGATAAACCCTTTGCCAATCAGGCGCTTGATACAATATACACGAATAAACAATAACGTACAGATATATGAAATTCAACGTTTCCAGCAAAATCCTCTGCAATTTTGCAGCATCCGTAGCCAAAGTCATCAACGACAAAAATGCGTTGACCATACTCAACAACTTCTATATGGAGTTGAACGGCGATATACTCACCTTGCGCGGTTCCAATACCGAAAATTCGCTGACTGCGCACATTCCGGTCAATGAAGCCCAGGGCGATGGCGCAGTGTGTGTCGATGCGTCATCTTTGGTCAGCATGCTCAAGCAAATTCCCGACCAAGGTATAACAGTAGATGTGGCCAATTCGCTCAATACCACCATCGAATACTCCAGCGGTCGCTTTGAATTTGTGGCTTTGGATGGTGCCGGTTATCCGCGTATGGACGCAGAAGCTACAGAGGCAGAAGGCATACAATTCCTATGCACGGGCAACGAACTGCGCAAAGGCGTGGACTACACCTTGTTCGCGACAAGTAACGATGACTATCGTCAGCAAATGATGGGTATCTATTTTGATGCCAAACCCGATAGTCTGACATTCGTTGCGACAGACACTCGTAAACTGGTGAAATACACTACCACCGAGTGCGCTCCGGGCGCAGCGGCCTCCTTCATCATGCCGCCTAAGGCTGCAGCCATCGTTCGAGGCCTCTTTGCCGATGATGAGAGCGTAAAAGTTAAAGTCACAGAAAAATATGCCGTTTTTGAGAGCGAAAACTATCTCTTCCAAATACAATTCATCCAAGGACAATATCCGGATATTTCCCGTGTGATTCCTCGCAATAACACCTTGCAGCTTACCATCGACCGTCAAACGATGCTCAATGCTGTACGTCGTGTCAGTGTCTTTGTCGATCCGGCTCACGGGTTGCTCAAATTCCGCATTACACCAGACTATATAGACATGAAGACCGAAGATACAACCGCAATGAATTGCGCACGTGACCGTGTGCCGTGTTCGTTCACCGGCGACACGATGACCATCGGCTTTAGCGCACCGTTCCTGGTGGAGATTCTGTCGACAATCACTACCGATGACGTAGTCATCAGCCTGAGTGACCCCGGACGCCCCGGAATTTTCTGCCCCAGCGAAAATCCCGAAGGAACAGACCTTGTCATGCTGCTGATGCCTATGACAATGAGCAACTTCTAATGATAAGCGCATATATATTACGATGAAGCTCAAGCTGGAACGGCCCTTAGTTTTTTTTGATCTTGAGACAACGGGATTAGATGTATTCAAAGACCGAATTGTCGAAATATCGGTCCTGAAACTTATGCCGGATGGAAGCACCGAAGTCAAAACGCGGCGTATCAATCCCGAAATGCATATACCCGAAGACGCAACGGCCGTTCACCATATTACGGACGAAGATGTCAAAGATGCTCCGACATTCAAGCGGATTTCAAAATCCCTTGCCGGATTTTTTGAGGGCTGCGATATTGCCGGCTTCAATAGTACGCGCTTTGATATTCCGATGCTGTGTATCGAGTTTAAGAAGGCCGGGGTTGATTTTGACATATCTCGGCACAAACTTGTGGACGTACAGACCATATATCATAAAAAGGAACCGCGCAACCTATCGGCTGCCTACCGGTTCTATTGTGAAAAGGAACTGGAAGACGCACATTCGTCGCAGGCAGATATTCAGGCTACATACGAAGTACTAATGGCTCAGTTGGATAAGTATGATGATGTGCCCACAGATATTGATGCTTTGAGCGAATATACATCTTTAGCCAAACCGGGGACACGCAACGTTGATATATCCGGGAGGTTAATATATGACGATAAAAACCGCGAAATTATCAACTTTGGCAAATACAAAGGTAAATTAGCGGCTGAAGTTCTTAAAGAGAATCCGGGGTATTACGAATGGATACAAAATGGAGATTTTGCTCCGGATACCAAAGATGCCTTCAAGCGGATATACGATAGTATATCACGCAAATAATCGGACATCCCTGGTTCAAATAACGACAAATATGCTTAAAGGCAAAAATATAATACTTGGCATAAGCGGTGGTATAGCTGCATACAAATCAGTGTATCTCCTCCGTCTGCTTATCAAAGCCGGAGCGCAAGTTCAGGTTGTCATAACGCCCAACGGCAAAGAATTCATTACGCCGGTGACACTATCGTCCCTAAGCGGACGTCCTGTCATCAGTGAGTTCTTTACAGCCAATACCGGACAATGGAATAGTCATGTTGATTTGGGCCTATGGGCAGATGCCATGGTCATAGCACCTGCGACAGCATGTACGATGGCTAAAATGGCTAATGGCGTGGCCGATAATATGCTTGTGACTACATATTTATCTGCCCGTTGTCCCGTATTCATAGCTCCGGCTATGGACCTTGACATGATGGCACATCCATCCACAGTGCGTAATATTGCGATGCTGCGTTCGTATGGTAACCATATAATAGAAGCCGCTTCCGGCGAACTTGCCAGCCACTTATGCGGCAAGGGACGCATGGAAGAACCCGAAAAGATTGTAGCCGTACTTGATGACTTTTTCGCAAAAGAAGAAGACTACAAAGGAAAGAAAATTATGATAACTGCCGGACCGACGTACGAAAAAATAGATCCGGTACGATTTATCGGCAATTATTCCTCAGGCAAAATGGGTTATGCCCTGGCTCAGGCAGCAGCCGAGCGCGGTGCCGAAGTTACTCTTATCAGTGGACCGGTAAGCCTGACGATAGAACATCCCGGAGTGAAAGTTGTGGCTGTCGAGAGCGCACGCGAGATGCTGGCGGCATCTCAAAAGGCATTCGAAAATAGCGACATGGCTATTATGGCAGCGGCTGTCGCCGATTATGCCCCCGAAACAATAGCCGACAAGAAGATTAAGCGCGAAACAGCAGGCATAGATTGCATACGTTTGGTCAAGAATCCGGACATTGCGAAGACACTGGGAGAGACAAAGCGTCCCGACCAACGAGTTGTCGGCTTTGCACTCGAAACAAACGATGCCGAGGCAAACGCTATAGACAAATTGCGGCGCAAAAACCTTGATGCCATAGTTCTGAACTGCTTGGCCAACCCGGGTACATGCTTCGGGTACGACAGCAATCAAGTTGAAGTGATGACCAAATCGGGCACAATACTGCAAACCGGAGTCGAAAGTAAAGCTATTATAGCCGACAAAATATTGACAGCGCTTAAAAGCTTATTTTAAAAGAAATTAGACGCATGTATATGAAGTTGTTCTCCACTCGTTTGATTGCAGCGATTATAGTCATGACCATCTGTATGGCCAAGGCCGTAGACGGATATGCCCAAGAACTTAACTGCAAAGTAGAGATAAACTCCTCGCAGGTTCAAGGGACAAACAAATCGATGTTTACGACATTGGAACAAGCCATAAACGAGTATATGAATACAACCGACTTTACCAATGCCAAATTTGCTGTAAACGAAAAAATTGATTGTCGTTTGTTCTTTACGATAAAGGACGTAAATGACAACGTATTCACCGGAGACCTTCAGGTACAATCCACACGCCCGGTATACAATTCCTCGTATACGACTACCGTACTAAACTTTAAGGATACAAAAATCGAATTCTCATATCAAGAAAACGAACCTCTGGTTTTTTCGAAAAATTCGATGGAAAGCCAGTTGACCGCCATACTAAACTTTTATGCGTATTTGATTATCGCTATGGATTCGGATACATTTGAAAGTAGAGGCGGGCAGTCTTTATACGACCAATTACAACAGATTGTACAATGGGCTCAATCATCGGGCGAAACCGGATGGAAAGCCTTTGAAGATACTAAAAATCGTAGCGCGGTATTGGCGGCATTGACAGATCAGAAGACTTCAGGCTTCAGAGATTTGCTATATGCGTACCATCGTCGCGGACTTGACGAAATGGCGACATCTCCGGACAAAGGCCGAGCCAATATTACGGCATCTTTGGAATATCTACAAAAAGCTTTTGATGTTGCGCCGATGTCTGTCGGGCTGTCTATGTTCAAAGACGCTAAACTTGACGAACTGGTCAACGTATATTCAAAAGCCACGACGGAAGAACGCACCAAAGTCTACGAGATACTGCAAAATATATATCCGACGGAGCAAACCCGTCTCGACAAAATCAAGAATCCGCCGACAAAGAAATGATAGGGCACTTACATATATCAAATTATGCGCTTATCTCATCCTTGGACTTAGACTTCGGCCCGGGGATGAATATTATTACCGGCGAAACAGGCGCGGGCAAATCAATCATTTTAGGCGCATTAAGCCTTGTAATGGGGCAGAGAAGCGATAGTAAGACTGTGCGTACCGGCGCTACAAAGGCCGTTGTCGAGGTCGAATTTGACATTACCGGACTTGATGATGTATCTGAATGGCTCGACAAAAATATTGATGATAACCCTCCCGGCGTATGTATCATGCGTCGAGAAATTTCGGCCAAAGGGAATTCGCGAGCATTCATAAATGACACGCCTACGAACCTTGAGCGTATGCAGACATTGGCTTCAATGCTGTTGGATATACATACACAGCATCAAAACCTGGCATTGTCTGACAATAATTATCAATTGTCTGTAATAGATACCGTTGCGGGAACAGACGCAGTATTAAAACAATATAGAGAAGCCTATCACATATATCGTCACGCATTAGAGGAATATGCCCGGGTACGAGATACTGCCGAACGTTATAAATCCGACGAAGAGTATATTGCTTATCAGTTGGAGCAAATTAACGAGCTTAATCTTGTGCCGCATGAGCAAGAAGATCTTGAACGTGAACGCGACCGTGCCGCCAATGCGACTACGGCAAGAGAACATCTCGAGGCGGTTAGCGACAGTTTGAACAGCGGAGATGATGGTATTGTTGCAGCCTTGACTATCGCTATAGAACATTTGGGACATCTGCAAGAAAACTATGACGATGCATCCGACCTCGCGTCCAGACTTACCGGGGTTCGAACCGAAATTGACGATATCGCAGATACAGTGGCTGATCATCTTGCCGCCATAACGGTAGACACAATGCCGTTGGAAGATATAGAAGATAGATTATCAAAGATATATTCGCTGGAAACACGTCATAATGTCGAGACGTCAGATATGCTGATGGAGCGTGCAAAGCAGTTGCAGGAACGCATAGATATTATACACGACAGCAACGGCACACTCGCACGCCTTGAAGACAGCGCCAAACAAGCCAAGAAACAGGCCGTCATTATCGCCCGTCAATTGACACAGATGCGTACCGAGGCTGCATCCGAATTCGGCAAAGCTCTTGTCGAAAAAGCCCGGCCCTTAGGCTTGCCCAATCTCAGATGCGAAATATCGGTATCCAAAAGCAAATTGACGCCATCGGGAATGGATCAGATAGACTTCCGTGTAGCCTTTAACAAAAACCAACCGCTGATGTCTGTAGGCAAGACAGCGTCCGGCGGTGAAATATCTCGACTTGTCCTGGCCATTAAGGCGATAGTGAGCGAACACGCCAATATGCCGACTTTGATTTTTGACGAAGTGGACACAGGCGTATCCGGCGATATCGCAACACGTATGGGGAGAATGATGGAACAGATTTCGAGACATACGCAGACTGTAGTTATTACGCATCTTCCACAGGTCGCATCACAACCGGGACGCCATTTCCGCGTATATAAAGAAGATGACGAGATATCGACAAATACAAATGTAAAACAACTGACTGACGGAGAACGTATTGACGAAATAGCCAAGATGCTTGGTGCAGGAGCTGAAGATAATGCGGCACACAACAACGCCGTCAGTCTCATTGAAAGTAACAAAACGGCTTGACACAGCCACAATACAATATGGAACAAGAAAATTACATATACGGACTTCGTGCCATAATCGAGGCTGTAGAAGCCGGCAAACAAATAGATAAGGTTTTTATAAAGAAAGACTTACAAGGCGAACTGGCCGGGGAGCTTCTTGCTGTATTGCGCCAATACCGAATACTGACTATGCGTGTCCCGGTAGAGCGCATCAATCGCATTACGCGCAAAAACCACCAAGGGGCATTGGCCATACTATCAGCCATAGAATATAGCAGAGTAGGGGTTATAGTTCCCGAACTATATGAACAGGGACGTCTGCCATTGATGATAGCTTTAGACGGTGTCACGGATGTCCGCAATTTCGGCGCAATAGCACGTACCGCTGAATGTTGCGGCGCCGATGCAATCCTCATACCCGAGCGAGGTAGCGTATCTGTCGGCGCAGATGCCGTCAAAACATCTGCAGGCGCATTACCCCGAATGCCGGTGTGTCGCGAACGCAACTTGGCCAGCGCTATCAAATTCCTGCGTGACAACGGCTACCGTGCAGTCGCAGTATCCGAAAAAGTTGACGTAAGCTACACCGAAATAGACTACACAGCCCCCACGGTATTTGTTATGGGCGCAGAAGATGTCGGTATATCCGCCGAAGTTATGCGCGAGTGCGACACCAAGGTTGCAATACCGATGTTTGGCCAAATACAATCACTGAATGTGTCCGTAGCGGCCGGTATAATGATGTATGAGGCTGTGCGTCAGCGTCTCAAATCGGATATGGCCGTGCAGTAAAAATTGACCTATACGCCTAAAATTATCCGTAATATCAAAATCCCAAAACTCGTAAAGAATTGCGGGTCGTGGCTTCCGCGACGCATTTGATATCCGTATTTACTGCGACAGCAACACTTGCCGCAGTTGCAACGATATACGCGCTCTCGTTGCGTCGACCGCGATAGGGTACCGGGGCGAGGTAAGGCGAATCGGTTTCGAGCACAATATGGTCAGGCCATATAGACGGCAAAATGTCAACTACGCTGTTCCGCTTAAACGTCACTATACCATTGACTCCAAAGATTGCATTGTAGTCGCCAAGTATGCGTTCTACATCTTGTGCCGTCCCGGCAAAACTATGAAAAACAAAAGATAGTCGTTTGTGCCCTTGCAGGACTTCAAGCATCTGATTAAGTCCGTCCCTACAATGGAGAATTACGGGCAGTTCATAACGCTCGGCCCAATCCAATTGAGTGTCAAGAATCTTCATCTGTTGGCACTCAAAGGATTTATCCCAATATAGGTCTATACCTATTTCGCCAACGGCAATATAGCCTCCTTTGTCAAGCTCGGCTGCCACGCAAGCCAAATCATCTTCCAATGTATCCAATACAATTTCGGTAGGATGAAGTCCCATAGCCATACGTATATGACCCGGAAAACGTGCCGCCAAAGCCTTCATCGGAGCAATGGTTGAGGCATTGACATTAGGAAAGATCATATGCGATATACCTATATCAATGGCGCGTTGGACTGCATCATAGCAACCATCAGCGTTTGTATTATCTTGAAAATCATCAAGATATAGGTGCGTATGTGTATCTGTTAGATGCACCCCTGGTGGTAATGGGGCAGGAGGCGCTACAACTTTCTTGCTCATGCTTGGCGTTGGCTTAACCCGGTGGCAAGAGACTTGAAATAGTCCGAATGCGCTTTATCAAGAGCCATACGATTCAACGAATTTATTGCTCGCTGTGCATATACATCGACGAGTTGCTGGCATTTGGTGTCCAACCCCAGGTTACGATATATGGATTTGACCTTCTCGATCTTTTCCATATCGTCTGTTTTTGCATCCAAGGCCGAGCATATCTCCTCGCGATTGCCCAATTCCATGGCCGAAATCAGGAGCCAAGTCTTCTTCTTGTTGAGTATGTCCCCTCCGATTTGTTTCCCGAACAATACAGGATCACCAAATGTGTCGAGTAGGTCGTCTCTGAGTTGGAAGGCCAGTCCGAGGTTGTCGCCGAAGTCATATGCGGCTTTGCATGCATCGTCTGAAGCGCCGCCCATCATTGCTCCGATACGGCATGCGCATCCAAGCAAGACAGAAGTCTTAAGACGAATCATGTGTATGTATTCGTTGACAGATACGTCATCACGTTCTTCGAATTCCATATCGAGTTGTTGACCTTGATATATTTCGAGAGCCGTTTTGGTGAACAAATCGAAAATGCGACGGCCTACTTCCCCGGGCACATGATTCATATATCCGGAAGCAATGGTAAGCATTGCGTCACCGGAAAGGATGGCAACATTATCATTCCACCGACAATGGACCGAGGGGCGTCCGCGTCGTACATCTGCATTATCCATAATGTCATCATGTAGCAGCGTAAAGTTATGGAACAATTCGATTCCGATTGCGGGATCAATAGCGTCCATAACATCGGCGCCACAGGCCATTGCCATTCGCAGAAGCAGAGTGGGGCGCAGTCGTTTACCACCTGATTCGAGGGTGTAGTCTATCGGCTCGAACAATGCAGAAGCATCGGTCGGGTAAGGTATATGAAATAATCGATCATTAAAGGCGTCGATGACGCTATCAAAGTCTTGCGAACCCGGACGACAGATTCCGGTCGGACGATCATTTTCAGCTGTAGGCATAGTGTATATATGATTAGTGCTTTAGTTCTTGATTTTGAGGGCTTTGATGGAAGCTGCGAATTTTGTTCTATCCGAGCCGTTGTATAAAGCCATAATGCGTTGTATAAGTGCAGCGTCGCTATTATCCAAATATTGCGCTATCTCGGACGGCTTTAAAGTCGTAACAATCCAGCGAGCCTTCTCGTCCAAATCCATGGCATTGAAACGCTGCGTTATGGCAGTCTTTAATTCTTCTACGGATGAAGCGTCTCCACTTTCGGCCAGGAAGCGAAAAACTGCATGTGATAAATCCACGGCATGGTGTGCGAAAATGCTGTCGGCCACTTCATTGACTGTATGCGTTGCATACAGCGCCATTGCGCTGACTTCCAAAGTCGAATCACAAAACAGATTGTAAACATCATCGCGAAAACTATCGTCATAATCGGACAGCAGGCATGTGCGTAAGGTTTGAATGCCCTTAAACGAGCCTTCGCGAGCCATGGCGGATATTGAATCGGCTGCGGCATCCGAGGTCATACCGTTATTTTTAGAACAAGACGCAATAGGGCACAATAGAGCAGCCATTATTGCTATATATAAATATGTGTTCACTGACATTGATTATGTTTTGATAGTCCTTTTTAGTGAAATATATGTAAAGATACTAACAATTATTGAATAACATTTGGAAATAGAGGTTTTTTTTGTACTTTCGCTTTGTATTTCGGCATAAGAGACCGGAACACACATATCGCATTTTGTAAAGCTTATGACTGCAATTATTTGTAAATTAGTAAATTATACGATTGGGGTAGCACTTATGGCTATGCCGGTATCGGTTATGGCCCAATCCATCGGTATTATGGGCGAAAAAAGCGCATCAATCGGTATATATATAAAGGACTTGCGTACGAACAAAACCATAGTGGCAAAAGACATAGAGCGAGGCTATGTTCCGGCAAGTGTGACCAAGACTATAACATCAGCATCGGCGATGACACTGCTTTCGGAGGACTACCGTTTTGAGACTGTAGCCAGACTTCGAGGTTCGCAATCGACCTTGCCATCGGTTTGGAATGGTGATATCGAAATCTTAGCATCAGGAGATCCTACGCTTGATTCGGATAACTTCTCCGGCAACGGCGGATTGGTCGATTCAATCGTGTCTTCGTTGAAGTCGATGGGCATAACTCGGATTACGGGGTCGATACGTCTTATTGATGATGATGTGCCGCAGCAAGGTCCGGTTGAGAAATGGGAGATTAGCGATGTCGCGTATACATATGGAGCCGGGTGGTACTTGTTCAATTGGAAAGACAATATTTGCCAACTGAATACAACTACATGCGAGACAAAGCCACATACGCCGGATCTTAAAATTGAGAGGCATAAAAGTAGGCGTGGCACAAGTATCATACGTGGGTTCGGTTCAAATGTTCTGAATGTATACGCACCCTCGACAGTAAGAAACAACTACGTGTCCTCGACTATGCCTTATCCGTGGACAGCCTTTGAATACGCATTGCGCAAGTCTTTAGGTGATGCCGGTATCTCAATCGGTCGAAAATATATCTGCGGCAACGAAGATGATGCGGATGATGTAGAAACCATATATTCGCGTTATTCGCCATTGAGAGACACCGTTTTGAGCTCGATGATGCATCGAAGCGACAATATGTACGCAGAAGGCATTTTGCGCAGTTTTGCTCCGGGCGAAGAACGCTCCGAAGCCCTCGCCAAGGAAATGGACCTATGGAAACAGCGTGGCATAGATATGCAGTACACTACGATATGGGATGGAAGCGGCCTAACGCGAGCCAATCGTATATCGCCATTGACATTGGGTTCCATCTTGGAATATATGGCAAGTCATGAAGATTCGACAAATTACATTAAACTCTTCCCGGTGTCCGGTGTAAGCGGGACAATGAGGTCGTTTATGGCCGAGACTCCTTATAAAGGACGTCTTGCATTCAAAACCGGTAGTGTAAACGGGGTGCAATGTTATGCCGGATACGTAATCGACAATATGGAGTCATATCATCCGACGCATGTAGTTGTAATTATGGTAAACAACTTCTATTGTACCAGAAAGCAGTTGAAAACTGCATTGCAGAGCTTTTTATTAAAACAACTAAACGAGACAGTATAATACAGCAATACGATATGGAGCAAACTATTAATGAGCTATTGAAACTAAATATTGAAATAGAAGGACTATTACGGGTCGTTGAAAACCGTGATTCGGAATATGCAAGAGGCATACTATCCGAGAAGGTAAAGGCTTTCAATGCTCTGTATGCATCTTTGGAACAAGCATTTCCGTTACATCGAAATGAAGGGTCAGAGATTGGACAGGACGATGAACCATCCCAATTAGCAGAAGATAGTATCCAAAAAACGGTGGAGGAGGAAGCGAACCGACTCACCGAGGAAGAAGATGCGAATGCTACTGCCGAATCATCGGATAATTCCGCACGACAGGAGATTGAAGCTGCGGAAGATAGTACTTCGGAAGAAGAAACGCCGACACTGGTGGACAATACTTCGACATCGGAGATACGTAATACAACGTCAATAGGGCATGAAGACTCACTTCGTATGGATGAGGTGTTGTCAAGACGTGAGGCACAGGATTTAAGGCGGGCTTTCACGTTGAATGATAAATTTCGTTATCGTCGCGAATTGTTCGGATCAAATGATGTGCTATTTGCGGATACGCTGAATGCACTTTCGGCGATGCAAAGTTTGGATGAAGCGTTGAATTACCTATACAAAGACTTGTGTTGGGATCCGGAAGATGACAATGTCAAGGACTTTGTAGCTACGGTTGCCAACCATTTCAGCGCTATAAAATGACAACCGGAGTATTATATATTGTACCGACTCCGGTCGGAAATCTTGGAGATATGACTCCGCGTGCTATATCCATACTTAAGTCTGTTTCGTTAATCTTATGCGAGGATACGCGCACCAGTGCTCCATTGCTTAAGCATTTCGGCATTGCTACGCCTGTGTCAAGTCATCACAAATACAACGAGCACCAAAGTGTGGATGGCGTTATTGCCCTCCTGCAGCGAGGCGAAGATGTTGCCTTGATATCCGATGCCGGTACACCCGGAATTTCCGATCCCGGTTTTATGCTATCTCGCGAATGTCGCAGGAATGATATAACCGTTCAAACTCTACCCGGGGCTACGGCCTTTGTGCCGGCATTGGTTAATTCCGGCCTCCCATGCGAACGTTTCCTCTTTGAAGGCTTTTTGCCTCCGAAGAAAGGTCGAAAGACACGGCTTGTTGAAATTTCAGACTCTCAGGTTTCTACAATTATATATGAATCACCATTGAGGCTGGTTAAAACATTAGAGCAGCTTGCCGAGTATTGCGGCGGAGATCGCGACGCTTCTGTCTCTCGTGAGATTTCAAAAGTTCATGAAAGCACAATACGAGGAACACTTGATGAATTGGTGCAACATTATACGTCAAATGTCCCTAAGGGAGAAATCGTAATTATCGTGGCGCCGGCAGAAAAAAATAATTCAGCAGGCTCACATCGCAATAAGTACAAGGATGAGAACCCCGAACAATGACAATTAACCCCACTGTATGTAAATATAGTATTATTAACTAAATCACTTATTAACTATGAAATGTATCAAAACATTCGCGGTGGCAGCCATAGCTGTAATGCTGACTGCATCAGGATGCTCCAAGACACCGCAAGTTAGCGAAGACAATGCGGAAGCATTGAAAGAGGCTACGAAAGAGGAACTGGAACAGGCCGTATCGGACCGAGACGAATTGTTGTCTTTGGTCAACGACATCTCGGACGGTTTGAATCAAATCAAGACCCTTGAGGGCATTGTTGCCGTCGGGAAGGCTGAAACTCCGAACCAGAAGCAGCAAATACGTCAAGACATAGCATCGATACAAGAGGCTTTGGAGCAGCGTAAGCAGCGTCTTGAAGAGCTTGAAAAAAAGCTATCCTCATCGAAGATGTATACCAACAAGTTGCAATCGACCATCACCTCGCTCAAAAATCAAATAGAAGAACAACGTAAGGAAATTGAGCGTCTGACAGGTGAACTTGCATCTGCAAATGAGCGTATCGGAGTCTTGGGCAATCAAGTGGATTCGCTGACCACAACGGTAGCCGGAGTGACCGATCAACGAGATGAAGCTCGTCGTCAGGCTACGGACCTTACCAACGAACTTAACTTCTGCTATTACGCAATCGGTAGCGACAAAGAGCTGAAAGAGCATAATATCGTTCAAGGTGGTGGCTTCCTGCGCAAGAGTAAGCTTATGGAAGGTGAATTTGATCAGGCCTTCTTCACCAAGTCCGACAAGAGAAGCCTGTCGCGCATCCCTCTGTATGCAAAGAAAGCCGAAGTGCTTACCAAACAGCCGAAGGATTCGTATGTAATCGAAGACGAAAACGGTAGCAAGGTTCTTCGAATCACAAATGCAGAAAAATTCTGGAAAACAACTAACTACCTTGTCGTGAAGGTAAAATAATCTGACACATACAACTCAATAGGCGAGGCCACGGGAATTGTCCCTGTGGCCTCGTTTTTATTCGAAATTATTTGTTTGTGGTCTATTCAGGTTTGAAAACCTCAAAAGTTTTATCCTTATAATATACAATAATAGATTCGATTCGCTGTGACGCTTGTATTGCGGTAGATGCCATCGAGGTCGTTTCGGCAGCAGCTTTTGTTTGAAGAGCCGTATTATCTGTCAAAACGTTCGGAGTATTTTCCGAGGGGAATGAAGGGCGTGTGTACGACGGATTTGTAGACGCATTGCCCGGGACATGAATTTCACGTAGATATGGCGCTGTGGTTTTAAGGTCTTCTATTACACCTTCACATACGCGTTCTCCATCGTTTGCAGCTGTAGCTTCGGTGGTATACGTATTATCTTGTGCGTCAAATAAAGAGGGTGCGGTATTAGCTGAATTCGTATTATCGGATGGAGTTTCTTGTTTATCGTTTGATGATACATTGGATGTTTCTCCAAACATAAGCCACATTAAGTCTAAATCGGGAAAAGCCTGGTGGAGCTTCTCGAAGAATTCATTACTGATTTTTTTATTGCGTCCATTTAGTATTTGAGACATCGATGGGCGCGGTATGCCAAGTAAATCGGCAAACTGTGATGACGACAACTTTCGTTGGTTGACGAACTCGTTTAATCGGGTGATTATATCCATTTCTATTGAGTGTATGCGATTTTATTTTGCAAATATAGTGAATATAATTCTATTTTCAAAAGGTAATTGCGTGATGATTTGTATTGTGTGCATTTGCAATTAACTGTAGAGCGTAATATTATTGGTTGATATGCAATTGCATTGTTTAGTAATTAGTGAATTAATCGATGTAGGTGGGGTAGGTGACTACTGACTGCAAAACAGATAAACGTCTTATTTATATAGGTGTGTATAACATACTGAGTGCTAATATGTAATTAAGTATATAATGTGTAACACGGGACGCCATAACCGAATTGCTGTAGTAACTAATAGTTAAGCTTAAACTAAAGTGCGTAACGCCTATGAATATCAAGCAAATATTCCAATAGTTAAAATAAGATAATGCGCAAATCGGATAGGATTTACTGTAGGATGCAAATGAGAATGCGATCCTGAATGCACCGTGATTGATTGTACTATGAGTCGTTATATTTGCAAAGCATGAATAGGTCTTATGTGTATGCAATCGAAGAGCCCCCATTTTGTTTATGTTTGCAATCATAAATATTATTGCTATTTGCAAATGAGAAAGAATAATCTACATATATAGTATAGAGCCGGTTCGGCTTCGGTGGTAATAATTTATAACTATATGGAGATCTGATGTCCGATTAGATGAAATGATGAGCGTAGTGTAATTTACTTTTTGGAAAGAGAATATGTTCGATTAATACTATTATCGATACTTAGGCTATACTTTGGCGGAGTTGTTTTTAGTGTTTGGTCATCCAATTTAATATTTCGATTATTTCAGTGTATGATTTATCGTAAGTGTTTACGCTTGCCCCCCGGGTAATGTACTTTCGTTTTCATCTCCCTTTCGATGGGAGAGTGAGGCGTCGTACACGACTTAACATAATATACGTTATCAGCTTGAAAAATGGAAGCAAGATTTAGTCCTTGGACGTAATCAAATTAAACTTGGTGACCAACAATTCACGTTAAATATGTATCAAATGAAAAAGTTGGATGCTGAGGCTGGCTATATCATTGCTAATACAAAGCTTACTAAGCTTAAAGCTGAGGAAATAGCTATAACACTTCAGTATCTTCCCGAGGTGTTGAGATCACAAATATATCTTAACAATGCTAATGCTTATAAAGCTATTCAGTCTGGCAATCTCGATATTGAAAAGGCTAATACTGAACGTACACAACAATATTTGAATACTGTCACCGCTTCATTAAAAGTTACTGAGAACTCATTAAAGAAAGCTACATTCAATGATGTTGTTAATAATGAGCATTTCAAGTCTCTTTCAGCTGAAGAACAGTATGATGTCTTGTACGCTTTTTCATGGCTTAAATCTTATAAGGAAGTATTTGGTTCTGATGGTCTCGCTGGTTCTGTTTATAATCCTATAATGATGAATAGACTTCAACCTAATTTCCCTGTTGATAATAGTAATCACTATGATACTGAAGCTGAAAAAGCTGGTTTCAAACCTAATGGTGATGGCACATATAATTATAATGGTTATCGTTTCAAACGTAAATAATAATATGTCACGTAAAAAGAAAATTGTCAAAACTTCCTTTGAGGAAATCCGCCCTACTTTGGACGACTTCGCGGCTGTGAATGATTTCATGGACTCTTGTACCCCTGGTATGTTATTCGTCCTCGCGCAAAATGTTCCAGTCGCATTCTATCGCATGTGTTTTGATGTACCGGTAACCGAGTATGAGACGGAGGCAATCAAGCGTGCTCATGCTATTCAACATTTCTTTATGTCTGCTCGTCGTTTCTTCTCTTTGTTAAGCACTGAACGTATAACTACTGAGACAATGGCGCTTGACCAAAGATATAATACTTTGATGATACGCTCTGGCGATGAGAATTGGCTTGACGGACAGTTCGGTTTATTCTTTCCGGAGTTTCAACATATAAAAATATCCACACCCTTAAACAACAAACAAAATGACAAACAAAAATCGAAAGCGCGGAGGTAAGCGCACAACAACGTATGTAGTACCTCGTGGTGGTATTCGTCTTTAAAAATCTTGTATATGGCTAATATCTTTAATTCCGTTCGGTTGACTAAGCCTAAAGGGTCAAATTTCAACCTATCTTACGAAAATAAGTTCACTGCTAAGTTTGGTGACCTTATACCGTTCTTCCACCAAGAAGTTTTGCCAGGTGATAAAATTAAAGTTGGGCAACAACACTTGATGCGTCTTGCGCCTACTCTTGCACCATTGATGCAGCAGGTAGATGTATATATGCATTATTTCTTTGTTCCTAATCGTCTCATTTGGGATGACTGGGAGGACTTCATTTCGAACAATACAAAAGGCGGTGTCAATGCTCTCCCTCTTATGCCGAAAATTGAAATTGATGTTGCTGCTTCTACTGCTGCTGGTTCAACTGATACTTCCGTTGATTTACTTAAATCAGGCTCTCTTGCTGATTACTTCAACTTTCCTAGTATCGAGGAATTCGACTATAACAATGTAGGTAAAGTCAAAGTAAATGCTCTGCCTTTCCGTGCGTACACACTCATATATAATGAGTACTACCGTGACCAAAATCTCATTGATGAGGTACCTATATCAAAAGCTTCTGGTGTTCTAAGTGCTGCCGATAATAAAGTACAGCAAAATCTAATGCTTATTCGCAAGCGTGCTTGGCTTCATGACTACTTCACTTCGGCACTTCCATGGCCGCAGTACGGTACTACACCTGTTCGTATACCTTTCGCGTTGCAAGATGGTCAGGTATTCTACAAGCCTGTTCTTGCTCAAGATAGTGGCCTTGGTCCGCATATGAATTATGCTAAAACTCGTTTGTTGGGTCCTGATGGTACACCAATTGATAGTTTTCAAGATGCAGGTTGGCATCTTGGTACCGATTCTAATGGTTATCTTGGTGCTTATAATGATAATGAAAAACGTCAAAATGAAGTTGGTGTTGATAATTCCATAAATCTTGGCGTCAAGTTCGCAAATACTGCTGTTCCTACGGTTACGGATATGCGCCGTGCCTATCGAGTTCAAGAGTGGTTAGAGCGTCAAGCTATCGGAGGTTCACGGTATGTTGAGCAGATATTATCGCATTTCGGTGTTCGTTCCTCGGATGCTCGCCTTCAGCGTCCCGAGTACCTTTGCGGTATCAAAACACCGCTTATTATGTCGGAGGTACAGCAAACTTCTGCTTCTGTCGATGATAGCAATGCAGTTCAACCGCTCGGCCAGCTGGGAGGTAATGGCACTTCTGTTGGTCAAAACTTCGCGTTCTCTCGACATTTCGAAGAACATGGTCAACTTATCGGTATTCTATCAGTCATGCCTAAGACTTCCTATTTCCAAGGACTTCCGCGCAAGTACACGCGTGAAAGCTGGGAGGATTTCTATTGGCCTGAGTTTGCAAACATAGGTGAACAAGCTATTAAGAATGGTGAGATATACTATGATTATGAGCAGGCTTCACAGAATGACGGTGAATTCGGCTATGCTCCGCGATATGCAGAGTACCGCTATAATCCTAATGAAGTTCATGGTGAGTTCCGTTCCTCCTTGCGCTTCTGGCACCTTGGCCGCAAGTTCAGCAGTCTGCCACACCTCAACCGTTCATTCATCGAGTACGACAATAAGAATGTTGACAATGTCCTTGCTGTTTCGAGTGATGTTGCGCATCCTTTATACTGCCAGTTCTTCAATAATGTTTCTGCTTATCGTCTCATTCCTAAATATGCTGATGCTTATCTATGACACGCCTACGCTATCACTTTCCTGAGCAACCCCGTGAGTTTGTCGATGAGTACAACTCGGAGGTTCATGTAACAGTACCTGACCAAGCAAAGAGTATCGCCGATATTATCGCGATGTCGCTCGATGGGCAAGACCCATTGGTTTCTTATGTGCCTGACCGTCCGTATTGTATGGACTTAACCGATGTTCTACCGAATGTCGATGAGTTCAATGTCACTGGCAAAGTTGTAAATGATGTTCCACCCGAAAAATCTGTTGAAAATGTTCCGCAAGATACTTCAGATAATAGCGGCAGTAATAACAACGATACTGCCGTTCCTGAAAAAGAATGATAACCCTACAAAAGAATGATGTGCCGGCTTACTCGGCCGATGTTCAATTAGGCGATTACTCATTCTCCTCTCTCCTCCTCGTGTAGGATGTGAGAGTTTAGATATAGTGTTTTTGTTTCATATGCTTTCTCTCCTTGCCTTAGCTCTGCATTTTATGCATATAGCTATAGGCTTGGAGAGTTTGCATATATAACTATTAATCATGACCGCGTATTTCATCTAATAGCGTCTGGCATATGCGACTTGACAATAATTGCCAGATGACACAATTCTAATAATGAATATTTTAGGTTGTGTCAGTCTAAAAAATATAATATAATATGTGTTTTAATCCTATAACCGTAACCTGTAGAGGTGAGGAATTTTCCGTTGGCTGTGGTAAATGCGGTGAGTGCATTTCAAAAAAGCGTATGGAATGGCGTCAACGCTTGTTTTTTCAAAATAAGTGTTCTGATAGGCTTTATTTCTGTACTTTTACATATGACGATAAGCATTTGCCCTATTGTCTTGGCTTCGCTGTACCTCGTGTTTCCGATATTCAAAAGTTTCATAAGCGTTTGCGTCGACACATTGTTTATCGTAATTTGGATTTGCAGTTTAAATATTTCTTGGCATCTGAATATGGGCCTAAACATTTTCGTCCACATTATCATGGCTTATATTGTGTAAGCGGCCGTGATGCGTTAATGTTTCCTAAAATCTTACGTCAAGTGTATAATTATGGATTTTTAAATGTATCTTTGTGTCGCAATCGGGACGCGTCTACGTCCTATATTACTAACTATCTTACACAGACAAAAGGTAATCCATATTTCGGCAAACTTCCAAATGCAAAATATCCTGCTTCATATCTTACGCGTGTCAGAAGGGATGATAAACATTCTTATTCTGTTCGCTGTTTTGATACTTTTTATTTATTTAGTCAAGGTCTTGGTCAAAAGTATTTTCAAACGCAAATAGTGCCTATTATAATACACAATCTCAAGGCTTTGCTAAAGGAGACAGCTTCAAAAGGTTTGAACATAGTACAGATTATCAAACAAACTCGGATTGAATGAATTCTCATTCCCCCATTCGCCCCAACCCCCGGATGGTTTTTTAAGTACATAATATTCGAGACTGATTAAATTCTGGCTGCATGTCGTTCATTCATTCGGGAATATTCAGGATTGTCACGTTTTAAGGTAAATAGATCATGCCGGGAGGATTGTTTGAAAGATTTGATCGGGAACATGATACTTCTTGCTACGGTCTAAAGCACCTTGAGCCTATGTAAATATATATTTACCAGAATGTTGTAGGCGTTTTACCCCACAACTTGACCTGTACGCCTATATTGTATATGTTAGTATATGTATAACTGATTGATTTGCAAATCATTATTTTGGCCTTAATGAAAACAAGGCGATTAATAACGCTGATGTCGGTATATTGAACTATTCGCAGGATTACTTCCCCACCCCGTTTAACCCGATAGCTGTGGCACGGGGTTTGCTATATGTTCGATACAATGAAAGACGAAACAAAAAATAATAATATGCAGAAAGGATCAATTGGAGTGACTACGGAGAATATATTCCCCGTAATCAAAAAATTTCTTTATAGCGACCACGAAATATTCTTGCGCGAGATGATTTCAAACGCTGTTGATGCAACCCAAAAGCTAAAGGCTTTATCTTCTTTAGGCGAGTTTAAGGGTGATTTAGGCGCGTTGAACGTTCGTGTATCTATAGATAAAAAGGCCGGGACGCTCACCATCAGTGATCATGGCATCGGTATGACTGCTGAAGACATCAACAAGTATATCAACCAGATTGCATTCTCCGGTGCAGAAGAATTCCTGAAGAAATACAAGGATTCGGCGGCGACCATAATCGGACACTTTGGCTTGGGATTCTATTCAGCCTTCATGGTCTCTAAAAAAGTGGCCATAGTTTCCTTATCATACAAGGAAGGTGCCACAGCTGTTCGTTGGGAATGCGATGGGTCGCCTGAGTATACGATGACGGATGCCGATAAAACAGAGAGAGGCACAGACATCATCCTATATATAGATGATGACGATAAGGAGTTCTTGGAACAATCTCGAGTAAATACGCTGCTTAAGAAGTATTGCCGCTTCTTACCCGTACCCGTTGTCTTCGGCAAAGAGCAGGAGTGGAAGGATGGTAAGATGGTCGATACAGACCGTGACAATGTCATAAACAACACCGAACCGAGTTGGATAAAGAAGCCGTCCGAACTCACCGACAAGGACTACCTTGCATTCTATCATGAACTATATCCCGGACAGGACGACCCGCTGTTTTGGATTCACTTAAATGTGGATTACCCATTCACATTGACCGGTATATTGTTCTTCCCTAAACTCAAAAACAATTTTGAGGTTACCAAGAATCGTATACAGCTATACTGCAATCAGGTGTATGTAACAGATTCGGTTGAAGGGGTCGTTCCGGATTTTATGATGCTTTTGCAAGGTGTCATCGATTCTCCGGACATTCCGCTGAATGTCTCGCGTAGCTACTTGCAGTCTGATGGAGCCGTCAAGAAGATCTCATCGTACATTACCAAGAAGGTATCCTCACGTCTGGATGAAATATTCCGCAAGGATCGTCCGGATTTCGAAAAGAAATGGGATGATATCCGCATATTCATCGAGTACGGTATGCTTACCGATGAAAAATTCTGTGAAGCGGCGCTCAAGTTCTGCCTACTAAAAGACACTGAGGGCAAACACTTTACGCTTGACGAGTACAAGACCCTTGTCCAGCCCGAGCAAACCGATAAAGATGGCAATATCGTATATTTATATACGACCGATGTCGAGGCGCAGTACACTTACGTCAAAACAGCTAAAGATAAAGGCTATTCGGTTATTGTTCTTGACGGACAGCTTGACAGTCATTTCGTCGGGCTGCTTGAAAATAAACTCGAAAAGACCCGACTTGTGCGTGTAGACAGCGATATCATAGATAATCTTATTCCGAAGGCTGACCATAAGGGCGCGGATTTATCCGATGTGCAGCGTAACATATACACTACCCTATTCCGCTCACAACTGCCTAAGGATGAAAAGGTGAACTATATGGTAAGTTTTGAAGCCATTTCACCTGAAGGCGCCCCGATAGTTTTGACTCAAAACGAGTATATGCGCCGAATGAAGGATATGGCTGCACTACAGCCCGGGATGTCTTTCTACGGCGAAATGCCGGATAGCTATAGCGTTATTGTCAATATCTCGAATCCCATTGTCGAGCGTGTGGTCAAGGCTGCAGACAATGCTCTCGAAGCAAAAATCGCTCCTTTGGCCAAGCAGGCTGAGGAAGATGAAAAGACGCTGTCCGAACTTCGTGGTAAGAAAGACGAAGCAAACGATGGAGATCAGAAGAGAATCCATGACCTTGAGGGCTCAACAAAAGCTGTTCGAGACGAGCAGGAAAAGATTGTTTCTGAGTATGCATCGTCACAACCTGTGGTTAAACAGCTTGTAGATCTTGCTCTCCTTGGCAATGGAATGCTTAAGGGCGAAGACCTCAATGCCTTTATAAGCAGATCATTGTCAATGTTATAACCATAATCGGGTATTATGCCCGTGACAACAAGTAGCGTCCGGCCTTTTCGCAAAGACCGGACGCTTTTTGTCACGGATTTTCTCTCTGTCTTATTCCTCTTCGTATATATATTAGCAAATGTCGGATAACCTGTTCATAAATCGTCTGCTATCGCTTTTCAAACTTGCAGATATCATCGCCCAAATAATTGATTGAACCGGTGTTAATGCTTGCTCTGAAACGTTTTGGGATAGCAAAACCACATTAACAAATGTCCGAGCTATAATCAGACGCTCTTCATCCGGCAATTCTCGAATTGTTTTGAGCACATCCTCGCTCAGAATCAGTGGATATGTGATGCTTATTTCTTGTCCCATTTTTATTATCTCGTTTGTTTGATGCAAAGGTATATTAGGTGGTGTGCAATATTGTTTCACATAATAATTAAATAAGGATAATTACCCGGAAGCCGTGCTATTGTGTGCGTCACGGATTTTTTGTACTTTTGCAAGTCGTAAAATGCTTTGCGGCTGAATTAATGATAATACATATACTATAATATACAATGGCAATAGAACTTAAGGGCCTTACTAAACGTAAGGACAACTACTCTCAATGGTACAATGAACTGGTAGTCAAGGCTGATTTAGCCGAGCAATCTGCCGTGCGTGGCTGTATGGTTATAAAACCTTACGGCTATGCAATCTGGGAAAAAATGCAGCAAACGTTAGATCGTATGTTCAAGGAAACAGGCGTGCAAAATGCGTATTTCCCTCTGCTTATACCCAAATCGTTCTTGTGTCGCGAAGCTGAACACGTTGAGGGCTTCGCTAAGGAGTGCGCCGTTGTCACTCATTATAGACTTAAAAACGATCCCAATGGCAAGGGCGTTGTTGTTGACCCCGACGCTCGCCTTGAAGAAGAATTAATCGTACGACCTACCAGCGAAACAATCATCTGGGGAACGTACAAAAACTGGATTCACTCGTGGCGTGATCTACCCTTGCTTATCAACCAATGGGCTAACGTTATGCGCTGGGAGATGCGTACGCGTATGTTCTTGCGTACCAGCGAGTTTCTTTGGCAGGAAGGCCATTGTGCACATGCCACAGCTGAAGAAAATGAAGCACGTACCGTACAAATGATTAATGTATATGCCGACTTTGCCGAAAAATACATGGCAGTACCCGTTATTCGTGGCGTGAAGACTCCCACCGAACGTTTTGCCGGCGCACTCAATACATACACCATAGAGGCAATGATGCAAGATGGAAAAGCTCTTCAGTCAGGTACATCGCACAATCTTGGGCAAAACTTTGCCAAAGCCTTTGACGTGACTTTTGCTAATAAGGACAATAAGCCTGAATATGTTTGGGCTAACTCTTGGGGTGCGTCTACTCGATTGATGGGCGCCCTTATTATGACACATAGCGATGATAATGGCCTTGTACTTCCGCCGCATTTGGCTCCGATACAGGTCGTTATCATACCCATATATAAGAATAACGAGCAGTTGCGCGAAATCTCAGCTGTCGTTGATCCCATCGTATCCCAATTGCGTGCGGCAGGGATAAGTGTCAAGTACGACGATGCAGACAATAAGCGTCCGGGCTTCAAGTTCGCAGACTACGAGCTCAAAGGAGTTCCGGTTCGTCTTGTCCTCGGAGCACGCGATGTCGAAAAAGGCACTGTCGAAATCATGCGCCGCGATACATTGGAAAAATCGGAAGCTCCGCTCGATGGTATAGCTGATCATGTGGCTCGATTGCTTGAAGACATTCAGGCAAATATCTACCAAAAGGCCTTAAAGATGCGTGACAGCAAGACATATATCTGCGACGATTACGAAGAGTTCAAGCAGCGTATCGAGGATGGCGGTTTCTTCCTTTGCCATTGGGATGGTACTGCCGAAACCGAGGAACGTATCAAAAACGAGACTAAGGCTACAATTCGCTGCATACCTCTGAATGGTGATGATACCCCCGGCAAATGTATGGTGACCGGACGTCCGTCAGCACGTCGAGTGGTCATCGCTCGCAGCTATTGATAAATAGTAGATAATCTTTTCGGATATCTATGGAAGCATTTGCAGAGCACAAAACGGCGGTCGATACAGTGGCTGAACCTTCAAAGAAAAATGTTCCTTTAAAGGAATCGGCGATTTCATCTCCCAAATCGGGAGATGAGGAATCCCGTGGAGGTTATAAACAGCAGCCGGCAACTATTGCCATTGTTGTTCCATGCTACAACGAGCAGGAGGCCTTGCCATTGACCATTCCACGAATGCTGCAAATACTGCAGGATATGCACGACCGTGGACTTGCTACGGAAGACAGCTACATCTTATGTGTCAATGATGGCAGTCGTGACGATACCTGGAAGTTGCTGCGGCAAATGCATGCCGACAATAAAAACGTTCGGGCCATATCACTTGCCCATAATCGAGGACATCAAAACGCATTATTGGCCGGATTGATGTTTGTTCGCGGGCGTTGTGATGCTGCTATATCAATTGATGCAGACTTACAAGATGATCCCTTGGCGATGATTGAGATGGTTCGTCGTCATTTGGATGGTGATGACATAGTGTATGGTGTCCGATCGTCCCGCAAAACCGATTCGTGGTTTAAGCGCAATACAGCGCATGCTTTTTATCGCTTTCAAAAGGCTATGGGACTTAATACCATATACGACCATGCGGATTATCGGTTGATGAGCGCTAAAGCGCTCGATATGCTGGCAGAGTATGGAGAGACCAATCTGTTTTTGCGTGGTATTATACCCAATATCGGCCTTAATAATTCGTGTGTGTATTATGCGCGCACGGCACGTGTAGCAGGCGAATCGAAATATCCGCTGGGCAAGATGCTGTCGTTATCCATAGACGGTATAACATCTTTTTCGGCCAAACCCATGCGCATCATTTTTGGCGTGGGACTGGCTTTGATGATAATCGATATAATTGTAGCCATCTGGGTATTGATATCATACTTTAATAATAATAGCGTATCCGGATGGGCATCATTGATGTTATCTGTTTGGTTCCTCGGCAGTCTGATTCTGATGGCTGTCGGTATAGTCGGCGAATATGTCGGCAAGATATTTATGGAGGTCAAACATCGGCCACGTTATGCCATAGGTGAAAGCTTGTGGGATTAAAGGCTTAGTATAATGGAATATAAGACGTTTATAAATACATTGTCTCGTTCGTGCGGCATGGATACCAAACGTACCGGTGCGTTTGCCGAATTGCTCAAAGATGTCATAGTACATTCGCTTACGGAAATGAATGATGTCGCAATACCTGGCTTTGGCACTTTTTGTGCAGCCAAGACTGACGAGTATATAACAGTAGACACTGATACCGGGCAACGTATACTGATGCCGCCCAGTGTCAAGGCTAAATTGCGTGTCGGTTCCGGGCTTAAAAAGGCTGTACTTAAATCAATTAAGGACTAAAGTATGGCACAGATAATTGCGCTAAATCGGTTGGCTGAGGTTTTGGCTGCACGTATCGGCGTCTCAGATGCCGAAGCACAACATTTTATCCAGTTGTATTTTGAGACAATATCGTATGGTCTTGTCTCCGGAGGCGATGTTTCCATAAAAGGCTTGGGAACTTTTTCGCGTTCGTCTGATGCCGATTCTGTTGTTACTTTCAAGCCAGATGAGTCTTTGGCAAAGGTCCTTAATGCGCCCTTTGAGGCTTTTGTCCCGGTTCCGATACCTGGCGGCGTTGATATACAGGACGATAATTCTATAGATGCCGCTTCGCAGGAATCATTGGATAATCACGATTCGTCGCAAAGTGAACAAAATCCAGTGGTACAATCGGATGATAATGGTTTTGCAGACGATAAGCAAGACTCCAACCTTGGTACAAGTGCTGTCGATGCGGAGGCTGATGATGACGTATGTCCCGATAAGGATGATAAAACAGTCGAGTCGTCTGTTATTTGTCAGCCCGTGTCTGAACAGAGTGAGACATCCGATCAGCCAGTTTCGGGACACACTGATTCGAACATCAATGACGATTCTGCAGAAATAGATACAGATTCTGATTTATCTGATTCAAATCTGCATACGGACATTGATAATTCAGATGTCGCAAACGACACAGATGATGAAGCTGACGACGAACAGGCAGAGGTGTATATTCTACCACGTCGAAAGTGTAGGTCTTTGCTATGGGGCATAGTCGGCATTTTGGTCGGAGCATTGATTGGTATTGCAATCGGTTATTATTTCCATGATGATATCGACCGTTATGTAGACATACGCCAAACTCCGGTCATAACAAAAACGGATGGGATAAAACCGGAGACAAATGACGTCACTCAGCCACAAAAAGCCGGACAAGATACGTGTACATCTGATACCCCGAACATTGTTCAGGAAAAAAACGTTATCGAACCAAGATACGATGTAGTAACTGCACATCAGTTCCTCACAACTTTAGCCAAGAAGTATTATGGGGTTAAGGATTATTGGGTGTATATTTATGAGGCTAATAAATCTCGATTGCGTCATCCGGATCGTATTAAGCCCGGTACGCGTATTATGATTCCTGAAATTACCGAATTCCTTGCCGACCCGACTCCGACTGAAAGCAATATACGGCAAGCAAGGCAATTAGCTGCACAAATTTATGGTAGATTTAAATAGTAGGCTCGGCGCATTGTTCGACCTTGACGGGGTCTTGATTGACTCGGAAGGTATATATACTGATTTCTGGAGCGGTATTGATGCAATTTATCCTACCGGTATTAAGGATTTTGCTCTGGTAATCAAAGGATGCACCCTACCCTATATTCTTGATACATATTTTCCTGAACAGGAGAAGCAACAGCGAATAAAGCAACTTCTCGAAGAGCATGAACAGTTGATGGAATATAGACTTTTTGATGGCGTATATGGTTTTGTCTCTGAATTGAAGACGCGAGGCATCCCTATGGCTATTGTGACAAGTAGTACACGCCTCAAGATGTCGCACATGGTCGAGCAATTACCGGATTTTGCCGCAATGTTCACTGATATAATCACGTCTGAAGATGTTTGTCACGGAAAACCTGACCCGGAAGGATACCTTATCGGAGCAAAACGCATTGGCATCGCTCCGGAAAATTGTATTGTCTTTGAGGATTCAATAAATGGATTAAAGGCCGGACGCGCTGCCGGTGCGTATGTCGTAGCTATAGCTACGACCAATTCGAGTTCGCTGTTGAAAGAATACGGAGATGCCGTAATTGACAGATTACGACCATTATACGTCGACCAATTGTTTAAATAAAAAAGCATTGCATTATGCAATGCTTTTTTATTGGATAACTCGTCGTGCGCCTATAAAACGTTTGCTATAATAGCCTCCGTCCGGATAAGTATCATAGCATATACCTCTTTGGGCTGCATGTATAAACTTGATTGTCCCATTGTCTTTGACTTCTACAGCCATAGCCACATGTCCTACTGTGCTTCCGCCGCGACGTCCGCCAAAAAACAATAAATCACCCGGCCGAACCTCACTGAGATTTATTTGTTCGCCTTGTGTGTATTGATCTCTTGACGAAGGACTTAGGGATATATCAAAATTCCTGAATACGAAACTCGTGAACCCTGAGCAGTCAAAAGCCCTGGGCCCCTTAGCACCTGAACGATACGGACGTCCGAGATAGTTTTTTGCGTAGTCAATAATTTGGTATACCAACGAATTGCTCGTTCCGTTGCTGTAAGCAGAAGCATCTTCGCGCAAAGGCTCATCCAAATTCAGAAAAGCCGAAGTCGGATCTGCGATGTTTGATGTAAGTTGTGAGGTATAATCATCGATAACATTCTGATCTGTCTGCATATCGACATGCGGTTCTTGGGCAAGTGTCCAAAATGTTTGGGCACTCACAAGCAGCAATGCGGATAATGTTAATGCTATCGGTTTCATGTCTGTAGACTGGTTTATTTAAGGTACCGAAGGTTTTTCGGCATTATTCCTTTTGTCTGATGCAAAGATAGTAATTTTACGTGTAAGGTGTTTCTCGCCTTAGTTTTGTTTATGGTGTTTTTGCATCCGTTAATACTTCTGCTTTATTTCCGATTTGCCGGGTCGTATATTCGTTCGCCAAGGAAATGCGCAAGCTGTTTAATGCTGGTATTGGTCTCCCGTAGCTGTTGTATCAAGTTTATCTGTTGCTCGAAATTACTGTTGCTATCTTTCTGCAATTTAGTTAATTGAACACGCAATGAACGTTCGTGCTCAATCAGTATGGCGTATTTTAGGCTATATAATGCTTCGGGTAATTTCTGCGGCAAGGTATCCAACTCGGAGGGCATATTAGTCATTTTGCTGTGTATCTTGCTAAGGGAGTGTTTGCTTATAGCTAATTCTCCGGCAAGGTTGCGAACAATATCATCCGGGTGAGAGAGTAATCGTTCGCTGAGATAGTTGCTTGCGAATGTCTTATCGAGGTTTTCTTTCAACTGCTCTGCATCAAAAGCTAAGGTGCTTTCCAGTCTCTGGATATCTTGAATATCTTTGGCTTGTTCTTTAATCTCTATACGACGTTTTTCTTCAAATTCGGAAACTTTGCGTTCTGTGATTTCGCTATGTATTTTCCAGTCTGCCGACCAGTTGTCGGCTATAGCCTTAATCGCGTCCCATAGTCGTGCGCATTCGTCAGTGGAAAAGCTGATGCCTTCGTCCGTAAAGTCTTGGTATACATATCCAAATACAGATAACACGACGGGATTGTTTTCCGAATCGTATGCGTCACATAGCTTAGTCATACCAAAACGTACGACATAGCGGAGTAATTCGATTTCGTATGGACGAATGAATGATGACGATGTAGCAAAGACGGCGGATGCTTGGTCTGCTGTCGTGACTGCAGCATCTGTTGTTTGAGGCTGAGACTGCTTTTCTGCTGCTTCGGTCTTTTGCGTGTCCGAGTCTTGTGGTAATTTTCGAGTCTGCGCATTCACCGTGGCTTCGTAGTGGCGCTTTTCTTCTTTGTTCGCCATAGCACGTTTCAGTTGCAGTGCCAATGTTGTCTCGTCCATATCCAACGAGCGACTACACTCTTGCAGATATATACGCCGCGTTATCGGATCCGGGATACATGCAACAGAGTTTATGATATCAGTGATAACTCGTGAACGCTGCAGTGGGTCGTTCTTTGCTCCGTCAAGTAGTATACGAGTCTTGAATCCGATGAAGTCTTGTTCGTTGTCTTCAATGTATTTCTCGACAAATGCCGGACTGTTGTGCTGTGCAAACGTATCGGGATCGTCCCCGTCGGGAAGCAAAAGCACTTTGATGTTCAGCCCCTCGGCAAGTAGAAGGTCTATGCCTCTGAGTGAAGCCTTTATACCTGCCGCATCCGAGTCGTAAATTACGGTAACGTTCTTCGCGAAGCGATGTATTAGACGTATTTGTCCTTGTGTCAAAGATGTACCGGACGAAGCCACTACGTTCGTTATACCGGCCTGACACATGGAAATCACGTCCATATAACCTTCTACAAGAAAGCATTTGTCTTTGCGTACTATGGATTGTTTGGCTTGATATAGGCCGTAAAGTACCGATGACTTATGGTAAATCTCGGATTCCGGAGAGTTGACATATTTAGCTATCTTTTTGTCGGAACGCAAGGTTCTTCCTCCGAAAGCTATGGGCCGTCCCGAGACACTGAATATAGGGTATACTACGCGGCCTTTGAAGCGGTCGTATGTAATTTCTCGATTGTTCTTGGCACATAATCCTGTGTCTAAGAGCACTTGTTCGCGGTAGCCTTTGGCTAAGGCGGATTTTAATAGGTCGTCAGGGGCATCAAGTGCATACCCCAAATGGAAGTGCTTAATCATTTCATCGTTGACGCCGCGTTCTTTGAAGTAGCTAAGACCGATTTCCCGTCCGTTTTCAGTATCGTGTATATTGTGTTCGAAGTGTTCTAACGCAAAACTATTCACGGCCATCATTGATTCGCGCCTGTTTTCCGCTTCTCGTTCTTCTGCGGACACTTCGTGTTCTTTGACTTCGATGCCGTACTTGCGCGCAAGGTATTTGAGCGCATCGTAGTACCCGATGTTTTCTATCTTCATTATGAAATTGACAGCCGACCCGCCTTCTCCGCAACTGAAGCATTTGCAGATACCGCGGCTGCGTGAGACAGAGAACGACGGTGTCCGCTCATTGTGGAACGGACATAATCCTATATAGTTTGCTCCTCGTCGTTTAAGGCTTACGAAGTCGCTAACTACTTCGACAATATCTGCCGCATCAAGTATGCGCTGCCGTGTTTCGTCGTCAATCTTTTTCATAATGTATAGCGAAGTTACAAAAAAAGTCTGTATCTTTACATACGTTATATCGACAAAATCCAAGTTTCACCATAATATAAAACCCAATAAAAGATAATATGCATCTTAAGAGATTTTTAGCTGCTGCGTTTGTTGCCATTGCCATACCGATGGCGTGGTCGCAGCGTTTTGCCGTGCTGTCGGACATACATGTGACGCCCGGCAATGCCAATGACGAGCAGTTGCGGCGTGCTGTGAGCGAAATCAATGCCGGGAATTTTGATGCCGTCATCATAGACGGAGACCTCACTAACGAGGGCAGTGATGAGCAGCTGGCCAACGTTAAATCCATCGTGTCCGCTATCAGGTTCCCACTGTATGTACTGCCCGGAAACCACGAAAACAACTGGAGTCAAAGCGCAACCAAGACGTTTGTGGACATATTCGGCAATGACCGATTTGTGTTCAAAATCGATTCTCTGGTGGTTGTCGGTATAAATTGCGGCCCGTTTATGAAGATGGGTGACGGACACATCAAACAGGAGGACCTGCACTGGCTCAAGTCGACACTTGACAGTTTGGTTACTCCGGAGGCAAAGGTCTTATCATTCAACCACTACCCCATACGTCAAAATGATCTGGATAATTGGCGAGATTATGCCGATATATTGTTGCAATACCCTGTGATTGCACATATCAACGGTCACTATCATCGCTGGATTCGATATGATGCAGGTGATATTGAGTGCGTTATGGTGCGCGCTCTGGATATGGGCAAGGGCAATTACGGATACTCCATTGTCGATGTGACGCCTCAATGGACATTCGTATACGATAAGCAACTGGGCAAGGACCCTGTAGCACGCTTTGCCACGTCTAACCGAACAAATCATACTCCCATAAAAGACGCTCGTATCGGCTTTGATAAATCAAATATACCAGCCGGATATGATGTAACACGTGTATGGGCTGATAGCGCGTCGATATTCACTCGTATCGGTTTTGATGCTGACAACGCGTATTTTGCCACTTCTGTTGGCAATGTCAGGGCCATCGGTAAGTCTGACGGTCAAATGCGCTGGTCTGTGCGTGTTCCCGATGGTGCATCTGTATTCAGCCGCCCGGTGGCTCTCGGCGGTAAAAAGCATTTAGTTGCTGCACCATATTGCAGCGGCATACTTGTCCTGGATTCGCGTACAGGACGTATCGTACGCAATATAACCGGTAAGGAAGGTCCATACGTTGCTGATGGTTTGGTATCTCCTGACGGCAAACGATATATTCAAGGCGGATATAAACGCATCGAATGTCGTGATGCAGCCAACCCTACCAAGGTTATATGGTGCTATGACTCGATATTCAATTATTGTCAGGCTGCTCCTGCAATAAAAGATAACGATGTGGTGTTCGGAGCTTGGGATACCAACCTGCGGTGTCTTGACCTGCGCACGGGACGACTACGCTGGTTCTGGAACAATGGTAAGACTGCTAATATGTTAGGCCCCGGCAATGTTGTGCCGGTAATAACAGAAGACAAGGTCTTTGTCGTGGCTCCTGACCGATATATGACAGCCTTGGATCGTAGAACCGGAAAGCAGTTGTGGCGAAACAACAACCATAAGTATCGTGAAAGTCTCGGCGTAAGCCGAGATGGTTCGAGGGTATATGCCAAGACTATGGACGGAGAATTGGTGGCTGTGGATACGCGTACATCTGACTTCAAAGAACTTTGGACTATCGATATGGGGCTGGGCTATGAACATGCGCCGTGTATAGTAGCTGAAGACAGCAACGGGATCGTGTATGCCGGAAGTCGTCGAGGCATCGTGACTGCCGTAGACCCTGTTGCGCAGAAGGTTGTATGGAGCATCCCTCTTGGTGTCAGCGAGATTAATGGAATAGACATTGATCCGTCGACAGGCGATGTTTGGGTAAGCCTTATCGAAGGTACCGTTTTCCGTATAAGCAAGAAATAGACTTTCTTAGGCTTTTATCATAATGCAAGTGCCGCCCTGATTTTCGGGACGGCACTTGTTTTATAACATAAAACGACAATGCATCCGAACCTTATAAATTCGGATGCATTGTCTTTATTGTCGGTTATCGTCGATTAGCCCTTGATGGCTGCAATACCGGGAAGGACTTTGCCTTCGATGGCTTCAAGCAAGGCGCCACCACCAGTGGATACATAGGATACCTTGTCGGCAAGTCCGAATTTGTTGATACAAGCAACGCTGTCGCCGCCGCCTACGAGGGAGAAGGCTCCGTTCTTTGTCGCTTCAACGATGGCATCTGCTATGGCACGGCTACCGGCAGTGAAGTTGTCGAATTCGAAGACGCCGGCAGGGCCGTTCCACAGTATAGTCTTGGCGCCCTTGATTGCATCGGCAAAGGCTTTGCGTGTCTCGGGTCCGGCATCAAGGCCTTCCCATCCGTCGGGAATTTCCATAACGCTGCATATCTGAGTATTGCAGTCGTTGCTGAATGCATCACCGGCTACACAGTCTGTGCCGAGTACAAGGTTTACGCCCTTATCTTTGGCTTTCTTGATGATGTCGAGCGCGAGATCAAGTTTGTCGTTCTCGCAAATGGATGTTCCGACTTTGCCGCCAAGTGCTTTGGCGAAGGTATATGTCATACCGCCGCACAGGATAAGGTTGTCCACCTTGTTCATAAGGTTTTCGATGATTCCTATTTTGGTAGAAACTTTACTACCGCCCATGATTGCGGTGAAGGGGCGTTTGATGTTGCTCAGGATGTTATCTACGGCCTTAACTTCTTTCTCCATAAGATAGCCGAGCATCTTGTGGTCTGCGTCAAAGTAGTCTGCGATAACGGCTGTGGATGCGTGACGACGATGTGCGGTGCCGAATGCATCATTCACATATACGTCTGCATAAGATGCGAGAGTCTTTGCAAATGCTTTTTGACGTTCTTTCATCTCTTTTTTTGCTGCATCGTATGCGGGATCTTCCTTGTCGATGCCTACGGGTTTGCCTTCCTCTTCGGCATGGAAGCGAAGGTTCTCAAGCAGCAATACTTCGCCGGGCTTGAGCGCAGCTGCAGCTTCACCTGCATTAGCAGCGTCATCAGCGAATTTTATTTCATGACCCAGGGCTTTAGCCACAACATTTTTGATCTGGCTGAGCGACAGTTTGGGGTTTACTTTTCCTTTGGGTTTGCCCATGTGCGACATGATGATGAGCGAACCACCATCGGCAAGTATTTTTTTCAGTGTGGGAAGAGCACCGCGTATACGAGTGTCATCGGTGACATTGCCGTTTTCGTCCAGGGGCACATTGAAGTCTACACGGACGATGGCACGCTTGCCGGCAAAGTTAAAGTTGTCTATTGTCATAATCTATTGGAATTGTATGTTTAGATATATGTTGATTGTACGTATTGTTGTGCTGTGAGCCATTTCGGCATGCAAAATTAATGAAAAAATTCCATATTTGCCGCTTTTTGCCGTCTAAAACGTAAGCTCACAGATATGGTTAAGCGTCTTTAAGCCCTTTAGATTTAAGAATTTCAGCCATCCGTTGCGCTGTTTTTTGAGCCTTGATTGCTGCCGCTTGCGCATAGTCTTCGCCATTGGATGCATATATGATGGCCCGAGAACTATTTACGATAAGTCCGCATTCATCATTTAGGCCGTATTCGCAAACATCTTCAAGACTGCCGCCTTGTGCGCCGACTCCGGGGACAAGGAGAAAATGACGCGGGACTATTTTACGTATTGCTTCAAATGCTTCGGGCCGAGTTGCACCCACTACGTACATCATATTCACGGGGTTGCCCCATCGTAGCGAACGTTTGAGCACTCTCTCGTAGATGCAATGGCCGTTTTTATCGGCTATCATCTCAAAGTCTTCGGCGCTTTTATTGGATGTTAGGGCAAGAAGAACGGTCCATTTGTCTTTGTAGTCCAAGAATGGCTGAACACTATCTTGCCCCATATAAGGAGCTACCGTAACTGCATCTGCTTGCATTTCTTCAAAGAATGCGTGAGCATACATTCGGGAGGTATTACCTATATCGCCTCTTTTGGCATCTGCAATTACAAGGTGATTGGGGTAGTTGTCTTTGATATACTTTATAGTGGAGACCAGCACCTCCCACCCTTTCAGCCCTAAACTCTCGTAAAACGCTGTATTGGGCTTGTAGGCAATACAGTATGGGGCGGTCGCATCAATGATGGCCTTATTAAATGTGAGTACTGCATCTGCGCCTGTTCCAAGTACAGACGGCATAAGTTTTGAATCCGGGTCAAGTCCTATGCAGAGAAAGGTGCCTTTGGATTTGATCTGGTTGACAAGTTCGATGCGTTTCATAGTCGTATATGGAATTGATTATAGTTCGGCAGCTTTGAGCTTTTCGGCATTCTCGGCCACGGTAAGCCTATCTATGCATTCTTGGATGTCTCCGTCCATAAATGCAGCAAGATTGTATATGGTGTATCCTATGCGGTGGTCGGTAATACGCCCTTGGGGATAGTTGTACGTGCGTATCTTGGCCGAACGATCTCCGGTGGACACCATCGTTTTGCGTCGCGATGCGATATCGTCCATGTATTTGCGGTGCTCTTTGTCGTATATGAAAGTTCTTAAGCGACTGAGTGCACGTTCTTTATTCTTGGGCTGATCGCGAGTTTCGGTACATTCTATCAGAATTTCTTCGGTTTCACCGGTATTGGGGTTGCGCCACATATAGCGCAGACGTACGCCAGATTCTACCTTATTGACATTTTGTCCGCCGGCACCGCCGCTGCGAAATGTGTCCCATTTAATCTCGCCTTCATTGATTTCGACGTCGAATGGCTCGGCTTCGGGCAGTACGGCTACAGTTGCAGCGGAGGTGTGTACGCGACCTTGTGTCTCGGTGGCCGGAACACGCTGAACACGATGTACACCACTTTCATACTTGAGTACTCCGTAAACTCCATCGCCGCTGACAGCGACAATCACTTCTTTGAAGCCTCCGGCACTTCCTTCGGTATAGCTCGTGATGTTAATGGACCAACCTCGACGTTCGCAAAATTTGCTGTACATCTTTAGTAAGTCTCCGGCAAATAGCGCAGCTTCATCTCCTCCTGTACCGGCTCGTATTTCGAGTATAGCGTTTTTTGAATCTTCTGAATCGGAGGGTATTAGCAACAATTTAATTTCTTGTTCTGCTTCCGGCAGTTGGGCTGTGGCTTTTTCGATTTGATCTTTAGCCATAGCCCTAATGTCATCGTCATCATCATTTTCAAGAATTTCCTTGCCGTCTGCTATATCAGCCAAAAGATGGCGATAACGATCTGTGGCTTTGGTTAGTGCCGATAAATCTTTATACTCTTTAGTTAGGGTTACATATCTTTTCTGATCGGCAATTACTTCGGGGTCCGCCAGGAGTGTTGAAACTTCCTGGAAACGGGCATCGATGCCGTCTAAGCGTTCAAGTAGTGAGTTTTCGGCCATTATTGTTGCTATTTGTTGTTATGTGCGGCTGTGCCTATTTATTTGTCTCCATTGAACGGAGGTGGCGTTGCCTGAGTGGAAGACGACGGTGGCGTTGTTGTATCGCCTTCGGCATTATCTGCTGAGGTATCGCCTTCGTTTTGACCGTTATCTTGCCCTTCTTTTGAGTCGTTATCGGAGGCGGCTTTATCGTTTTCTTTATTCAACGCCATAATCTCGTCACTACGCGACGTCCATTGACGCGGACCAAAGATGGCCTCAACATCGGCGGTGAAGATTACTTCGCGGCTGTACAATTCGTCTGCAAGACGGCCCAACCCTTCTTTGTATTGTGCCAGAATGTTTTTGGCTCGTTCGTATTGTTCGTTGATGATGCGTGATACTTCATCATCGATGATACGTGCACGGCCCTCGCTATAAGGCTTGGTAAATGCGTAGTCTTGTCCCGTCGAATCATAGTAGCTGATGTTGGGTATCTTGGAACTCATACCATATAACGAAACATAGGAGTAGGCTACCTTGGTAGCTCGTTCGAGATCGTTTAGTGCGCCGGTGGTCACTTGTCCAATTATCAAGTCTTCGGCTGCGCGTCCGCCAAGCAGCGAGCATATTTGGTCAAGCAAGGCCTGTGCCGGCACAAGTTGGCGTTCTTCCGGAACATACCACGCGGCACCCAAAGCCTTGCCTCGAGGCACGATAGTGACTTTTATGAGAGGATCTCCATAGCGTAGATGCCAAGATACAGTGGCATGTCCTGCTTCGTGTACGGCAATACCGCGTTTTTCCTCGGAGGTGGTAATCTTGTTCTTTTTTTCGAGGCCTCCGATGATACGGTCGATGGCGGCATTGAAGTCTTCGAAGCTGACGATGCTTTTGTCATGACGTGCCGCTATAAGCGCGGCTTCGTTGCATACGTTGGCGATGTCTGCGCCGGAGAATCCGGCTGTCTGTCGTGCCAAAAGGTCGATATCAAGCGCTTCATCGTATTTGATGTCTCGCAGGTGAACCTTGAAAATAGCCACTCGGTCATTTACATCGGGTAGGTCTACGTATATCTGTCTGTCGAAACGTCCGGCACGCAAAAGTGCTTTATCAAGAATGTCAACGCGGTTGGTGGCTGCAAGACAGATTACGCCACTATTGCTGCCAAATCCATCCATCTCGGTAAGCAACTGATTGAGCGTATTCTCTCGTTCGTCATTGCTGCCCATATTAACGTTACGGCCACGGGCACGACCTACAGCATCGATTTCGTCAATGAAAATGATGCAGGGCGCCTTTTCTTTGGCCTGCCTGAATAGATCTCGCACGCGCGAAGCGCCTACTCCGACAAACATCTCGACAAAGTCACTACCACTCATACTGAAGAATGGAACGTTGGCTTCTCCGGCTACAGCTTTTGCCAGAAGGGTCTTGCCGGTTCCGGGAGGGCCTACCAATAGCGCACCCTTCGGAATCTTGCCTCCGAGATTTGTGTATCTCGCCGGATTCTTCAGAAATTCAACGATTTCCTCTACTTCGGTTTTGGCTTCTTGCAATCCGGCAACATCTTGAAATGTCACCTTGTTGTCGTTATCTTTGTCGAATATCTTGGCTTTGGACTTGCCCACATTGAATACGCTATTGCCTCCTGCTCCGCCTGCTGCACCGCTCATGCGCCGCATAAGTAGGAACCATAGGCCGACTAAAAGAATTATAGGGCCGAATGTCAGAAGTATGGTGCTTAATGCACTGGACTTGCGATATTCGATAGTCATAGATTTGGGGATCTCTCCGTTGGCCTTGGCCTTGTCTATCTTATCGCTTAGCTTGTCTACATTGGATATTACGGTCGTAACAACAGCCTCGGACTTGTTGGCCGTGGTGTATTGATCTTTGAATATCTGCTTTGCCATGGCGCCGGTCAGGACTCCTTCAGCTTCATTTTTGTCTATGTAGACAACCATTTTCGTAAAACCGCCTTTGTACAAGTATGACTCGAACGTGGAGTAGTCCACTTCACGGTTCATCGAGTTGTTGTCCATATAGTACATGCCGAAGAGAAACAGTATGATGACGGCGTACATCCAGAACATACTGAAGCCGAAGCGGTTCTTTGGGCGTTTTGCATTAGGGCGTGAACCCATGGGTGGTATAGGCATCTTTGTGTCTTGTCGTTGTTGGAGAAATTATAGTCTTTATTGAAAGTTTGGCTTTATATAGCGTCAGTCTAAGTCCGGAATATTAGTGATGCTGGCATCACTCCACAAGTCTTCGAGGTTGTAGCGCAGACGTGCTTCCGGTAGAAATATGTGCACAAGCGTATCGCCATAGTCAATTACTATCCATTCGCTATTGGAATATCCGTCATAGTTGTATGGCTTGGTATTTCCATGCTCAAGCACATATTCGCGCACGCTGTCTGCAATGGCGCTTACTTGTGTGGGCGAGCTGCCTTGAGCTATGATAAATTTGGGCGTGGCTGCCGATTCGATATGACTCATATCTACAACGGTAATGCCGCGACCTTTTCGTTCTTGTATTCCTTCGATAATAAGCTGTTGTATGTCTGTGCTTTGTGTCATTGTCTATAGTTGTATGCCGTCCGAGGGAAGCGGGCTCTTATGCCCAAGTGTACCCACTGTTGGCGTTTTATTATACAAAGTTACTTCTTTTTTTGCCAATGGATGGCCTGCGTGCGTCCTTCATTGTTTTAATAAACAATAATTATGCCTAAATATCCCTTAGGCGCGGACGTTGTCATCTAAATCACTCGTATCTTAGTGTCCGTGCAGGTGAAACACGACCGGCCGCCTTTGCCGGTAATATCAGCACACACCATGCCAAAACGGCTACACCTACATTTATTAGCAGTATACCAATCCAATCAAAGGTATAGGGCACTTTGTCTAAGTAGTACATCTCTGGATCAAGTCCTATCGGATGCCAGCGTTCTTGGATAAAGCCGAAGCCTATTCCTATGACATTGCCGATAAGGAGACCCCACCCTACAAGACGCATACAGATGCGCACAAAGATAGCATTTACGTATCCTCGAGTGGCCCCTATGGAGCGGAGGATGCCTATGGCTTGAATTTTGTCCAAGATAATGATAAACAGACTTGATATGAGTGTAAGGCAGCCTACACAGCACATCAGGACGAAAATTACGATTACATTAGTATCCAATAAATCAAGCCAGTTGAGGTATATTGCCCCTGTATGGGTAATGTTATCTACTATTGGCACTTCGGGCAACCCGTGCTGTTGTGCACGGTCAATAAGTGCTTGCTGTAAGACTTGAGCTTTAGCTGAAACGGCATCCTGCGGCAATCCGTTAATTTCTATAATGTTGCCCGTGCTTTTGCCGACTTTGTTCAACTGCTGTAACATACGCAGACTACCGTAAGCTACCGTATGATCGTATTCGCCGAAGCCTGAATTATAAATAGCGGCAACTATCATCGGTCTGGCTTTGATTCCGCCGTTTATAAAGAAGCATGCAGTGATTTTGTCCCCGACATCAAGGCGTAGTCTTGACGCGGTATAAGATGATATGACTATACGGTTATCTGACGTTTGATCTTTTGCGTAGTCCGGCATTGTGCCTTTGATTATGTTTTTTTTCTCAAAGGCTGGGTTATGTGCATCATCGTATCCGTATATAACAATGGCCGAAAAGTCGTTTGCAGGCTTTAGTATTGCCGGTTGTCTGAAAGCCAATGTCGTAGTGGACAGCGGCATAATGCTGTCGATAGTTCGGTGTAATGACGCATCAAGGGTGATAGTGCTGTCTGTGCGCCCTGTCATATAGGAGTACGCCGGAGTGATGTCTATCTGGGACTCAAACCCTGAGAGTTTGGCTTTTATGTCGTGTTTGAAGCCGAGTGCAATACCAAGCGTAAGCAACATTACAGCAACGGCACAAGCTACACCCGCAATGGCAATGATGCTGCCTGTGCGTGCGCTTCGCGTCCCGCCAATGTGGCTTAAGCGGCTGGATACCCATCTTCCGGACGATGCCTTCATGCTTTGATTATAGTTTCTGACATTCTTCGAGCCATAGTGCCGAATTTGCATCGCTTGGCATACGCCAATCTCCGCGTGGTGATAGGCATACCGAACCCACTTTAGGGCCGTCCGGAAGGCATGAACGCTTAAACTGTTGGTTGAAGAAACGACGTATAAATATAGTCAACCACTTCTTTATAGTCGCGTCATCATATTTGTATCCGAGTGCCGTTCGCGCCATATAGTATATACGTGAGGGACCGAACCCATAGCGTAGTATGTAGTACAGAAAGAAGTCATGCAGTTCGTATGGTCCGACGAGGTCTTCTGTCTTTTGTGTGATATTATCGTGACTGTCAGCCGGTATCAACTCCGGGCTTATGGGCGTGTCAATTATGTCTGCAAGGACATTGTGCAGTTTGGCATCTCCATCATCTTCTGCCCAGCGTGCAAAGGTACCTACAAGATGACGTACCAGTGTCTTTGGCACACCGGCATTGATTGCGTACATAGACATGTGGTCGCCGTTATAGGTGGCCCATCCTAACGCCAATTCGGAAAGATCGCCCGTGCCGAGTACCATGCCTCCGCTTTGGTTGGCAATATCCATGAGTATTTGTGTGCGCTCACGTGCCTGGCAATTCTCGTAGGTGACGTCTCGTACCTCGGGGTTATGTCTTATGTCTTTGAAGTGCTGTGTCACGGCTTCGCGTATAGGGATCTCGCGTATTGTAATCCCAAGGTGTTGCATCAACTCTAAGGCATTGTTGTATGTACGCCCTGTTGTGCCAAAGCCGGGCATAGTTACGCCGATAATGCCTTTACGGTCAATATCGAGGCTGTCAAAGGCATGTACGGCCACCAGTAGTGCCAACGTCGAGTCAAGGCCGCCCGAAATACCGATAACGAGATTTCGTGTATGGGTCGATTCCAAACGCTTGCTCAGCCCGGCAGATTGTATATTAATAATGTCTAAACAACGTTTGCCTCGACTGTCTGTGTCATTAGGCACAAACGGCAGTGGTTGAATTCGACGCTTCAGAGCTTCACCGGTATCATCGGTTGGCTTAGCGTCAATATCTATTATATGTACCGCGGCCGGCGCTTGTGCGGTTGTACAATCGTGAAATGAGCTGCAATGTATTCGGTCACGACGTATTGCTCGAACATCAATATCGGCTATAGCATAATGTGGCTGACGTTGCCAGCGCTGTGCGCATTCAAGCATACTGCCGTTTTCGGCTACCATGGCAATGCCGTCAAACACGAGGTCGGTAGATGATTCGCCGTATCCACATGATGAGTATACATATGCACAGAGGCATCGAGCCGATTGTTGTTTTATCAGGTCGGAAATATATTCGTATTTACCGACTATGGTGTCCGAGGCGGATAGATTGAATATAACTTCCGCTCCGGTCAAAGCGTGTCTACAGCTGGGCGGTATCGCGGTCCATAGGTCTTCACATATTTCTATAGCAAAGTGTACGCCGTCTACTCTAAGGAGTGTTGATGCGGATAGTAGCACTTTTTGCCCTGCAAATTCTATTGTTGTGTCTACATTGAGCCCTGAAGTCCACCAACGTTTTTCGTAAAATTCGTTGTAGTTGGGTATGTATATCTTTGGGATAAGTGCTTCAAGTTTGCCGTTACAAATGACTGCAGCACAATTGTATAGCGTGGCATGTAGCCTAACGGGCACTCCGACGATGATTGTGCAACTAAAGGTGCGCGATTCGTTTAGAAGTGTCTGAATCGCCGCTTCGGACGCTTCCAGCAAAAGGTCGTTATGAAATAGGTCTCCGCATGTATAACCGGTAATGCATAGCTCGGGAAATGCTGCAACGCGCACATGCTTGGCGGAAAGTTCGCGGGCCTTTGCTATGATTGCTTCGGTATTTGAGCGTACATCGCCTACGGCCACTGACGGTACGACTGAGGCCACTCGAAAGAATCCTTGCCGGGAAGGTGTCATATTGCTATAGATATGTTTATTCGGCCTCTCGGGACGGGGCAGGTACTCATATCCCGAATAAAGGCCGAATATTCGTTATTTTATTTCTTTGAATTCTTGCTGCTCTTGGACGTCTTCGAGGATTTGGAACTCTTGGTAGACTTTGACGTCTTTGAAGTCTTGCTCGATTTGCCGGACTTACCGGATTTTGTCGATTTGGAGGTCTTGCTGCTCTTGGATGCTGTGGCTGTTGTCGCCTTATTGTAGTCGGCCTGCGTTTTACCGGCTAAGGTTGCCAAATCGTATCCGTCTTTCTTGCATTTCTTCTCCATTCGATCTATGCGCTTCTCTAATTGCGGATGGGAGCTGAAAAGTTGGTTGACCATATTGGTCCCGGTCGATGATGCGCCTTCAAGTTGTTTCAGCTTTTTGAACGACGCGGCCATTGCTGCGGGATTCTTACCATGCTTTTTCAGAAAATCGTAGCCGTAATCGTCGGCATTATTTTCTTGTTTTTGTGAGTAGCGCGCGTTTACAAGGGCTTCGCCCAGTTGGCCGAGTTGCGAGTCGGTGAGTTGTGCCACTACGCCGCCTCTTGATGCTATGCCGTCTTTAAGGGCCGAAGTCATTAATGCAGTCTGGAACGCCTTGCGAGAATCGCGGTGTGCTACGTGTCCCATTTCGTGTCCGATAACGCCAAGCAATTCATTGTCATCCATGGCGTCCATAAGTGCTGAGTACACGCGCACGCTGCCGTCTGCACATGCGAAAGCATTGACTTCTGTGGCTTCGTAGACCTTGAAGTTAAGCGGAGTGCCTTCGACGTCTGTCAGGCCTTGAGTGAGCGTGCGCAGTCTGATGACGTATGGCGATGTCTCGGGCAGCACTTTATTTGTCGAATCGCTGTGCTGTATGTATTCGTGTACGTAGGCGTTGATTTGCTCATCACTGAGGGTGAACGCTTGTACGGCTTTTTGTGCTCCGCTAATCAGTCGTGAAAAATCTACCTGTGCTTGGACGGCAGGTACGGCAACTGCAAATATTGCGGTAGCTACTGCAATTTTTTTTATAGTCTTTTTCATCGTCTTTGGTCGTTTCGAAAAAAAGGATTCTTTCTCGTGTTTAGTTTGACGCGTTATGATTAATATACAAAGTCACGGCCAAGATACTTTTCTCGTACCACGGGGTTTTCGGCCAATTGACGCGAAGTGCCCTGATATAGTATTCGACCTTCAAAAAGCAAGTAAGCGCGGTCTGTAATGCTAAGTGTGGCGTGGGGATTATGGTCGGTAATTAGTATGCCGATATTCTTTTCTTTAAGTTTGACGACTACGGATTGGATGTCTTCGACGGCTATGGGGTCGACTCCGGCAAATGGTTCGTCAAGCATAATGAATTTCGGGTCTATGGCAAGACAACGTGCTATCTCGGTACGGCGTCTTTCGCCACCGCTCAGTCGGCTACCAAGATTATGACGTACTTTCTGGAGGTTGAACTCGTCGATAAGACTTTCGAGCTTTGCTTTTTGGTATTCTTTGGGCTTGCCCGTCATTTCGAGTACGGCACGGATATTGTCTTCTACGCTTAGACTACGGAATACCGAGGCATCCTGCGGCAGGTATGCTATACCGCATTGCGCACGTCTATAGACCGGATAGGATGTGATGTCGGTATCGTTGAGGTATATACGGCCGGCATTAGGCCGTATCAGGCCTGTGGTCATATAAAAGGTCGTGGTCTTCCCGGCTCCATTGGGACCGAGAAGCCCGACAATCTCCCCTTTTGTGACGTTTATGGACACATGGTCGACAACGGTGCGCTTACCGTAAATTTTTACAAGATCATCGGTGCGCAGCATTGCTTCGCTGTCATCTACTTCCGGCAGGCTCGTTTGATCTACAGCCGAGGAGTTGCCTTCTTTGTCCCGACTTTTCTTGCCTATATGCGGAAGGGATATCTTTGGCAGCGAAATTTTGGGTACAGAAATCTTCATGCTGAGTGATTATTGGGGCGTATTGTGCGAACGACGCAGTCTGCTTTCGATATAGTCGGTCAACAGGTTTATGGCAACGGTATTGCTTCCGCCTTGCGGCACAATGAGGTCGGCATATCGTTTGGACGGTTCGATATGCTGCATATGCATGGGTTTAAGTACGCCTTGGTAGCGGTCAATAACCATTTGCGGCGTACGACCGCGTTGGATACAGTCGCGAGCAATGACTCGTATGAGTCGATCATCCGGGTCTGCGTCTACAAACACTTTGACATCCATCATCTCGCGCAAGGACGGCTCGCATAATACAAGAATACCTTCGACAATGACAACTTCGCGTGGTTCGACGTGTACCACTTCGGGCTGACGTGTACATGTCAGATACGAATACGTGGGCATTTCGACACTTTGGCCATGACGCAACATGTCCAAATGCTTGCGCAGCAACGGCCATTCGATGGCGGCAGGCTCGTCAAAGTTGATTTTACTGCGTTCTTCGGGCGGAATATGGCTGGAATCCTTGTAGTAGGAATCCTGTGGTAAAACTGCGACTTCCCCGGCCGGAAGCGCGTTGATAATCTTATTGACGACTGTGGTCTTGCCCGAACCGGTTCCACCGGCTATACCTATGATAAGCATATCTGTTTCAGATGATTGGGTTGTGCATACAATTAATCTGACGCCACCACAATCGGCAACGCCCTACATTTTTCAGCAAAAATACGAATAATTTTTTGATTAGGTGCTTTCTTGGCTGTCTTTTGTGCGCACAAAACGCCGAAGTCGGCTGCCATCTATGTATTGTTAGATGACAGCCGACCCGGCTCAACTCAACCTTATTTTAGCTTTGTCCGGCGTTATTATCTACCTCCGGCTGTCGAACGTTGTGTGTCCGCATCGGCGTTTATCAGTTTGTTCACGCTTCGTTTCTGTCGTCCCCACTGGACGTTGTAGGATATGCGCAGGTACGGCATTCGCATATCCATACGAGTATGCCTTTCGTTGGTGTTATAAAGGCTGATTTGTTTCGATCCTTGGTCATATCTACCGAAAGGCATAATCACACCGCCGCCGAAACTCCAGTTTTTCCAGTCGTATGAGAGCATCACCACAGACAGGTTTTCACCCCAGGAGATTGTTTCGCCGAAAAGTTCTTTGGCCGAACGCTGGTAGCTGGTCATCAGTGTGAACCCCCAGTGAGTGATATTGGCCGATACGCTGCCGCTCCAATTGTGGTTGTAGTGCGTATAACCGTTGCCACGCATACGCTCGGCGCTGTAGATGATAGTGCCATTGACCATAAACCATCCGGGAATGACCTCAACCTGCGGTGAAAAACGCAGTAACAATTGCTGGAAGCCGCGACTGTTTTCATACGATGTCACAAGACGGTCTCCGTCCCAGTACATGTACGGGGCAATGGCATTGGGTGAGGTGAAGCCGTTGATTCCGAAGGAGCCTATGATTCGTGGCAATGTGAAATTGTATCGCAGCGACAGCATATACGAGGACGAGGTTTTCAAGTCCTGGTTGCCGATACGCCACTGGAAACCGTCGAGCTGTTGTGCGGCGATATTTGTCTGCATCAGCGTCGGCGCAGTCTGCCAGGAGGTAAAGTTGAGACGTAATTGGTGTTTGTTGTTTATGGCATATGAGGCGGAAAATTCGGGGCGCATATTCCATGAGCTATTGCCCTGCCCTGTCTCGGCAAATTTGAAGGATGTGAAATTAGCACCCATACCGGCGGTCAGCGACACTTTATTAATACGGTGGTAGTACTCCGCAAAAAAGTATGCCTTGTCCTGACGCTGGTGGAAAATCTCCCCATCAAGGTTGTCGTACTGCGAGCGGCTGCGACTGTATTTATATGATGCACCTGCCGTCAAACGACCGTTGTCCCAACGCTTGATATAATCGGCCTCCATCGCATATCCCTGGTTACGGTCATAGATATCAGTGGACACGTCCGTGAGTAAATCTCCGGAGGCAGCATCACGCTCCACATAGCTGTTGTATGTACGGCCCATATCCCATGACGCGTTCAAGTCCACTACCAGCGACTGGCGACGAGGAAATTTTTGTTCAAAATATGCGCCGAATGCCGGCGAAGTTCCGCGACTGTTTGTTACGTCCCGCAACAGGATATCCGGGCGTCCGTCGCTCATCGACATCAGTCCGTTATATTCGTTGCCCGTTCCCATGTCCCTATTTATGGAGAAGCCAACGTAAATGGTTGTAGTATCAGGCTTTATATAGCTGTAAGTCAGATTGGCGTACGCGAAGTTATTATCGAGACTTCCTCCTTGAGCTTTTTCGTTGCGTGTCAGTGACGTCCCGTCTGCATAGGTGAAACGCTCCATATAATCACGGTATATGTCAAGATCACTGGTGAGCTTGTATTCGCCGCCTACCTCCCATTGTGAGCGCCCGTAATTGAGCTTGACGTTGGCATTATATTGTCCCCACTTGGCCGTCAGTGCCGGCATAGCGTCCGCCATAAACGAGCCTCCTGCGTCAGGATTACGCACTATGAAGTTCAGTACTGCGTAAGCTCCGTTGTAGCGTAACCCCGGTTCGGTTATCCATTCAACGCGCTTAATGCTCTGCGGAAGTAGAGCATTCACTTGTTTGACGGTAGCTTCGCGCCCGTTGATGCGCACTTGTACGCTCTGACCGGCAGAAGTCACCGTCCCCATCACCTCGTTGACCTCCAAAGACGGAATCATCATATTGCGTAGCAGCGTCATACCATTCTTGGAATGTTCAACGGCGCTACTGCTCGGAAAATACAAGTCCATATCGGATTTACGTACGACTTTAGGCGCTTGTATAATCACTTCTTGCAGTTCCTCTATTTGCGTGGTGTCCGCAGGTTCTTGTATCGTGTCCGCCGGTACAGTCTGCGCCGCAGCGGGCAGGCATACTGCCGAGAGAACGAGTGCCGAGAGTGCCGGTTTTATTGATTTGATTGGTTTCATTATCCTTGTGTTTGTTCTTATCGTCTTATTATGAATTGTTCCTTGGATGGCCTCCATATGTTAGACGCAGCAAAGCCTGTTTTGTGACACTACCTCACAAAAAAAACAGAAGCCAATACGACTTCTGCTTACAAACGCATATAGATGTCAACCTG
>OIYG01000168.1_pt1 | contig 71596 bp, 67 predicted proteins | sample 1587861 | NCBI WGS metagenome assembly OIYG01 (sample SAMN03283272) | human gut metagenome | biome: human-associated habitat; material: feces | host: Homo sapiens | place: Peru | collected 2012
GCTTCTTCTTATGGCGGAGCGATTAGGAACGGTGGTACAATCGGCAATATTACGGGTGATTTCATTGGGAACTATGCTTCTACTGGCGGAGCGATTTATAATAGCAGGACAATCGGCGATATAACAGGTGACTTCATCGGGAACTATGCTAAATCAGAAACAGGAGAAGCCAAAGGCGGAGCGATTTATAATTACAACAACAGTACAATTGGCGATATCACAGGTGATTTCATTGGTAACACTGCAAAGTCTGAAACTGGAAACGCACAAGGCGGAGCGATTTATAATTACAACAACAGTACAATAGGCAATATCACGGGAGATTTCATCGGTAACACTGCTTCTTCTTCTGCTGCTCCTGGCGGAGCGATTTATAATGAAGACAACAGTACAATCGGTGATATAACAGGTGATTTCATCGGCAACTACGCTAAATCAGAAACAGGGGAAGCCAAAGGTGGAGCGATTTATAACGGTGGTACAATCGGCGATATCACAGGTGATTTTATCGGGAACTATGCAAAATCTGAATCCGGAACGGCACAAGGCGGTGCTATATGGAGTAGTCGAGATTTAAGCCTTGTTGCAGACAACAGAACAAACACCTTTAAAGATAACTATACCGAATCTCAAGGTGTTAAAGATGACAACGCTATTTATCTGGATAGCAATGCTACATTGAATTTCACAATGAAAAACAATGGTAAATTCTACATGGCAGATAATATAGATGGTACTGTTACAAAAGATAGCGATGGAAAAATTACTGATACATATAGCGTAAATATACAAGGTGATGACATAAACAACACAACTTTCTATATGTTGAACGACATTCGCAACGCAAACGTAACATTTGACAACACAACAATCAATGCTGTAAATAACCAAACTCATGTATATAATTTCAACACATTGACTGTTAATTCAGACACAAACTTTGTTGCAGATGTTGACCTTGCAAACGCTGAAATGGATAGAATCTCAGCAACAAATTACGGCACTCATAATGGCAATTTGAATGTTGTCGGAATGAACTTGTTATCTGATGCAACAAAAGATGTTACTGAAATCCTTTTCGCAGAAGGTGGATTGAAAAATAATGTTGTTAACGGTATGCCAGCTAACGGTGAATACAACCTTCCAAGCACTGCTCAAACAACCTTCTACACTCCAATATATAAATACAACGCAATTTATGACAACAGAGATGACGCCGGTTATTTCGTATTCGCCAAAGGAGATAAAATCCTCACCCCTACCCCTGGTGGCGGTACAACTGTTACCCCTGGTGGTGGAGGCGGTATAACTGTTACTCCTACCGGAAACCCATCTGATGCATTTAACCCGGCTGTATTGAGCAGTTCTGTTGCTTCTCAAGCAGGTGCGAATGCAACTATGAACCAAACATTCAACTACGCATTCCAAAACTCAGATAACTTCATGTCTATTCCATACCTTGAACGTATTTCTATAAAGAATGCGAACAGATACGCTCTATCTCCAACTGGAGATGCAACAGATGTTGGAACTTTCTCACCACTATTCAATGCTCAAAATGAAACATCCAGTGCATGGGTTAAACCTTACGCAAGTTTTGAAAATATTCCACTTAAAAACGGACCTAAAGTTTCTAACATTACTTACGGAACTTTAGTTGGTTTTGACACTCCAATAAAATCTATAAGACATGGCTGGGATAGAACTTGGACCGGTTATGTCGGTTACAACGGAGCAAGTCAAAGATTCTCAGGAGTGGATGCAACTCAAAACGGCGGTTTGGTCGGTGGAACATTAACTCTATACAAAAATAATTTCTTCAACGCTACAACTGTTTCTACCGGTGCTATTGTTGGTGACAATAGAACAATGTATGGTACAGACAATTACACTATGCTAATGGCCGGAGTTGGTAACAAAACCGGTTACAACATTGAATATAAAGAAGGAAAGTTAATTATTCAACCTAGTATATTATTGAGTTACACTTTCGTTAACACCTTCGACTATACTAACGCTGCCGGAGTTAGAATTAAAAACGACCCGTTACACGCAATTCAAATTGCCCCTGGTGTAAAATTCATTGCAAATACCAAAAACGGTTGGCAACCATATATCGGGGTTAACATGGTTTGGAATTTGTTGGACAAATCTAAAGTTTCAGCAGACGATGTAAGATTGCCGGAAATGAGTATTAAACCATATATTCAATACGGTGTTGGTGTTCAAAAACGCTTCAAAGACAGATATATGGCTTTTGGTCAGGCTATGATTCAAAACGGCGGACGAAACGGTATTTCTCTAACCGCAGGATTCCGTTGGTCTCTCGGCAAAGAAGGCAAACCACTTGAAAAAGTTCAAAGGGTAAATAATAAGACTATTAGTTCTTCAGGTGTTGGCACATCTGTTAATAGCGTTGGTGCAAAATCTACAACTACACAGGCTCAACCGGAACGTAAAATTATTAAACAACTTTCTCAAACACAACGTGAAAGAATCGCTAAACAATACCAAAATACAACTAGAACAACTTCAATCGGCACACTTAAACAATTATAGTCAACCTCGAAATAATTGAAGAGCAAAATCTATGGATGTAAGGTGGGAGCCGCTAACGCTTTTCCCACCCTACGTTTATAAACTTTGAGGCAATTATAGCCGGTTTTTCCGTAGCCATATATTTTTCAGCTAAAGGGTCATAATTAATGAATATTATATGTTGATTTTTTGTCTAAAATTTTCTCTTTTAATTTCTTAAATCCTGCACCGTAGAAGTATTTTAACTGTTCAGGGAAGCGTTGATATACGTCAAGCAAATACATATCATGCACCATAAATTCTTTCATTAAAAAGGCAATATCTCTATGTTTTGTCCAAACTACCTGTTTTTCAATTCTGCCCCAAATGGATTCGGTATTATCGGCAAGCAAAAATACCATTCGGCTGCCCAAATAATATTCCAACTCCTTCGCTCCCTGATGGGAATAAACAAGTCCGAAAACCGATTCCAAATTATCATAACCGACAATTTTTATACTGACTCCTCTATCGTAAGCGTCCATAATTTCGTTTTCCAACTGCTTATAATCAGTTGACCACAACTCACAATATATTGAATCGTTTGCGGTTTTGATGACTTCTTTCAATTTATCAATAATATTTTCGTAATCATCTATTGTATGGATAGGTTCAGAATAATCCTCTTGAACTGACGGCAATTTCTTTTCAAGGTAATCCACGGTTGAATTGATTTTGCGTTTATAAAATCTTATCAAATCTTTTGGCGGAACAGGGGTATATTTTTGCGGTTTTTCTTTGTTTGAAATTACTATGTGTTCTGTCATTAAAGATTTCAACGCATCGTAGGCTCTTGCCTGCGGAATATCCGCAATTTGAGCAACTTCGTAACCTGTTGCGGGATATTTTTTCAAAAGTGCAAGATAAACTTTTGCTTCGTACGAATTAAGCCCGAGTTCCTTCAATTTTTCGATAGTTTTCTCCATACAAAGGATTGTAGCAGATTTTTTATTTGCTTGCAATACAACGGAGAAAGGTTATTTTTTCGCAAAAATCGGGTCAAGAAGTTTTTGTTTAGCTTTCTTTTGCAAAATTCCGATATAAGTTGTGATTACCATTGTCAAAACAAAATACAGATATGTTGTTTGTACAGGGTCGTAAATCCAGTAAATATTATGGTTAAGACGTTCCGACATAGGGATACCGTTGATTTTTAATAAAATTGCGGTGATTATGTACATTACAAGTAAATGATTTGCCATAATGTGGTATGTTACGTTGCCCATATCTTGTAAGAATTTGATGTCCTTCAGGTACGGATAAAGAAGTTTTACGACAAACAATGATGCCCAAATCCCTGTGATACTTGTAAATATCGGAACAATTAATTGTTGGTCAAATCTTGCCCAAACCAAAACGTAACTCAATCCGATACCGTGAACAGGGTCAAAATCTCTGTTAAACAGCCACAAAATCGCTTGTAGTGAAATCATTGCTCCTGCCCATTTCGGGGTGAAAATATTATAATTGTCTTTTATATAATGTGCATAAAAATAGCCCAAATAAACAAAAAATAACGACATCATCGTGCGAATTACAACGAGTGTAAACGGAGTTACTGCAGTAAGTTTGCTAAGCGGAATTGCCAAACAGCCGATTATTGTAAAAAATACGAGGTGGAAAATTTTGTTGTCTTTGCATTTTTTGAGGGTTCGCATCAAAAACAAAAATACTGTCATTGTCATAAATAATTGGGTTACGAACCACAACGGGCAAGACAAATCGAACTGATGACCGTTCAAAAACGGGGTTATGAAGAAGTTTTTGAAGGTTATCGGCATACCCCAAAGTTTGCCTGTTAATTTTGCGATAAGAAGTGTTACGCAAAGGTAAAATAAATTATACCAAAAGTACGGCACAAGTAAGCTTTTTATCCTTTTGTCCATAAATTCGGCGATATTTGTTAAATATTTGTCCTTGAACAAATAGCCCGAAATGAAGAAAAATAAGGCTAATTGGAAGGAATAAGGCGTAAACATTCCAAGTAAGGAAAACTCTAAATGTCCGGACACAACAAGCATTATTGCCAATGCTTTTAATATATTTATTTCGTTAAAATGCACATTATTCATGCTTGTATTATAGCAAAAATTTGAAAAACGAGTGTTATTTTATTAAGTTATTATAATGTTCGTTGTAAAAATCAAGGTATCGGTCTTCCAAAATCGCTTGACGGCATTTTTTTGCAAAATCTATCAGGAATTTTATGTTATGAATTGACAAAAGTGTTGAAGCAGTTGCTTCCTGACACTTCCAAAGATGTCTGATGTAGGCTCTTGAGTGGTTTCTGCACGCATAGCAATCGCAACCTTCGACTAACGGAGCGTGGTCATCTTTGTATTTTTCGTTTTTAATATTTGCTTTGCCGTTCCAAGTGAAGAAAGAGCCGTGACGAGCGTTTCTTGTCGGAAGAACACAGTCAAACATATCAACTCCGAATTTTATTCCGTTGAGCAAATCTTCAGGTGTGCCAACTCCCATAAGATAACGAGGTTTGTATTTTGGCAAAAGCGGAGCAACAAGTTCGGTGAAGTGGTTTTTGATGTCTGTAGGTTCACCGACACTAACGCCGCCGATAGCATAACCGACCGCATCAAAGGTTGAAATTACCCTTGCACTTTCTTTTCTCAGGTCATCAAAAAATGCACCCTGAACAATTGGGAAAAGAGCTTGTTTCGGGTTTGTTTTCGCCTTAACACAACGTTCTAACCATCTGTGAGTACGTTCCATTGCGGCTTTTGCGGTTTCATAGTCACAAGGATAAGGAGCACATTGGTCAAATGCCATTATGATGTCTGCTCCGATATTTTGCTGAATTTTCATTGAAATTTCAGGTGAAATGTAGTGACGAGTACCGTTTTTAGGGTCTTGAAATTCTACACCGTCTTCGGTAATTTTGTTCAAATGTCCGAGTGAAAACACTTGAAATCCGCCCGAATCCGTCAAAACAGGTTTGTCCCAGTTCATCCAACCGTGAATCCCGCCGAAATCGTGTATTCTTTCATCACCAGCCCTAAGGTACAAGTGGTAAGAGTTTCCCAAGATTATTTGAGCACCCGTGTCTTTTATTTGGTCGCAGGTTAGAGATTTTACTGCCGAATTTGTACCGACAGGCATAAAAATAGGTGTTTCAATTTTTCCGTGCGGGGTGGTTAAAATCCCCGCTCTGGCACCTGTTTGAGCATCTTCATGTATTAATTCGTAGCTAAAATAATCTTTTTCTTCCATTTGTGTTTCCCGTGTGTAATTGCAATTTATTCCGCATCTAAATTTTCAATTACTAATTCTGACATACATTTCCCGTCAGGGAAAAGTTCGTTTTCGTTGAAGTAGATAGCGATTTCTCTTTCTGCACTTTCAACAGAATCCGAACCGTGTACGATATTGTATTCTTTTACTTGTGCAAAATCTGCTCTGATTGTACCTACTTCTGCTTGGTTAGGGTCAGTAGATCCCATAAGGTGTCTTGCTCCTGCAACTGCGTTGTAGCCTTGAATTACCATGGCAACGATAGGACCGCTTTGAATATATTGGATAAGTCTTGGGTAGAACGGTTTGCCAAAGTGTTCCGCATAGTGTGCTGCCGCTTGTTCTGACGAAACGTTAAGCATTTTCAACCCGATTACTTTAAACCCTTTTGCTTCAAATCTTTTGATAACTTCTCCGATTAGTCCTCTTTGAACTCCGTCAGGTTTTACTGCAATAAAAGTTCTTTCTTCAGTGTGCATAAGTATTCTCCTCTTATATGTGTATATATGCCGATTGTAACATAAAAATATTATTTTGCACCTTTTTCGTTAAATGTCTGTCCACACATAGCTTGGGTAATCTGTCGGAGCGATTAATTTCGGATTTTTGTTTTCGCAAATAACGGAATTATAAAAAAGGTCATTAATTTTAATCGGTGTTCCGTCTTTTGTCAAAACTTTTGTTTTAGGTATATCTTTTAATATCTCAAAATTTTGTTCGCCCGAACCTATATACGGGTCAATCGTACAGGTGAAAATCCTGTTTTTATCGATAGATTCTGAGTTTTCGTTTAACAATTTTTCACCGTTGATTTCAATCTGAACGATTTTATAAGTCTTATCTTTTTCGTTTCCTTTGCCTGTAATTTTTACATTTTGAGAGCATTGCAAAAATCTTGCATTTCCTCTGTCATTGTACATTCTGAGGCTTCCCGCATTTTCAAAAACTTTCAATAATTGTTCTGTTGTAATTTCTATTTTTTCAAGTGTTGAAGATGCACACATTACCTTCATCAGGTCGTATTTTGTGATTGTTTTGCTTTCACAAGTTTTGAGCGAATACATCGTAAATCCTGTTGAATGGAAGGCGATATCTGTATGTCCGACCTCTTTCATTTTGTCTGAGATAAAAGTTCCCAAAGGGCATGCTTCCGAATAGGTTTTGGGCAAGTTTAATAATCTTTTGGAAAGAACTTTTGTTAAACACGTTTTATTTTCGTATTCTAAAATCGGTTGCTCAATATCGGGAATAAAAGACAAATTTTCCACCTTGATATTTTCAACTTTTTTCACCTTTGTATCAAAATCAATTTTGTACATTGCACGAGCAAAAGATAGCGGATAATAGATGTTATTTGTGTAATCAGGGTGCATCGGGGAGTGTTCATGTCCGCCGATAATCAAATCTATATTTATATTTTGAGATTTTGCAAATTGGTATAATTTTTCGCTTTCCGTCAGCCAATGGTGGTTTAGAAGAAGAATTTTGTCATAATGTTCCGTGATTTTTCCCAAAAGTTTTGTCAAACCTTCTTGAGGGGAAAGCATGTTGTAGCCGAATTTTTTTGCACAGGAATTATTCAGGCAAAAGCCCGTAATCAGGAATTTTTGACGATTTATTTCCAAGATTTTATATTGATTAACCCAGTTTGCATTTTGTCCTGTTTTAATTTCAATAATATTTGAACAGACTACATTTATTCCCGCTTGTTCAAATTTCTGAATTGTTTGTTTTAAAAATTCAAAATCCTGTTTGGTAAATCCGAAATCGTTATTCCCAACGGTTATTAAGATTTGAGCGTTTGGAAGGAGTTGTTTAAGTTTTATATAAGCATTTACTGACAAATTTTTGTCATAAATTCCCTTGAACAAATCCCCCGCATCTAATACTAAAAACGGGGTTTTGTTACCTTTTTCAAAATTATAAATTCCGCTGAGTAAAAGTCCGAGATTTCTGCTTTCTTGGTGGGAATCAGTTATTGCGTAAATGTTTGTCTGCACAAACTCTCCTTTTGTTTTGTTCAATTTCAGCGTAGCAAAAATTGTCGATTACGGCAAGTTATTGAAGAACTTTTGTCTAAAATATGTTATAATTTACCTATGAATGAGAAACTAAAAGAAAGTTTGAAATTATTGCCCGAATTACCCGGTTGTTATATTTATTATAATGCCGATAATGAGATTATTTATGTCGGCAAGGCAAAAATTCTGAAACGCCGTGTCAAGTCGTATTTTAACCGAAAACATCACGACAGTGTCAAGGTTAATATTTTGGTTTCTCAAATTGACCATTTGGAATATATTATAACAAATACCGAAGTTGAAGCGTTGATTTTGGAAAGTCATTTAATTAAAAAACATAAACCACGTTACAATATTTTATTAAAAGATGACAAAAAATATCCGTATTTTCTTGTGACGAATGAGGATTTTCCACGAATTCAGATTGTCCGCAAGCGAAATATTAATCAGGAAAAAGGTAAATATTACGGGCCTTATACGAATATTCGAGCAATGCACTCAACTTTGGACTTTTTGAAAAAAATCTTTCCGCTAAGACAGTGCAAAGTGCCGAAATTTAAGTCAAGACCGTGTCTTTACTACCATATCGGCAAATGTCTTGCACCTTGTCAAAATATGGTGACAAGTGAAGAATATAAAGCGATTGTTCATCAGGCGGAATTGTTTTTATCGGGTAAACAATCAGAACTGATGAAACAATTAATGGCACAAATTCAAAAATATTCGGATTCAGAACAGTTTGAAAAAGCCGCAAGGTTGCGTGACAGTTATTTGGATTTGAAAACGACTCTCGAAAAACAAAAAGTTGTCTATGAAAATACTAAATTGAACGAAGATATTATTTCGCTTCAACACGAAGACGGAATTTTGGCAATCGTAATCATGATGATTAGAGAAGGGCGTTTGATAGACAAAAAAGATTTTACCTACGAGGTTGAAGAAAACGACAAGACTGAATTTTTTGCGACTTTTTTCAAGGAGTACTACAACACTTTGTCTTTGGAATTTCCTGACCGAATTGTATCAAATGAGTTGGAAAATATCGGTGAAAAAGCACTGTATGAGGAATGGCTCAATATAATTTCCGGTAAAAAAGTTAAAATAAGTTACGGGAAATCCACAAAGGGCAAGGAGCTTCAAGCACTTGCCGACAAAAATTCCCGAGTAATTTTAGATAATGCAAAACTTACCAAGATGACACAAATTCGTGACGATTTTAATTATATCGGCTCGTATTTGAAGGAAAAATTACATCTTAATAATTTCCCTTATCGAATGGAATGTTACGATATTTCGCATATTCAGGGGACAAATACCGTTGCTTCTATGGTTACATTTATCAACGGATTGAGCAAGAAATCGGAATACAGGAAATTCAAGGTCAAATCAACTGAAGGAAAACCCGATGATTTTCTTTCAATGAAAGAGGTTTTGACAAGACGACTGTCAAGATTAGATGAAAAAGGTTGGGAAAAGCCTGATTTAATTATAATTGACGGCGGTAAGGGGCAATTATCAAGCGTTATGCAGATTGTTGAAGAACTCGGGGTGACGGGTATTGATTTTGTAAGTTTGGCAAAACAACAGGAAGAAGTATTTTTGCCGAATAATCCTGTGTCAATTATGCTACCGAGAGCCTCAGGGGCGTTGTTTTTAATTCAAAGAATAAGAGATGAGGCACACAGATTTGCCATAACTTATCACAGAAAGTTACGTTCAAAAAGTGCAATAAAACCGAGCGAAAATTAGTGTTTTTTACCAAAAGAGTTTCTGATAAAGTTAATAAAATCGGATTTTTTTGATTCTTCTTCGAGCGATTCAAGTTTTTGTTCCTGATAAACTTCTAAATCGCTGTTTTCAGAATATACCTCGCCGTTTTCGTAAACCTCATCGCCTTCTTCAAGTTCGCCCAGTTTATTTTTGTGCTTTTTACCTGTCGGGAATTTTTCTTCCTCAAGTTCAGGATGTTGCAAGGCTATAGGCATCATAAGGCTGCGGAAATTCTTTTTGGACCTTCTTGATGGTCGGGTGTCAATGTCACTTTCGCCCGCTTGACCTTCTGCGGCTTGCTTTAATTCGTCTTCAAGTTCTTCCTTAATTTCTTCCTGTTCTTCTTCAAGGTTTACAAGTTCTGTTGCTTGAAGATAGATTTCTTTCAAGGCGGGTGCAATGTATGGATTTGTTATCCATTTGTAAACATAAACCTCGTCAGGACCTAAACTTCCGTCAGTTTTTGTTCCTGCATCAATGTTGTAGGTGGCTTCCGAAATTCCGATAGTCACGACAACATTCGGGTACTCAAGCCCCGTATTTACTTTTAGTTTCAAATTGTTATAACGGCTTTTGTTAAGGCTTCGTCTGTTTCTGCCGTCCATTTGAGAGTTTATGATATAGGATTGTAATTTTACAGCTAATTCATTTAATGTTGCCATGTGTTATCCTTGTCAGAATTAAAAAATTCTATTCCTCATCTTGTTCGTCGTTGCTACCAAAACGGTGTTTATAATTTCCGTTGATGAAATCATTTAGATTAAACAATGCAACTGCTTCTTGCAAAGTTTTGAGTATTCCCGGTCCTTTGTATTCTTCAAGTTCCGGAGAATCTTCAAATCGTTGAAGTTTCGGAATTGACGGATTGTGAAGGCTTTGTTCGTATTCTTTTTTTACTTCGGTATCTTCAGACGGGTCATATTCAAACTCGTGGAAAGGTGAGTTTTCAGGTAATAGAGGTTTCCGTTTTTTTAACTTTACGTCAACTTCTTTTGCTTCATCTGCCGTACCTTCGAGTTCTTCCTCTTCCATAAGGACTTCTTCCTCAAGGGAAACAAGGTCTGTAAGTTGATAGTATAATTCTTTTAATTCTTTTAGAATTGAATTCCGCCCTAACCATTTGCGAACATATCTTTCATCTTGTCCGAGACCACCATCTACCTTTGAACCGTCTTCAAGGTTATATGTTGCTTCCGAAATCCCAATACAAACAATGATATTTGGGTAACTTAATTGGGCAATTTTTAATTTCAAATTGTTATATCTATGCACACTCAACTGTCGCAAGTTGTGCGGGTCAACTTGTTGTTCAATGATAAATGCTTGTAGTTTGTTTGCAAGTTCGTTAAGTGTTGCCATAACTATTCCCTTTTAACAACCGTGTTTATTGTATGTCACTAACATACCATATTAATTATATCAAAAACATTGTTTTCTTTCAATATTTTTCATTTTTATAATACTTTTGAAGGATTTTGGGTTGTCTGAATTGATTAATTATTAAGGCTGTGGATTGGAGCCGGAATTCTTCCGCCACGTCTTACAAAGCCCGTAGAAGACAACTCGTTGACAGGCATGATTGGAGCTTCGCCCAAAAGTCCGCCATAAGAAATCTTATCTCCGACATCTTTTCCGTATGCGGGAATAATTCTGACCGCAGTTGTCTTTTTGTTAATCATACCGATTGCCATTTCATCGGCGATAATTCCAGCGATTGTATCAACAGGAGTTTTACCCGGAATTGCAATCATATCAAGTCCTACAGAACAAACCGAAGTCATTGCTTCCAGTTTGTTGAAGGTTAAATATCCTTTTTCTGCGGCTTCAATCATTCCCGCATCTTCAGATACCGGAATAAATGCTCCAGACAATCCGCCAACGTGTGAACTTGCCATAATTCCGCCTTTTTTGACCGCATCATTTAACATAGCAAGTGCGGCGGTTGTTCCGTGAGCCCCTGCATGTTCAAGTCCCATTGCTTGGAAAATCCCCGCAACGCTGTCACCGACCGCAGGAGTAGGTGCAAGTGACAAATCAATAACACCAAACGGAATATCTAATTTCTTTGCTAACTTTCTGCCTACAAGTTCGCCAGTAGATGTGATTTTGTATGCAATTTCCTTGATTTTGTTTGCAAGTGTACTCATATCGGCATCTTTCGGTAACGCATCAACTGCTGCTCTGACTACTCCAGGTCCTGAAACTCCGACATTCAACGCACATTCCGGTTCACCCATTCCGCAGAACGCACCTGCCATAAACGGGTTATCCCCGGGAACATTACAGAATACCACGAGTTTTGCCGCACCGATTCCGTCACGGTCTTTTGTCAATTCTGCCGATTTTTTGATAATTTCGGACATCTTTAATACGGCTTCCATATTTATGCCCGCTTTTGAAGAGGCTAAATTTATTGAAGAACACAAGCGTTCAGTGCAAGCAAGTGCTTCGGGAATGCTCTCAATAAGTTTTTTATCACCGTTTGTGCAGCCCTTTTCAACGAGTGCCGAAAATCCGCCGATAAAGTTTACGCCTACATCTTGAGCCGCTTTATCAAGTGTTTTTGCGATTTTTACATAATCGGGATTTTTGCAGGATTCTCCGATGAACGCAATCGGAGTAACTGCAATTCTTTTATTTATGATTGGAATTGCATATTCATCAGCAAGTTCATCAGCGTATTCCACCAAATTTTTTCCGTATTTTTGAATTTTGCTGTAAATTTTTTCACAAACAACATCAATATCTTCCGAGATACAATCTCTCAAACTCAGTGCCAGTGTCACTGTTCTGATATCAAGATTGTATAGTTTTACCATGTTTATTGTTTCTAAAATATTTCCTGTATCTATCATTTTTCCTATTCTTTCTTTAATCCTAATGCTGTTGAAACATTCCAATCTTTTACTTTTAATTTGAGTTCAACACGTCTGCTCTTGTCGTAATCTTCTTTTCCGTTGACAAGTACGGGTTCATTGTAACTTTTGCCTTCCACTACAACGATTTTTCTCAACTTGTCAGCATAGGCTTTGTTATAATGCGTTTTGAACATATATTCCGTAACCGCATTTGCTCTTTTTAGGCTCAAGTCCATATTTCGCAAAAATTGTTCGTCTTTTGAGTTTACACCCGCAAACATTTGTGAATCCGTATGCCCTTGAACAACGATATATTGGATTTGTTCCGCCAATTCCTTGTCCGCAAAAATCGAATTGATATATATCGGAGCAAGTTTATCCAAAAGTTTCTTCCCGTTGTCAGACAGTACATAACTGTTCAATTCAAACAGTTCCACGTCCGAAATCTTCAAATCCCCCGACATTTTGTCAATATCCGCTTGGATATTTGCCTTTTGAAGTTCTGAGTTTATTTTTTGTGAAACTTCCATTTGAACTTTTTGTTGTTGAATGTTTTGTTGTGAAAATCCTGTCATTGCAAGTACGAAAAGTGTAATGAAAATGATTGCTAAACCTAGCAAAAGGTCAGCCATTGTTACCCAAAAGATATTTTCTTCCGAGCCGTTCGCATTATTCTTTTTTAGAAATTTTATTGACATTCTTTTCCTTTAAAATAATTCATCAACAACATCTTTATTTTCTTTTACCGTCATTGTTTCTTTCAGTTGTTTATTTAATTGATTTAACCCGAAGATAAGGTTTTCAAGGTACGGAACAAGGTTTGTTGCCATACTTGCATTGAACGCTGTTTTAAATTCGTTCGGAATTGCCGAAACCAAGTTACCTGTTGAATTGTTTTGAATTTTTGATTCTCTTAACAGTTCGTATAAGAATTTTTCAGCCGAAACGCTCGCAAACAAGCCGCCCATAATCTCTTGGATTTTATTCAACGGAGTTTTGCACATTTTGTTGTACATATATCTTTCAATCATCAAATAAATCAAAGACGAACCTACTGCAAATACGGAAACAAGTGCTGCTGTTTGCATGCTTACCATAAAGCTTGAAACTGAGGCGATAGTTTTTTCTTGTGATGAAAAATCAATTTTCCCGAAAGCGATTGCAATATTTAAAAAGGTGAATAGCGGACCGAAACCTGTCAAAATTGTTGGCATTGTTTGTACCATTTTGAAGTTAAATTTTGATGTTACCAAAGACTCTTCATTGAAAAAGTACAACGGGTCAGAGGTTGTCTGAACATTTTGAACTGTTGTTGAAATGTCTTTATACGCAACATCTTTTCCGTCCGCTTTTAATGCAACAGATTCCGAAAATACCAAAGTGTTTCTAAATTCCAGCCATGCGGTTGAAAAATAAGGGTTACTCATCATCCAGTTGTCAATTTCTTTGAACCGGAAATTCAAGTCGTTGCGTTTGAATTTGCTCATAAAATCTATTAATATATTCAAATTTTTGCCAGTTTGAGCATATTTTGAATAACAATATATTGTAGAGGAAATAAAAACGATTAGAACGATTAAAATCGGTAAATCCATAATATATTTTAAAAAATTCATACTCTTACTCCGTCTTCAAGGTTCATTGTAGCATATTAAACGTATGTTAGCAAGGTTAATGGGAAATGTAACTTAAGCCCTCGTTTAAATACTTTCCGATGAGGATTAAGATAAATGAACTCAAGATGTCATAAATAATTTTTAATCCGCTTTGAGAACCAATCCAACCGCCGATAAACGCTCCGCCTGCGTGTCTGAACAATGCAACAACTATCATATAAAGTATTCCGATTATATGAATTGTCAAAACTCCGCAAACTGCCGCTTTTATCATGTTAGGGAAACTGTATTTTTCTTGCAAAAATTTGCAAGCAATCGCAACGGCTGGCAAATATCCTAATATATAACCAAATCCAAACTGTCCGATATAATGTATTCCACCGCCGAGTGCAAAAATCGGAAGTCCGCATAATCCTAACAAAATATACAAAAACAGGCTTGTTGAGGTCATTCCCCTGCCTAAAACAGATGCAACGAACATCACTACGGGAATTTGCGGAATTAAGCAAAAACTGTAAATAAAATCGTCTGATGTCAGATTTGCACTTGAGAAAATTTCTGTCGGTAATATGTAGTGTTTAATGTTTATGTTAACAAATGTTGAGCAAATAAACAGTATAATTGCCGTACCGATAAAAACAAGATTTGAAAACGGAATCTTAATCTTGTGTCTTTTATATTTGTCAACTCTCGTCATTTGAGGTATTAAGACTTCGTCATTCATTTATTGTAATTTGCTCCTTTAATACTGTTTTTGTTTGTTCATAGTCGTTTTTAAATTCGTCAAAAAATATGTTTTTAGTCCACATAATTAAGGCATCTTCGTTGTTGTCCTGATAGTAGCCTTTGCGTGTTCCAAATGAAGAAAAGCCGTATTTTGTGTACAAATTTATTGCAGGAGTATTGCTGACTCGGACTTCTAAAGTTATGTATTTTATTAAATCTTTGTAGCAATCATCAATTATTTTCGTGAGTAAGGCTTGTCCGAAATTTCGCCGTCTGTAATCAGGATGAATTGCGATGGTTGTAATGTGAGCCTCTTCCAAAATGTGCCAACAACCTGCGTAACCTGCCAAAAAACCGTCAGCTGTTTTTAGTGCATAATAATGAGCCAATTCGTTACTGATTTCGCTCAGAAATGATGCTCTTGACCAATGATGGTCGCCGTATGCACTGGCTTCAATCTGCATAACTCCGTCAATGTCTTCGGGAGTCATTCGTTTTATTGTTACAACCTCTACACTTCCTGTCATAGTTCAAATTTTATCACGATTTTGTTCTTCTTGCAAGAAATTTGCAGGCTTAATTTATTTCCTTGGGTTTAATATTCTTGAATGATTGTTTAATAAAAATTGCACACATTAAATTCTCTTAATAAAAATTTACAAAATATAGAAAATCGTTTAAATGATTGAAGTTCCGCCAAGTCTGCTTATTTATTGAAGTTTTGTTAGTTTAAATAAACAAACAACCCGAAAACATGTGTATTACTGTTAAGAAAGACAAAATCATCGCTTGCAAACAAATATTTTGCAAGTATGATAAATAGCATAAGCTCATGTATTGTGGGCTGATTTACAAGCCGAAAAATGAGGAAACTATGGCAAAAGACGTAATAGAATTAGAAGGCACGATTGTAGAATCTATGCCGAATGCAATGTTCAGGGTCAAGCTTGAAAACGATCATGAAATATTGGCACATATCTCGGGAAAAATCAGAAAAAACTTTATCAGAATTTTACCGGGTGACAGAGTGAAGGTTGAGATGACACCTTATGACTTAACAAAAGGTCGTATTACCTTCAGATTAAAGTAAAATCTCACGTTACAAACAAACATATAAAGGAAAAGAAAATGAAAGTAAGAACATCAGTAAAACCAATGTGTGACAAATGCAAAGTTATTAAAAGAAAAGGCAGAGTCGCAGTTATTTGTGAAAACCCTAAACACAAACAAAGACAAGGTTAATTTTCCCTTGTAAGTGTAAAGGAAAACAAACAAATGTCGAATTGACGGACACAATCAGTCAATGGTGAGGAAGTATTTAAGCCTCATATCCAAAAAAATCTAACAACAAGTAAAGGAGAAAAAAATGGCAAGATTAGTAGGGGTAGATTTACCTCGTAACAAAAGAATGGAAGTAGCATTAACTTACATTTTCGGTATAGGACCAACTAGAGCTAAAAATATTTTGGCTGCAACAGGTATCTCTCCGGATTTAAGAACAGACGATTTAACAGATGATGATATTAAAAAATTAAGAAACGAATTGTCTAATTACCACATTGAAGGTGACTTGAGACGTGAAATTTCTATGAACATTAAACGTTTACAAGAAATTGGTTCTTTCAGAGGTATGCGTCACAAACGTAAACTTCCTTGCAGAGGTCAAAGAACTAAGACTAACGCAAGAACTCAACGTGGTAAGAAAACAGGACCGGTTTCTAAGAAAAAGTAATGCGTAAGCCGGTGTGAGCCGGTATCGGATTGCGATGAGCAATACGCACAGGGTGCAACCCTACGATGCCGCCGTTGTTGATTAAGCGAAAGTGAAATGAACGTAGCAATCTTTGATTGCACAGGCGGGAAAAGAAATATAAAAAGTAAAAAGATAAAGGATAAAAAAATGGCAAGACCACAAAAAACAAAGAAAAAAGAAAAGAAAAATGTATTGCAGGGAGTTGTACATATTCAATCAACTTTCAATAATACAATAGTAACTTCTACTGATACACAAGGTAATGCTATTGCTTGGGCAACAGCAGGTGCTTCAGGTTTTAAAGGTGCTAGAAAAGGTACTCCGTTCGCAGCACAATCAGCAGCTGAAATGGTTGCTAAAAAGTCAATCGACCAAGGCATGAAAAAAGTTGAAGTTCACATCAAAGGGCCGGGTTCAGGCAGAGAAACAGCTATCAGAGCTATTCAAGCTGCAGGTTTGGAAATCACTCTTATTAAAGACGTTACTCCAATTCCTCACAACGGCTGCCGTCCTCCTAAGAAAAGACGTGTATAATTAATTGCTTGAGTGCAGTTTATACAAAACAATCTAATTAATGTAGTTTAGGCGGGGGCTTGTGTTTATAGTCCAAAACGCAAACCATAGATGCCCCGCACAAGAAAAGGAGAAATTATAAAATGTCAAGATATACAGGACCAATGAATAAATTATTCAGAAATAAAAAAGTTAAAGATTTGTCAAATAGAAAGTTAACAACTTCTATGCGTCAAACAGCTTCAGGTCAACACGGTGCTGTTAGAAAAAAACTTTCTGAATATGCAATTCACTTAGCTGAAAAACAAAAAATCAGAATGACTTACATGGTAAGTGAAAAACAATTCGTAAGATATTATAACGAAGCTGCAAGAAGAAAAGGCGTTACCGGTACTATTTTGCTTCAACTTCTTGAATCAAGATTGGATAACGTATTGTTCAGAGCAGGCTTTGGTATCACTCGTAAACAAACAAGACAAATCGTTAACCACGGTCACGTTCTTGTAAACGGTAATAAAGTTGATATTCCTTCTTATTTGGTTAAAGCAGGCGATGTAATCACCGTTAAATCAAAAAGTTCAAAATATTTGAACGATGTAATCGGTATGATTGATATGGCTTGTGCTCCGGCATGGATGACAATCGATAAAGAAGCACTAAAAATTACATTCGACAGAATTCCGGAAAGAGAAGAATTAGATTCTGAAATCAAGGAACAACTTGTAATTGAATATTATTCTAAATAGAAATTGTAAGTAATAAGCATTAACTTATAAAACTAACAATTAAGCAGATTATAACTAGGAGAATAAAAGAATGGAATTAAAAATTAAATGTGTTAATACAACAACAAGTTCTGACGGTTCGCAGTACGGAAAGTTCGTTATTGAGCCGTTGGAAAGAGGATTCGGAACTACAGTCGGAAACTCTTTGAGAAGAGTACTGTTATCCAGTCTTGAAGGAACGGCTGTTACAAGTGCAAGAATCGAAGGTATTACTCACGAATATACAGCAATTCCGGGTGTTTTAGAAGACGTTATTGACGTTATGCTTAACCTTAAAGGTTTGGTAGTTAAAACAGATTCTAAAGAATCACAACACTTGAGAATTGACGTTGACAGACCGGGACCGGTTTTGGCAAGTGACATTCAACTTCCTGCAGGTGTTAAAGTTGTTAACCCTGATTGGTTAATTTGTACTGTTGCTGACGGCGGTTCATTCCATGCTGACGTTATCGTTGACACAGGAAAAGGTTACGTTCCAAATGATGTTCCAAGAGATGCAAAAGATGCTACAATCGATGTATTGCCGATTGATGCAACTTTCATGCCAATCAAGCAAGTTAGCTACAATGTAGAAAGTGCTCGTGTTGGTGACGCATTAGATTTCGACAAATTGACTCTTGAAATTTGGTCAAACGGTTCTATAGACGTTCAAAACGCCTTGAGCCAAGCATCAAATTTACTTATTGAACACTTTATGCAAATCGCTTCAATTACAGGTCAACCTGCAGTTGCTCCTATCGCACCGCAAGAAGCTGAAGTTGAAGAAGCAGAAGTTGAAGATACTCCTACAATGACAATCGAAGAACTTGAATTGTCAGTAAGAGCATATAATTGCTTGAAAAGAGCAAGTATCAATTCTATGGCGGAATTGTTGAAAAAATCAGAACATGATTTATTAAATATCAAGAATTTCGGTAAAAAGTCATCAGATGAAGTTATCGAAAGATTGCACCACTTCGGTTTAGACCTTGCTCCAAGCCCTGTGGAAGAAGATTTAATCGGTTAATTCCGGTTAATTATAGGAAATACAATTAACTAAGTAAAGGATACAGAAAAATGAGACATATGTGTAAAAAACATACGCTTGGAAGAGCACAAGACCAAAGAAAGGCTTTGTTGCGTTCTTTAGCGACTGAACTTTTTGTACACGGTGAAATTACAACAACTATGGCTCGTGCAAAAGCATTGAAACCATACGCTGAAAAAATTATCACTCTTGCAAAAAAAGGGGACCTTCACTCAATTCGTCAAGCAGCAAAATATATTTACAACAAAGAAACAGGTAAATTTATGGACTTGACTTCAGGTGAAGTATTTGATGCTCCACAAGCAGACAAAAAATTGGCATCACAAACCGTTTTGAGAAAATTGTTCGTTATTATCGGCAAACAATATTCTGCTAAAAATGGTGGATACACAAGAATCTATCACTTGCCACCAAGACGTGGTGATGCTTCTGAAATGGCATTGATTCAGTTGGTGTAATCCATGCGATACGCCTTTCAGGTTCAGTACATAGGGAAGAATTATTCAGGTAGTCAAATTCAATTTGAAAACGGAATACAATCAGATTTTCCGACTGTGCAGGGAGAACTTGAAAAAGCACTCAGTACTTTGATAAGAGGTAAAACCTCAAATAATAAAAACCGACTGATAAAAACAGTTTTTTCCGGTAGAACAGATAAAGGAGTTAACTCTCTTGGTCAGGTAGTTCATTTTGATACTGATGAAACGATTGTTGCTTCAAAGTTTCTTTATTCGATAAATGAAATTTTACCTGACGACATATCTGTTACGGACTTGAGAATAGTTGAAGATGACTTTCACGCTCAGAAATCCGCAAAAAAACGATATTACAGATTTGAGTTTATAAATCGAAGATGTAAAAATGCGTTTGACGGCGATTTGATGAGAGTAAAATTCAAAACTGATGTTGATAGAATGCAAAAGTCTTTGAATTACTTGCTGGGTGAACATGATTTTTCGAGTTTCAAGAGTGCCGGAACGCTTAACCCGAGCAAAATCTGTATTTTGTATGAAGCGAAAGTTTCAAAAGTCGGCGACAAGGTGACGATAGATATTGTAGGAAACAGGTTTTTGTACAATATGGTCAGAACTATAGTCGGTACCCTTCTTGAAATAGAGGGACACAATTTGGACTCTGAACACATGAAAATGGTTTTGGAAGCCAAAGACCGCACAAAAGCGGGAATGACAGTTAGTCCGTACGGATTAACATTGATGAAAGTAATGTATTAAAGATAATAAACGGAGAAATGCAATGAAAACATATTCAGCAAAACCTCTAGAAGTTGAAAGAAAATGGTATGTAATTGATGCTGACGGCGAAACATTGGGTCGCTTGGCAGTTAGAGTTGCAAACATTTTGAGAGGTAAAAACAAACCTGAATACACTCCAAACGTTGATACCGGTGATTTCGTAATTGTTATCAACGCAGCGAAAGTGAAAGTTACAGGTAAAAAAGAAACTGATAAAATTTACTTACACCACACCGGATATCCGGGTGGCTTGAAATCAGCAAGCTTCAAAGAATTGATGGAAAAAGATCCAAGAATCGTTATTGAACACGCTGTAAGAGGTATGTTACAACATAATACATTGGGTGCAGAACAATTCAACAAATTGAAAGTATATGCAGGAGCAGAACATCCGCATGCTGCACAAAAACCAATCGTATTAGAAAAGGAGGCTAAATAATGGCAGATACTGAAATCAAAGCAACAGGCCGTAGAAAAACCTCTATCGCAGTTGTAAAATTGGTAAAAGGTTCAGGTAGAATTTTTGTTAACGGTAAAAAATTAACAGATTACATCGGAAACAGACCTGCAATCGAAATGTTAGTATATAGACCGCTTGTATTGACAGAAACTCAAGACAGATATGACGTAAGAGTTAAGGCTGTAGGTGGCGGTGTAGTATCACAATGTGGTGCTATCAGACACGGTATTTCAAGAGCATTGGTTAAATCAAATGCAGAATACAAAAATGTTCTAAAACTAGAAGGCTTGTTAACAAGAGACCCTCGTGTTAAAGAACGTAAGAAATACGGTAGAAAAAGAGCTCGTAAGAGATTCCAATTCTCAAAACGTTAATCAAAATTTGGTCGAATTATCGACAATACACCAATCGCCCAAACCCTTCAAGGTTTGGGCGATTGGTGTATGAATTAATAAAATTATGTTGTAATCAGAATAATCTCTTCCCAGCCATGCCATTTGTTTTGAATTATTAGTTTAAAATATGTTATAATAGTATTAAAAAAGCTGATGTTATGCCTACAGTTTTGATTTACTATTAGTTTAAAATATGTTATAATATTGGTTTTTTATTGTAATATTCCCACACAGTTTTGATTTACTATTAGTTTAAAATATGTTATAATGGTGTTACCGATTGTATCGTTAAAGAGAATGGTTTTGATTTACTATTAGTTTAAAATATGTTATAATTATAATTTAATAGGAGCATGACAAAATGATGTTTTGATTTACTATTAGTTTAAAATATGTTATAATTCTATAAAACTTCGCTTTACATGCAGGAGTTTTGATTTACTATTAGTTTAAAATATGTTATAATATAACTCAATAATTGGCATGCATCTCGCGTTTTGATTTACTATTAGTTTAAAATATGTTATAATGAACGAATTTTATATAATCTTATTCGACCAGTTTTGATTTACTATTAGTTTAAAATATGTTATAATAGGATATACAAATTAAATAAAAGATGATATAATGAACCTGTAAAATACTTTAAACTAATAGTCCAATCATAATTGAAAAGAGAATAGTTAAGACCTCTGCTATGTACGTATTGATTCATTCTCTAAATCCTAAAATCTAATACTAACACATGGCATTTTAGCATGAAATTACCAAAATGTCATTTGTTTCTCTATGTTTTCGCCTGCAATTTTTTTATATTTTGATGTTTTGTAATTGACTTGTTGTATATTAACCGATAGGCTCCATTGTCTATCTGTTATATAAAATGCTGTAATAGTTCCGGTTAATGGTGCAATCATCTTTAAGTTTTTTATGTGTTGTTCGGTTTTGTCATAGGTTACACAAGAACGAACATAAATAGAATTTTGTAACATAAAATATCCTTGGTCTAGCAAAGATTTTCTAAAACGAGTTGCTTGTCGCATTTCTTCTTTTTCACAAACTGGTAAATCAAAACATACTATCAACCAACCCATACGATATTTACTCCTCATACTCTCTGTTCCTTTGTTTATCTATGTACAAGTATTGTTCTTCAATTTTGGGCAAAAAGATATTACTACAGTCAAATTTAATATAAGCATCTGTTATTTTTTCAATGTAAATGTCTATTGTATCAACAATTTTATAGCTCGTATCATTTATTTTAAGTCTATAATTCTTAATACAATTAGCGATATATCGACTCCAGGCTTTGAAATTCTTACGGTCATATTCTTCTTCATATTCTTGAGAAAATTTATAAAAATAATAGTCAACGAATGGTCTATATGGTTCCATAAGGTCATAAACAAGTGGTGTGCTTTTGTATTTACCCAAGTGGTGAATACCCAAACTTGCAATCAGTCCATGAATGATAATAGAGCGATAAATTAAAGTATTTATTATTGCATAACCGTAATTCAAACATCCGTTTTCAAATGTTTCAGCCCATTGATGTTCTCTTTTTTGTGGATTACCTATATCAGAAAAATAATGTTCCCAATACTGTCTTGCAATGTTTGCTTCACTCATGAGAGGTCGGTTTATAAGTTTAAATAAATTATGTTCAGAATCTCCAATTAGTTCTAAATTGTTTGCTTGATTTAAAACTTTACATTTTAAAATGAGTTTCCATAACTTGATTTCAAAATCATTGTTTCTTGAAATTTGATTATAAAAAACTTTTGTTCTAACAATTCGTTCTAGCGGTAAACTCCAACCTGTTGGCTGAAAGTGATTGTCACAGTGCAAAATTACTACATTATTTTCTAAAAGTTTTGCCAAACAATTATTAGAAAAAGAAACGCCATGAGTAACAACTATAATTGCCTTCAAATCTTGTAGTGCAATCATTCGAGAATCGCCATTATCTAATTTGCAAAACAAAAGACCTCTATCAACTGATAGATAACAATTAGGGGTTGTCAAATGTAGGATATGATAACTCATATCCTACATATAATGAAGATTTTTACAAAATCAATTTTTGTATTTTTTCATATTTGCTTCCACAAGAACTTTTGCACTAGACAATATTTCCATCCCACAATTATTCTCAAGTTTTATTGCTCCGTTACTCATAATTGTTCTTAACTTAAAAATTCCTGCAGGAACTTCCTGTTTAACTGAAATTGTTTTATCTTTTCCGTTCTCGTCAGTTTCTTTGTAATAAACAGTTGCATTGAATGGCTTTTCTACTTCAATCAAACAACCAGAATAGAACATTTCTCCTTTATTGTACAATTTGCATCCAAGTGCAAGTAATTTGTCCTTTACATCTTGTGTTTTGATATTTGCATATATTGGCATTACTTTTACTGAACCTTTTTCATTGAAATACAGAATTTGACCTTTATGCCCTTTTGAATGCTTGAACTGATGATTCGTACCTTTTGTTCCGAAATCACAAAATTCCCCGATGCGTTCTTTACCATTAGAATCTTTTTCGATTTTGCCTTCGGAAACGACAACCATAACTTTTTTGACTTTTGTTTTCTTTGTTGGATGAACATAATTTTGCAACATTTTTATCCAATCCTTAGAATCCATTTTTTGAGTTAATTTTTCAAGTAAATCATTTTTTATAGCTTCATCAATAATTGTTTTAATTTTCTTGTCTTTTTGTTCAATAGATTCTAAAGGAATTCTTTGTGTGATATAAGAATTGTTACCATAAGTTCTTAGGCCATAAATAGTTTCAAGAGGTCTTATATTTCCTTTAAAAGGCTTTTTATTTGTGTATGGATAAGGTATAATTTCGTCAAGAACTTTTTTGACCATTTCTTTTGTAAACCCGTCAATCACATCAACCTTAGATTTTTCGTCATATTTAAAATCTCTTGAAAAACTTATACAAATTGCATCTAATGCATGGTGTTTATCGTTATCTCTATTTTTCTTTATATCATTACCTAAAAGAGAATTTAATCCATAACGACGGCGTATGGCATGAGTTGAAGATCCATTATTTACAAATATATGACGTTTTTCTCCTTCAACTTGTAACCCCCAACCGAAACAAAAAGCGGTTATTTGTTGAGCAACTCTAGCGATATATGCAGTTTCTGCAAGTCCGTTATAACTGTCAATAAGTTTGGCACAATCTTCAGGTTTACTTGTTAATAGTTCAAATTTCTTTTTTCCAAGACTTTGCTTAATTTTGTTTAGGCGAAATACATAGTTTGCCCATTGTTCTTTATTCGAGGATAACCATTCGTAAGGTGTGCGGTCTTGTTTTTTCTGATTTTCAACTCTATAACATAGAACTTTATTATACAAAGCATCGTTTCCGCCCATTGCTCTCGGATAAATGTGGTCAATTTCACATTTGTTAAAATCACCGATTCCAATTTTCTCTCCGGAATAGGCACATTGTCCACATTGGATTTTTAGTAGTTTAAGTTTTTCAAAATTTTTAGAACTGTATGCGTCATAATTTTTTAATTCTTCAATTAATTGTTGATTTCGCTTTTCCATTTCTCTCATATTGGTTTCGGCAGCCTGAGCTTTTGCTTTGCCAAATAGAGAATTATCAGCTCCTTCTCTTACAAATTCAAAAATTACTTCATCTGGTTTTCCATAATCTCTTTCTAAAGATAATAGTAAATCTCTAAAAATTTGAAGGCGATTTCTTACTATAGGGTTAGTTATACCTCCAATCATCAAATCTGTTTTTACTCGGATATTTTCAGAGTTGTCTATGGTTTCACCTCTATTATCAGGAATAAACAAATTGTTCCAATCTCCAATTTTAGATAACATGTTTTGAATTTCAGCTTTTGTTATTCCATTTGGTCTATTTTCACTATCTATAAATTCGGTTATATCCATTTCGTTAGGATATAAATATCCGCCAAGAATAAATTTATTTATAATTTGGCAGGCTCTTTTGCAAAAGGCAGAACGCCCAGAAATATTGGCTTTCAGTGGCTCAATTTTATCTGAAATAACTTGATTTATTACGTTTTCTATTTCTTTTTTAGTTATGGTTGTATCTAATTTTTTGTCTTCTTTGTCTGGTGTTTTATTTTCTTTTTTGCATTTTTCTTGCATTTTTATTACATTTTGTTCAACTTTTGACAACCAGTTTTCATAAATGTGTTTAATTTCAGCAGGGGCTAATATTCTTTTACTTCCGTCTAATATTGTTAATCGTAAGTTCTTTAATTTCATCAGTAAAACAAGACTTACATTTTCAATAGTATTGGCTTTGCAAACATTTCTTTTGGGTAACAACTTGCATTTTGCAATAATTCTATTATCAAATCTTGGAATTTTTTGCCCAAGAACTCCTTGCCAATCATGGTTTGTTCCCATATACTGCTTAAATTTCGGATTAACAAAAGAGCCATAAGGTTCTTTATATTCTCCATACAAAAATTCTTCTACTGTGTATTTATTTAATTCAGGAATTTGAGCCTGTGCATTTTTCCACAAGTTACATAATTCCTTTTCAATCAACTGTCTTGGAGCAACGTAAGTTGTTGTTCTAATTTTTATTAGGTTTTCATTGTTTAATGTTCTTTTACATACTTTGGGAGTGGTTTCGTTCCAAAGTCCAAGTCTTTTTGCATCATAATAACAAGGATATTTATATTCCTCATTTTGAATCATCTCAATACCGTTTTCTTGTGTGTATTTTTTTACTAATTCTTGATTTTCTTTATCATCATCGCTTTGAGCTGATTTCCACGCTAAATTTGTATCATAGCCACGTCTTTGTATTGCATTATATAAAGCCTTGAAAATTTGCCATTGTTCCAATTTTTTATTTTGCAAAAGAGCAATTCTCAATAAACATGAAGTATAGATAACATCTTCATGTTTAGTTGCAAACTCTTTTTTAAAATTTTCATCTTTTGTATCAAGTGGAATTAATCCGCAAGATTTCCAAAGATTAATAAAAAATGCTTCCCTTGCTTTATGTGCTTCTAAATTTTTCTTAACCCTTCTTCTTTCTCTGATTGAACTAATATCAGAATGTTCTTTGTCTATAATTATTGAGTTTGCTTCTTTTATCTCAAGTGCTTCTCTTACGCAAAAACCAATACTTGTTTTTCCCATATCAAATGCAAAAACTTTTTTCCCCATATCGCTCCCTTGTATATGCTACCCATAATGCAAAGATTAGCGGGCAACGAGACTCGAACTCGCGATCTTCTCCTTGGGAAGGAGACATTCTACCACTGAACTATGCCCGCATCGAACATCTTTAATATATCACAAAATCCCGTTCTTTTCACTAATATTTTATAAATTTTCTCTATTACAGGTCAATTCCTCAACTATCTTTCTGAACATTTATGTAAAAATCTTACAAAATTTCTTCTCTTTCTCTTTTTTTTATTTATTTTGGAAACTCCCTCAAGAGCATCAATTTAAGTGTCTTTTATATTCCAGTCTTTGGTGGTGGAAAAATAAAAAAATGAGCCGATAAGTGACTTATGGCTCAAAAATTTTAAGAATAGCTGGAAGTATGAAAAAGATTTTCAATTTATATATGTATTAAACGAAAAAGATAAATGAAATTCTATTATACACTTCGGCTATATCCAAATTCCCCTATCGGATAATATAAAACTTTCAAAAGCATGCAAAAAAGGCGGAGCCTGTGGCTCCGCCTCGTTAAAATAAACTACTTAAATTTTGTGCATATTATCAATAATTTCTTTTTTTTGAACCCAGATTTCCATGCCAAAATCTTTTCCACTTTCTGTTAATGCTTCTTTGATTTCTTTAAAAGAATATTTTGATTTTTCAATATCGCAAAGCATAAACATTACAAAATGACCTTGCATAAGAGTTTGTTTGATATCCTCGATATTAACCTCATATTCAGCCAATACACCCGTCACTTTGGCAACAATACCTACTTTATCAACGCCTGAAACTGTTACTATTATTTGGTCTGCCATATATCTTCTCCTATGCTTTTTTCTTCGTCTTTGATAATGCCTTCTTTAATTGCTTCTTCAGAAACTATAATTTCTTTCACTGGAACTGCTGCACTTTCAGATTCAGCAATCCATTTTCTGTTAACAAGTTTTCCGATTTTATATCTTTGGCAATAGTTTTTCAAATCTTTTTTAATTTCAGGAGCCAAGATGTATAGAGCAATAATATTTGGTACGCACATTGCAATCATCATAGCATCCGTAATATCAATGATTGATTTAACGTTCATTGCAGAACCGATTACGATAAACAAGCAATAAATAAGGTTGAAGGTAAGAACACGTTTTTTGCCTTCACCAAGAAGGAATGTCCAAGCCTTCTGTCCGTAATAAGCCCAAGAAATCAAGGTAGAAACTGCGAATAAAACTGCGATTGCAGACAAGATAATCGGGAAGAATGAAATAACTGATTGGAATGCATTAGAGGCAAGTTCAATACCTGAAATATGTCCGACAGCACTTGTTTTAAGAACGTTTGTAATAACAATGGCAAATGAAGTGAATAAGCAAAGTACACCTGTTAAGAAGGTTTCTAACAAGGCTACAAAACCTTGAGAAACGTGTTCTTTAGTTTGAGAGGTTGCATAAACAATAGCCGCAGCCCCTGTTCCCGCTTCATTTGACTGAACAGAACGTCTTAATCCGATAATAATTGTACCAAATATACCGCCTGCAACTGCTGTAGGGTGGAACGCTTCCGTAACGATTTCCATAAATGCAGCAGGGATATGAGTAATATTTGCTCCGATTACGATAAGTCCTGAAATAATGTATAATAAGCACATTGTAGGGGTAAGAACAGTTGTAACTTTTGCGATACTTTTAATACCGCCAACAACAACAAGTCCGATAAGAACCGCTACAACAAGCCCGATTACCCACGCATAACCGTGAAAAATACTGTGTTGTCCGCCTGTAATGAAGATAAGTTGGTGAGCGGTTTGGTTAATTTGAATCATATTACCGCCCGTAATACCGCCACCGATACAAAGGATTGCGAAGATTACGGAAAGCGGTTGACCAAGCCAACGCATATTTTTTCTGGTTAAACCGTGAGCAATGTAATGCATCGGACCGCCCGAAATCGTACCGTCCATGTTAAATCTTCTGTATTTTACCGCCAAAGTTGCTTCAACGAATTTTATTGACATACCAAGAATTGCACCGACAAAAATCCAAAATGCCGCCCCAGGACCGCCGATAGAAATTGAAATCGCAACACCTGCAATACTACCGATGCCGATAGTACCTGACAACGCGGTTGCCAAGGCTTGGAAAGAGGAAACTTCACCACAACTGTCGTCTTCTGATTTTTCGGCAGGTTTTGCAACGATGTCAATGGCATGTTTAAAGCCCCAAATTGCAATACCTTTGTAATATATTGTGAAAAATATTCCGGCAAATAAAATCCAAAATATGATTAAAGGAACTTTTGAACCGAAAATTGATATCGGAAAAAATATCAAATTCGCTACAGCATCGGAAATTGGTGCAATATGTTTATCCATAAACGCATCAATATTCATTGCGTTTGCACTCTGCATTCCGCATAATAATACCATTAAAAAAGTCATAAGTTTCTTCATATACTACTCTATCCTTTCAGCCGTTTAAGGTTTGTTCCTTAGGGTAAATCTACAACCCGTTTTAACTACTAATAGTATAGCAGAAACATAAAATTTTAGATTATTCTTGTTACCAACTGTTACACTTATGCAGTATGCGGTTTATGCAGTCTTGAAAATCTGATATATTGCGTAATTTTTGCCTGCTTGTTTATAAATATTTAAATGTTACAATGGAATTAAGGATAGAGTTAGGTATGATGAGTCAGTCCAAAAAATTATCAATAGCGTTTTATTGGCACATGCACCAGCCTGTTTATCAAATGAATGAAAACGGTGATTTTTTGATGCCTTGGGTAAGGTTACATGCCGTAAAAGATTATTTGGGAATGGTTTTGTGGGCTAAAAAGTTTGACAAATTGAAGCTTAATTTCAATTTTGTTCCGGTTTTGGTTGATGCAATTATAAATTATGCGGAAAACGGAGCACACGATATTCATTCAAGATTGACTTTAAAGCCTGAAAATCAACTTAATGACGAGGATAAACTTTTCATCATAACAAACTTTTTTGATGCGAATTATCAAACAATGATTCTTCCGAATGCGGAGTATCACAGGTTATACAAAATTGTTCAAGAAACAGGTGGAAATGATATCTCCGTGCTATCAAATCAGGAATATTCCGATTTAATGGCATTGTTTAATTTAGCTTGGATTGATTATTCGTTTTATTCAAAATATCCGAAGTTGAAAAAACTTGTTAAAAAAGGCAAAAATTACACTTTGGAAGATAGAATTGATATTCTTGAAATTCAACGTGAACTTATCAGAAAAATTGTGCCGAGCATAAAAAGTTTGATTAAAAAAGGCAAAATCGAAGTTACGACAAGTCCGTATTTTCACCCGATTTTGCCCATATTGTTGGATTTTAAAAACGTCAAGAAAAATCCGATGCCAAACGGTGACGTTCCTGAGATGAATATTCAGGCAGATGCGGAACTTCAAACACGAATGGCAATGGACAGAATTGAAGAAGTTTTTGGGAAACGTCCGCAGGGCATTTGGCCTTCAGAACATTGTGTTAGTCCTAAAACGCTTGATATGTTCAGTAGTTTAGGCGTAAAGTGGACGATTTCCGACGAAGGTATTTTGGCAAATTCCATTCATTTTGAATTTGAACACGATTTTAAAGGTTATATCAGCGAGCCTTATCATTTGTTAAAATCATATAAAGTGAATACTGAAAAATCAGATATAAAGATGATTTTCAGGGAATCTACAATTCCCAGTCTGATTAGTTTTGAATATCAAAACCACAACCCTGAAGCAACTGCTAATGATTTGTACGACAGGATTAAGATTATACAAAGTAAAATTTTGTCATCTCCTGACAAAGAACATTTGTTGACGATTGCCTTAGATGGGGAAAACTGTTGGGAAAATTATCCGCAAAACAGTGATTCTTTCTTGCAAATTCTGTATTCTTTGATTACCGAAGACGAAACACTTGAAACGGTTTTGATTTCTGATTATTTGGACAAAGCAAAAGAGGATAAGCCGTTAAATAAGATTGAGTCAGGGTCTTGGATTAACAGAAATTTCAAATTTTGGATTGATGAACCAGTAAAAGATTTGGCGTGGGCATATTTGAAACATGTTCGAGATGACTTTGTTCAATATTCAAAACGTGAACCGCAAAATCCGAATTTGTTGGCTGCTCAACGAGAATTATTGATTTGTGAAGGCAGTGACTGGTATTGGTGGTATGGCGAACCGAACGATTCGGGACGTGATAATATTTTTGATTTTCTGTTCCGAACTCATTTAAGAAACGTTTACAGATATTTAGAATTAGACATTCCTTCATTTTTAGACGAACCTTTGGTTAATTTGTCCGTTACAAAGCCTTCAAAATACCCGAGAGCGTTGATTACTCCGAACATTGACGGCAAACCTGTTGTATCTGCTGATGATGAATGGAATAATGCGGGGTATATTGAAATTCCTGACGGTCCTGTGCTTAGGGAATCAAAGTTATTCGATAAAATTCGTTTCGGTAATGATGAAAATAATTTCTATTTGAAATTCAACATGAACAAGTATATCAAAGAAAATTCCGAATTATTGAAACGAACATATCAGATGTATGTTTATTTCAGGACTTCTAATCCGAAACAGGATTTGTCACCTGTAAGATTGATAAATAAAACCGAAAATATTTCTCCTGTTTCAATGGAAAAATTCCATAATGAGCTTCAAATTGCGATTAAAAACGACTCTTTGCAACTTATCCGGTTGATTAAGTCAATACCTGGAGATATGTGGGTTTTGGAGCACACAAAAGCTATTGAAGCGACTTACGGTGAAACTCTTGATCTTAAAATTCCGTTCAGTTTGCTGGATTTTCAAGATGGCGAAACTTTGGAATTTCTGTTTGTTAATGCGAATTACGGCATAAAAGATTTTTATATTCCGAATGAAACCCTGTTGACTGTTTCAAGGTCTGCGTTTGCATTAAAAGAGTAAATTTTTGGATAATGCACCGATTGCGATAATTTGAATTGTTACAAAAAATATTCCCATCTTTAATTCCCCTTTAGTTACATGTTATTAAAGGTTTTTTGTACACTTAAATTGCTAGTTTGTGAAGATATGTTGCAATATTTTTTTAATTTAATTTTTTCATCTAATAACAGATTAAAAACAGAGAATAAAAAACAAACCTTGCTGATAAATTCAACAAGGTTTGTTCAAAGTTGTGTCGAAATTTCGACTCACAATTATTAACCAAATTAGTCAAAAGTGTAGCTGATAATTGCTGCTTCTCTTGCTTTTTTGATTGCTCTTGCAATCATTCTTTGGTGTTCTGCACAGTTGCCGGTAATTCTTCTAGGAATAATTTTTCCTGCTTCTGTTAAGTATCTTCTCAATTTTGCTGCGTCTTTGTAATCGATAGCTTCAACTTTATCTGCACAAAGACTGCAATTTTTACGTTTCTTTTTATCGTCTTGTCTTGCCATTTTTATTTTGCCTTTCTAGCCTTGTAGTTACTTTTTACTAAAATTTATTTTCCTTAGAACGGAACTTCCTCATCGTCCATTAACACGTCTGTGTTAGCTTCTGCACCGTCCATATCTCCAAAGGTGATAATATCGCCGTCAGATGAAGAACTGTCTGAAGACGGTGAACTTCCGCCCATTAATTCAATAGTAGAGGCTTCAATTTCAAAAACTCTTTTTTCTGTTCCGTCATCCATTTTGCTGATTCCGTTTTGTAAACGACCTTCAACCAAAACTTTTTGGTTTTTAGAAAGTCCTTGAACTACAGATTCTAAAGAATTTCTTTTAGAAATTACTCTTACCAAGATTTCATCTTGAGTTCCGATGTTCAATACAAAAGACGAAACAGCAACATTGTTTGATGTAAAACCTGTTTTCGGAGTTTTGTAAACTATACCTGTTACCACTGCTTTTGCTAATGTCATTTATTTTTCCTTAATTACTTTACTATACTGAAGCTTTTGCTTTTGTTTCAACAAACATTGTTCTCAAAATGCTGTCAGTCAATCTTAATTGTCTTTTGAATTCGGCAACTTTGTCAGCAGGAAGAGCCAAAACTAAAGTTGAGAAGAACCCGTCTCTGAAGTTTTGGATATCATAAGCCAATTTTTTTCTGCCGCTTTTTTCTGTAGAAACAACACTTCCGCCAAATTCGTTTACTGTTGATTCAAGTTTTTCGATTGCTTTATCAACTTCTTCTGCATCTAAATTAGGTTTGAATATAACCATTAATTCATAATTTTTCATTTATAATTCTCCTTTTGTACTATTTTTCAGTTTATATCCTTATACTATCATGAAAAAATTAAATTTTACAACATGTAATTTGCGACAAAACTGTATTCGGCAGGTCCGATGAGAAAAATATGATTATTATGAAGTCCCGAATTTCTACACCATTCAACGTTTACAACACCTCCGAGAAGATTAACTTTGACTTTCTCCTCTGTTAAGTTATTTAAAACGCCTGCCACAATACATGCACATGCACCTGTTCCGCAGGCTAGGGTTATTCCGCAACCACGTTCGTAAACTCGCATTTCAATTTCGTTTTGGGAAAGGATTTTGACAAATTCCGTGTTAGTTTTTTCAGGGAAATACGGGTGTTTTTCCATAACAGGTCCGTAATTTTCTGCCAAATACATCGGGTCTTCGTCAGAAAAGATTACACAGTGCGGATTTCCCATTGATACCGGTGTGATTTCAAAGGTTTTGTCTTTCGCAGTAACGGTTGTTTCTCCTTTGAACGGGATTTTAGCGTGTTCAAGTTCGGGAATTCCCATGTCCACTCTGACTGTGCCGTCTTCTTGTATTTCCGGTCTGATTATTCCCGCCAAAGTTTGAACGCTGAAACATTTTTTATCGACCAATTTTTTGTCGTAAACGTATTTCGCAAAACATCTCATTCCGTTTCCGCACATTTGAGCGATTGACCCGTCAGAATTGTAGAAATACCACGCTATATCAGTGTCATAATTCTTTGACAAATCAGGAATAATCATTCCGTCAGCCCCAATTCCAAAGTGTCTGTCGCAAAGTCTTTGCGCCAATTCGTTCATTGGCAATCCTGTCTTTTGATATTCAGAATAATCTAAGATTACGAAATCGTTTCCGCAACCTTGCATTTTTGTAATTTTTATTTCAGCCATAATTTCACCTCTTTTGATGAAATTATAACGTAATCAAAAGGGAAATTGCAAATTTATGCTTTGATTTCTTTCAGTTGGTAAGTATTTGTCTTTGGGTCGAGCTGGAACATTTGTCGTACTTCTGCATTTTTGTGCCTACTCTTATCGATTTTAGCAAAAACAGCTTCCCCGATTTTTTGACCAATTGTTGATGCAGTTATAGACCCTGTAACAAACAATATACCTTTAACTATCGGTGCCCATTTTTTATCAATAGGAAGTTTGCTCAAAACAACTTTGTCAAGGTTTTTCTTCATCCAACCTTCACCTGCGAACATGCCCAAAATCATTGCACCTTCCGAGAATAAAGTTTTTTCTCGGTCTTCTTTTTTAGCAAGAATAACCTTTGTTGCTCCAGATGCGACAATCAACGGGTTAATATTATTTTTGACAAATTTGACGGTTTTAGATAATCCGTTAAATACTTTGTCAGATTTTGCCAAGTTTGAAAAAATTGAGGTTGCTTCATCTGCAACATGAGCGGCTTTTGTGCTATGTTTTGCTGCTGTTTCAACGGTTGCTTGAAGTGCATTTACACACTGTCCGCCAAGCACAGGATAGCGTGTCCAGTCACCGCTTGCGACTTTGTTGTAATTTGTACCTACAAATGCGTATGTTGCTATTGGACTAAATGCCATGAAAAATACCTATACTTCACTACATATCACATCTATATAAAGTATTTTTTGGGGAGGTTTTTGCACAAAATACGCATTTTGTTACATAACTTAATCGTTTTTGCAAACTTTTTTAACAATTTGTGTCGGGGTAATATTTAAACATTTTAATTCTTTGCAGGTAGTTTGACGTCTTGCCCATAAGCACGGTTTTAACGGGCAATCATCAGTCGCCAATATAGGTACTATGTTTTCGCATTTTGGAATAAGTGCTTCAACATCTGTCGGTCCGAAGATTACATAAGTTTGAGTGTGTAATGCCACGGCAACGTGTAGCGGTGCCGAATCCGAGCATAAAAACTTTTCCGCAGAAGAAATCAATTCAGCCAAATCTTTTAAATTTTTTGTTGTTCCGTACAGGTTTGTGAAATTTTGAGTTCTTACGTTTTGTAAGATTTTCTCAACGCATTCTTTATCGTCAGGACCACCGACAAGAAGGACTTTTTTACCTTCCGCAACGAGTAAATCAATCGTTTGAGCCCAAATCTCAGGGGTAATAGTTTTTATGCAACCTTTTTGAATGCTTAATTTGCTCACTCCGGGGTGAATAAGTACCGAATTGGCATATTTTTCACGTCTTTCGATGTCGATTTCGGGTAGTTCCGTGTTAATGTCGGTCAAATTGCGAATTAAATCGTGGTACATCTTGCAGGCATATTGTTTTTTGTTTAACGGAACGGCGTGAGTAAGCAAAAGTTCACTTAATTTCCCAGTGTTGTATCCGCAACGGACTTTTATTCCCGTCAAAAATAATAAAATACTTATCAATTTGTTCCCGCCTGAAGATACTACAATGTCGTATTTTCCACATCTTGCGGCGAACAAAAGTTTCAACATTTCTAAATATTTATTTTTGCCCTTAACATCAATGAGCAACAAATTGTCGATTATTGAGGTTAAATCCTTGACACTTTTGCTACGGGGTTCAAGTGCCAATGTTATTTCAGAGTTCGGAAACTCTTTTTTTAGCGAAATTAAAGTAGGAAGAAAAAATATTTCGTCTCCGATTCCGCCAAAATTTATCGCAAGTATTTTTTTACTCTCAGCCATAAAATAATTATACTCAAAAATAATCAAACTTCACACATATTACTAAAATTTACAAATCAGTAAATCAAAAGGGATTAGAACCGATGTCCTAATCCCTTATATCTTTTTTCTATGCTAACAATGCTTCAAGAGTTTTAGCATTTGATTCGGCACGTTTTTGGCTGATTAAATACTTTTCTACAGCAAGTTCGATTGATTTGTCATTTAGTGAAATTACGTTTTTATCTTCCAAGTTGTTTAAGTATGCGTTCAATGTAACCATTTCATAATTTTTTCCCATTTTATATTCCCCCTTGAGTTTTTTCTTTTTCTTCATTTCCCTTACATATATATAAAGTAATTTTATCTTGAAAAATTGCCTAAAATTTATTTATATTTTATATACTTTTTACATTTCGTAACATTTTGTGCGTGGGGGAGTTTAAGTGTCGGAATAGCATGCTATGCCGACAGCATAATTTTATGTGTGCAGTATGGCTGAGGGTCGAAATCTTTGATTTCGGGGTGGGGTTTATGATAACAGATTCTGAATAAGATAAAATCTACGCAATTAAAAATTGCTTGATTTTTAATCTTTTCAGAATGACGAAACTCTTTGGTAGGTTTACCAAGACGTCATTCCGGCCTACGAGCCGGAATCTGTTTATTTTGCAGATATTGAACGATGTTATTTTAAATCTCAGGCGATGCAGTGACTTACATTGGGCTGAGTAGTTTGGGAGTTTTTTCACAAACTCAACGATATTACAAAATGTTAAGTTGAATTAGAAGTGTCTGAAACCCTTGCTATAATTCCTTTATGGTATGGTATGGTATGGTGTGGCGGGGCGGAGCAAATATTAGCTTTCAAATGTTTTTATATTGGTGTAAGGGAAAAAGAAACAAAAGAAAGGGAAAATGTTATGAGTTTATTAAAATCTATTTTTAAGTCAAAAATTGTTGAAGATGGTATTGAAAAAATTGTTCAGTATGGAAAAAGAACCTTGACGGTTATGAAACCTGAAGTTTCGGAATGGGCTGTATATAATGGTGGAACAACCGTGCCTAAAAGTATGATGGGCTATTATGAAAAAGCAGGCTGGAAACCTATTTCTACGTTTACAAAAACCAGTAAAGAAGTTTTAATCAAAAATGGAAATACGACTGAAAAATTAATTATTACCAAAACAAATCCGCTAACAGGAATAAAAGAACCTAGAGGCAAAATGGTTACCCATCAAATTTATGACGGAGATGTAGTGCGTAAAGTTGCTACACTTGATGCTACCGGATATGGTAAACCTACATTTAGGAGTCAAATATTTAATTAAATAGTGAAATGTTTAAAATAATTTTTTTCCAATGAAAGAGGTGACGACATTCTGTCGTCACCTCTTTCCCATAAATCTAACCTAAACCAACCTTATCTCAGGCTATCTGGAACAGCCATTGGAATCGGTGCTTTACTTGTTGATGAGGCCGAAGGTAATGGTGCTTGTGTTGTTTTTGGAGTTGTTACCGGTTTGTTTTCCTTAACCTCGTTTGTCATTTCCTTTTGAACCTGTTGCAAAGTTTTAATTTTTTGAGTTACAGGTGTTGAAGGTGTTGGAGTTTGCGGTTCTTTTGTACTGTTTTCTGTTGGAGTATTATTGTTTCCTTCGGTTTGAGTACCTGTCGGAACTACTGATTTACCATCGTTTGTCGGGTTTTCATCATCTGCAATAACTTTTGCTTTGCCAAATCCTAAATAGTAATTGTCCAATTTGATTTCAGGATAATCAAAATCTCTCGGTTCAAGGTCTTTACTTGCTGCAAGCATTACGTCTTTCCAAATTCTTGCAGGAACTGTACCACCTGTCAAACCTCGCATTTGCTTGTTGTTATCGTCACCGACCCAAACGCCCGTAACAATATCAGGGGTATAGCCTACAAAATAAGCATCTCTGTAATCGTCAGTTGTACCTGTTTTCCCTGCTGCAGGACGTCCGATGTTTGCTGCCGTACCGGTACCTGACAAGATAACTGTTTTCATCATTGCAGTCATCTCAGCAGCGGTTTTAAGGCTGATTTTGTGTGACATTTTTGTTCTACCGGCATTGTACAAAACTCTGCCTCTTGAATCTTTAATCTTTTGGATTGCGTAAGGTTCAACGACAAATCCGCCGTTTGCGAACGCTCCGTATGCTCTGACAAATTCGTACAATTTCACGCCGTTAGAACCCAAAGAAATTGTGTAGTCGTATTCAAGCGGAGTTGTAATTCCGAGAACTTTTGCCAACTGTCTGACCGAATTTACGCCGACTTCTTGGATAATTCTTGCGGCACAAACGTTTGATGATACCATTAACGCTTTATATATCGGAATTTTTCCTCTGTATTTCGGGCTGTAGTTGTGCGGTGACCAATTTCCTATTGTAATCGGGCTATCATCGACCAAATCGTTTGGGGTCAACCCTTTTTCCATTGCGACTGCATAAACAATCGGTTTAAATGCTGAACCGGGTGGCCTTACGGATTGTGTAACCCTGTCATATTGTGATTCTGCATAATTTTTCCCGCCCGCAAAAACTAAAATTCTGCCGTCTAACGGGCTAAATGAGAAAACTGCCGCCTGTTGAGAAGGGTTGTTCAAACCCCATGCTCTCATGTTTTTCAGGATTGCTTCGTTAGCCGCTGTTTGTGCTTTTGAGTCTAACGTTGTAATAACTTGATATCCGCCGTGAATAATATCGGTTTCATCAAATCCGAGTTTTTCCATTTCTTTCATTACATAATCGCTGAAATACGGAGCCTTGTTTGTTGTGTAAATTGTCGGAACGGTACTCAAACGAACTCCGTCTTTGATTGCTTTGTTATATTCGTCTTCTGTTATGTATTTCATAGTCAGCATTCTTTTAAGAACCTGATTACGTCTTTGCATTGCCAAATCTTTGTTGTTATAAGGGTTATAAACCGATGGTGCTTGTGGTAAGCCTGCAATCAGTGCCAATTCTGATAGTGATAATTGGCTTAGCTTTTTGTTGAAATAAATCTTTGAGGCTGCTGAAACGCCATAAGCACCTGAGCCGAGATATACGTTGTTTAAATACATTTCCAAGATTTGGTCTTTAGAAATAGTTTTTTCAATTCTTGCCGCAATTTCTATTTCTTTGATTTTTCTTGACATTGTTCTTTCGTTCGACAAGAACAAAATACGGGCAAGCTGTTGAGTTAGGGTACTTGCACCTTGCACGGTGTGGCGAGCCAAAACGTTTTGAAGTGAAGACCTTGCGATACCTAAAATATCGTATCCGTTATGATTGTAGAAGTTTTTGTCTTCTGTTGCGATAAGTGCTTTTTTCAGTTGTTCGGGAACGTCTTTTAACTCAACTTTGTCATAAGTGTATGCCGTGAAAGTCTTGATTACTTCACCGTCAGCAGAATAGAATTTTGTGACAATGTTTGGTTTGAAATCTTCAAGATTTTCAATAGGCGGTAAGGACGATAAATACAAACTGAAAGCAACAAATCCTGATAAAAATAATGCTGTTGCAATCAGAACAAACATTTTTAAGTTATTAAAAAACTTGTTTGCAGGTCGTTTTTTGACCGAAATATTTTCACGAGCAATTTCTTTTGAGGCTCTTTGTCTTTTATATCTTTCATAAGAACTGGACATTTAATTACACTCTCCCTATCATAACAGACTATTATATTATATCATCTTAAAATATATATCAAGTTGTTAAGATAGAATAAGCGGGCATTAGTCAAATTCTTTACAAATATCTTTACAATGACTTTAAATATTAATATGTTCAAGTTATACTTAAACGGTTGACAAAAAGCGGAGATGAAAAATGTATAATGTAGCGATTATTGGTGCAGGTCCTGCCGGAATTTTTGCGGCTTTGGAAATTATGAAATTGAAACCTGATTGGAAAGTTGTTCTAATCGAGAAAGGACAAAGAATCGAAAAAAGAAAATGTCCGATTAGAGAAGGCTCTCCAAAATGTGTGAACTGTCGCAGATGTGGTTTGCTTTGCGGTTGGGGCGGAGCAGGTGCGTTTTCTGACGGTAAATTAACCCTTACCCCTGATGTTGGCGGTCACTTGGTTGACTATATGACAAGAAAACAAGCCGAAGATTTAATTGACTACGCAGATAAATTATATTTGAAATACGGTGCAACCGAAGAAGTTTTCGGTACCGATATGAAAGTTTTTGAAGAAATTGAGCATCAAGCGGTTTTAGCCGAATTGAAACTTGTTCATTCCCCAGTAAGACACTTGGGTACCGAAAGAAGTTTAGATGTTCTTAAAAATATGCAAGATTATCTTGATGACAGAATCGAGATTTTGAATAATGTTTCTGCTCAATCTTTGATTGTTGAGTGTGAACAGGTTAAAGGTATTAAACTTGATAACGGTGATGTAATTTCTGCCGAATATACAATTATTGCTCCGGGTAGAGAAGGTGCTGATTGGTTAACTCAAGAATTTGCTCAACACAAAATCGGTATGGTTAATAATGCTGTTGATGTGGGTGTTCGTGTTGAACTTCCAGCCCCTGTGTTTGAACCTTTGACTTCAAAATTGTACGAATCAAAATTGATTTATCATTCTCCGACATTTGGTGATGAAGTCAGAACTTTCTGTATGAACCCGAATGGCGAAGTTGTACAGGAAAATTACAACGGTATTGCAACCGTAAACGGTCACAGTTATGCAAATTACAAAACTCCGAACACAAACTTTGCTTTGTTGGTTAGTGAAAAATTCACAGAACCGTTCAAAGAACCTATCCAATACGGTCAACATATTGCAAGACTTGCTAATATGTTAGGTGGCGGAATTTTGGTTCAAAGATTTGGGGATTTGCTTGACGGCAGACGTTCAACTCCTGAAAGAATTAACTCAAGCGTAATTACACCAACCTTGACTTGTGCTGTTCCAGGGGATTTGAGTCTTGTAATTCCTTACAGACAAATGACAAGTATTATCGAAATGTTGCAGGCTTTGGACAAAATTGCTCCGGGTACGGCTTCAAGATACACGTTATTGTATGGTATTGAGGTTAAATTCTATTCCGCAAGAGTAAAATTAACTCAAGAACTTGAAACAGAAGGTGTTAAAAACTTGTTCACAATCGGTGACGGGGCAGGCGTAACAAGAGGACTTCTTCAAGCCTCTGCATCAGGTGTTTACGTTGCAAGAACAATTTGTGAAAGATAAACTTCTGCTACATATTTACATATTAAAGAAGGAACGATTTATTCGTTCCTTTTTTGTACTATATTTTATGAATTTTGGTCCAATTTTTGCAATTTTGGAAGTTGAATTTAGATTTTCCCCAAAAATTTTAAAAATTTATAAACTAAAATGGTTGTTTCTTTGTCTTTTTGAAGTTTTTGGATAAGTGAATTTGAAATTTCTTCAAAGTTTTCTAAATTGTTGAATTGGAACATTTCGGCAATTTCAACATTTAGAACGTTTGCCAATTTGACAAGGTTTTCAGGTTTCGGGAAGGAAAATCCATTTTCAATGCGTGAGTAATTTTCGGGTTGAATCCCGATACTTTCAGAAATTTTTTCTTGTGTTAATCCGCTTTTTATGCGTAATTCTTTTAATCGTGTTCCGAAATTCTTTTTAATATCCATACTTTAATTTAACCTTTATTTATTTTTAATATTAAGTATGTATTACGTCATGTTTATGGTTGTGTTGCATTAAGTTTTATGATGTAATACAATATAAACAGGTAAAAATATTGACGTGCGACATGGGAGAAAATATGGAATTAAAGAATTTGAAAACAAAAGCCTTTACGTTGGCAGAGGTTTTGGTAACTTTGGGGATAATCGGTGTGGTTGCGGCTTTAACCCTGCCTGCTCTAATGACAAATTACCAAAAACGAAATACAGAAGCCCATTTGAAGCATTTTTATTCTCTTATGCGACAAGGTATTGAAATGACCGCAAACGATCCTGAAGCCGATTGCGAAATTAAACAAGATTATATAAGAACTCCTGACGGATATCATACTTGGTGGGATAAATGTTTAGGACGAGAATTGAAAACTTCTGACAAAAGTAGGGCAGGTCTTATGTATAACATGATTGTCTTGGCTGACGGGAGTGCGTTTGTCGGATATGTTGCTGGAACGGATACTGTTCATTTTATGTACTGTACTTCACCTGATAAATGTGGTGCTGAACGTTATGACGGTAGAACTTCATTTTTGTTTACGCTGGTATATACTGCTAATTCGGGCATGCAGTTTTATACGGGGCAAGGTGCTTATACGGGCGTTTCAAGAGAACAATTACTTACGGATTGCCGTAGCGGATTGAAAAATGAAGAGGATGCTGGAATAAATATGACAAGCAAACGTCATGCTTGTGCCGCACTAATTCAGCGTGACGGTTGGAGAATTGCTCCCGATTACCCTTGGCAATACACCGCAAGAGAAAAAAAGTAAAGATTTTTATAAGATTAATTCAAGAACTCCCGGACTTATGATTTTAAAATCTGCATTTCTGGCTAGGAGCATTTCTTTTTCAGGTGTAAATGTTAAATCTAAGAAAGGAGTACCTTTAGGGAGTCTGATTTCATAAGTGAAATTATCTGCTCCATTTGATATGAGTCCTTCCATAGAGGCTCCTTTTTCAGTAGATGTTGATATAAATCCGTTGTCGTGTAAAATCCCATCTTTTGCGGTTGTTAACCATGATTTTGGAGCATCTCTATATACAACCATGTCTTTATCCGTTTTAGAACTGATTAGTGAATCTAAAGAGGGTAAGCTTTCCATAATTGTTCGATTTGTTTCTTTGATTTTGTTATTCTGGTTTTGGAGAATATATCTTATTCCTTCAGGAATATCATTGTCGATTTCAGGTATATCATCAAAAGCACCTTTTCGTAAAAATTTATTTACTTCTTTTCCATATTCCAAGTAAAAGCCAATAGGGTTTCTTCTTAAAAATTTGTATTCAGAAGAATTAATAGGAATTTCTTTAGAAATATTTTCCGCTAATGCTTTGCCTATTGAGTGTTGAATATCATTTGCAGGTTTAAATAAACCTGCAAATGATATATTACTCATTGCCTTAAGGTTGTTCATTAGTATATCATTTTTATTATTTGATACTATATTTTTGTGTTCAGGTTCCATTTTTTTTAATTGAGTTTTGCTCATTGTATAAATTTGAAATGGAGTATTTGTAACTGATAAGGTATTATGCATATATTGGTCTCAAATTAGTAGTCATTGTTTCCTGTTGTCTCATTTGAAGTAAAGCTTTTTCTGTTTCTTCAACCATTGTTTTTAGGATTTGTTCTAAATTTTTCGGTACAGCAGGATTTTTCAGTAGTTCTTTAACTCTTTCTAATTCTGCTTTGGTTAGAGGTACACGATAGCTTCCTGCCTCAAGTGCATCCATTATTTCTTCAATTTTTGCCATATCATCATATTTAGCCCTGTATGCTCTTATTCGCAGGTATGCTTTATAGGCATCTGGGTCGTTATCTTTTCGGAGTAATTCATTATAGTGGCCCAATGCTCCGCCACGGCCACATTCTCTTGGGGCTACTCCATATTTTGCACATAAACTCAAATACTCTTTGTACCAATCAGCAAATTCACGCGGTTTCGGTGGTTCAGGTGGAGTTGGCGGTTTACTGTTATTGTTATTTTTATAAACAGTTCCAGAGTCGTATATGGTTTCTCCTTTTTTATTTTTGATAGTTTTTATATACCATTCAGGACTTTCTTTGGTAATTAGAGTTGTATCATCTTCCAAATGTACAATTTTTATTGTTCTTCCCATTTGGCTATCGGTAATATCTATTTCTCTTGATACTAACTTATATTTTCCTTTTTCATCTTTTTGAAAGGTTTTGGATATTATTCTAGGATAAAAATCGTCATAAAAATAAGTGAATTTTTGGTTTTTTGAATAATAAGTTTGAGTTTTTCCTTTATTGTAATCATATTGCATAACAGAACGTATATTTCCATCTTTGTCATATTCTTTAGTGATTACCATATCAGGGGTTTCAATTTTTACTATTTTCCCGTCAGGGTATTTCTCACTGCGATATACTGTTGTTATTTCATCCAATGCTTTTTGCTTTGCCTGTTTTTTTGCAAGCCTGTTGGCTCTATTTTTTTCTGTTTTTAGACGTGCATATTCAGTAGAATTTTCTTCTTTTAGTTTTAGAATTGCAGCTTCTTTATCTGCTGTTTCTGCCATTTTTGTATAATATTCCGTCATTTCGGATCTTACATTTTCAGGCATTGTGCTAATTCTGTTATCAATTTTTTGTGATAGTTGAGAATCAGGTTCTGTCGGATTTGTTAATTTTTGTTTTATGGATTGTTTATATTCTTGTCCTATTCTGGATAAGCGATGTCTTTCTTTTTCTTCCATTTTTGCTTGCCATTGTTCTGTATGGCGGTATTGATTATTTAATTTATTTAGTTCTGCATTTTGTTCTGATGTCGCACCTAAAATGTTTGCATCAATGGTTTCAGGTGAAAGTTTAGGTTTTTGTTCCAATATACTGTTTACATGATTTAATATTTCTTGTCCTTCATTTGTTATTTGATTAGTAGGCTTTTGTAAGAAAGGTGAGCCTGAGCCCTGTACAAAATCAATAGGTGGCATTTGCGTTTTCCCTTTTCTCAGGTTGTTAATAGCCAATGCAGCAATACCTGCTACTGCAAGTGCAGATAGGGTAATTGTTACCGCTTGTTGTTTTGTAGATGAGGTTTTGAAATGTTCTTGTTGCGGTTCAGCCGGATTTGTTGTTTTGTTTGCTTTTTCATCTTTGATAGAAGTGAATTTCATATCATAAATATTTTTCCCTACTATTTTCATCTTTGTCTCCTTTTTTACTACACATATATAGTAAAAAAAACTAAAGATTAAAAATTGCCCCTATCCTATCCTATCCTATCCTATCCTATCCTATCCTATCCTATCCCCCTTGTAGCCTTAATTTCGCCATTTTAAAACTCGTCGTAACATTTTGTAATAATTTTGTTTTTACTGGTCTTTTTTACCATGTTTTGACTTACTCGATCGTCAGAACTCTGTCAAGACAAGCTTTTGGTGAATATTGCCATTCTCTAAAGGTTATACGTTTTACCTTAAATCCGCAACGTTCCAAAATCGCTTGTTTTTTCATATTGCTTAAGTGGTGAAGTTTTTTAGTGTCTTCAACTCCGTCAATTTCAATGATAAACTTATCATCAACGACCAAATCTGCACTCAAACCTGCGATTTCTACACCCGCACAAACCTTATGACCAAGTTTTCTGATTTCTTCTGCCACTGTTTTTTCAAGTGAATTTTTATAGATATTTTCGTCAAAACCCTCTTCTTGCATAGATTTTTTGCGGTCTTTATACTGTTGCAAGTAAGAAACGTAATGTCTGAAATGTCCGTCAGGCATGGTTTCCAAGTCGTGTGAAACAAAGTTTATACATTTGTTTTTTGCTCTTGTGATTGCAACATTGAACAAATTAGGTTTTTGCAAGAAGGTTATGCTTTGCGGGAAGGAATTGTTCGCAAATGTCCAGGACATAAGGATAATATCCCTTTCATCTCCCTGAAAAGTATGTGCCGTACCGATTTCAATTTGATGTTTCTTTATCATATATTCAGACAAAACTTTTGGTACGGAAATTTTCAATTGTTCCACCTGAGCTCTAAACGGTGAAATTATACCGATAGTAACAGGTTTTTCAGGGTTGTTTTTCTCATCATCTAAGACAATTTCGTGCAAAGTTTTTACAAGCACTTCAATTTCAGGTAAATTCCTTGTAACATCTGAATCTACCTTGCCTTCAGGTACTTTAACGATATCAATGGCATTATCACTGCTTGTTTCTCTTCGCATAACACGAATTCTGTCGTTATAAAATTCTTTATTAGAGAAATTAATAATTGACGGCAAACTTCTGAAATGTTCATCAAGCATAACGGAATTCATTGAATAATAATCCGCCAAATCAAACATTGAATTTGTCCTAAATCTCCACATCAACTGGTATTTGTCAGGAATTCCGTATTGGCTCAGGAAGGATTGTTCCTTTGCTTTCTCTAGGAAGGACAAGTGTGGTAATTGCTTGTCGTCACCGACAACTACGGTCTTTTTCGCACGGTACATAATCGGGAAACAACTTGCGATATCGCATTGAGAAGCTTCATCTATAATCGCAACATCAAACATTCCCGGTTTTAGCGGTAAAGAATCCGATACGGCATAAGTCGTAACGCACCAGCAAGGAAACGCATCCAACAATGGTTTGAAATCTTCTTCTTCCATAATGTTGTCGGTTTTCTTACGACGTTTTTCAACGAGTGCAAGCGAATGAACCTTAATTCTGCGAACTTTTTTTGCATCACGCAACAAAGATTTTAACGCTTCTCGTCTTGTTGATTTCAAGATATTTATTGCTAAAGTTCTTTGTTTTTTCTTTAATTGTCTGATTTGCTCCATCATAACGTGAAGATTTCCCGTTTTTTGAATGTCGGTTTCAATCTTGCGTAATTTCCATTTCTGAGTGACAAAATCAAGTTCGACTTTTAGCCTGTCCAAGTTTTCGGGTTCAACGTCAAAACTTCTTATGTCCAAAACTTTCTTTAGTTGTTTTAAATTTGACATATTGGCAAGTCCTGCGAAAAATCCTGATTTTTCCATATTGTCGGTTAATGATTTAATTACGTCATTGACGTTATCAATTTCGGATTTTTTTAACGGTCTTGAAATGTATTCCATATCACCGATTGTGGTGGTCATTTGCTGAATTTCGTCACGCAAATCATGCCATTCTTTTTCCATATTGATAATTTTTTCACATTTGCTTTCGGTTTCTCTCAGGCAGTCCAAGTGTTGAACCATGTCTTTTGTATCTGCAAAAATGAAATCCTCAACGTCATCATCTAAGGCGAATTTTCCCGAAGTTAATTCCTGTAATTGCGTGCTTAGTTGTTTTTGGTAATTCATACGACCTGCACGAAGAGCCAAATACGGAGCACCCAAATTATTAAGTCTGTCCGCAACAACGTCAACCGCCTTGTCCATTCTTGAAGCGACAAGAACGGTTTTTCCGTTTGCTATCAGGTGAGCCACCAAGTTTACAATGGTTTGAGATTTACCTGTTCCGGGTGGTCCTTGAACGGCAATAAGTTTATTGTTTTCGACATTGCGAATAACTCGTTCCTGAGAATCACTCAAAGCAAGCGGAGTTATAGGATAAAATGGGGTGTCCGAGTTTTTCAACGGAAAAACTTTTTCAACGGATTGGGTGTATTCGTCATTGATTACGCTCAAAGTAGTTTCTCTGAATACTCCGCTCGGTTTTTCCGCAATCTGCATTAATTCGTGCAAAACCCCTGCGGTTACGGCAGGTCTTTTGGTTAAAATAATCGCACTGCTGTAGGTTACGGACAACTTTTTGATAGCACCTGAGGAAGCTTTTTGTTTGTTGTCTTGAATTTCGTTATCAATAATTTCATCAAAATTATCACCATCTATTGTCACATCGTTGTAATTTTTTGAGGTTTCTTCTTTTGTGACATTATCCTCTACAAAACTGTCAGTTCCGCCTGTTGTGATTTCGATGTCAGGGATTAGTGATTTTACGGTTGTGAGGAAAATGTCCATTTTTTCTTTTGTAATCGGCAGGTCAGGCACTACGTCCAAAATTCCTTCCAAAAACAAATCCACTTCGTCATCATCTTCGCCTTTTTTCAACAGTGCTGCTAAAGCACCCGTATTAAGCGATAATACATCGTCTTGCAAAATACAGTTTATATTAACGCCGTTACGTTCCAGTTTGCACGGAACATACAAAAGCGGGGTCAAAAATTCGTTAAATCTGCGACTTTTGCCGTTTTTTCCGACCAAAAACATGTAGCCGTAAATCAAATACTTATCTCTGGCACTAGAAACGCCTTGTAGCATTAATTCTGTCAAGTTCGGGTCAGAACCGTCAAGTTTTAAGTATTCCAAACCTTCTGTCAAAAGAGTTTCCTGCTCTTTTAGAAAAATCCATTTGTTATCTTTGTCACCTTTGAGGTTACGGAAGGTGGAACTTTTTACTTCCTCTCTCACGCAATCATGCAAATATTGACTTAATTTCTTAATAAAACTGTTATTAAATGCCGAATTTAGGGCTTTTGTCGCTTCTTGTAACATTAAACTGACCTTCTTAAAAATTCATACATATTCCATTTTACACCATTTTACGCTAAAATCAACGTATGAACACAGTATCTTTACGAGATAAAAACTTGTTTTATATTGGCGGAGTTGTGCGAGATAAATTGCTCGGCAAAGATAGTTTTGACATAGATTTGACGTATTCCGGAAATGCCGTTGAGTTTGTCAAAAACTTGCCTGACGCTCAGATTTTGCAAATAAACGAGCCGTTTGGTACTGTTAAAATTAAGTTTGAAGGGGAAGAAATTGATATAGCCTCAACAAGAAGTGAAACTTACCCGCAAAAAGGTCATCTCCCCGTTGTCCAAAATATCGGTTGTTCGCTGAAAGAAGATATTTTGCGAAGAGATTTTACAATCAATGCAATGGCAATGTCCACGCTGGACGGTGAAATCATTGATTATGTAAACGGGCTTGAAGATATTAAAAATAAAAAATTGCGAATTTTGCATAGTGACAGTTTTATTGATGACCCAACAAGGATTTTGCGTGGGCTTAAGTTTGCGGTAAGGTTTGATTTTGAACTTGAGGAAGAAACAAAAAAATTACAAGAAGATTATTTGAATAATATTAATTATGATATGTCGTATAAAAGATTAAAAAAAGAACTTGCTGAAACTTTTAATCTTAATTCTTGGCGAGCGTTTGAAATTTTTACAAACGAAAAAATGTACACTCTCCTCGCACCGCAAGAATTTGAACTCCCAAAAATAAATCTTGAACCGATTATTTCAAAATATAATCCCGAAAATATTTGGCTAATTTATGTCGGATTACTTGAAGATATTTCAAGTCTTCCGCTGACTAAGCAAGAAAAAAATATCGTTGAAAGTTATAATTATTTGAAAAATAAACATTTTGAAGATGATTTTTCTATATTTTCAGAATTAAACAACGCTCCATTAGAAGCGGTTATTATGCTTGCAACAAAGGATTACGATACTGTTAAAAAATATTTAACCAAGTTGAAAGATATAAAAATTTCGATTACGGGAAAAGATTTGATTACGCTCGGACTAACCCCGTCACCAAAATTTCAGGAAATTTTCGATTACGTTCTAAAAGAAAAACTAAAAAATCCTGAACTTACCAAAGCACAGGAATTGGAATTGGTGAAGAATAAAATAAAGGTTATTTAATCCCGTAACTTGCTTTTATTTTCTTTAAATGTCCGTTGTGGTCTTCGATTTCAATAACATTATTTATCGCCATTAACAAATCTTCTGATTCAATTCCACGGCGTAAGGCAACTGCATAAGGTTCTCGTGAATATCTTTTCGGTAATAATACCAATTTTTTATCTCTCAATGCCATTCCTAAAAGAATTGTGTCATCGGAAACTATAGCCTCTGCTTTGCCTGATTTCAACAATTGTAATGCCCCAGGATATGTACGGCTTCCGATAATGTTCACGTCAGGAACCGCAAGTCTTATGCTCTTTTCGCTTGTTGAACCGAAAATTATAACAACGGTTTTGCCGCTCAAATCCTTCAAATTCTTTATCATACTGCCACGTTTGACCAAAATCGCTTGTCCTGCATAATGGTATGGAGTTGAAAACATAATCAATTCTTTTCTTTTTGGAGTGACGGACATTGTTGAAATCAGCATATCAACATCGCCCGAGTATAATTTCATAATTCTGTCAGATGAGGTTACGGGGACAAATTCGATTTTCCTTTCATCGCCCAAAAGTCCTCTTGCGATAAGTCTGCCCAAAGCCGGGTCATAACCTAAATATCTTCCTTTTTTATCTCTATAACCAAACGGATAAGTGTCAGTTTTTACTCCGACAATGACTTTATCTCGTTTTAAAATCGTATTCAAATCATTTGTATATGGAACAGCCTGTTTTTTGCCACAACCGCAACAAGTTATGACAACAAGCATTAATAATAAAACTATTTTTTTGAACATAATTTAATCCTTCATACTCCACTCAAAATCTTGTGCAAATCTGGCAATTTTACAAGTAGCACTTGCGTTCTTCGCCAGTTACGCCCGCATACAATTCGACAAATTGTTTAGCAGGACTTGCTTCAATTTTTTGGAGCAAAACTTCTTCAATTTGGAAAAATCCGACATCACCCGACATTTCAACAGTAATTCTGATAGGTTTTCTTTCACCGTGTTTAATGCTGATTCTTTCGATTGCATGAGCTGAATATTTGTGAATATCACCGACTCTCGGGGTTGTATTGATTGACATCGGAATTCTTGCACGTCCTTTTGTCATGTCGCAACCGTCCGCAATTAACAAAATTCCCGCTTCGGTTGAGTGAATTTTTCGTGAACCCATGTGACCAATAATCGCTTCTGTCGCTACCGATTTTATTATTACTCGTCTGTGCAAATCGTCAGGATAAAGGTGCATTAAGGTTCTTTGCAAAATAGGTTGGCACAAAAGAGCAGACATTTCCTCGTGTCCCTGACGACCTATTGCCATGCCCAAGTCGTGCATCAAGCCCGCCAAAATAACTGCACACATACTGTCTTCAAATGTCCCCATTTCCTCTTGTTCTAATGAGGTTTTTATTCCAAAATCGTGTAAAATGTTCATCATTTTTATTGCGTTCCCGACTACCTGTCGCATGTGAACAGGTCCGTGGTCATTGTAGCCAAGTCGTCTGATTGACACATTATTTGCGTATTCCTGCATTTCTTGTAACTCTTCGTCCGCAAATAAATATTTTACCAGTTCTAAACATTGGGGGTGATTTTTTAATCGACCTTGAATTTTTGCTTCTGTTGCTAGCTCTTTTGCTGATTTCATTTTGCTAATCCATTCTATAATATAACGTCCTAGTTATATATTAACCCAATTTGAAGAAAAAAGTAACCCCTAAATTTAATCTGAGTGAAAGTTGTATGTTTGTAGGGGTGTGTTAATAGATTGTTACAAAGTGAACCAACGAACCTACGGTGAGTTGTGTGAGTCTGTATGCGTAGGCGAAGCCGAAGAAGAATAACAAGAAAATTAAATGCTCATTGCATTCGCAAAATTTTCTAAGTTTTCAGAATGACGAGCGCTTTGCTATGCTATCCAAGCTGTCCTTTCGGACGTTAGTGGGTTGCGTGAGCAGAAATTCGTTTCCTCATAATAATCATCAAAACAAACTCAGCTGTTTTTGTTTTTCAAAGTGTTTTTTCAAAAATGATGCTCGGTGGTATTTTGTTAAACCGTATTTGTCAATTGCAGCCAAGTGTTCGGCGGTCAGATAGCCTGCATTTTTACCCCAGTTGTATTCGGGAAATTCTTGGGCAAGGTTTTGCATATATCTGTCACGGGAAACCTTTGCCAAAATGCTTGCTGCGGCGATTGAGGCGGATTTCCCGTCCCCTTTTATTATGAATTTTTGCGGAAATCGGTAATTTTTAATCAATTTATTTCCGTCAACAAGGGTTATTAAATCTGTCAGTTTTGCCTGCTTAATCACGTTTTCGCACGCAAGTTTCATTGCTTTGAGTGAGGAATTTAAAATATTTATGCGTTCGATTTCTTCAACTTCAACATTAACAATAGAATTTATTGTGCTGTTTAAAATCGTGTCGTATAGATTGTCACGAACTTTTGCCGATAATTTTTTTGAATCGTTCAATCTTGCTAAATCGGTCATTAATGACTCTGTGAACTCGGGAAAATATACGGCTGCCGAGAAAACTCCGCCTGCGGCAGGTCCTCTGCCTGCTTCATCCGTTCCGACTACGGCATTAAAATTTTTGTCAAATTCAAACAATTCCTTCATAAATTAAGCCCTTTTTATCTGTTCAAACAATTTTTCAAAAGTCGGAAACGAGATGTTCACCCATTCAAATTCGTCAATAGAAATTTCTTTTTCCGTGACAAGTCCTGCGATGTACAAACTCATTGCAAGTCTGTGGTCATTATACGTTGTGACCGTACAATCCCCTTTTAGCGGTGTTTTGCCTTGTATAATCATTCCGTCTGTGGTTTCTTCAATGTTTGCTCCGAGTTTTTTCAGTTCTGTTACGACTGCGGTTATTCTGTCTGATTCTTTGTTGCGTAAATCTGTGGCATCTGCGATTTTCGTTTCGCCTTCGGCTTGGGTTGCAAGTACAGCAATTACAGGAATTTCGTCAATCAATCTCGGTATAATATCGCCCGAAATCTGACAACCTTTGAGGGCTGAGTATTCAACTTTTATATCTCCGACAAGTTCGCCGCAAACTTCTTTTTGGTCTAAAATCGTGATTTTTCCCCCCATTTGGCGTACGACATCAATAATTCCCGTGCGGGTGGGGTTCAAACCGATATTTTTCAAGATTAAGCAGGAATTTGGTACAATCAAGCCGGCAACGATAAAGTACGCCGCAGAAGAAATATCCCCGCAAATCGTCATTTCTATAGGTTTTAATTCGGATTTTTCGATAGTTACGGAGTTTTGGGCGGTGGTAATTTTTGCCCCCATATATTTTAATAAAATTTCGCTGTGATTGCGTGACAGATATGGTTCTGTTATTGTGGTTTTTCCGTTTGCAAACAAACCGGCAAGCAAAAGACAAGATTTAACCTGAGCCGAGGCAATTTTTGAAGTGTAATCAATCCCGTAAAGTTTTGTTCCAGCAATCGAAAGCGGTGCTTTGCCGTCTTGTGACGAGATTTTCCCGCCCATTTGGGTTAAAGGTTCAATAATTCGTTTCATAGGACGTTTGGAAAGACTTTCGTCACCGAATAGTACGGAATTAAAGTTTTGACCTGCCAAAAATCCTGAAACCAAACGCATTGTTGTTCCAGAATTTCCGCAATCTAAATCCTGAGCCGGTTTTGAGAGTTTACCTGTTGAATTAATAATAACTGTGCCTTGTTCGACTTCTTCAATCTCCACTCCGAGATTTTGGAAAAGTTTGAGGGTCGAATGCGGGTCTTGCCCGTCTGAAAAATTTTTGATAACCGAACGTCCTTTGGCAAGTGACGGGAAAATTACCGCACGATGTGATAAAGATTTGTCTGCAGGAATTTCGATTTCGCCTTTTAAACACTTAAAATTTTTGGTGATATTTTTTTGCATAAAACAATGTTATCATAAAATCCTCTGTTTATATCATTTAAAAATGCGAATATATGCTATGATGAAATTGTTATGAATAAGAATTATATTTTTATAGGAATTGCAGGGATAATTGCTCTTTATGCAGTATTATGTTTGGTATCTCAACCGCTTGCGAATGTTGTGTTGGCAACTATTATAGTTTTGGGCGGAATTTTAGGAACATTATTTTTCGTGTTACGCAGACAACTTTATCAATTTAGTATAAATTTCACTCCCGCAGAATTTAGATTGGGAATGAATGCACTCAGAAACCAAAATTGTATGGTTCAATATTTTCCGAATGACAAACTTATTGTTATGGATAATTTGAAAGATGATGCACTTGGCAAAAGAACTTTCACTATAAAAAAGCAGGCTGTAGATGTTGATAATTACTGGTTTAAGATTTGCCGAATTTTCAACAAATATGCGACACTTGATTCTTTGGCTGCGTTTTGCAGACGAGATACTCAAGTTGATATTATAACCTTGTCGAGCGGTCAAAAACAAGCAGGTGATGCTGTACCTAAGAAAAAGAAAGTTATTGACAGTGATGCTTACAATCGTTCGCCTGAAACCTATAGACCACAGGTAAAAATGCCGGAAGTTGCGAATTTTAATGAATTAAAACAACCGCAAAATGTTACAAAGGCTGAAGATGAAGCGGTTTATGTTGAAGATTTCTTAAATATGAGCGATATTATGCAACAGTCGGCATCAAAAGTTAATATAAATACCGCAACTGCAAGTGAAATTGCTATGTTACACGGCATAAATATTGCAATCGCAAAGAAAGCCGTTGAATACAGAGATTTGAACGGCGGATTTAAATCAGTTGATGAATTTTTACAAGTTGCTGAAGTTAAAGAACATTTCATTCCTAAAATTAAGGAAATGATTACTCTTGACGGGGCTTCCCAAAATAATAATTCAGCGATTGAAAAGCAAAACGAAGGCAGACTTTTGGATTGGTAATGTTAAACCTTTACAAAATTATTCCGCTGACCGAGGTAGAAGGTCCGAACAAGCGGTTTTGCCTTTGGGTACAGGGTTGTAAAAAACACTGTGTCGGGTGTTGGGCAAAAGAAACTTGGAAGTTCGGCGTTGGAACTGATTATTCCGTTGAAAAATTAACCGAACTTATCACAAATCAAAAAGAGATTGAGGGTGTGACTTTTCTTGGCGGTGAACCGTTTGAACAGGCTGAACCGCTTTCTCGCATTGCTCAGAATGTTAAAAAACTCGGACTTTCTGTCGTTTGTTTTACGGGGTATACAATAGAAGAATTGAGAGCGAAAAATTCGCAAGCGGTTAATAAACTCCTTGAAAATATTGATTTGCTTGTTGATGGCGGATTTGAAAAAGATAATTTTGACCTTTCAAGACCTTGGGTCGGGTCGTCAAATCAGCGTTATATTTTTTTGACGGATTTTTATTCGCCCGAAGAGATAAAAAAGTATAAAAACAAGGTTGAGGTGAGAATTTCTGAGGGTGGAAAGTTGGAAATTAACGGTATGGGCGACTTTGAAAGAATTAAAAAAGATTTTTGTTTACAACTCGGGAGAAATAATGTAAAATAAAAAACGGAATAAGAGAGAGTTTACAACTATGGATAATAAAATTGTAATGCAGTTGTCAAGACTGTTTAGGGCAAGATTTCCCTATATTTACATCACAACGTGGGAAGAAGAACGTGCAATAAATCTAATCAGAAAGATTGCAATTTCGCAAAATCTTATAAAAGTCACTCGTGACGTGTATATTTGGACTCAAACAAAAGGTTTTACGCTGAATGGAAATGTTATTGAGGGAACGACAAGTCCTGACAAAGCATTGGATTTTGTCAAAAACTGCAATAAAAATGCAATTTTTATAATGTGCGATTTTCATGTTTATTTTGGCGTTAAGGGGCGTCAAGTGGATTATAATGTGGTTCGCAAAATTCGTGACAGTATTCCTGACATAAAAACGAGTTCTTTTAGAAAAAATGTTATATTTATGGCTCCAGAGTTGATAATCCCTGAAACTATGCAAAAAGAGGTTTCGATTATTGATTTGCCGTTGCCGACACTTGATGAAATCAAGACAAAACTTGAAAAAATGATTACACAAAACAGTCAAATTGATACTTCGGGTTTAAACGAGGAAGTCAAAGAAAAGCTTTGCAAAGCGGCATTAGGTTTGACTTTGCAAGAGGCTGAAAATGCTTTTGCACTTGCTATGGTAAATGACGGCTGTATTGATGAAAGAGATTTGAGCATAATTTTAGAGCAAAAAATTCAGGTAATCCGAAAATCCGGAATTTTGGACTATATTAATACCGATATTCAAATCAGTGATGTCGGCGGGCTTGAAAATTTAAAAAATTGGCTTAACAAAAGAAATAATTCTTGGTCGGAATCGGCTAAAAAATATTGTCTTCCTGCTCCGAAAGGGGTTTTGATTACGGGTGTTCCGGGTTGTGGTAAGAGTTTGACCGCAAAAGCTATGAGTGCGGCTTGGCAACTTCCTTTGTTGAAACTTGATTTTGGTAAGATTTTTTCTGGAATTGTCGGAAGCTCCGAAGAAAATATGCGAAAAGCGATAAAAACTGCCGAAGCTGTTTCTCCGTCAATTCTTTGGGTAGATGAAATCGAAAAGAGTTTGAGCGGACTAAATTCAAACGGTGATAGCGGAACTTCTTCAAGAATTTTCGGTACTTTCCTGACTTGGATGCAGGAAAAGACCGCACCCGTATTTGTAATCGCAACTGCAAACAATATTGACGGATTACCACCAGAACTTCTTAGAAAAGGGCGTTTTGACGAGATTTTCTTTGTAGATTTGCCGACTAAAAAAGAACGTATAGAAATTTTCAAACTTCACCTTGCTAAACGACTAAAAGACAAAGAGGTGGCGAGCAAGATTGAATTAAATGATGAATTGTTTGATAAACTTGCTGATTTGACGGAAGGTTTTGTCGGGGCTGAAATTGAACAGGCAGTTATTAGTGCGTTGTACGAAGCGTTTTTCCAAAAGAAACCATTGGAATTTCAAGACTTGGAAAACGTTATAAAAACTATTGTCCCGCTAACAAAAACTCAAAAGGAAAAAATCCTGCAACTCAGACAGTGGGCAAATATTCGAGCCGTTACAGCAACTAAACGAGATGATATGGAACAATATAATCTCGGTGAAGGTGATAAAGATATAAACGGTTCTCGTGGTGGTAGAGCATTAGATGTGTAAGAAAGGTAATAATAAATCATGTCAATAACTCTTATGGCATACCCTATGGCGTTTTTGATTGCACCTGAAAAAGCACCGAAAGAACACCTTAGAGAAAAGAAAGATTCAAATAAAAATAACGTAATTCAGGCAATGAAAAATCTTAAATTTATCAGAGTTTTGTCAAATATTACCTTTAATGAATTGAGAATACTTGTTCCGAGATTGGACGTGAAACAACTTAATGCGAGTTGTTTGTACGAAATAAATACGGGACTGCAAATTGAACCGATTGTGGAAGGAAAATTTGTAACTTTTAAACTGTCAGGTACGGCAAATTCTCAAAGTCTGCAAACAGCATCTGAAAGTTTGTTTAAAGAATTGGATGCGATAACGGGCAGAAATGTTCGTTTGTTGGGTTCGCACGAGATTTTTTATTACAATTATACAACCGATTACAAAAAGGCTTCTGATATTTATAAAAGTTTGAAGGACGGAAACGCAAGTCAGATTTTTACGACCGAAAATGGTGAAATTGTTGCAACTTTAGACAACCAAAGTGTGAAATATTATCAAAATGAATTTGACCCGTTTTATTTTTTGGAAGTTGAGCAAAAAATCAGCATTATGAATATTGGAGTTAATGAGGCAAGTTCGGGGCAATACGCAACTTACGGACTTACTAATTTGAAAATTCAGACAAATGTCAAGTATCCTGAATTGAAAAAACTTTTGCAAAAAGCGGGTTATCATTTTTATCCGGCAAACGGTCAAACTCCGCTAAGAAGCAGTTATGTGACTTTGAATTGGGTTGACCAAAACGGAACTTATGTTGCTGAGTTTTCGGGAAGTAATAACAAAGAAATTACACGGGAAGCTGAAGAAGTTTTCAAAAAATTGAATATCGCCGCAGGTAGAGATTTGCGATTGATAAACGATACCACCACTACGGTTTACACATACAATACAAATTACACGGACAAAGGTGTATTGTTGAATACTTTGTATGAACACGGTGCAGAAGAAATGGTTGAAGAAGGTGACACTGTGACTTGTAAACTGTTTGGTATGGAAATGAAGTATTACAAACAGGATTCGGGGGCGTATGCTCTTGATATTACGCAAATCTCCGATAAAACGCAATGTGAAGGGGTTTTGGACGACTTGAATCAGGAATACGGAATGAATTTGCAGGAAATTACTTATAACAAGATTAAAGAACGCTTGGAACAGGAAAATTTACGTCTTGAAAGCGAAACCGTGCTTGATGATAATTCGATAGTTTTAACGATTGAGATTTAAGAGGAGTCAGTCAAATGGGCAAAATTAAAATAAAATTACTTCCTGACGGTACGATACAAATGGAAACAGAAGGCATTAAGGGGGCAAAATGTGCGGATTATGCAAAAGTTTTTCAGCGTTTGACTGATGCAAAAATTTATCAGCTAAAGAAAACCGAAGAGTACTATCAGCAAGAAGTTTTGGAAGCGGAAGAAACAGAAAGTTTGAAAAATACCGAGTATTAAGTCGTTTGCAAAAAGTCGGCTCATTGATAATGGCGGGGATTTATAGTAAACTTTTAATATAATACAAAATATGCAGAAAGGCTGGAACATATGGCAATAAGAAAAGTTTTAAGATATGGTGAACCTTCATTACGTCAACAGTCAAAAGAGGTTCACAAGGTTTCCAAAAAAATCTCTGATTTAGTGAGAGATTTGCTGGATACGATGTATGCACAAAACGGGGTTGGACTTGCAGCACCTCAAATCGGTGAAAATTTGAGGATTTTCGTAATTGATGTTGCAACCGGTAACGAACCGCTTAATCCGATAGTTTTTATCAATCCTAAAATTATCAAAAAAAGCGGTGCAATTAAAAGTAATGAAGGTTGTTTGAGTTTTCCTGAAGCTTACACCGATGTGAAAAGATATAAAAATATTATGGTCAAGGCAACAAATGAACACGGAAAACCGTTTGTTTTGGAAGCAAAAGATGGAACACTTTTGGCTCGTGCAATTCAACATGAAAATGACCACCTTGACGGAATTTTGTTCATTGACCACTGTATGAACAGATTTGAAACGGAAGAAATTTTGAAGAAATACAATTTGCCTGACATTGAATTGGACAGATTGATTGAAGAAAAGGATTTAGAGGAAGAATTGAATAAAAATGATTAAGATTGTATTTTTCGGAACTCCCGATATTGGGCTAAAATCTTTGGAATATTTGTATAATTCGGAGAAAATCGAGGTTTTGGCTGTCGTAACTCAGCCTGACAAACCGGCAGGCAGAGGTCATAAATTGCAAATGTCACCTATCAAAAAGTTTGCGGTAGAACACGGTTTGCCTGTATTTCAACCAAAATCCATAAGAAAAGAGCCTGAAATTCAAGAGGAGTTGAAAAAATTACAACCTGATTTCTTTGTAACTTTTGCTTTCGGACAGATTTTATCTCAAGAGGTTTTGGATATTCCGAAATATGAAACGATTAATTTACACGCTTCACTTCTTCCAAAATATAGAGGTGCAAACCCTATTCAACGTGCGATTATCAACGGTGATAAGGAAACCGGTATTTGTACAATGATAACCGAGCTCGGGCTAGATTGCGGTGATATTTGTCAAAAACTTGTTATTCCGATTTCCGAAAAAATGAATTGCGAAGAATTGTGGAATGAAATTGCCGAAAAATCTCCGCAAATGATTGAAGAAACTTTAATCGGTTTGGGAAATAAAACACTTACTCCCGTAAAACAGTGTGAGGACGGTGTTTGTATGGCAAATAAACTCAAAAAAGAAGAATGTTTGATAGATTGGTCAAAAACGAACATTGAAATTCATAACTTGGTAAGAGGGATTTGTCGTTGTCCGAGTGCGTATTTTATATTTAACGAAAAAATTATTAAGGTTTTGGAAACTGAACCGATTGGCGGTGCTGGTGAGGTCGGAAAAATCGTAAATTCGGACAAAACAGGAATTTACGTTGGTTGCGGAACAGGGCTTTTGAAGATTATCAGGGTTAAGCCTGAAGGAAAAGGCGAAATGCTTGCAAGAGATTGGTATAATGGAGTGAAAAAATAATGGCGACAAAAGGTATTCGAGGTGCAATAACCGTAGAGGCTAACACAAAAGAAGCGTTAGAAGAGGCAACATTAGATTTGCTTAGTGAAATGTTTGAAGAAAACGGACTTAAAGGTACTTCAAAAATTTCTCATGTCATTTTTACCACAACAAAAGACCTTGATGCTGCTTTTCCTGCGATGTTTCCAAGACTTGCATTTGGTTGGGACGAGGTTGCAATGATGTGTTTTCACGAACTTGATGTGCCAAATTCTCTCAAAATGTGTTTGCGAGTTTTGTTAGTCGTAAATTGTGACGACGATTTCAATCCTAAGTTTGTATATCTCAAAGGTGCGAAAGATTTAAGAAAACAGAATTAATTTTTGAGTTAAAATTGTTGTGCGGAAAGAAGGTTTTATGAAGGTTGCGGAATTAGAAAATGACATTTTGGTCGTGAAAACTCGTGAAAATGAAACGCTAAACGGTAGAACGGGTTCGATTGTGAAGGTTCTGGGGTGCGGTTTGTGCGGTTCGGATATTGTGAAATTAAAACAACATTTAGTCAAAAACGGCACGGTTTTGGGGCATGAAATAGTTGCTCAAATCGTTGAAATCAATTCTGCTACAAATTTTAAGGTTGATGATGTGATTGTAACTTCTCATCATATTCCTTGTGGAAAGTGTGAATATTGCAAAAACGGCAATGTTTCGATGTGTAGGCACTTCAAAGAAACAAATATCAGACCTGGCGGATTTAGTGAGTTGGTTTATGTTTCAGAGGAACATTTGCAAAATGTAGCCTATCTCAAACCGCAAAATCTGACAAATATTGAGGCTTCTTTTTATGAACCTTTGGGGTGTTGTGTGCGTGCGGTGAAACGTGCTGGATTAAAAGAAAATTCGACCGCTTTGGTAATCGGGTTAGGTTCTGTCGGCATTTTAATGGCTCAAGCCTTAAAAGCGTTTGGAATGAATGTTATTGGTTGCGATTTGATATCTTCAAGGGTTGAATTGTTGAAAAATCTTGGCATTGAGGCTTTTCGAGTTCCTGAAATGTGTGATAGTATCAAGGCTGACGGCGTTTTTATGACTTCAGGTGCGGACAAGGCCATTGACACTGCGTTAAAATTCGTGCGTGATGGTGGTAAAATTTTGGTGTTTTCAAGCACTCCAAATAATTTTGGGTATGCCAATAATGAAATTTATTATAGAGAATTGACCGTTTTAGGTAGCTATTCGCCTTCCCCTGCGGATTTGAGGGATTCTTTAAATCTTCTTGCAAATAAAGAGGTCAAAGTTCAAGGCTTGTCAACGGAATATCCGCTTGAGAAAGTGCAAAAATCTATTAATGACACCGTTGAAAATAAGATTATGAAGGCATATATAAAAATTAATTAGGGTTTCAGATGTTCCATTTTTCATCTTTTGGTGGTTCGTCAATCCAAATTACCGTCACTTCGGGCTGTTTGTAAAACGGATTGAACCAGTGGCTATCTTCGGTAAAATCTACTATTGCATCATAATACGAGATTTTTTGTGCAATTTTCTTTGTGTAGTATAACAAGTCTGTCATAAGTTTCCTAACTATCATAGTATTATTTTGCTAAATTTTTTGCGTAAAATAATCGCCGAAAAGTTTTGATTTCGGGGAAGATAATTAGCCTAACGGATTAGTCGTTTTTCTAATATATAAAATTAACTGCTTTTGTTAAGATTTTCTTGCAGAATATGGAGAAAACTTTATGGACGAGAAATTAAGAGGAACAAAAACAGAACAGAATTTGATAAACGCTTTTGCGGGAGAAGCACAAGCAAGAAATCGTTATACATATTATTCAAAAATTGCGAAAAAAGAGGGCTATGAGCAGATTAGCGAGATTTTTACAATGACTGCAGATAATGAACTTGAGCATGCAAAATTGTTTTATCAATACGTTGTCCCAAATCAGTTAGCACATGTAACGGGCTATTATCCGTTTGAACTTGGCAAAACCGAAGAAAATTTGGCAAGTGCGATAGCGGGTGAAACGGAAGAATATGATGTTTTGTATAAAGAAGGCGAACAGGTCGCAAAAGAGGAAGGTTTTGACCTTGTTGCAAAAACTTTTCATAATGTGCGTGATGCTGAAGAACATCATGCAAAACGTTTCAAAAAGTTGTATGAAGTTTTGATAAACGGTACAATTTTTGACAAAGATACAGAAACAACGTGGTTTTGCAGGAAATGCGGATATTTGTATAAAGGTAAATCTGCTCCCGAACATTGTCCGAACTGTCATCATCCGCAAGGATATTTTCAAGTTTTATGTGAAAAATACTAGAAATGGGGGAGATTTTTTGATGTACTTATTGCATAAATTATAATATAATAATTGTAATATGAGAAAAAAGTGGAAAATTGTAACTGCAATAAGTATATTAACAATTACCTGCGGGTTATATACCTGGGGCATACCTGCTATTGTTAATATTAAGGCACATAAATCTCAGATTGAAGATTTAATTTACAAGAATACCGGTTTCCGTGTCGATATCGGCAATCCGAAATTAACAATGGGGGTATTCCCTTCCGTGTGGATTAAATCCGACAAGGTTGCTTTAATTAATGATGACGGCTCAAATGCGGCATTAGTAGTGTCACCGAAAGCTCATATCAAATTACTTCCGCTTTTGAAAAAGAAAATTGTAGTTTCAAGTCTTTCTGCAAAAAGCGAAGAGTTTAACTTTGTGTTCACAAAGGATTCGGAGTTTCGTTTGGGGCAGTATTTGTTGAATTTCCCTGAAAAAAAGAGTGATTTTGAACTTTCTAAAATAAATCTTGATTTGGGCAAATATAACATAATTTTAAACGACCAAAAATACAATCAGAAAATTACTTATAGCGGTAAATACTTCAAACACGGTGAATTTATCCCGAACAAGCAGGTAAGATTTACGACAGACAGCACATTAGAACTCGGCAAAAAATCTATTCCGATAATTGCTGATGTCGATATTCGTTTACCTATTAATAGAATTAGTGAAGATACTTTGAATGTTTTTGCACAGATTGAAAATCTTGATTTGTCAGCCTTTTCTCATTATGTGAAATATTGGACAAACGGTGTTATTACTGATATTAACGGGTCATTGAGCGTTAATGCCGATACAAAAGATGACAAATTCGGTCATAAAAAGGTTTCGACAGAAATCGTTTCAAAAAATTTGAAGGTTGTCGGAAAAGACGAGGTCGCATCTATCGTTTATCCGAAAGATTTGGTGGCGAAGATAGATTTTGGTACTATCGAAAACGGAATTATCTTCAAAGATGTGAGCATAAACAGTGATAATATTCACGCATATTTGAAAGGTAAAATCTACAATCTTGGCAACAAAATGCCTTCTTATAATATTAATGTCGGGGTTAAAGATACCAAACTGGAAGACGTTGTGGCGATTTTGCCGTGGACGGAACAGTTACCGAAAGAATTTAATTTTTATAAACTTAAAAAATATAAATTCTATGGAAAAGGTGACGGTGATTTGACTTTCAGAGGGAACGGAACTTTCCCGAATGTTAAAGGTTTTGTCAAACTTAGAGATGCGTTTTTAATTCACCCGATAAAAGGTGCGAACGATAATGCTAAGATTGATTTGGATTTTGTCGGCAAAAAGATGAATTTGAATGTTTATGTTCCGACAACGAACAATCAATATGTCAAAGTTGACGGTTTTGCCTTGATTGACGGTTCAAAATATTCTGAATTGAATATTAAAAGTTCTGATTCGGTTGTGCTTGAACCTGCTCAAGAAGTGCTTGTTCCGCTTCATGAAATTTTGAATTTTCAAATCGGACCTGTTCCGATGATGAAAATTTCGGGTCTTGGCAATATTGATATGCGTTCTGCGGGTAAAAAAGTTGACCCGCACCTTTGGGGCAGTATCAATTTTAAAGGTGCGACAGCTTCCTTTATTGAGGTTAATAATTTGGTTTTGCATAACGGAGCGGGTTATGTGAAATTTGACGATAAAAAAGTTACTTTTAAAACGACAAATGCTACGATTAATAACAAATTTACCGAGATTTACGGAGATTGTGTTGTGCTCGGCAAATTGAATGTATATGTAAAATCAAAAGGGCAGGATATCAAAAAGTTAATCAAAACCATTCAAACCTCGCCGATTTTGGTTGATGTTCAAAAAGTTGTTAAGCCGTTTACTCATCCTGACGGAATTGCTGATGTATTTTTGCATATTTACGGAAGTGTTGATAAACAGGCTGAAGAGGTTGTGTTTAATGAAGACTTGTTTGCAAGCGGTACAGTGACTTTACACAATGCAACAACGATTATGCAGGATACCTTCTTGCCGTTTACAAGGGTCAACGGGCTTGTTAATTTTGACCAATATGATTCAAGTTACGATGTGACGGGTTATGTGCGTAATTCCAAAGTCCATGTTTGGGGTACGGGGTCAAATTCCAAAATTGACTTGAAAGCAAAAGCGGATAAGTTTAAACTTGCTGATATTTTTGATATGCTTCATCCAAATCAGGTTATGCCTTACAAAAACGAACTCGGAAATCTGTTTGTTTCGTTTACTGGCGGATATAAAGGTGTTGCGGATGCTGACAATATTGATTATAACAAGATAAAAGTTGACGGAAAATTCTTGTCAAATATGTCAGGTTCAAATCCGATAAAACTTGAAGGTGGCAGTTTTTCGGTTAATAAAGGTATGCTGAAAGCCTCAAATTTGAAGGGGCTATTTAACGGTAATCCGTTTACTTTGGCGTTCACTTCAAAAGATATTGATAAAGTGGATTTGAACATCGCCGATGCAACGTTTAATTTCAAGAATTTTGACGTAAGCACGATTGATGCCATAAAAAATCAAATAGTTTTGCCTAAAAATATTGCAAAAGAAGTTAATAATATCGTTGATATGAGGGGGGATATCGATATTAGCGGAACTATAAAAAATAATTTGGTTTACGCAAACACAAATCTGAAAGATATTACCTTCAAATATAAGCCGTTTGATGTGTTTGTAAAAATTTTGAACGGTAATTTGAATATGCGTGGCGAAACTGTTTATTTGGATAAAATCAATTCTCGAGTAAGTTCAATGCCTGTATTTTTGAACGGTAGAGTTTCAAATATTGACACAGAAAACCCTACGGTTAATTTCTCCGTGAGTGCGAAACTTACGCAAATGTTTTTTGACAGGTTCTTTAACTCAAAATCAGTTTATCCCATTAAATCAAAAGGAAATATCAATTTTTATTCAAAATTGACAGGAAATTTGAAGGCTTTGCACGCAAAATCAAAATTGAATTTGGGTGAAAATGCTTCACTTTATTATATGGGTGCAACATTGGCGGGTGCTCCGACAGGTGCGTTAAATTCCGAAGAAATGACGACAAATCCTGTTTCTATTGTGTCTGATGTCGTTTTATCACCTGATAAAATCAAGATTAATTCGATGAATTATAATCAAATGATTACTTCACAGAATAAGAAAACTTCCGTGCAGAATTTGCTCAATGCTTCGGGTGAAATCTCGCTTTTGGATAACAATGTTTTGAAATTTAAAAATTTCAGGGTTAAAACCGAACACCCGACAAATGCAAGAATTTTCAATATTTTACTCAAAAAACCGACAATTAAACAAGGTGTATTTACGACAGATATTTTGCTTAACGGTACTTCGCTTGCTCCTTATGCGTTGGGATTTTTGAATATTAATAGTGTTGATATTCCGCTGTTGGATTCTACTGTGCGTGATATTAACGTGAAATTCCAAAAGGATTATATTAATTTGACGACAAAGGCTATTGTTTTGACAAACGATATTTTGATGAATGCCAAAATCGTTAATAAACCTACTCGCCCGGTCGAGGTTGAAGAATTAAACGTGAATATGGACGAGTTGAATTTGAATGTTATCACTAGTGCTTTGAATGATATCGAGGTTGATAATACTCATGACAAGACTATGTCACAGACTCCCGAACAGTTGCTTCCGCCTGACAGTGTTGTTGTTAAAAATGCAAATATTAAGGCTGATAATGTTTTGATTAAAAAGGCAATGGCAACTGATTTCACTTCGCATTTCACACTTGATAATAAGCAAATTCTTGATATTGATAATTATAGTTTCAAACTTGCAAACGGCGATATCAGCGGTAATATAAATTATGACCTTAAAAATATGAACGGCAAGGCGAATATGCAGATTAAAGATGCTGATGCACAAATTATTGCAGAGAATTTCTTTGATATGCCGGGGCAGATGTATGGTCGTGTTACTGGAGATATGACCGTTGCGTGTAGCGGAATTTCAAGTTTGGAATGTATAAATACCTTGTCAGGAGCGGGTTCGTTTAACGTTCAAGACGGAAGAATGCCGAAATTAGGGTCTTTAGAATACTTGCTCAAGGCGGGTAACTTGATTACGGGTGGCATTACGGGAATTTCTATCAATGGCATTATTGATTTGATTACACCGTTAAAAACGGGTAATTTCAAGAGTATCAGCGGTGATGTTCACGTCAAAAACGGGATTGCCGATGAGATAAATGTGTATTCAAGCGGTAAGGACTTGAATATGTACTTGACAGGCAGTTATAATTTGGCTACTTTGGTTGCCGATATGGAAGTTTACGGAAGTTTATCAAAGAATTTCTCTACTTTGACGGGTAGAATTACCAATACGTCTTTGAATACGTTGTTTAATACAATTCCGGGAATTAAGATTAACGAAATTAAACCGAGTTCGACAAGTAATATCAATAAAATTCCGAATTTCAATAAGGAAAACACTTTGAGGGTGTTTAAATCTGAAATTTACGGCGATATTAACGGCAGTAATTATGTAAAAAGCTTCCGTTGGATTAAGGATTAGTGGTTCCGATTTTGAATAGGCTAAAAATTACTTTTCGCATGCTCAAATGATTTTTCTCACCAAGATGTCATTTCGGACTCCGATCCGGAATCTGTTTGCCAGGCTTGTACAAACTTGATATTTATTAAAACAGATTCTGAATAACAAGAAAATTTATTTGCTTATTGCATTCGCAAAATTTTCTAAGTTTTCAGAATGACAATAGCAGCTTTGGTAGTTCCTCCGACAAGTCATGCTGAATTTATTTCAGCATCTCTTCCATAATCAAAATAAAACAACGTGATCAGCCTCTAAACCCTTGTAAAATCTTGATATGAAGAGACCCTGAAACTAGTTCAGGGTGACCTCTTTGTTATATTTTGCACAGATTCTGAATAACAAGAAAATTTATTTGCTCATTGCATTCGCAAAAATTTTCTAAGTTTTCAGAATGACTAAAGCTTTGGTAGGCACACCAATTAGTCATGCTGAACTTGATTCAGCATCTCTTCCATAATCAAAATAAAACAAATAATTATGCCCAAAATCTTTGTAAAATAATGTTCCCCGCTGGCAGGGGAACCGAAATCTGTGATTTCGAAGGGGAGGAAATAAAAATAAAAATAAATTCTCAAAACTTTGCTATACCCTGCCATGAAGAGACCCTGAAACTAGTTCAGGGTGACCTTTTTGTTTGGTTATGGCGCTATTTTCAGAATGACAATTTCTTTGGTATGGTAGTCCCACCAAATAGTCATTCTGTTTTTTTAAAACCTTTCAGAATGTCGAGGATTTTTCTATTTTGTTTCAAATCCTTAACATAAAATGGTAATATTACAAAATGTAAAGATGAGCTTCAAATGGCTGAAATCCTTGCTATAATGCCTTTATGGTATGGTATGGTATGGTATGGTTGGGCGGGGCGGGGCAATTCTTTTGGCGAAAAATCCTTTTAATCCTTGTAGGGAAAAAGTAAGAAAGGATTTTAAACAATGGAAACTCGTATCAATTATGCAAACAATGGTAGTCAGTATCAAAAGTATCAAAAACCCGGAGTGTTAAAAGAAGGTGCAGGCGTGGCAGCAGGGTTTGGAACAACTACCGCCGTACAATTTCTCTCTTTGCCTGTCGGTATGTTGGCAATGGAAAAGATGCAAAAAATCGGTAAATCTTGCTCTGAAGCAGATGTCGTTGAAATTCGCAAAGGCATGGAAAAGGCTTTGGACGTTAGCGGAATGAAGGCTAAAGGGGTAGCAATTATAGACTATGCCGGAACTCCGATTAAAAACGAAAAACTTTCTATATTTGGACGAGTTAAACGGGCAATATTAGATCAAGTAAATATGGGTGCTGCTATTTCGGAAGGCAGAAATGCAGGATATAGTAATATTGTAAACAAAGTTGTGATAAATACCGAAAAAATGGGTCCTGCAGGTTTCCATGAAATCGGACATTCTATAAACTTTAATAATTCTAAGTTTTGGCGTGCTTTGCAAAAATATAGATTATTTGCCCCGCTGGTAGCACTTTCTATCGCAGGTGTAGCTATTCTCAAACGTAAAAAGGCAGACGGAGAAAAGCCAATGGGTTTCTTTGATAGAACTACAACTTTTATTAAAAATAATGCAGGTAAGTTGGCATTCGGAGCAATGGTTCCTATGATTGCTGAAGAAGTAATGGCATCGGTAAGGGGAAATAAATTGGCAAAATCGCTTTTATCACCTGAAATGGCTAAGAAAGTTATCAAATCGAACAGGTGGGGTGCTTTGTCTTATGTCGGAGCTGCAGCGGCTGTGGGATTAGCAGCAACGCTCGGTTCAAAGGTTCGTGATAAAATTGCAAGCCCAAAACCTGTGCAGGTATAGTTCTTATAAGTGAAAACGAGGTTGGCAAACGTTAACCTCGTTTTTTTTGTAAAAGTATAATTTAATTATAAAACGCTTTGTTTAACTTTTAGTACCAATCGCAGTTGCCTGTTCCGCATAGAATATTGTTCAAATCGTCAAGGGTTTCTGTTCTTGTCATTTCGTAAGTTACGGGAGTTATTGAGATTTTGTTATTCCTTACGGCTGCGATATCTGTTTTTGCATCTCTCGGTTCGTCTATTAATTTCCCCGCAAGCCAATAGTAAACCTTTCCTCTCGGGTCGGTTCTTTTTTCGTAATTATCGGTGAACATTTTTCCGCCGAGTTCAGTTATCGCAACCCCTGCAATGTCTTCAGGGTCAAGGCTCGGAATATTCACGTTTAAAATTGATTTTGGCGGAAATTTGAAATCTGTAATTCGGTCAAGCAATGCAACAACGAAATCCCCTGCCGTATTAAACGCTTCGTAATCGGTTTTTAAAGAGGCTAAGGATACGGCAATACTTGGAATGCCAATCATTGCACCTTCCATAGCACAACTTACCGTGCCAGAGTATAAAATGTCTGAGCCTAAATTTGGACCGTGATTTATGCCTGAGATTACAAAATCAGGCTTTTCATCACCTTGCAACAATGCACTTACGCCGATTTTTACACAATCTCCCGGAGTACCGTTTGTTACCCAAACTTTCTTTGCTCCGTTTTTGCCTTCGTCAAGTTCTTCCACTCTCAGTGGGGTGTGAATTGTCAGCGAATGTCCTGCCGCACTACGCTCTCTATCAGGTGCGACAACATATACATTATGTTTTTGTGCCAGTTTTTCGGTCAGCACTCGTATGCCGTTAGCGGCAATTCCGTCATCGTTTGAAATTAATATATTCATTTATATCCTCATTTTAGCTATTTATATCTTTTATTAGTATAAGTTAGAACGGCTATTTTTTCTTGATTGTTAAGTATTGTAAAGCCAAATATCAAAAATATAGCAATTTTATATATGAAAAATACTTTATATACATGTAAACACGAGGAAGTGCTTCTTGAGAAAACAAAAAAGACTTAAGCACACACTTCACACTTCACTATTTGAGGAATGAATCAAATTTTACATTCCAAAGAGCCTTCTTTTTAGGCTCTTTTTTTTATTAATAATAAATATGGGGAAGCTTTTATGATTTATCGTTTGTGACAAAAACTTCGGCTAATTTACCGTTTCCGCCTGATTTAAGTTTGATTTTTTTAGGCTCTTCGTCCTTTTTAAAATCGTCCTTTTGATATTCAAACAAGAATTTCATGAATGCCTTGCTATACATAATTTACTCCTGTCACTACACAAATTACTACACTTACATATATATTAAAACACGAAATCTCAAAAAATTGCTAAATTTGACGAAATTGTTACATTTGTAGTTTTTAAATATTAGTCGTGCGGATAGGATATTTTGCTAATGTTTTAAAGTGCTCTGAAAGTACATAATCAGGTATATGTTTGTTTAGAGAGATAAGACATCTTTCTAAAACGAAACAGAGTAAACAAGGAGGTAAAAATGTCAATTAAGAAATTATCTATGGCAGCTGCGATTGCCGTTGGAATATCAACGTGTTCCTTGACATCAGTAATGGCAGCTTGCCCGTGCAGTACTCCGGCACCGGCAGAACCAATGCCGGTAGTTACGGGACCTGCATGTCCTGTGGAAACTCCACAGACAACATGTTCAAAATGTAAGAAAGCAATTCCGGATTGCAAATGTAAAAAGCAAAAACCGACTTGCGAGCAAAAAAAGAGTGATTGCGGTTGTAAAAACGAAATCAGTTGTGACAAACCCGCAGTTCCTGCAACGGCACTTTGCCCTCAATCAGGAAAGATTGACAAGGCAGAAATGAAACAGGTTTACGGATATCCGCAAGCAATTTACGGTACAAACAATTACGTTGGTGAACCTGCCAACTCTATTTTCTCAACCGAAACTGCTATGAAAGGTTGTCCCGCAAGTAGAATGTCTGCAACAATTCCGGGTGCAACAGTAGCAACAGACGGTCAAATTACGGGTGCAGCTGCACAAATGCCGTGTTTGAATGAATTACCTAACTGCAACAACGGCGGTACGGTAATTAACAGAAACGAACAAAAAATGGACGGCAACGCTTGCCCTATTGATATTAAAACATCAAATTCAATTAATGCGGTTAAGAAAACTCTGATTCCTTACGAAATTCCGCAACAAATTCAAAACATAACAGGAGCGGCAGCTCCTATGGGCGGTTGTATGTTTCCTGATGTACCGAACAACCACTGGGCATCTTGTGATATCGACAAATTAGCGATAAATGATGTTGTTGTAGGTTATCCTGACGGTTTGTTCAAACCTAACAAACACATTTCCCGTGCAGAATTTGCGACAATGCTTGTTAAAGGTTTCAATTTGGATTGCGGTATAAACAAACAAACTAAATTTACAGATGTTCCATACAACAACTGGGCTAATGCTGCGATTGCAAAGGCTGTTGATGAAAACTTGTTAGACGGTTATCCTAACAAAACTTTCAGACCGCACGCAAACGTAACAAGAGTTGAAGCTTTGGCATCAATTTCAAAAGGTATGACTTGCGATATTGACAGCTGTAAGGCTAATGAAATCTTGAGCAAATATGCTGATGGTAATAAAGTTCCCGAATGGGCAAGAATTCCTGTAGCAAAATCTTTGCAAAACGGTGCTTTGAAGGATTCCCCTACTCCGAATATGATTATGCCTAAGAAGGAAGCTTCTCGTGCAGAAATCGCTTCAATGATGCAAACTGTTCGTGTAGCATTGGGTTATGACACAAATCCGAAAACTGCAAATAACATTTGTCCGGCATGTCCGATTGATAAAAATGCTTTGATTGAACACGAAGAAATCGTTAAAATTCCTACGTTGAAATTATCAATGATTGACCAGTTGACTGCGAAATCATCACACGTTGGTCAATATTTCAGAGCAAATACTCTTGAAGACGTTACGATAAACGGCAAAGTTTACCCTTGCGGATCAACCGTTACAGGTCGAGTAGTCGAAGTTATCAGACCATCGGGCTGTGAAAAGGGTGCGTTGAAACTGGCATTTACCGAAATTAAAAATGGTGATTGTAAGACCGTTTTACCAAAACAAATTTTGCAAGCTCAGGTTAATAAGTCTAAAAACGTAAACCCGGTAGCAAGATTTGTAGAAATGCCGTTTACTCTTGCCGGCTCATTGGTTGGTGTTGTCGGTAGAACTGCGGGCGGTATCCTGACTAATGTCGGTAACGCAGCAGAAAACGTTACAAACGATGCAGGTTATATGCTTGGTCACGCCTTCCAAGGTCAATTCGGTGCGGCAGCAAGAAGTTTGGGTGACGGTGTATTTGAAGCCGTTAAAGCTCCGATTGACGTAACAAGAACCGCCTTGTCTGGTACAATGGGCTTGTTCCAAACAACAGGTGACGAATTCGCATATCTTGTTGACCCTAAAGGTTACAAAATCTCTGCGGTTAACCCGAGAGAACACGTTACTATCGCTTTCGGCTGTAACGAATAAAGGCGTCTTTCGTCCTTTCTACCTGAGAAGAATCCTTGATTATTATCAAGGGTTCTTCATTTTTTAGGAAGATTTTGTAGTACAACAAATTTAATGTACTGAACCGCACATTGATTTTTCTATGTTTTAAAACTTGGCACTATACAACAAGTTATGAAAATTGTTCTTTCGCAACGGTAATTAGTTTGTAATAAGTAGCCAAATCTTTTGGTGAAGCGTTTTTTATTGTTAAAATCAAGTCCTCTTGGAGTTCTTTTGATGCCTTAAAATGTTCAAAATCAAACAGCTCTTTTATGGCAATGTTAAAAAATGTTGCGAGTTTTTCTATGTTTTCTTCTTTGGGAAATTGGCACCCGTTTTCAAGTTTGCAGAGGTTTGTAGTTTCCATACCAATGGCTTCGGCAAGTTGGGCTTGCGTAAGGTGTTTACTCTTACGAAGTTCCCTAATTCTAAGTCCTAAAAGTTTGCTGAGTTGTGCCATTTTTTGCCCTCTATGTTTCTGATTATCTCATACATTTAGTTTAATAAAATGATATAATAAGCCAAAGTATATTGACAAAGTTGGCATGATACGACATAATAGTATTATGATTGTTATTATTCTATAGGATTAATAACATAGTTGTATGTTGTATGTAAAAGAAAGGAATTTCAACATGAGAACAAAAAGATTCGGTTTTACTTTGGCAGAA
>OIYG01000169.1_pt1 | contig 71522 bp, 76 predicted proteins | sample 1587861 | NCBI WGS metagenome assembly OIYG01 (sample SAMN03283272) | human gut metagenome | biome: human-associated habitat; material: feces | host: Homo sapiens | place: Peru | collected 2012
GTCACAATGGTAACAGGCGGCCATACAGCCACATTGTACAAGGTTGGCACATATGTGGAAAGCACACGGAAGTTTATTGAAGAAAGAATCTCAGTTTAGAATGTGTGTAATGTATGTCGGGGCGGGATGTTGACAGGCAGTTAAATCGGGATTTTGAGGAGGAATAGTCATGGCAGATAAAATACAAAAGGCATATCAAGATTCAAAAAATATATATGATGACGTGCTGACGCAGGGAAATATTTTCAGCAAGCTCTACATTAATTTCTTTTGGAGCGGAACAGATGATAATGAAATCGCAAGGAAAGTGCTTTCATATATCCCTGATGATTTTCACGGAAAGCTGCTTGATGTTCCTGCTGGGACAGCTGTATTCACATATAAGAAATGGGGAATGCTTCAAAACGCAGATATTACCTGCCTTGATTATAGCGAGGATATGATTGAACAGGCACGGGATAGAATGAAGGATTACTCCCATGTTTCCTGCGTTCAGGGAGATGTCGGAAATCTTCCGCTTGAGGATGAAAGCTGTGATATCGTCATCAGTATGAATGGTTTTCATGCTTTCCCGGACAAGAAAAAAGCCTTTAAGGAAACATGGCGTGTATTAAAACCGGGAGGCAAGTTCATCGCCTGCTTTTATATAAAGGGTGAAAAGAAAATCACAGATTGGCTTGTTAAAAATGTTTTGTCAAAAAAAGGATGGTTTACTCCACCATTCCCAACACAGGAACAGCTGATGAACATTCTTAAAAAGCTTTATAAGAATATAGATTTTCATGTAGAAGGGTCAATGGTCTATTTTTCGGCAGTAAAGTAGAAAACTTTCAATGCATGTATTGTCATAAGGATAATGTAATTTTGAATAGCTTCTTTTCATTTTTTCAGTTGCTTTAATATAAGCATCTGCTTTGTAATGACTTTCTCTGTCCGAGTGAATTATCAAAGGGTTTTTAATTTTTCTTGTTGCCTTTGCATTTTCCACTGTCTTAATTACAAACTCTTCTTCCATAGTTCGTGATAATTCCCATGCAATAATTTTGCGCGAGAATAAATCCATAATTGTCGAGATGCAGCATTTGAAAGCCTACGCTTCCACGGATGCACTTAAGAACGCCTGCATTGACCCGCAACATCCGCAAAGGGCCTGGAACGGACTACGGCAAGACAGGCAAATATACCGGCATCGGCACTTTTACGATTGTGGAAGAGGCAGACGGCAAAGGCGCCTCCAGGTGGGAGCTGCTTTCATGCCGAGTGTATTGTGATAATGCCGTGACAGGACGGTGTAAAAAAACTGAAAATTCTGCAAATCTGCCGATGCCCTATTGACAAAGACCAAACCGAAAGAGTTATACTTGGTAATGAGTTAGCGGCTACTAACAGGAGGTAGCCGCATTAATTAAAAATAATGGTTAGTTAATGCTAACTTATATTAGGATGGCAAAGAAGGAGGTTTTCTTTGATCAGGATCATATTAGGCGTAGAGGGAATGGCCTGCGGTATGTGCGAGGCCCATATCAATGAGGCGATAAGGAATGCGTTCCCTGTAAAAAAAGTAACAAGCTCGCATACGAGGAAACAGACAATCATCCTTACAGAGCAGGATATCCCGGAACAGGAACTGAAAGGTGCAGTGGCAAAGGCTGGGTATGATGTTGTGTCAGTAAGCAGTGAGCCGTATGAGAAAAAAGGGCTGTTCGGAAGGCTTGGGAGGTAGTGCCATGCAGACGCAGGTTTTTCAAGGTGTCATGATACCGTTTTTGGGGACAGCACTCGGCTCCGCCTGTGTGGTGTTTATGAAGAATAAACTGAACCCAATGGTGCCGGTGGGACGGGGCTGACGGGTTTTGCGGCAGGCGTCATGGTGGCGGCTTTCCGTTGCAGAAAGGAGAAGGCGAATGTTCAAGGTTGAAAATAAATCGAAAGAAGAAATTGCAGAAATCGGAAGGAAGATCGGGGAAGCGTTTGCCGCTGAAAAGGCGGGGATTGTTACAATGCTGACAGAAGCACAGGCGGTCAAGGCTTTTGAAATAATGACTGAATATTTTTACAGGGCAGGAGTGCTGTATGCCACATCCGAAACAGGCGAAGGCTATCTTGCGTATTGGGAGAAAAAGAAAAAAAACGCAGTCGGCCCTGCGTTGCATATGATTAAGCGCTTTTTAAGGGAACTGCCGTTAAAGGCGAGTCTGACTGTCATGCAGAGCGGTGGTGAGCAGTACGCAAAGATTTTTAAGAAAGAGCGTAATTACATTGCTGTATCCATGGTAGTGGTGCTGCGTGAATTTCAGGGAAAGGGATTCATGCACAAGGTTTTAGAACAGCCTTTTGCCGAGGCAAGGAAGAAAAATATCCCCTGCATACTGGATACCGACACACCGCTCAAGGTGGAGAAATATATCCGATGCGGCATGAAACTGGCCGGAGAGAAGAAACTGCGGCATGGCATTTCATTGTATACAATGGCTTACTCTGCAATCCTGTCCTGATACCGCTTATCATAGGGAATCTGACAACGATGCTCCCGTGGCCGGTAAACCAGTTTGATCATTTTTCTGAATCCCTAGGGCATCTGGCGGTACTGGCTGTGGGCATGGTTGTGATATATAAGGAACAGGAAAACAGAAATAAGAAAGAAACAGGATCGTAATAGCAGTACATGAAATGGCAGGGAGTATGAGGAATATGGCAGGCGGGTGAATCGATGTATTCCCTGGCTGCCGAAAAGCGGGAGGTGATCTGTATATGAAATATATCGGAATGCCCATGGGAATGTGGGCGCTGTTTAAAAAATCTTTTGAACAGAATCTGACCACAGAGTTTGGGCTGGACAGGAATACGGCAAAAAAAGTCACGGCAAAAGCAAAATCCCGTTATAAAGAGATCATTGCCGGACTGCCGGAATTTGAAAAGAAAGACCGTTTCAAGGTGAATATCGTCAACTGCGCCCTGCTCTCTGCCTTTGTGCTGAATATGCCAAAGCGCCCTGATGTAAAGCGGCTGACAGCATATTATGCCGGCTCCATGATGACTCCGGCCATGAAGTGGTTCTGCCGTAAGAGCGGGAAATCCAAATTTTCTGACAAGGACATCGCTTCCATGCAGGCCACTGAGCGGCTGAAGGCGGCAGACAGGAATCCTTATTCATGGAACATGGAATTTTATCCTTATCCGGACGGCAGCGGCTATGAAGCCCGTTTTACTGCCTGCGGCATCTGTACTCTGATGCGGGAGCTTGGCCTGTACGACCTTGTCCCTGCCATGTGCCGGCTGGATTACACCATGAGCGAAGCGGGATGCGCAACAGACTTTGTCCGAAAGTACACATTGGCTTCCGGCGGACCGTACTGCGACTGCGGTTATAAAAAGAAGTCGGGCAGGAACGACAATAAAGGCTTTTGGGACAGGTGGGCAAAACGCTATGACAGAACAATAGCAATAGAAAAGAATACCTATGTACAGATTCTGCGCCGCATGAAAAAGAAACTGGACAGGGAGATGTATGTATTGGAGCTTGCCTGCGGTACAGGGGTTTTGTCCGCACAGCTTGCGGGAGGCGTAAAAATGCTGGAGGCAACGGATTTTTCAGAAAAGATGATAGAAAAGGCGAAGCAAAGGGCGCATTCCTCCAAGCTGCATTATTCCGTGCAGGACGCAACGGCGCTTCCCTATGCACCGGAAACCTTTGATGCAGTGATCATTTCAAATGCCCTGCATATCATGCCGTCCCCAGAAAAGGCCCTGGCAGAAATAAGGCGGGTGCTGAAACCGGATGGAATCCTGATCGCGCCCACATTTACGGCAGCAGGAAGCATTTTCGGGCGTTTGAAGATACGGGTGATGGAGCTTTCGGGTTTTCAGGTATTTCACAAATGGAAGCCACAGGAATATCTGGATTTTTTGAAGGCGAACGGTTTTACCGTAACCGACAGGGAGGTTTATGGAGGCGCGCTGGCACTGACGTATGCAGAGGCAAAGGTGAAAAAGGTATAAGAAACGGGAAGGAGGCAGCCTGTTATGAAATACAACGGTTTTTATTTCAGGCTTTTTACAAGGCCGATGAAAAAAGTCTTGTCAGAAAAATATGGCAGGCAGTATGCGGATGGAATCATGAAAAAGAGTAGGGTTCTCTACCTCAGGCTGGTGAGGGAAACGGATTGCCGAGGATACCTATGAGCGGCACAATACCTTCTGCCGGCTCCCTGGCTGTGCCTCCATTTGTTTTATGTCATGATTCTTTTTATATTCGCATGGCTTAATGGCAACGGCTATGAAGCGGCTGCCCTGCCTGCGGCGGAGGCTCTTTTTTCACAGCTATCCTGGGTTGTGGCATTAAGTGAGGCATTTATGCTTCCGCCCTTTTTATACTGGTTTTATCTGCAGGTTTGCGGCAAAACGGTGTTCCCGAAAGGGATAGCGTTTACGAACGTGTTGGTTATTTACGGAATTCTGCTGTTTGTGAAAACTGCCATGCCTGATGGATCATTCCGGATTGGATTTACAAACGGGCTGATGAGCGAAAGCATGATCATTTGGTTCGGGATTATGCTTGCGTGGTCTGTGCGGCATCCGCAGACAGGTGTCCCAGACAGCAAAGATAGGCGGACAGGAGGTTGTTATGACAAGTGAAAAGTACAAAGAACTGTCGCTGAAAGAGTTTGATGACAATGATCCAAGTGTTTACAATATGTGCCGCAAAGATTATCCAGATGTGAGCGGGCTGAAACTGGAGCGGTATGAAGTGAGGAGAGGGTTCCGTCTGCATTGTGTGGTCAGGAAGTCGGGCTGAATGGAAGGTATGAATATTATGGAGTTACAATTAGGAGACGTCCAGGAAACAGCCCTGATTCCACTTGCGGTCAGGGCAAATGAAACAAAAAGGGAAAATGCGAGAATCCATGATGGGAAAGCTGTGGAAATCATAGAAACGCTGGGAATTGATACAAAGGATATAGACAGATTCTTTTCCCATGAGGGCGTGGTGGCGAGAACGATCCTGTTTGACAGGACTGTGAAAAAACTGTTGTCAAAATATCCAGATGCGGTCTGTGTGAATATTGGGTGTGGGTTGGATGACCGCTTTTCGAGGGTTGATAACGGAAAAATCCAGTGGTTCAATGTAGACCTTCCGGATTCCATAGAAGTGAGAAAAAAAGTTTTTATGGAAGCGGAGCGCGAACATATGCTGGCGGGCGATATCCTCAAGACAGACTGGATAAAAGACATCCCCAAAGCAGATATCGTGATCGTGATTGCCGAAGGGCTGCTTATGTATTTTTCAAAGGAGCAGGTAAGGACGATCCTGCATAACATCACTGGCTCTTTTAACCAGGGATACCTGCTTGCGGAGCTGATGCACCCTAAGATGATGAAAGAAAAGATGCACGATACGGTAAAGCATACCAATGCGAAGTTCGGGTGGGGGACCGAAACGGGAAAGGAGCTGTTAGCACTCGACCCGGAGTTGGAACTGTTAAAGGAGAGCAGTTTTTGGGATGAGATGAAGAAATATACGCTTGTGGGAAAGATAGGGAGCGTCATAGCGAAAAACCTGAATAACCGGCTTGCTGTTTACAGGTGGGGAAAATGACGGAGATCTATCTGGCAAAAAACCATCTGCTGCTGGAGGCGGGATACGGGAACATGGAAATGCACAGCCATTCTGCCAGCCATGTTTTGGTCGGGCTGCATGGGAAAATGCGTGTTGTCACGGATGAGGAAGAGATAACATGCCGCGGCGCCATCCTGCCGTCGGGGATTGCCTTTTCGGGCTATCTGGTATTCCGGAAACTGTTCTGTGCCTATATGTAGATTGCAGAAGGCGCATCCATTACGGCCACTTAGGCGGAGCTTAACGGCCGGAAGGCATTGGAAAACGGCCGCCTCATAATCAAATAAAGAGCAGAAAACCTTCATAATGGAATTATCCGCGGAAGCGGAAATTCTAAAGTTATGGAGGTTAATGTATGCTCGATTACAAAGACATCATTAACAAGAACACTGTCTGTAATTTTTAGGGATTAGTCCGTCGGGCAGCCTTTTATTTTTAAGCCGTTTTCTGGTCTATCAGAAGCGTCTTTACGTCCGGTATTACTTTTTTCTCAACAATATCTTTTGTGATTACAAGTTTTTTCTTTCCCTTGACGCTCGGAACTTCAAACATAATGTCCAGAAGCAGATGTTCAACAATAGCCCTGAGTCCGCGTGCACCGGTCTTGTTTTTGACTGCAATTTCGGCAATCTGGCTTATTGCATCGTCATCAAACGAAAGATCCAAATCATCAATTGCAAAACTAGCCTTGAACTGCTTTGTTATGGCATTCCTTGGTTCTGTAAGAATTCTTTTAAGGTCGTTTTTGTCAAGTTCCTTAAGGGCACAGGTCATTGGAAGACGGCCTATAAGTTCTGGAATAATACCGAATTTGACAAGGTCGTCAGATGTTACCTGGTTAAGAAGTTCCATTCTTTCTTCGTCTGTACGATGTGTACCTTCTGCACCGAATCCGATGGAAGAAGAAGAAAGTCTCTGTTCTATAATTTTGTCCAGGCCAACAAATGCACCACCGCAAATAAAAAGAATATTTGTAGTGTCAATGTCTATCATTTCCTGGTTCGGGTGCTTGCGTCCTCCCTGTGGCGGAACAGAAGCATGGGTTCCTTCAAGAATTTTAAGAAGCGCCTGCTGAACGCCTTCACCACTTACATCGCGTGTAATTGAAGTGTTTTCGCTTTTGCGGCTTATCTTGTCAATTTCGTCAATAAAGATAATTCCGCGTTCTGCCGCACTTACATCACCATCAGCAGCATTAATGAGTTTAAGAAGAACGTTTTCTACATCTTCTCCGACATATCCTGCTTCGGTGAGTGTTGTGGCATCGGCTATAGCAAAAGGAACATTCAGTTTCTGGGCAAGAGTTCTGGCAAGAAGGGTTTTTCCGCTTCCTGTAGGTCCAAGAAGAAGAATATTTGACTTTTCAATCTTTACGTCGTTTGCAGCCTGTGCTTCCTTTGAAAGTGAAAGCTGCTTATAGTGGTTGTAAACTGCAACTGACAGAACTTTTTTTGCATAGTCCTGGCCAATAACGTACTGGTCAAGATAGTCCTTGAATTCCTTTGGGGAAGGGACTGTGCTCATGTCTATCGGAGCAATGTTGTGAGCTTCATCGTTCAGAATTGTCTGGCATGCAGCGATACAGTGTTCGCAGATACATACTTCGTCATTCGGTGAACGAATCACGCGGCGGTTTTCGTCTGCCGGCCGTCCGCAGAATGCACATACCGGCTGGCTGTTTTTTCCCAAGCGTGCCATTATTTATCTCCTGTTGTTTTTGTTCTTTCCATTATTCTGTCTATGATTCCGTAAGATTTAGCTTCTTCTGCGCTCATATAGAAATCTCTTTCCATATCTGCAGCAATTACATCTTCGCTTTTACCTGTCTGCTGTGAGAAGTAGCGTATGCTCAGTTTCTTGAGTCTTACAATTTCCTTTGCCTGGATAGCAATATCACTTTCCTGACCCTGGGCTCCTCCCCACGGCTGGTGAATCATTACGCGGCTTGAAGGAAGGGCACATCGCTTTCCTATTGTTCCACCGGCAAGAAGAACTGCTCCCATGCTGGCTGCCTGTCCCATACAAATAGTCTGTATGTCGCACTTTACGTACTGCATGGTGTCGTAAATGGCAAGTCCTGCAGTTACTGAACCCCCGGGGCTGTTGATGTACATATTGATATCTTTGTCCGGGTTTTCGCTTTCAAGGTAAAGAATCTGGGCTACAATAAGGTCTGCTGTTTCATCACGTATTTCGCCGTCAACAAAAATAATTCTGTCTTTCAAAAGCCTTGAATAAAGATCATAGGCTCTTTCTCCGTTTCCGCTTCTTTCGATTACAGTGGGAACCAGAGTGTTCATGTATTCGTTCATAAATTCTCCAATAGGGCAGGTATGTAATTTTTATTTTTTATTTATATACTTTAATTTTACAATAAATAATATAAACAAAAAAAACGGAATGCGACAAGTAGGCACTCCGTTTTTTTAATGACTCAATGTTTTTTAGCGTGCGTTCTTGAAAAGATCGGCAAATTCCATTTTGTCACCCTTTACGACCTTTACCTGTTTGTAAAGTTCATCGTAAAGTTTGTTTTCTTTTGTTTCGTCAATAAGATATTCCTTTGCCTTTGCATCTTTGTAATGCTCTTTGACTTCGTCAACAGTAATGGAATTATCCTTTGCGATTTTCTCATATTCAGCTTCGATTTCTTCGGGAGTTACAGAAATGTTCTTTTCGCGAAGAAGTGTGTCTACAATAAGTCTTGACTTAAGCATCTTTTCGCTGTCGCCTGTCCACTGCTTAAGAAGGTCTTCTTTGCTCTGACCGCTGGCTGCAATCATTTTGTCGAGCTGCTCGGGAGTAGTCTGGAACTGCTGTGCCATCATATTCCAGCGGCTTGCCTGTTCAGCCTGAATCATAGACTTTGGAAGTTCAACCGGATTCTTTTCTACAAGCTGGTCAAGAAGGCTCTGTGACTTGAGTTCAGCAACCTTTCTGTTTTTTGCAGTTTCAAGATTTACAGCGATATCCTTTTTGAGATCATCGAGTGTCTTGTACTTTTCGTTGACATCCTGTGCCAAGTCATCGTCAAGTGCAGGAAGATTACGAACCTTTACAGCCTTTACTGTTACTTTGATTTTCTTTGTCTTTCCTGCAAGATCCTTGTCTGCATCGTCAGCCGCATAAGTCTTTGAAATTTCTTTTGACTCATCTTTCTTCATTCCGATGATGTCATCGTCAATCTTGTAAATGTTTTCGCCGGAACCTACAGTGAATACAAATCCTTCTCTTGCGCTTCCGTCAATAACGTTTCCTGCATCGTCAAGTTCGCTGTAGTCGATTGTAACGATGTCATCCTTTGCAACTTTTTCACCGTCTTTCTTGTCGATAACTACTGCATTGCGCTCCTGAATAGCCTTGAGCTCTTCCTGAAGTTCCTTGTCACCGACTGTAACCTGCGGTTCTTTAACTGTAATTCCGTCAAAGTTCTTTACTTCTACCTTGGGGAATACGTCATATACTACTGTGTAAGTAAGGTCTGCATTAAGGTCAAGAGCCGGAAGCTTGTCGCCTTCAAGACGCGGCTGTGTATAGGGAAGGGGACGGATGTCGCCTGTATCATCTTCGCTGAAAATCTGGTTGAGTGACTCGTCAATAAGATCGCCCATGATTTCCTGCTTGAGTGACTCGCCGTACTTCTGCTCAAGAACTTTTACAGGAACATGTCCCTTTCTGAATCCCGGAAGCTGAATGTTTTTCGCATACTTTGAAACAGCTGCGTTGTAGCCTGAAGCTACATCTTCTTTTGCGATTGTGACAGTAAGTTTTACTGCTGAGTTTTCAATTCTGGATAGTTCCTTGGTAACTTTCACTTGGGTAACCCCTGTATAAAAAAATATCAGATGCGGCTAAAATTCCGCTTCTTTGAGTAAAAAAAAAGCGATTCAGACAGGTCCAAATCGCTTTTCGTATAGAGCGGGAAACGGGAATCGGACCCGCGACATCAACCTTGGCAAGGTTGCGCTCTACTACTGAGCTATTCCCGCAGATTCTTCTGAATCGCATTTTTCGTACCGCTGTAAAACAACAATACTATTGCGAGAGAAGGGACTTGAACCCTCACGCCTAGGGCACCAGATCCTAAGTCTGGCGTGTCTGCCAATTTCACCACCCTCGCATTATGAAAGCGTCGAACCGACATACACGGAGTTTTTCAAATCCGTATGAGCGATGGGAGGATCGAACTCCCGACCCACAGATTAAGAGTCTGTTGCTCTACCAGCTGAGCTAATCGCCCGAATTGTTCGCTTTCCGTTTTGCCGGAACTCGATTACCTACTTTGTTTGCGTCCGACACGATTCGAACGTGCAACCTCCGGATTCGAAGTCCATTGCTCTATCCTGTTGAGCTACGGACGCGTTTTCATAGGTTACAGTTACTTGCGGTTCGGCTAGGGTGCCTAGTGGGTTTCGAACCCACGACAACCAGATCCACAATCTGGGATTCTACCCCTGAACTACAGGCACCATGTAATCGATGTGTTTTACTATATCTGAATCAGTCTGTTTGGTCAAGAGTGCAAAGCGAAATTTTCACAATTTTTTTCTTTTTTTTTCAATTCTATAATACTTTCTTTTCTAAAGTAAAATATTGATTTTCCGATAATAAAAGCAGAGAACTAATCAAATGGAAAGTGATATGAATTTTGAAACTGAATTTTTTTGCATTCTGAAGGAACAGAGCGATATACTTGATTCTATGCTGGCAGCTCAGGCTGAACTCAGAAATTGTGTAAGAACAAGAGTGTGGAGCGGGCTCGAAGAAAAAATAACAGCCGTTTCAAATCTTGGACACCGTTTCTCACAACTGGACGAGCGTCGGGAAGCACTTCTTCTTGCAGACAAAAAACTTGTGAATGCAGACGGCGCAAGAGCCCTTGTTTCTTCAGTACGTTCAAAACTTTCCAGAAGTAAGATAGAAAATGATGCACTTTCGGAATATATCCGCATTACCAGGGAATTTATTTCGGGAGTTCTGGACCATTGTGTTCCGCAGAGAAGCAATACGCTTTATACAAGTTCCGGAACAATCAGAAAACCGACTTCACCGAGTGTTGTTGTTAACGTGACATTTTAGTTTTGTCTTTCAGGAGTAATTATGGCAAGTTCATTTGCAGGAATTGAAATTGGAAAAAGAAGTCTCATGGCGCATTCTACCCAGATTTCCACTGCGGGACACAACATTTCGAATGCAGACACCGAAGGCTATTCCAGACAGCGCGTCAATGTACGTGCTTTTGACCCCCTTTACCGCCCTGATTTGGAAAGAGCACAGGTTGCAGGTCAGATAGGACAGGGAACAGATGTAGAAAGCATTACCCGCGTAAGGGATGAGCTTTTGGACAGCAGAATTGTAGGCCAGACAAATGTTGAAAGTTACTGGGCAACGCGTGAAAAATATTATGCAATGATTGAATCAGTCTATAACGAGCCCGAAGAAATTTCTGTACGTGGCAATATGGATAAATTCTGGCAGGGCTGGCAGGAACTTTCTGTTTATCCCGACAGTGACGCTGCAAGACAGGCTGTTGTTACGAGAGGACAGACACTTACCGATTCCATAAGACAGCAGTTCCGCGGGCTTTCAGAAATAGGAAAACAGATTGACGGTGATATAGAAGCAACTGTCAGACAGGTAAATGACATTTCATCCCAGATTGCAGCTGTTAACGCAGAAATCGTAAGAAGCCGTGCTATGGGTGACAATCCCAACGATCTTATGGACAGGCGTGATCTTCTTGTAGAAAAACTTGCAAATCTTATAAACGTGACTGTAGACAGAAAGGATCCTGACGAATTTATGGTTCACACAGACGGCCAGGTTATTGTTCAGGGCAGTCTTGCACGCCAGATAAAAAGTGTTCCGCAGATAGACAATAACGGTTACGGAAAACTTGTATGGACAGATACCGGTATTGATGCACAGTTCCATGGTGGAACACTCGGTGCCCTAATTGAACTGCGCGACAAAGATATCCGTTCAGAAGTACAGTCCCTGAATACAATGGCACTCAATTTTGCAGACCTTGTAAATGACGTTCACAGAAATGCAGTCGGTAAAAACAATGTTACAGGACTCGATTTTTTTGTTCAGCATGACTTTGTAGAAAACACAAACGGCAACTATGACAGAAACGGTGACGGTGTTGAAGATTCATCGTACGTATTCAGAATGACGGGAAAAAATGCCCTGCGCCCTCAGGAACAGATTGGACTTGAAGGTACAATGACATTTAACGGTGCTTCGGGAAATGTAAATGTTTCCTATTATGCTTCTGATACGGTTGCAGATGTCGTTAATCGCATAAATGACAGCAATGCCGAAGTGAAAGCTTATCTTGACCGCAATTCAAACCTTGTGTTAAAGGCTACATCTTCTGCTTCTATGGAAAATCCTGATTTTGTCATACGACATGTAGAAGATTCGGGAATGTTCCTTACCGGATATTCAGGAATTCTTGCACAAAGCGGTGAAGGCGGTGCTTATGACTTTAACCGTGCCGATGCCGTAACTTCCCTTGACGGAGCGCAGTTTGCGGTTTCGCCTGTAATGAGTCCTGCAGATTATATGGAAGTTAACCCTGCAGTTACGGGTGATGTACGCAGTGTTGCCGCCGCTTTTGCAAACACAATCGGTGATGCAGACCCGGGAGACGCGCGTGCTGCTGTAGAAATAGCTGCCATGAGAAATACAAAGGTTATGATAGGAACCGGCCGTACTTTTGATGACTATTTTGCAGAAAGCGTAACCAATGTTGGTCTCAAGGGTGAACAGGCGCAAAACCAGCTTGCGAGCCAGAATAAAATTATGGACGACCTTCGTTCACTCCGCGACAGTATAAGCGGGGTAAATATAGATGAGGAACTTGCAGACATAATCAAGTTCCAGCACGGATACAATGCCGCGGCAAAATTCGTTACGGTTCAGGATGAACTTCTGGACACTCTTATAAACAGACTCGGTGTCTGATAATTTCAATAATATAGGGGCAGGTTATGACAAGAATCAGTTCACAGATCAATAATTCAGACACGCAGTATCACCTGCGCAGACAGGAAGTCAACAGCAATCGTCTTTCAAACCAGATAGGAAACCAGAGCCGCATAAGTTCATTAAGGGATGATCCTATTGCTGCGGGACATCTTGTGCGTTACCAGTCTTATCAGGGAAGGGTTGAGCGCTTTGAAAAAAATGCGCAGACACTGGCAGACCAGTTCAATGTACGCGAAGGCTACATAAACCAGAATCTTCAGATAATGCAGCGTGTAAGGGAGCTTGCAGTCGGAGGCGCTTCTGGAACCTATACCCCGGATGATCTCAAGAATATGGCGACCGAAGTGAACGAACTTCTCAAAGAGTTGGTGCAGAATGCAAATGCCGTTGGACCTGACGGAAATACGCTTTTTTCGGGTACAAGAACAAAGGGTGTTGCATTTGATGTTGTGATGGGAAATGTTCCGGGTGCAAATGAAGCTCTTATAGAAAACGTACGATATAACGGAAACGTCGGTATCAATAAAGTAGAAGTTGATGAAAATGCATATCTTGAAGTTGACTCAAGCGGAAACAAAACTTTCTGGGCCGAACCGCAGCGTCTTATGGGACAGCGTGACCTAAGTTCCTGGCAGGCACTCGAAGACGGTGTAATCGGAATAGACGGTGTTGACGTTAAGGTTTCGTCCGGTGACAATGTTTATGCCCTTGCTGCAAAAATCAATGACAGCGGCGTTGCAGTAAAGGCAGAAATTGACCCGGTTACAGGCGGACTTAATCTTACTACAACCGACTCTCACCAGATCTGGCTCGAAGACAAAAGCGGTTCTTCACTTTCTGACATCGGAATGATAAAGGACAAAAGCCAGCTTCCTCCGTATAATATCGGAAACGGGGTGCGTGTTTCAGGCGGTTCTCTTTTTGACTCTGTAATTGCACTCCGCGATGCAATGCTCAGAGGCGACAACGAATCTATCGGCGGCCGTGTTCTTGGAACAATTGACCAGGGAATTTCCAATCTTACAACAAGACTTGCCAAGTCGGGAAGTGATTACGAAAGGGCAGTCAACAATATTGAACGTTCCAAAACGAATAATCTTAATGTAACGGCCCTTGTAAGCAGGGAAGGCGACATAGACATAACAAAGGCAATAACAGACATGAAGATGATGGAATACGTTAACCAGGCAACGCTCAGCAATGCCGGAAAAATGTACAGTAGCACTCTTCTTGACTACATGCGCTAATAACAAAATAAAGAGGAATTAAATGAAAGTTGCGACGAAAATGTCAGGAACAGTTGATGTCAGTGCAGACAGAATAATCAAAATGCCGTTCGGGCTGTTTGGTTTTGAAGATTACACAGACTTTGCACTTATTGACAGTGAATATCCGCCGTTTGTCTGGCTTCAGTCTATGCAGGAAAAAAATCTTGCGTTTTTACTTTTAGATCCATTTTTGATAAGCGATGATTACGAAGCCGATATTGACGATTCTGAACTTGCCAAAATAGGAATAGAAGATCCTGCTGATGTAAGTGTTTTTACAATAGTTACAATACCTTCAGACGGAACACCGGTTACTGCAAATTTCCAGGGACCTGTCATCATAAACAGACGCAACAATCTGAGCATGCAGGTCGTTCTCAATGACACTAAGTGGAGTACAAAGCATGGAATTCTTGATGCCCTCAAAAAAAAGGAGGGAAAATAGATGCTTATACTTTCAAGAAAAGTCGACCAGAAAATAAAGATTGGAGCCGACATTACCCTGAGTATAATTGAAATAAGGGGTGATCAGGTCAAGATTGGTGTTGAAGCTCCCAAAAGTGTAAAGGTTTTCAGACAGGAAGTTCTGGAAGCAATTCAGAGTGAAAACATTGCCGCAGCAACCCAGCCTTCTGCCGAACAGCTGCAGCGCTTGTTTTCCAAATAATTTTTTTATTTTTGTAATTCGGCGTTTTTGTTTTCAAGAACAATTTCGGCTTCACTTTTTCTTACATAGACCGGTCCGTCATAATCTTCGAGGGCCGGTTTTTTTTCTGCAATCATTTGTTCTGCTATTTCAAAAAGGGATTCACAGGCGTCACCTTCGGGTGTAAATGCGTGGAGCGAATACAGCGGGGTTTCTTCATTTACCTTTTCCACAAAGTTACGTGCTCCCGGGCCGCATGCAAGGACTGAAGTTTCTGGATCTATTTTCTGAAGAATTTTTTCTACACCAAGATCTTCGTCTTCACCTATTTTTTCACCGCGTATGTAGAAGGCATGAAAGTATTCGTCTTCCTTTGATTCAATTAGGGGCAGAACAGATTCTATTGCTTTTCTGTACGGCCAAGCATATGCCTGCAGGGACGGAATTCCATATACAGGAACATTGTGCGCAAGGTTTATTGCCTTGAGTGTACTTAGTCCAAGCCTCAGTCCTGTAAAGGTTCCGGGGCCGAGTGTTACCGCCGTGTAGTCAAGTTTTTCAGAGTCAAGCCCCAGTTCTGACATTACATAATCAACAGTAGGAAGGATTTTTTCTGACTGTTTTATTCCAACGTCAAGCGTTACTTTTACAAGATTTTTGTCTTTTTTTGCTGCTATTGTAAGTTTTGAGACAGCGCAGTCTATTGCAAGTGCATTCATTTTTAATCCTCCGGTTCCTGTCTGTTCCAGTTGTCAATTTTAATCTGTCTGCTTCCGTCTTCGAGAGGCGTTATTTCAATTTTTATTGTTCTTTTGGGAAGTTCTGAACTGACTTTTTCGCTCCATTCAACTATGCACACTCCGTCACCGTCAAGCATGTCTTCCACTCCAAGATTAATAAAATCTTCGGGACCGTCCAGTCTGTAAACGTCCATGTGGTAAAGGGGCATTTTCGTACCTTCGTATTCACTTATAAGACAGAAAGTCGGGCTTGTAACAACGTCTGTTATTCCGAGAGCCTTTGCAATTCCTTTGGTTATTGTTGTTTTTCCGGCAGCAAGCGTTCCTGTCATTGCAATTACGTCACCGCTTTTCAAAAGGGAACCGATCTTTTCTCCAAGATCTACTGTTTCCTGTGCCGAGTGGGTTATGTACGTCATTTTTTCTCCTGGGAAAGTTTACGGGAGCGAACCTTGTTCCGACAGCTTGCCGATAAATTCTACAAGTGCTTTTTTAAGCGGAACAACAGGGTAGTCAATCTCTCTGGGCAGAGGATCCAAATCTATTGTTTTTTTGCCGAACGGATTCATTTCTATAGTAAAACTGATTGGAAAAGAAATGCGTCTGGTAAGAAATTCGACGACGGCGGTTGCTTTGTATTTGTTTATATAATAAATATAACCGTCCTCTTTTGAAATGGACTTTAGCTCCAGAACTTTCATATTTTTTAATGATAATCCTATTTTAATAAAAAAACAATATCGGACGGTACTTCATTAAGTGCACCCGATTCCGCATAAAGTCTGTTAAGCCCCAAGATATTTTGAAATAGATTCTGCAAGCGACATAAGATGCGGGGAAATTTCATATTCGCACAAATCGCCTATGGTAACAGTATCTTTTGAAGACATGGCCTGTTCCAAGTCTGCAATTATCGGTGCAAAATCTTCAAAAAACTCGCCGGCAGATTTTCCGTCAAATTTGATTTTTTCGTATTCTTCGGGGAACAGCGCGCACAGTGTCGTTGTGTGGCAGAAAGAGTCAATTCCGTCTGCAAGATTTGTTATGATTTGGTCTGCATACTTGTCGTCGCCTGACTGAAGTTTTGCTGGAATTTCCAGAAGCTGTTCAGAAAGGGATTTGAGATTGTTTTGAGAGACTGATAATGCATCACGTATTTCTGCAAGACTTATAACACGCAGTTCAATGAGTGTGTCTTCTTTTATCGGATTTTTTGCCGCTTCGTCAAATTCTTCTGCGCTTACCGGCGTTCCGTCTATTTTTATAGAAACAGTTGTTGCATTGTTTTTTGCGGCTTCTGCTTCAAAAGATGCAAGTACGTCCCCAATGGTTTTTTCGTTTTCAAGAGTTATGTCAACATCCTGTCCGTTTACTTTGAGTTGCATTTTTTTTACCTCATTTAATTTATCGGCTAGCGAGAGCTGTTTTGGTTAGCGAAATTCTTAAGGCTTGACTGCTGTCCTTCCAGACTGTTCAATGTTCCTTCCATAGAAGCATATTTTCTTCTGAGTTCAGCTTCCTTTTGGTCCAGCTGTGTCTGAAGCCTTGAAATCTTTGAGTCAGAAGCCTTTATTCTTGTATCAAGAGCGCCTGTTTTTGAAGAAATTATTCCGCCTGACTGAACCCATGATGTGAGCTGTTTGTCCATTTTGAGTGCGATTCCGTCATCTATGATCAAATCACCGTCGCTGTCATAGCCGAAAAGATTTTTTATGCTGTCAAGATTGTTTTCTATTGCTTCGTCCAGTTTTTTTTCATCAACTTCAAGATAGCCGCGCATTTGTGAAGCTCTGTAGCCGCCTGTTCCTGTGCTTGCGTTTGTAGAAATTCCAATCTGGGAAAGAAGGGTAATAGCAGCTTCTTCTGAACTTCTGTATGGTGAAGTAACAATTCTCTGGAGGGAAGCTTTTCCGTTTGTAAGGGTAAAATCTCCCTGGAATATACCCAGTTTTTCCATTGCAGCCTCACGCTCTGTGTCTGTTAGGTAGTCAAGTTCAGTTACGACTTCGGGCTTGTTTGTAGAAAGAATCGTCATTTCTGCTACAGCCTGATTGTATTTTCCTACAAAAGTGATAATGGCGTCTTTTGCGGTTTCCTTGTCGGGTTCAATTTTTATAGTAGCCGTTTTTTCTGTCTTGTCATGAAGATGCAGCGTTATGTGCGGAACAACGTCGTCTATGTCATTTTCAGGACGTGTGAGTGTAATTCCTTCATATTTAATTTTTGCATCATCGGCTGTTGTAATTGCGTGAACAGGTGCAAAACCAAGATTTTTTGAAGAATCGAACGACTCGGGAACAGAAATTGTAATATTTTTGCCTGTAGAAGAATTTCTTACAACAAGGGACTGTGCACCCGGAAAGTCTGAAAGTTTTATTGCAGCCTTTGTTGTTCCGTCTTCGTTTTCAGAAAAATATTCTTTTCCTACTGCAGTTTCGGTTCCGTCGGCATTTTTTATAAAAAACAGATTTTCACTGTCAGCAGGAATGGGTTCAAGAACTGTTTTTTGCTGCTGCGGAATTTTCGGAAGGGAAGTGAGGCTCTGGTTGTTTTCTATGGTAATTCCGCCAAGTCTGGCTTCTCCTGGCGAAGGAAGAACAGGCTCTGAACTGCGGCTGTTTATTTCTTTTGTTATGTCTTCTGTTTCCTGCGAAGAAAAGTTGAATTCAATTGTATCAGAAGGGCCTGTTTTGTCAGGAAATTTTATTCCAAATCCGCTTCGTGGGGGAACGGTTATGTTTTTGCCGTCAGATTTTACGCTGTTTTTTGAGATTTGCGGCATTCCGTTCTGAACAACTGTGTCTTTTGTTTCTGCGTTAAAAAAAGAAGATTCCCGCGAACTGAATTTTGTTTCTTCGGACTTAACTGCGGTAACCATTTTGATTTCTTTTGCAAAGTCGAGCGCTTCGTTTTCAAACTTAAGGCGGTTCTGTGCACCGGTTTTGAGGCTTTCTATAAGAAGTGATTTTTTATTGGCGCTTATTCCTATAAGGCTTGCTTTTATTGTTTCACCGCCACGTCTGTTGAGGGCTGTTACAAAGTCAGAAAGTTTGCCGCCTTTCCAGTTGAATTCAATTTTTTTTTCGCCTGCAGAAAATGTGTATTTACCGGCCTTTACTTTTGTGTCCGAATCAATGTCTGCACTCAAAAAACGGTCTGCTGTTGCCGGCTGAATAACGTCAATTTTAAAGGAACCGTATTCTGCTTCACGCCCTGCGTCTACTGTTACGGCGTTTTCTTCAGAAGAAGAGGCTAGTTTGTTGTTGAACGGGTTTTCAAATGAATAAAGGGTTTTTACGCTTTCCCTAAGTGTGGACATTTTCTGGTTAACATCCCGCCATGCTCCCTGTTGCTTTTTGTAGCCTTCCAGAGCCTCTTCTTCCCTTTTGAGCGGAATACGTTCCACTTCCATAAGGGAATTTACGAGATCGTTTGTCTTGTACCTGTCTGTTACTCCGGGTATAGTTAGTCCGTCTGCCAATTTAAATCATTTCATCGAAGAGCAGACCGATTGCCTGCTTCATGTGGATCTGGATTTTCTGCAGATCCTCCGATGGTATTTCCCTTATTATTTCATTCGTCGAACTGTCAATTACCGTTACGACGACTTTGTCAAGTTCATTGTTTACGTTGAACCTGAGTTTGTGTCCTTTTACAATGTCGGACAGTCTCTGAAGATCCTGTGCCATAGCCTGTGTGTCTGCAATTTTGCTTTCGATGTTTGCAGAAACTTCCGCCGCGCTGTTGGGCATGTTTCCTATCTGTGCCGCAACTTTTGGTGCCTGTTTCTGCTTGTCAAGAGCGTTAAAGTAGCCGTCCATGGCTTGTGTCTGCCCAATCGTACTTATTGTATTCATGGTATTTTCCTCCTGAACAAAGAAAAAAGAGAGGGGAAGGGGGCGCACCCCTCCTCACTCTACGTACGTGCTGTCAAAAGAAGACATCCAGATTTCTCTTGCCGGTACGCACGGTTTAATCTACTGAAGCAGAGCAAGAACGTTCTGTGACTGGCTGTTTGCCTGTGCAAGCATGGCCGTTCCTGACTGTGAGAGAATCGCGTTCTTAGTATACTCGACCATCTCTGCAGCCATATCAGTATCACGAATGCCTGACTCGGCTCCCTGCATGTTTTCTGCAGCCACATTGATTCCTTTTGAAGCCATTTCGAAACGATTCTGATAAGCACCAAGATCCGCTCTCTGGCGTGAAACCATCTTGAGTGCACTGTCAATTGTTCCGATAGCCATGTTGGCCTGGTCTGGGCTTGCAATGCTGATCTGTTCATCAGAACCCTGTGTTCCGCGGAGTCCGAGAGACTGTGCGGTCATTGTTCCGATAAATGCTGTTACGCTCTGATCCATGTTTGCGCCAACCTGGAATGTCATTACCTGATTTGTTACAGAATTCTGTGCAAAACGACCGGTAAGAATGTTCATTCCGTTGAACTGTGCCTGTGAAGCAATGCGGTCTACTTCAGCAACAAGCTGGGAAACTTCAACCTGAATCTGCATGCGGTCTTCTTCGCTGTAGATGCCGTTAGCGGACTGAACGGAAAGTTCGCGAACTCTCTGAAGAATATCTGTAGTTTCCTGAAGATATCCTTCTGTTGCCTGAATAAAAGAAATTCCGTTCTGGATATTTCTGTTGGCCTGATTAAGTCCGCGGATCTGGCTGCGCATCTTTTCAGATACTGCAAGTCCCGAAGCGTCGTCACCGGCACGGTTGATTCTTTCGCCTGAGCTGAGCTTTTCAATGCTGCCCATAAGCTGGGAGTTTGAAACTCCGAGTGTTCTGTTTGCAAACATTGAACTCATGTTGTGATTAATAACCATAAAATTGTCCTCCATGATTCTGTACAAATGCATCATGCATTCGTCCTTTCCGTACGGGCAGTTACAGGTTTTTGCGCCCCCTGGAACCGTCTTAGACCCTTACGGCAGGAACCGTTATTCTTACCTTGATATGAATAACCGTCCACGCCGTTTACGTGATATGGAGAACTTTTGTCAAAGAGCATTCTGCAGATTGCAGTTACCATGTCTAAAAATCATGGTTGAATGCCGACTGAAAAAACGGATTGATTTGAAGAGGATTTTATGAAAAGCAATAAATCGTCCGCACAACCGGCAGAAAATAAAGCACACACTTTATTTTCTGCCGATAATTATACTACACTATTGAAGCAAAGACAAGACGCTCTGTGACTGGCTGTTGGCCTGTGCGAGCATAGCTGTTCCTGCCTGAGTGAGTACCTGGTTCTTGGTGAATTCAACCATCTGTGATGCCATGTTTGTATCACGGATTCTTGATTCTGAAGCCTGTGTATTTTCGGCTGCAATATCAAGTCCCTTTACTGCATAGTCAAGACGGTTCTGGTATCCTCCAAGATCCGCACGCTGTTTGTTGATCTTCTTGAGAGCTTCGTCAAGCGTACCAATTGCGCGGTTGGCTTCATCCGGTGTCGCAATGCTCATGACTTCTTCAGTACCTACGTTTCTCATTCCGAGGGCCTGTGCTGTCATGGTTCCAATGTAAACGCTCATTCTCTGATCCATATTTGCGCCGATGTGGAGCCACATAGATGCAGTGGGAACGTTCTCTCCGGTTGCCTGTGCGAATCTTCCGGTAAGCATATTCATTCCGTTGAACTGAGCCTGTGATGCGATGCGGTCTACTTCCGCAACGAGCTGGCTTACTTCAACCTGAATCTGCATGCGGTCTTCGTCGCTGTAGATACCGTTTGAACTCTGAACGGCAAGTTCCCTGATGCGCTGAACGATGTCTGTAGTTTCCTGCAGATATCCTTCAGTTGTCTGGATAAAACTGATTCCGTTTGAAGCATTCTTTGATGCCTGATTCAAACCGCGTATCTGTGAGCGCATCTTTTCGGAAACTGCAAGTCCCGAAGCGTCGTCACCTGCACGGTTGATTCTTTCTCCTGAAGAGAGTTTTTCCATATCCTTCTGAAGAGATCCGTTTGTTACTCCCAGAGCGCGATTAGAAAACATTGCGGACATGTTGTGGTTGATAACCATAGTTTGTTCCTCCGTGGAATTGTAGAAAGACAGAATCCTTTCCGTCTTTTTGTAAAAGATTACATCTGAGTTACAAGGCTACATCTGCAATCTTTTACATGAAGAGTCTGACTGTTATCTTCATCGAAGTAGAGCGGTCATGGTTCTTCAATTTTTTTATCGGTACACGGAGCAGCAGACTTTAGTTTTTTTTTTAGATTTTTTTCGGTTTTCCCGAATTATTTTTCCAGAAGTTCAGTTACTATCTTCTTTATTATTACCGAAGCCTTTCCCCTGTGACTTATGGCATTTTTCTGTTCTTCTGTAAGTTCTGCCGCGGTCTTTTTTAACTCTGGAAGGTAAAAAAGCGGGTCGTAGCCGAAGCCTCCTGTACCGCGGGATTGTTCTATTGTTTCTACAAGGGCACCTTCCATGGTTTCCTGAGCTACATAAAGTCTTTCAGGGCCAAGATAGAGTACCATTGCGCAGACATATCTGGCACTTCTGGGACCGTTGGGGTAGGTACCTGGGGGAAGAGGTTTTCCTGAAGAAAGTGCTTTGTTTGTCTGTTCGATGATAAACCTGTTCTGTTCACTCTGCGGCGTTTTTGTTCCGTCAGCTCGTCCTTTCGGAAAGTCGGGGCCTGCATATCTTGAAGAATAAATTCCGGGTATTCCGCCGAGTGCGTCTACGCATATTCCCGAGTCGTCTGCCAGAACGGGGGAGTGAACTATATTCCACAGGGCACGGGCCTTTATGAGGCTGTTTTCGTAAAAGGTTGTGCCTGTTTCTTCGGGGTCAAATTCAATTCCCTCGTCCTTTGGAATTACAATTGTGTGGTTCGGAAAAAGTTCCGACATCTCGCGTTTTTTATTCAGATTTCCTGTTGCCAAGTATATTTTCATGCGGGACAGAATACCATTTTAGCGATAAGTTGTCTATGTTTTTGGCTGCTCTGCGGATTATGTACGAAATCTGCCTTTCATCCATTCCGGTTATTTGTGCTATGGCTTTGTTGCTTGGGGAAAAAAAGCATTTCTTTTTATTGAGGATTTCCAGTGAACGTTCCCATGTGCTATTCTTGTTTTCAATTTTTTTTGCAAGAAGTTCACATTTGTATTTGTCGCCGCGTACTTTGAGTTTTTGAAGCATGTATTTCCTTCTGAAAAAAAATGCGCTGTTTCTCCTGAGTGTGAGCTTGTAAAGACTTTCCCGTTTTTCTTCCAGACTCTGGTGCGCTTTTGCAAGCATTCGGCAGAGTTCGGTACGTTTTATTCCAGTAATGAGGGCAACACGGTCGATCATCCTTTCGTTAAGGTACAGGCACGATTTAAGCGCCAGAATAAGAACAGCCATTTTCCTGTGTTTTCTTTCCTGAAGTTTTTTTGACAGAATAAGTCTGTATTTTATGGGTTGCCCTGATTTTGTATCATCATCCAGAAACAGCTCTTCTTTGACAAGTTCTTCAAGCGTGTGTTCGTCTGTTTCTGCATTTACTTCCAGGGAACTTTCGCTGCATTCGTACCGGTGTTTTTCTTCTTCATAATCCAGCCTGGAAATATCGTCAAAGCAGACTTCGCTGTCTTTTTTTCTGTAACTCTGTTTTATCCGGTAGCGCATTGTATTTTTTAGTACTGTAAGAAAATAAGTCATAAAAGAACCTTCATGGCAGTTGTAGTTTCTGAGAATTTTTTCGAGTTTTGAGTGAAGGAAAATAAGGAATTCCGAAAATGAGTCTTCGTCAATCCATCCGAACCCAATGTAATTTTTGTTGACAAATACATATTCCATAAGTCTTGAGACTGTTTGTTCTGTTCCTGCAGATCCGTTTGAAAAATCTTTGTAGATTTCTTCGATTTCTTTCATTTTTTTGTTGCTCCGGTAAATTGGTTTTGACACCACCGTTGCCTGCAGTTTCCCGGTGAAGTCATGCTGAATTAATAGCAAATACCGTGCCAAGCCTTTAAAAATGTTGAAAATGAATAAAACAAGGCTGTTTATGCAAAAAAAATGCTGATTTATGAAAGTTTATACAGAAAGTTGTTTTTGTAACTGAAAAAACTAGTCAAAACTAGTTGGAATTTGACTAGATTCAGTTAGTTTCTATTCAAAACTAGTCAAAAACTGATTAGTTTTAGTTAGTTTCTAGTCAAATCTAGTTAAAAATTGACTAGATTTGACTAGATTTTTTTAACGTAAGAGGCAGTGTTCAATGTGACAGAGCGTTCGTGTAGGAAACAGAACGTCGTTTGCGGTGACATGATGGGAACTGACGTTTTCGCGCTAGTGTGTGTGTGGGTGGGGAGAAGATGTTTTTTTTGGAAAATAATTTTAGAGGACTTTTGCGAATTCTTTAAGAATTGCAGGAACAAGGGTTTCTATTTTGCCTTCAGTGCTGGCACCTGCTGCGTTTTTGTGTCCGCCGCCGCCGAATTTTGCGGCAATGGCACTTACGTCACAGTCTTCACGGGAACGTAAACCAAGTGTGCATGAATGCTCTGTTTCCTGTCTTACAAAAAGTACGGCTTCTATTCCTTCTACATCAAGCATAAGGCTGTAAAGGGAGTCGCTGTCCCTTCCGTCCTGACCGTATTTTTTTGTATCTTCCATGGTTTCCCATGTGACTGCAAGTTTGCCGTTATAGTAGCGTTCTGCGCGTTCAAGCATAATGCCCAGAAGTTTTCTTGTATTCCAGGCTTTTCCGCCGGTCATCATCTGGTATGTTACTCTTGGGTTTGCACCGTCTTCTACGAGTCTTGCGGCTCCACGGAATACTTCGGCACTGTCTTCCTTAAGGAATTTGAAATAGCCGGTGTCAGTTGCAATTCCGAAGAAAAGGGTTTCTGCCTGTTCTTTGTTTGGTTTTCCTGCTACAGTTTCAAAAAGCTGCTGTACAAGACATGCTGCTGCAGGTGCCGTCGGGTCAATTATAGTGTTTTTACCGCTTGCGTCTGCAGTTTTGTGATGGTCGATTATAAAAGTGTCAAATCCCTTAAGGTCGCCGTCTATGTCACCAAGCCGTTCAAGTTCTGAACAGTCGGCAATGATAAGACCGCATTCATCCCTTTCACCCTGTGTCATAAAAGGAAGGGCAGAAGAAAACTTTTCGGAAAAACGCTTTATTTCGTTTCTTTTGAAAGGGCCGGCACTCAGAAGAATGTATGGCTTTTTAAGGTAATCCAGAATATATGAAATTCCCATGCAGCTGGAAATACAGTCCCCGTCAGGCTCTTTGTGTCCTGCAATAAGAAATGTTTTGTGCTGTTTAACAAAATCAAGAAAATTCTGTACTTTTTCCCTGCTGATGAGAGTCATATATTCCGCCTGAAGATTTTATTTAGAGATGTCCTTTAGTATTCTATTGAAAGAGTTTCTGCGTCTGCCCCGGAAACGGTGGTTCCGTTTGGAGCTACTCCCCAGACAGGATCATTTCTGTTGAGAGGAAGCGTCATGCGTACAAGAAGAAATTCTCCGTTCTTTTTGATTACTGTCATATAGGGGCTCAGTCCCTTGGGCTTGTTGCGGATGTCAAGTTTTCTTGGTGTCTGTGCTGACCAGGATTTTGGCACGATTGTTGTTCCGACTTTCATTCCCTGTTTTGCATACATGACAATATATGCGTCTTTGTGGTCGAGAACCTTGTAAATAAATACGTTCTGGTACGATAGGTCAGAAACGTTGTCTCCGTGGTCCCAAACCGGTTTTGCAGCCTGTGCGTCCTGTGCCATAACCGAAGCAGCCGTAAGTGCGGCTAGAATGACAGATATAAGGAATTTCTTCATGATTGCCTCCTGATTTTTCTATGCTTTAGATAAGAGCCAGCATTATGGCTTTTATCGTATGCTTTCTGTTTTCGGCCTGATCCCAAACTCTGCTTGCAGGTCCTTCAAACACTTCTTCTGTTACTTCCTGACCTGTTACGGCCGGCAGACAGTGAAGGAATATTGCGTTTTCCTTGCCTGTAGCCTTCATGAGTGCAGCGTTGACCTGATAGGGCTTGAGCAGCCTTGTGCGTTCTTCCTTGAGTGATTCTTCGCCCATGGAAACCCAGACATCAGTATAAAGACAATCGGCGCCTTTTACAACAGACTGGTCGTCAGAAATTGAAATTTTTGCTCCGGTGGCTGCTGCGAACGGTTCGCAGATTTTTATAATGTCCTGTGCCGGCTGCAGTTCCTTTGGTGCATATACAGAAAAGTTGATGCCGAATTTTGAACAGATGAGCATGAGTGAGCGGGCCATGTTATTGCGTCCGTCACCGCAGAAACAGAGTGTAAGTCCCTTGAGAGTGCCGAACTGTTCCTTTAATGTCATTATGTCTGCAAGAACCTGGGTAGGGTGGTAGTCGTCCGTAAGGCCGTTTATTACCGGAATGCCCGAATACTGAGCCAGCTGTTCCACATGACTCTGCTTGAACCCGCGGAATTCAATTGCACTGAACATTCTGCCCAGAACCCTTGCCGTGTCCTTTACACTTTCTTTTCCGCCAAGCTGGATATCCTGTGTTGACATAAAAACAGGGTGGCCGCCTTCTTCGCCGAAAGATGTTTCAAATGAAGATCTTGTTCTTGTGGATCTTTTTTCAAATATTAGGGCAATTGTTTTTCCTACAAAGCGCTGGTGGATTTCGCCTGCATGTGATTCAGCCTTTACCTGAATTGCCCAGTCAAGAATCTGGCTTATTTCTTCACTTTTCCAGTCAATCCAGTTTAACAGACTTCTGCCTTTGAAAGGACTATCAAATTTTTCTGCTACCATAAAGTTTTTCCCCGGATCTGAAGCGATCCTCTGCTTTGTGAAATAAAAAACATTCAGAAGTATACTGACTGGCCTTTGCTTTGTCAAAGCAGGTCTTTTTAAAGGCAAGCCGTTCTTCGCAAATAAAAAAAGCACCTTCTTGCGAAAGTGCTTTTATAGTGGCAAGTGGGATCGAACCACTGACATACGGAATATGAGTCCGTTGTTCTACCATCTGGACTATGCCACCGTTTGAATGATTGGATAATAACAGTTTGCACCGTTTGTGTCAACAGGAAAAGTCCAAAAACTTAAAAAATTTCTGAAGATTTTATCATATCTTTTATTTCTTCTTCTGATGCTGCCCTGCAGATTTCTGTTCCGTCGGAATCAGACAGAATAAGTGTCGGTGTAAGAATAATGCATTTTGAGGCTGCAAAGGTTCTTCCTGTTTTTGATGAGGCATCAACTTCTTTGAACTGAAGGCCGGCCTGCTTGAGCATTTCTTCTGCTTTGCGGCATTTGCTGCAGTTTTTCTGGGTAACAAGGGTAAGAATGCCTTTAGTCACTGTTTTTTGCCTCAAGACGGTTTACTTCATTTACAAATTCATCCAGGTCGTTAAAATGTTTGTAAACACTTGCAAATCTTATGTATGCGACTTTGTCTACATCGTGCAGTCTGTCAAGAACAAGTTCCCCCAGATCGGTGGTTGAAATTTCGCGCGTAGACTTGCCCTTTGTATAAGCCTGGTCTTCTATTTCATTTACAATCTGTTCAATCATTCCTGTAGAAACAGGACGTTTTTCAAGGGCTCTTTCTATTCCCTTCGAGAGTTTTTCAAGATCAAACGGTTCCCTGCGGCCGTCTCTCTTTATTACCATAAATGGTTTTTCTTCAATCCGTTCGTAGCTTGTAAAACGGTATCCGCAGCTTAGACATTCGCGTCTTCTTCTTATGCTTTCGCCGTTTGCCATTGTTCTGGACTCTATAACCTTGTCGTCAAGGCTTCCGCAGTATGGACAACGCATTTTGTACCTCGTAGATCAGGGTAGCCTATAAGGCCACCTTCCATAAAAAGTCAATGAGTAAATCTTCAGACACTTATTTTACTTGAGTTTTATATAACAATCAACCTGTGCTTTTGTGGCTTTCTTTTACTTCTTTTGACGCGCGGTTTTCTTTTGTTTGAGTCTCTGTACAGCTTCGTCTGCTTCTTTTTCAAGGGATTCGCTCGGGTAAAGGAGTGAGGCTGCCGCAGGGCGCAGTAAAAGTGCCAGAAGTGAGGTTGCTGCCGTCATTGCCGTGAAAATGAACGGTCCGGAACGGGCGGCCTGGGAAACAAGGCCTGTTCTGAAACATATGTACAGTGTAAGAAAAGCCGCGGCATAACCTGCAGCTGATGCAAGTACTGTTCTGGCAAATCTTTTTGTGCTGAATTTTTTTTCTGTAACATAGGGCGTTCCGGCACCCAGTCCTGAAACAAATGCGGCTGTAAAGGCTGCAAGAACGCAGGCGCAGTAGTCCTGTGAAAAGAATTTCAGTCCCGTAAGCGTACCTGTTCCAAGGACTGGAAGGCCTGCGCACTGTAATATTACCAAAAGCCCCAGCGCACCGGACCCCGTAAGTCTTCCAAGAACTGCGGCAACAGTTACTGCCGCCGGAACAAGAAATTCCGTACCGTAAACAGGCTGTATTTTTGAAGCCAGTGCACAAAGTACTGCAGCACCTGCCGTGGCCGAACTTCTTGCGAGTGTCATTTTTGCCGTCTGGTTCATTTTTTACTGTCCTTTTTTCCTATGGTTACCGTTATCTGTACAAAATGCGGCAGCGAAAGTTTTTTCTGTTCAAAAACGTTTTTTGCGGCTGACCATGCAAGGTACAAAAGAACTGCCGCCGCAGCAATGTACACAAGCCAGTCTCCTGCAACGGAATAAAGAGTCTTTGTGTATTTGTAGATGGGTACGCTGAATCCTACAGAAGCTTCTTCAAAAAGCGGAAGGTCTGCAATTATTTTGCCGTTAGGCGCAACTACCGCAGAATAGCCCGAGTTTGTGCATCTTACAAGAGTCGTCCTGTATTCGACTGAAAGAAAGCTTGCAATGATAAAATGCTGGTATTCGGCGGAGTCTGTCTTGGACCAAGAGTCGTTCGTAATGTTCATGAAGACTTCGCTTCCCATATTGTGCAGGCGACTGCTTACTGAGGGGAATGAGTCTTCAAAGCAGATTGGTGTTGTGAAACTTATAAAGTTTTTTGGGTTTTCGGCTTCGTTTACCGTGTATTCCTTTGTTTTTTTGGGGTCTGATCTTCCGTTTTTGTCCAGTTCAATTAACGATTCCTCTGGTCGGGCATAACTGAACGGTGCAGGCGTGTTTTTATTTTCCTTGATGGGAACTTTGAACAGCACGTACTGGAAGCCCGATGTAAGCCCCGAGTACATTCCCACTACGTCTTTCATGAATTTTTCCATAAGCGGGTTGTCTGAATAAGGAATTTTTTCTGCAAAGGGAACCAGCTGTATCTTGCTGTAGTAACCCGAATATTTTCCGTCAGAGTCAAAAAGAATTGCGCTGTTTGCATATTTGTGCTTATCCCTGTCAAAAGTCGTTGTTCCGCCTATGATGAAGGGAGTGTCTGTCTTTTTTATAAAGTCAGAAAGGCTTTCATCCTGCGGGAATGTTTCGTACCTGAATCTTGCGCCGGGGAATGTTTTTGAAAGAACGCCTTCGCTCCAGAGTACAAGGTCTGTTTCGAGTCCGCGGTCGGAAAAGCTTTTTATTCCTTCGAGCGTGAGTTTTTTTGAGATTTCTATCGATTTCTGTTCTCCGCCTTCCCACGGGTCAATGTTCTGCTGGACAATTACTGTGTTGAGTTTTTTTTCTGGAATGCGCGGCATAAAATACTGTACTGTTCCGTATGCAAAAACTGCCGCAAAGACAAGTGCCAGTGATTTTGCTTCGGTGCGGACTGTTCTGTGTTCCGTAATTGAAGTGACTGCTTCTGCGGCAAGGGATGATGAAAGTGCAAAAAGAAGCGTTATTCCCCAGACGCCTGTAAGGTCTGCTATCTGGATTACAGGTTTCAATGCGTATGAAGACATGAAAAGTGTTCCCCACGGATAGCCGAGTGCTCCTGTTGACTTTATATATTCGTAGAGTGTCCAGACGGCCGAAAACCACAGCATTCTTTTTGTTGCGCCCGTTTTGTTTAAGCCGGAACATTCTGCCATTTTTTGTGTTTCTGTAAGAGAAGCGGGGTATGCGTGCATTATTATTCCCATTAAGGCGCCTTCAATGGCTGTTCCCAGTGCGCTTGCCCCGAGTGTAAAGACTGCAAAACCGTGGAAATTTGCCAGCCAGTAGCTTGAAAGCAGGTGTGTCACAAGAATCTGCAGCCCCATGATATAAAAGGATTCTCTGTAACTTTTTGCCCGATATACGGCTATATATAGTGGAAGAAGGCAAAACAGTCCAAGAAGAGGGGATCCTGCGTTTGTTATTTCGTTGGATATAGACAGCGCTTCCATAAAAGCGGAAAAAATTGCGCAAAAAACTTGTAAAATAACTCGAATCATTATATTATTCTATTATCTTATATAGAAAAATTCAACATTGCTTTTTATGAATGTATTTTTAAAAGGTCGGGAAGGGGAATAGTATGGACGAAATTATCAGTGCCCACGAGGCTGAATATGGTGTAAAACCGGAATGCATTGCGAGTGCTCCGGGGCGCTTTCACCTTGTGGGTGAACATACATGGTTTTTCAAGGACAAGACGCTTTCAATGGCCGTTAATATCCCCGTTTATGTAGCGGTATCTTCAAGAAGCGATTCCAACTTTCGGTTTGAATTTGCACAACTCAAGGAACGCAAACGTTCTGCAATATCTACACTTAAGTTTAAGAAAGAAGACAAATGGGCAAATGCGGTAAAGGCTGTTCTCTACGGATTTTCTGCAGGCGGCTTTACTCTCAAGGGCATGAACTTTACCATCTGGTCAGAAACTCTCCCTTCTGCAGGCTTCGGAATAACAACCGCGGTAAAGGTAGCTTCTGCCTGGGCAATAAGGGAACTGTGCGGTTTCAGGTGCACGCAGGAACAGATGCTTCAGATTCTTGACCGCGCAAACAAGCTTTTTCTTGGTACAGACACACACCGCGCCGACAGTTATGCTGCCATTTATTCAAAGGAAAATTCACTGCTTCTTACGGACTATTCTTTAAATACCTTTGACATTATTCCGTTCAAGCTCAAGAACAGGTCTGTCATTCTTACTGACGCACGTGTTCCCCGCATTGTGACATGGAACGAAGAAAGCCTGCAGCAGCCCGAAAACGTACTTCTTCTTGGTGAACTCAAGGAGCGCAAGGCAAATGTATACGGGGGCTGGCAGTATGAGGAAAACCACGCAGAAGTCAACGAAGTTCTGAGTGTTGTAAGCGAAGATACAAAACGCCGCCTTATATGCATAATGCAGGAACACAAAAATGTTCTTGATGCCGTTACAGCAATAAACAAGGCAGACTTTGCTTCTTTTGCGCGTGCCGTAAACAGAAGCCATGAAATAATGCGTGACATGTACGATATTTCATGCCCTGAAATTGACTGGATTCTTAAGCGCGTGCAGGAACTTGACGAAAACCCCGATGACTACCGCAACCCCGTAAACTGCGGGCGCATTACCGGCAAGGGATTCGGACGTTGTGTGTATACAATCATCAGGGACTGCGATATAGAAAAATACAGGGCAAAACTTGCTGAATACGAACGTATCTTCGGCTTTAAGCCCGAATGCCATATTGTAAAGCCGGCAAAGGGAGTCAGGCTTATATGAGAATCCTACTTACGAATGACGACGGAATAGACGCCAGGGGTATCTGCATTCTTGAAGAAGTCCTTTCTGAATCGCACGAAGTATGTGTAGTGGCTCCCTGTGCAAACCGTTCGGGTTCATCGTCATCAATAAGCATGTATTCCGACCAGAAACTTGTAAAAAAAAGTGAAAAAAAATTTTCCCTTGACGGAAGCCCCGTTGACTGTGTTATTTCTGCACTGCGCGGCGGGTATATCCCGTTTGTTCCGGAAGTTGTCATTTCGGGAATAAACAACGGTGCAAATCTTGGAACTGACATTATCTATTCTGGAACTTGCGGTGCTGCAAGACAGGCAAGCCTTTACGGGGTCCCGGGTCTGGCACTGAGCATTGACTTTTCATACGGCGAGTGTTCCTTTACCGGTTCACTTTCAGGAAAATCAGAAAAAAAAGATTCTGCCTACCGTTCCCTTTCTTATTATGTCAGGGACAACATGCGCTCTCTTTTGCCTCTGTGCGGAACAAAGGACAGTCGCTCGGGGTCACTTGAGTGCTTTGTAAATGTAAATGCACCTTTTTCTGACGAGATACGCGGTACAAGGCAGGCTTCTGTCTGTTCAAGGGTATACGGTGACAGGGTAGACGTAAGTTGTGGCTGCGGTACACTTTACAGCAGCTGCCGCGGCGGCGGGAAAATTGCTTCTCTCGGGGATGCCTGCGGTGACGGAATTCTTGTGGAAAACGGGTTTGTTTCGGTAAGTGCTGTTTATGCGCAGCCTGTTGCCAAATATTTTTCCTCGTTTTCTCTGAATTGACTTTATGGAGGCGCAGATGGCGGACTCAAATCTGATTGGCGAAGGAATAAATCTTTACAGACAGGGAAACTATACAGGAGCCCTGACATATTTTCTGTCACTTCCCGAAGACTGCGGTGTAAGTACCGTGAAACTTGCCTATTACCTTGGCCTGTGCTATGCAAAACTGGGCCGTTATGATGATTCGCTTCTCTACCTTGAGCAGGTTGTTACTTCTTCTGACATGGACGACAGCGAGTCCTCAGAAAGAATTCTGCAGTGCCGCTATCTTCTTGCCGTAATATACTGTCTGAGCGGCCGCAAAAAGCTTGCAGACTTTGAACTAAACAAACTTCTGGAAACAGGATACAAAAAGGCTTCGGTCTATGCTTCAATGGCCTATGTTGCGTGGGAGCAGGGAGACTCTTCGGGCAGCAAGGAACTTTATACACGCGCTTTGGACGAAGATCCGCAGAACCCCACGGCTCTTAACGGACTTGGCTATGTGCTTGCCTGCGAGGGAACCGATCTTGCAAAGGCTCTGGGCTGCTGCAAGCGTGCAGTGGGTATGTGTCCCGAAAGTGCTGCCTGTCTGGACAGCCTTGGCTGGGTATACTACAGAATGGGGCTGTTCAGCGAAGCAAGAAAATTTCTGGAACGGGCACTCAAAATTGCCCCTGACAACGCTCTTATTTCTGAACATCTTAAGAGCGCGCAAAAGGATTACGAATGAGACGTTTTTTTTATTCAGTTATGGCTGGAGTCCTTGCCCTTGCGACGGCTACCGCAGCTTTTTCACAGACAAATCTGACCGATACGGTAAGAAAGCCTAAAGATACAGTAAGGTCTGCAAATTCTGGTTTTGCAGAAGAGGAATTTCGCAGGGGAGTCCAAAGCTATTACCGCGGTGCATTTAACGAAAGTATTCTTGAGTTTGAAAAGGCACTTTCATATCTTCCCGGGGAACCGCTTATACTGGACTGGCTGGGAAAGGCCTATTACCGTTCTGGAATAGAAGGTGCGGCGTTGCAGCAGTGGAAATTTGCCGCGGATCTTGGCTACGGCGGAATGCTTCTTCAGAACAGAATAGAAATTGTAGGCGACAGGCGCATTGTAGACGGCGGTTACGGATTTACGCAGCGCTTTACAGAGTCGGGTTCGATTCCGCCGGTAGAAGGTGACACACTTATTTACAGACAGCCTGTTTCTTCACTGGCAAATTCTGACGGAAGCATCTGGGTTGTCGCTTACGGTTCCAACGAGCTTTTGAAATTTGATGTAAACGGCGTCGTTACAAGAAGACTGCGCGGGCCGCTAAACGGTTTTGACAGGCCTATGGACATTATAAGGCTTACTGACGGTTCTCTTCTGGTAAGCGAAAGTGCAGGTGACAGGCTTGCACACTTGGACAGTGAAGGAAGTTTTCTTGGCTATTACGGAACAAAAGGCCGAGGTCCGGGGCAGGTTATTGGCCCGCAGTACCTGGCACAGGACAGCTTTGGCAATATTTACGTTACCGACTTTGGAAACGCACGTGTTGTTGTTTTTGACGCTGCAGGAACACCGCTGCTAGAATTCGGGCAGCAAAACGGGGCTTTCCGGGGCTTTAAGTCACCTACGGGAATTGCCTGCATTGAAGACAGAATTTTTGTTGCAGACAGCGTTTACGGCGCAATTTATGAATTTGACCGTGCAGGAAACTATATTGGAATTCTGGTAGAAGAAGGAACTTTTTTAAGACCGGAATGTCTTAAGAACTGGAACGGATATCTTCTTCTTACAGATTCAAATACCGTATCTACAGTGGATATTTCTACAGGTGCGGTTTACGAAAATGCCAGAACAGGAAACGCCGGATCGCTTATTACAAGTGCCGTGCCTGATGCAAACGGAAACCTCGTTGTAACTGACTTTAAGGCAGATGAAATTTATGTCATGGCAAAAATGACCGAGCTTGTAGGCGGCTTCTTTGTTCAGATTGAACGCGCAGATGCTTCTGCCTTTCCCGAAGTTGTGCTTGAAGTGCGCGTGGAAAACCGCAAAAGACAGCAGGTTGTGGGGCTTAAGAAGGAAAATTTTCTTGTTACAGAAAAAAAGCGTCCCGTGCTTAATATGGAACTTACAGGTTCTGCTTCGAACAATGACGTGGCGGACATTACAATTCTTATTGACAGAAGTGAGGGCATGAGAGCTTCTGCTGCAAAAACAGAAACTGCCGTAAGGGAAATTGCCGCTTCCATGAATGGAAAAGGAAGTGTAAAAATAATTTCTTCGGGCAGTATTCCTGTAACAGAGTTTGAAGGATCCCCTCTGGAACTGGCTGAATTTTCTGTTTTGTCCCTTAAGTGCCCGTATACTGACAAACCTGCTCTGGATCTTGGAATAAGGCTTGCTGCAAACGGACTTATCAATGCCGAGTGCAAGAGGGGAATTGTTTATGTTACCGAAGGAAAGTCGGGATTCGGATCGTTTGACAGATATGCTCTTTCTGATCTGACTGCTTTTCTGAACAACAATGCTGTTTCATTCAGTACCGTGCTTCTTTCTGAAGGAACGGCAGACAGCGGCATTTCTTATATTACAGACAGTACGCCGGGGAAAAGCTATTACGTTTACCGGAGTGAAGGACTTTCTGCCGTTGTGCGTGACATAACAGGAATTCCGTCTGGACTTTACCAGTTGAAGTATACGTCTTCTCTGCAGACCGAATACGGAAGAAAATATCTTCCTGTAGAAGTGGAAGCCTATCTTCTTAACCGTTCCGGCCGTGATGAGACAGGGTATTTTGCTCCGCTTCAATAAGCCTTGCCTTTCTTAGCTTTAAGGCAGGGTTTTTGCTTTCCATTTCAAAAATGGCTTTTTCTACAATGCTGAGTTTTTCATTTCTGGAATTAAAGAGTTCGCCCTGTGAGGGAAGGTCTTTGCTTTCTACTTTTTCGCATGCAATTCCCAGAAGCCTTATTCCGCGGCCGTCCTGGTATTTTTTTTGCAGCAGCCGCCGGCATCTCTCGTAAAGGTCATCTGCGTTTGCCACTGGGGAATCTGAAGTTTCCTGAACCGAAACTGTAGTAAAGTCTTCATAACGTATTTTAAGCGAAACTGTTTTTGAACGCACGCCGGCTCTGTGCATTCTCCAGATTACAGTCTGCGCAAGTTGCATAAGGGCTGTTTCTATCGTATATCTGTCGGTAAGGTCAAATTCGTATGTGGACTCTGCGCTGAGCGAGCGGTTTTGTGGATCATCGCCGAATTTCATTTCCTTGTTGCCGCGCATTGCGTTGTAAAGAAAAGTTCCTGTGCAGTTTCCGAAAATCGTTGTAAGCGAAGCAAGACTTTTGTCCCTGAGCTGTGCGGTTGTACGTATGCCTGCATTTTTTATGTGCGCGATTGTTTTTGTTCCGGCTCCCCAGACTTTTTCGAGCGGAAGGGAAGTCATAAACTTTTCTTCATCACCGGACGGAATGAGCGTAAGGCCGTTTGGCTTTCTGAAGCCTGACGCAATCTTTGCAACATACATTGTAGAAGCAATTCCTATGCTTACTGTAAGGCCGGTTGCCTGCATTACACGCTCTTTTATTTTTGCTGCAAGAACTTGTGGCGGGCCAAAGAGCCGTTCGGTTCCGGTTGCGTCTATAAATGCTTCGTCAATTGACATCTGTATTACGGTGGGTGAATAGTCTGCAAAAATGTCCATTATTGTTTGAGAAACTTCTGAATAACGTTTCATGTTGCCGCGTACAAATACTGCATTGGGACAAAGACTTACGGCTTTAAAAAGAGGCATGGCCGAATGTACACCGAATCTGCGTGCTTCATACGAGGCTGTTGAAACTACTGCTCGTCTGTCACCGGGAAGTCCTCCTACAATTACAGGTTTTCCGCGGTATTCGGGATGATCATGCTGTTCAACCGAAGCAAAGAAAGCGTCCATGTCTATGTGCATAAAAACCGGAACTGTATTTTCACTCATTGCGGTTTCCTGTATCAAGAATTTTTGTTTCTGCTATTATGTAGTTTCTTTCACTCTGAATGTATGCGGTAATTATAACCTGTTCGCTTTTGTTTTTGTCTGTTGTGTAAACAATGTCAATTTTTTGCGGCGGAAAGTCAGGAATCTGTATTACGGCGTTTTCGTTGTTTTCTATGGAATAATTGTAGTTGCATTCATAAAGCGGAATAGTTTCGCGGGATTTTACGGTGACAGTATACCTGATGACATTTCTTGACGAAGTTATGCGCACGGTTTTTGTGTTCATGTCCATCAGGTCAGTCTCTGTGATTTGTGCTTCAAAAGCATTTGTTTCGCTACTGTTGATTACAGCAGGAAGAGATGCTTTGTCTGTTGAAGAAGAAGAAGCTTTTGCGCAAAGAATTATAAATGCGATTAAAAGAACTGCCGCCGCCGTGTATGAAGCAACAGAAACTGCGCATTTTGAAAGAAGTGTTTTTTTTGGGTCGGATTTTTTGATTGCTTTAAGTGAAATTACTACGCGTGTCGTCTGGATAAGAATCGGGAACATGATTGAAGAAATAGTGACGTTTCCCCAGAAGCCGGTTTTCATTGTTTTTGCAAGGTTTTCATAATCTGAATAACGCAGGATATCGTACATAAATGATGCCAGCGGAATGACCAGCAGAACAAGACAGACAATATTTGCAGCAAGTGACTTGCGCTTTCTGAAAAAGAAAATGATGATATACTGAACAAAAAAAATGAACATAAACGACAAATCTGCTGCCGTCATGATAAAAATATTAAGCGCTGCAACTATAAGAATCTGGTAGCTTGTAGAAACCAGCGTGAGCCTTGTCCTGAATGCCAGCTGGTATACAAGAAAAATAGATGCAAGAAAAGTAACTGCAGTAATTTTTATTGCAAAGAAAAGCTGCGCCCCGGCATTAAACGCAGAAAGAGCTGCCTGAACAAGTATAAGAGCGACTGATGTACCCAGAATAAAAGCCGGAATAAAATACCACGTGCGGGAAAGTTCGCGCAGAAGTTTTTTGTTGCCTTCTGAATTTGTAAAAGAAGAAAAGCAGAGTGACAGAAGCGTTATGAATGCAAAGGCAATGAAGGTTGCCGCAAAGAAAAATTCGTCCGTCCATATTCCGTTTTTTCCTGTCGGAATATAACTGTAATGCCTGTCCCAAAGACCGCCCCTGCTGTCAGAAAAATCCTGAGCCAGTGTCTTTAATACCATAAGGTCGCTTTCTTCGTGTCCCAGATACAATCCGGCAGCAGGAATTCCGTGTTCAAGAAAAGCGGCAACCCTTTGGTTTTCTTTTATTGCCTTCTGTCTGTAAAGGTACATGAATGCAACGGGAAGCTTGGCACTTTTTTTGTAAGAAGCGCATGCAGCCTTTATTTTCTGCACAAGCCATTTTGGCGAAATATCACCGGCTCCGCCTGCCGTAATTGTTCCGTCATTATATTTTGAATCGGTAACAACAACTGAACAGATTTTGTCTGCTTCATAACATGACTGGGCGAATACACGGGTACCGCCGGAAACAGAAGGTTTTTGCGGAACAGTGTCATAGTCAGAGTCGGCAGAAAGCAGAATTACAGTCGTGAAGGGCAGTTTTTTTTGGGTAAGATAGTCTGCAAATTCAAAGATAAATTCCGGGGAAGCGGCAAAAAAGTCTTGGGTAAAGGCAAAATTGACCGTTGTTATTCTGTTTGTTGATACTTTGCTTTTGTCTGAAGGAATTTCTATGAGAATGTTTTCTTCAAATTCATCCTGTACCGTCGGAACTATGGGCTGAAGCTCGCAGTTAAAGTTTCTGCTGCTGATTGATTCATAGAATGACAGTGTTCGCGCGAAACTGCGTCTTTTTGCGGTTGCGGCTGTAAGTTGTGGCTGGCCCGCAAGGGAGGTGGCAATAAATAAAAGTGCGCCTAATAAACTGACTGTTTTTTTTGCAGGTAATGCGAGCATAATGTATAGTATAAAAAAATCAGATTTTCAGCAAGGATAGCGGGGCAAAGATTCCTTCGGAATGGCATGCAGGAATTACATGGAATTACAAAAGGGACTGTACATTTAGACAAATCTTGCTTATAATAGAAAATATATATAGGAGTTCGGCCCGGCAATGTGTGCGGAAAAAAAGAAATTTATATTGGATCTTCCGTTAAAGGTTATTCTTACAGAAGAAGGCACGTCCCATTTTCTTAGCCATAAGAAACAGTTGCTGAACCTTAGACTTGCAGATAATCGTTCCGCCCACGGAATCAGTATGGAGCATTTTTCACCCAGTTCCGTTCAAAGCATGATTCTGCTGGATTATATTTCTAAGATTGAAATTTCCATGCCGGAATTCGTAACCCACCGCCAGGAAGTTATGGATCTTTCCAAACTCATTGTTTTTTCTATACTTTACAAACAGTTTGACCGTGAAATTTTTGCCGCCCTTATTCAGTGTGATTGTGTAAGAAGACATAACCGCCTTAACCCGTCTTCACTTCTTGACGAAAAAACCCAGATTCCCGAAAAACACTTGCGGGCACAGCTTTCAATGAAAGACAATGTTATTCAGCAAGCGCGCCAGGCAATTCTGGATCCTGTCTGGAAAAGCATTATGGCAAACACCGACTATTCTCCTGAAGAAAAAAATATTTATCTTCTTATGACAGAAAAGTTCCTTAACCGTCTGAGCCTTATGAACTGGTATATTATAACAAAGTTTTATAAAGCCGACGGATTTTCCGAGATTGTTACAATGTTGCGTCAGGAACTTGCAGCTTATATGAACAAGTCAAAGGTTGCAGAATATATTTCTGTTATGGTTATGGAACTTGCCCTTAACTGCGAAAACAACAACATCAGAAAAGAGACAAAAATTCTTTACCAGGGAATAGAAAATTCAGATACACTTATTTTTGATCCCGAAATCAGGGCAAAAATTGTTCAGGAACTCGAAAAAAAACATGAACTTGTGTTCCTTTCGTGGACTTTGGGAGGAGGTTCTACAGCAATAGGAAAGCAGGGGCTTCTGCAGATTACGCTTTACAACAAGGATGACGAGTTCCAGGAAGTCAAGGAAAATATAGAAAGTAAAATGGCCGCCAATTTAAGCAAAAAGTCCCTTATTGACTTTTATCGCCAGATGCCCGACGGTCAGGAAGGAACAGATCTTGGTCTTTACTATCTTTCTTATCTTGAAGATGCGTGCAAAAAGGTTAACGTCAAATTTGAATCTATTGTAAATCAGTCTTCTGCCAGTGACCTTACCGTTATTAACCTTAAATTTAACTTTTAATATATGAAGCATTTTCTAAGGCTGGCAGCCGTTTTCTGCGGAATTTGTGTTCTCGTGTCCTGTTCTAACAGTGTGCCTTCTGTTTCGTCTGTTTCTTCGAGTGTGGTGTTTGATTACGCTTCTGAAGATGCACAGCCGTCTGTAAGGCTTTCTTTATTTGCCCTTGCCGAAAGCGATTTTTTGAGGGCTTCAAAGATTAACGTTTACAATGAAAATACAGGCCTTGAATGGGAATGCAGTTCCTTAAGAAAAATTTCTGATGAAGGCAAAAACAACTGGGCAGGCTATTCCAATTTTGTATCTTCTGACGGTGTTCAGATTCCAAAGGGTCGGTATTCGCTGGTTTATGAGGATGCTTCGGAGCGTGAATGTGAAGTTCCGTTTTATGTAAATTATGACAGTGCCCTGTATGAAAGTCGGCCTAAAGATTTTCCCGGGGTATTGAGCGGTAACAGAATGCAGCGGCTTGCCGTTTACGACAAAGACGGAATGTTGCTTTATTTTGGGGAACGCAAAAACAACTGGTCTGATGACAAAAAAATTCTTTTGGATTTTGCAAATGCAGACACTTTCAGAATATGCTGGCTTTATGCCGGGAATACCGTTATCTGCATGATGCCGTACCAGAGTTTAAAGTAGCATACACTTTTAATATTTTTCATAATGAAGATTCAGGAATAAATTTTTATAGGAGTTTAAATGCCTGCAGATTTTAATGATGAACAGAACTTCGCGGAAAGCAGCGATGTTCCTCAGACAGATGATCCTGTTCCGGTTGCGGGAAAGGAAGACGGTGTATCACTTTTTCGCCGTACAATAAAAACTTATGTAATCCGTGCAGGACGCATGACAGAAAGCGAGCGACGCAGTTATGACGAACTGCATCAGGTCTGGTGCGTACCTTTTGAGCACAGAACACTTAACTTTACCGAGTTGTTCAATAACACAAATCCCGTTATAATGGAAATTGGCTTTGGCATGGGACAGGCTACCGCACAGATTGCACAGGATAACCCTGGAATGAATTACATTGGCAGTGAAGTGCATGTTCCGGGAGTAGGCCGCCTTTTGAGTGACATAAAGAAAAGACAGCTCAAAAATCTTTACATAATAGAATACGATGCACTCGAAATTTTAAGGACAATGATTCCCGACGACTCGATTGCAGGCTTTCATGTATTCTTTGCCGATCCCTGGCCTAAAAAGAAGCACCACAAAAGACGCCTTATGCAGCGACCCAATACAGATCTTCTTGTAAGCAAACTTTCGCCCGGAGGATACATTTATTTTGCAACCGACTGGGAAGAATATGCCGAAAACGCACTTGAAGAACTGGAGTCAACACCGGGACTCCATAACAAATACGAAAAATTTGCCCCGCACCAGCAATGGCGCCCAAGGACAAAATTTGAACAGAAGGGAATAGATGCCGGCCGTGAAATTTTTGAGCTATATTTTGTAAAGGACGACCCGGATCATTCAGATATGCCGCAGGAAAACAGGAGCCTTTAATATGGATCTTTTTGATATTGCAGAAGCAGAAGAAAAAAACAAACGCATTAAGTATCTTGTGCCTCTGATAAAAAAATATCAGAAATCATATTATGACGGTGAAGGTGAAGTCTCAGATGCAGAATTTGATGCGCTCTGGGATGAACTCAAAAGCCTTGACCCGTCAAATCCTGTTCTTCAGAAAGTGGGTGCAGACAGCGCAAACTTTGAAAAAGCCCTTCATGTTATGCCAATGGGAAGCCAGGCAAAAGCAGCCTCACCAGAGGAATTTCTTGAGTGGGTGCAGAAACACGTTTACCCTGAATATCTTGTTGAATATAAACTTGACGGTGCCAGCCTTGAACTTCAGTATGAAAAGGGCCGTCTTGTAAGAGCCGTAACGCGCGGTGATGGTACAACAGGCGATGTAATTACACAGAATGCCATAAAGATGAGCGGTGTTCTAAAAGAAATTTATTCTGCTGAAGGAAAACCCGTTGACTTTACAGGTGGTGTGCGCGGTGAAGTTATAATGACCCATGCGGTTCACAAAGAAAAATTTTCTGACAAAGCCAACTGCAGGAACGCTGCCAACGGTCTTATGAAACGAAAAGACGGCAACGGCTGCGAAAACCTTACTTTAATAACATACGATGTCTGGGCAACAGAAGGAAACCAACCCTTTACAGACGAAGAGTCAAAGATAAACTGGCTTGTTTCATGCGGTTTCAATTCTGTTCCGCTCAAAATATGCCGTTCTCCTTCAGAAGTAATAGAATACCGCGCCGAAGTAATGGAACTGCGGCCTTCTCTGGAATATGACATTGACGGTCTTGTAATAAAAGAGCGCACGGTAAACCACGAAGACGCAAGCCGTGCAAGACCCGACAGACAGATTGCATTTAAATTCAGTCTGGAAGAAGCAGTATCTATTGTACGCTCTGTGGAATGGAACGAAGCGGGTGCCACATACACGCCGGTTGCAGTTTTTGATCCGGTAGACCTTAACGGAACAACCGTCCGCCGCGCAAGTCTTGTAAACCCCAATCTTATACGCTCGCTGGGACTCAAAATAGGAAGCCACGTTGTTGTTGTAAAGCGCGGCGAAATTATTCCAAAGATAGAGTCTGTCGTACAGGAGGCCGGCGTTCAGTCTTTAAAGGACATAGAGTTTCCTGTAAAGTGTTCTTCATGCGGAACAGAACTTGTAGACGAAGGAACAAGGCTTTACTGTCCGCAAAAATCGTGCCCAAAACGCATTCTGCACCGCCTTTTAAAATGGGTTTCGGTAATAGACATACGCGATTTGGGAGAAACACTTGTAAAGTCACTCTTTGAAAGTGGAACAGTCAGGTCTGTGAGTGATATTTACAAACTTGACGAACAAACACTTGCGCCGTTTTTCCTTAACGAAGAAAGCTTAAGTCAGGAAAAAAAGTCTTTAGGCGCGCATAAAGTTGCCCTTTCTATACAAAACCACAGAACGGTTACGCTCCAGAAATTTATTGCCGGCTTTGACATAGAGGGAATAGGCGAGACTGTTGTAGAAAAACTTATAGACGCCGGTTTTGACACTTTTGAAAAAATTACTGCAGCCACAGCAGAACAGATTGCCGGTGTTTACGGCTTTGCAGAAATTCTTGCCGCAACCTTTGTTGAGGGAATGAAAGAAAATGAAGATGAAATGCGCTACCTGCTTGAGGGCGGAACAATAGAAATTTTAAGCACAAAGAGCGGGCCTCTTGCAGGAAAATCCTTCTGTTTTACTGGAGAACTTTATGCTTTAAAGAGAGCCGACGCGCAGAATATGGTAAAAGCTGCAGGTGGTTCTGTAAAATCTTCTGTTGTCAAAGGACTAGACTATCTTGTAACAAACGACACTTCGAGCGGTTCATCCAAAAACCTTAAAGCCGCAAAACTTGGAATTCCTGTAATTAATGAAAAGGAATTTCTTGCAATGGTAGGAAAATGAAAATAAAAACAAGAGACAGTGCCGTTCATATTATTGCAGCCTCTGTTCTTGCAGCATTTTTTATTGCCGTCCTTGTGTTTGCATACAAATATTTTATCTGTTATTATGCAGCTTCCAATCTTGAGTCATCCCTGTACTATGACTGCGCAAAAGTGCTGGTTTACGGGTCGGGTGATGATTCTGTAAGTGCTTCAATAACATTTACAGACAGCGACTCAAACATTGTGGCAGAATTTGAACGCTCGTGGAATGCGCCTTCTGTTTCTGTAGATTTTGCCTGCGTTACATTCCTTGGAAAAAAATCTTATTTTCCGTACAGAATATATGCGTCAGACAGTCCCGGTGTAAATTCAGGCGTAATGTTAAGAAAACATCTGTTTTCAAAAGGACGCTTTGAACTTCTTGGAAGCAGTTGGACTGATGAACAGAAAAAATATGCGGGAATGATTGCAGATTTTGCACTTACTCCCGCATTTTCTATTTTTTCATCACACCTTACATATTATTCAGTAAACCTTGGCGGCTGTGTTCCGGGTAAAGAATACAGACTTTTTGTAGGAAGCCGCGGACCTGGGATTTCTGCCTACTGAAGGCTTTCAAAGGCAAAATTGTCCAGAAAGAAATCAGGGCTAACGGCTGCCATATTGAGCCTTACTTCCCAGTGAAGATGAGGTCCTGTTGCAAGTCCCGTAGAACCGCTCAGCCCAATAAGGTCTCCCTGTTTAACGGTGTCGCCTTCTTTTACATTAAGCGAACTCATGTGGTAGTAAAGGCTGTAAAGCCCCGGAAGATGTTCTATTACAACGCTCCAGCCCGTAGAAATTCTTGACTTGGCAAGAACAACTTTTCCGGCTGCACATGAAAGAACATTTGTTCCTTCGGGAATGCCGTAGTCTATGCCGTTGTGAAGGCTTGTTGAAGATTTACCGTTTGTATAGGCATAAACACGCCTGTCTGCAAAAAATGATGTTCTTCTTGTTGAATCAGTCGGGGCGGCAAACGAAGTTGTCTGGTAAACGGACTGCATATCTGTTGTGGCAAGAATGTCATTGAGTTCTGCTATCTGCCTCATGCGTTCGGGACTTGTGTCTGTTTTGATCATCGTGTTGTTTTCGTCAAGATCCAGAGTTTCGCTAACAAAAGTTTTTGGTTCAATTTTGACTGGAAGGCTGAATTCATACTTTTTCTGTCCGTAAAGACTGTATGTTATTTTAACGGAATATTTTTCTTCGCTGTCCAGCCACGACGAAAGCGGAATCCCAGAGAGCATTGTCAGAACCGTGCGCGAACTGCTTTTCGGAAGCTGGTAGAACTGTGACTGCGAAAGTTTATTTTCACCTGCAAAAAATTCCATAGAAGCTTCTGTCGAGCCGAATTCGGTGCGGGAAACTTTGTTTTTGCGGCTGGTCTGCGTAAATTTCATTCTTACAAAAACAGCATCTCCAGGACACGCGCTGTCATTGTAGCTGAGTTCAATGCTGTAGTCTTCGCCTTCGAAAACCGCTTCTTTTGAAAATGCGCATGCAATTCCCGCTATAAAAACTGCCACAAAGAGCGCTGCTTTTTTTATACAAAATCTCATATTGTCCCCCGGTTTATTCATTTTAGAGATTGTCACTTTTTTTAATGTCCACAAGATTTATCTGCGGAGTTTCTATTCTGTTGAACACATTGCGTTCGACCCTAAAAATAAAGTCAACCCTGTCGCCAACGTTAAAGTCCCTTCCAAGCCGCTCGCCTTCGTTCCAGAAGATGCACGGCCATTTGTATTTGCCGCAGTCGACTGTAATTTTCAGATGCATTTTTTCGCCTTTTCCCATGCGCTGGCCCGAAGCAACCCTTATGTTTTTTGCCATAAAAAGCAGCTGAGGGTTTTCTTCACCGTACGGCTCGAATCTGTCAGAAATATCAAGAAGGGCAGGTGTAAGGTATTGGGCCGGAATTTCTGCATCTATGTCGCCGCCAGTATCTTTTGTGTCACCGAGTTTAATTTCTGAAGAAAGGGTTTTTATTCTTTCTTCGAATTCTGCAAGCCGTTCCCTTTTAAAGCTGAATCCTGCTGCAAAATTGTGCCCGCCGTGATTTATAAATAGATCGTCCATTTTGTTAAGAAACTGCGTTACATCATAATCTCGGCAGCTTCTCATTGAACCGATTGCAATTCCGTCTACAATAGTAACGGTCATGGCAGGAACATTGTATGTAGAAACAAGACGTCCTGCAAGAATTCCGCTTACGCCCCTGTTTATTCTTTCATCTATTACGACACAAAGTTTGTTGCTGTGAAGTGGGATTGACGCTTTTGCCTGAATGCCGGCATAGTTCCACGCGTCTACACAAAGCTGCTTGCGTTCTGCGTTAAGTTCAATAATCTGTTTTGCGGTTTCGAGGCGTTCATTCTGACTGTCTGTAATAAAAAGTTTTGCCGCAAGTTCCGGCTGGCCAAGTCTTCCTGCTGCGTTAAGGTGTGCTACAACAACCCAGCTTAAGTCAATTGAATTAATGCGTTTGCCGGTAAGATTGAGTTCTGCCATAAGTTCACGCAGACCCGGTCTTATTCTTCCCGAATTGATTGACTTGAGGCCGTTTTTTACGAAGATTCTGTTTTCGTTTTTCATGGGCATAATGTCTGCAAGAGCCGCCAGTGCCACAAGCTGCAGATCTTTTTCTTCGGCCTGTGCAAAGGAAGGAAAATCTTTTGCAAGCGACTTCTGTACCCATGTTACAAAAATATTGTAAAAACCGCCTATTTCTGTTGGCTCGTGGTCGCCGTACTTTGCCATTTTTGACATGCCCTTAAGCTGGGTAAGTGTCATTGACGCAAATTTTGGAAAAAGTTTAGCCGCCTCTTCCCTTATGTCTACCAGGTTGAACTGCGCACCGTCACCAAAAAGAGACTGCAAATCCTGTGACAAAGATTTTGCATCCCATGCCAGAAGAAGTTGCCCCTGTAAATAGGAAGGAAGATTTGTGTCAGAAAGAGAAGCCGTGTCTGGGCCGACTGTTTGTGTAAGGCGGCTTACCGGAACAAGATTGCGCACTTTGACACATTCTACGGCAGAATTTTCTTTATTTACGTTAAGAAGGGTTACGTCCTGCTTGTACCAGCTGCTTTGGCTAAAGCGGATTGCGCTTACAAGTTTATATACAACCGCGCAGCCCGAAATGTCGGGGAACGGGTAGCCTGAATTTTCTGTCTTTGGGTCAATGATTATGGCCGGTGAGGGCAGTGTCTCTGGAGCATTGTGGTGGTCAACAACAATTACGTCCAGTCCAAGTTCTGCAGCTTTTGCAATTTCTGCGTTGTTCGAGATTCCGCAGTCCACGGTAATAATGAGCGAACCGTAATTTGCCGCAAATTCTTCTACAGCCTGCATTGAAAGTCCGTAAGCATCATCGCCGCCCGGCAGTTTGTACGAAACATCAATTCCCATAGAAGAAAGACAGTCGTACAAAACAGTAGTAGAAGTAACGCCGTCTACGTCTCTGTCTCCAAAGATAAGCACCTTTTCGTTTTCTTCCTTTGCGTCAAGAATTCTGTCTACGGCATCTTCCATGGCGGCAAACATAAAGGGACTGTGCTGAAACCGCAAATCGTCTTCTATATAATAGAGAATATCGCGGCCGCTCGTTATTCCCCTTCTGACCATTATGCTTGCAGTGATGGGGTCAAGTGAATATTTTTTAGAAACAGATTCTACCTGAGTTTTTGAAATTTGTTTTTTGAACCATTCAGACACTATTTTATTTCCTTTAATATCAATTTGTTTTGTGTAATTGTTGTTTTTGAATATGAAACGGCTTTTTTAAGGGCTGCAACGCCTTCTTCAAGGGATTTTTCATCCTTTGCGTAAACGTCCATAATTTTTTGACCCGCTTTAACGGCTTCACCCTGAACTTTTGAAAGAATTATTCCAGAGTCGGCATCTACCTTGTCAGAAGTTTTGTTTCTTCCGACCCCTAGATTAATGCATGCAATTCCCGTTTTGTAAGCGTCTATTTTAAGGTAACCGTCACTTTCTGCATTAAGCTGTGCGTGGAAAGGAGAACGGCGTTTACCCTGCTGTTCAAGAAGTTTTTTGCTGTCACCGCCCTGGTCATCTACGTTTTTAAGGAATTTTTCAAGTGCACGGCCCGAGTCCACTGCTTGTTTGCAAAGTTCAAGTCCTTCTTCTATAGAAGCGACTTTGCCTGCAAGAAGTGCCATGCGTGAAGCAAGAGCGTATGTAAGTTCCATTACGTCTTTTGGCCCGTTACCCTGAAGGCATTCAAGCGACTCTTCGATTTCGAGGTAGTTGCCGGTTTTTAGACCAAGCGGGGTTTCCATGTCTGTAAGAAGCGCCACGGCTTTTTTGCCCATAGCCTGCGCAGTTTTTACAAGGGATGTGGCAAGATTTTCTGCTGCGGCCGGTGTTTTCATGAATGCACCCGAACCATATTTTACGTCAAAAACAAGAGCGTCACTTCCTTCTGCGACTTTTTTTGAAAGAATGCTTGCTGTAATCAAAGGAATGCTTTCTACGGTACCGGTCACGTCCCTGAGCGCATACATAAGACGGTCAGCCGGAACAATTTTCTGCGTCTGGCCGGTCATGGCGTAACCGTTCTGTGCAATGAGCTGTTCAAACTCTTGTGGCGAAAGGGCAACTTTGTAACCGGCAATTGACTCCAGCTTGTCCAAAGTGCCGCCTGTGTGTCCCAAACCCCGGCCGCTCATCATGGGAATCTGTACTCCAAGACATGCTGCAATTGGCGCAAGCGGAATACTTATTTTGTCTCCTACACCGCCGGTTGAATGTTTGTCTACAAAAGGTCCTTTAAGACCAAGACTTTCCTTGCCGTGAAGGTTTATAATTTCTCCTGAATGAAGCATGCAGTCGGTAAGGGCAGCAGTTTCTTCAAAAGACATTCCGTTAAAATATATTGCCATAAGAAAAGCAGACATCTGGTAGTCGGGAATTGTCTTTGCAACATAACCGTCTACCATAAATTGAATTTCTTCTTTTGTAAGGGGTTGCGGAGTGGGGTTTCCTCTTTTTTTTATGATAATGTCAGCAGCTCTCATGACCCGTAACCTCCTGTTTTTTTTATAAGACTTAATTTGAAGACTTTATTATAGCACATTATGCCTTTGGTTTCTATAATAAATGCATTTCTACAAGATTCTGGCTCCGGTTTCGAGTGTACGCAGTTTTGTTCCAGAGGCTTTTTCTATTAGATAGAAGACAAGGCGCTTCATCTGGTAAAGGCTTTCTTCTTTTATTTTAATCTGCCGTACTTTTCCTGGGGCAAGTTCATTTACTGCCGCAAGATATGTGAGTGCATCGCCGTCTGCATAAATTGTTTTTGATTCTGCATGGGAAGTACAGTCTTTGCATGTAAAGGAAGAAAGTTCGGGGGAATAATAGGAGAGTGCATTTTTTGCAAGAAGATTTGCACCGCATGAAGCGCATTCATGAAGAGGTGGCTGTACTCCAAGTAGTCCCAGGTAGCGCCACAAAAAGCGTATTGTTCCAAGCCGCGCACCGTCTTCGTCACTTGCGTCTGTTCCGTCTGCAAAGGCCGTAAGAAGGCGGAATGTCTGGACACTGTCCCCGGCGCATTTTGTTGTTATTGCAAGTTCGCATGCAAGGTTTACGGCCCAGAGTTTGTAAAGGCTTGTTCTTAAAGAAAGATGGCAGTTTTTTGCGTCAAAGTCGGTAATCTTTTTTGAATGCCGCGCCTCATCGTTGTAGATGTACATTGTTCCGCTGTTAAAGGGCTGAACCATTGCGCGCAGTCTGCTTTTTGGGCCGCCGTAAAGTGTTGCATAAAAAATACCCAGGTCAGGTGAAAGCGCGCGCACACTGCGGTTGTTTTCACCCTGCGCCGTAACGCTCAGAATAATTGCCTGTGTTTTTAAATTGCGCTCACCCATGATTTAATAGTAATATTTTTGGAGCGCAACGGCAACTGGAATCTTAAGGGAAAGACTATGGTATTTTGAAGTAAAAACCATTGAAAAGTAACATGAATCACATGATTTGGATGCCTCTGCCACAAATGTATCTGAATACTTGAAAATAGTTTTTCGTGCAGTGTTAAGCACAAAATTGACAGAATAAAACAGATTTGGTATATTGAATGAAGGAAATGCCCGGACATTTGGTCATCTCCACTATGTACGATAAGCCGTCCAAGCTTCGAAAACTAATGGGCGGCTATTTTTTTACTCTTTACTTTTTAAGGTAGGTGAGTATTGCTATAACTGTGGTAATTATTGTGGCAACGCAGGTTACCAGTGAAATAACTACTTCTATAGTCATAGACAAGCCTCCCAAAATCAAATTTCGGTAAAAACCGATTGAGTATGGGAGATAACCGCCTGTTCAGGCATTTCCTATATATTAAATATAACATATTTTAATAAGTTTGCAAAGTGGTTTTGCTGCATGGGTTCTCGCTTACACTCGGGGGATTACTCTTTTTAGAGGTAATGCGACGCTACGCACTTGCAACCGCCTTAATATGGATATTGAATAAACTGATATTTTTGAGTATTCTAAGAGAAAAACATGATTGAACACATTTATATTGATAATTTTAAGGCTTTTAATGAAGCTAACATATACTTTTCTCCCGTAAATATTATTGTAGGAAATAATGGTGCCGGGAAAAGTACGCTTCTGCAGATTTTAAGTTTTTTATCATCAGTGACGCATGAAGATTTTTCCAGTGTTCTAAGCAGAAGACAGCTTAAGGTGGAAAATATCAGATCAAAACTTAGTACAAAAAAAAAGATTAAGTTTGTAACCGATTTTAGTTTGGATGTAGACGGGAAAAATAAAAAACTCCGATGGGGACTTTATCTTACTCCAAACAGTGGTAAAAATATCCTTGAGTTGACAGAAGAGTGGGTAGAGGATAATCCAGATGTATACGCTTCTGGAAAAGATTATCTGCGCTTTAAATTTGCTTCAAAAGAAGCATACAGACTTAAAAAAAGTGGAGAGACGGAAAACATTACTGTATTTAATTACACTTCATCAATTCTTAAACTTATAGATACAGACAATAATGACTTTCCTGAACTTGCATCTGTTAAAAGATTTTTAGATTACTCATATTCATATGACCTGCTTAATCCTGATGAAATGAGAAAAAGTGGACGTGGAACAGCGGAAATGATTGGTGAAAAAGGAAGATTTTTAACTTCCTTTATAAAAGGACTTTCCGAAACTCAAAAGGCAGATTTAAACAAACGGGTTAACATTCTTACAAATACAATAAAGGAAGTAGAAACAAAAACATCAGGACAGCCGGGCTGGACTACAATTGTTACGACAGAAAATTACGGCGGAAAGAATATAAAATTTGATTCAAAAGACATTAGTGACGGAGATTTAAGGCTTATTGCCTTTGCTTCTTTGGCAGAAGTAGAAAGTTCACAGGGCTTTATTTTGCTGGATGAAATAGAGAATGGCATAAATACTCAAAAAGCAAAACTCCTTATGGAATGGCTTTTGAATTATTCAGACAAATATAATAAACAAATGTTTGTTACGACCCACAGTACAGTTTTTGTTGATTATGTTCCGTCGGAAAGTATTTCTTATATTTACAGAAATAAAGATAATGGTTGGGTAGTTTGTGAAAAATTATTTGAAACAGATGCCATGAAAAATAAGCTTGAAGACTTTTATCCCGGTGAAGTTTTATTAAATATGAGTGAAAGTCAGATAATTGATGCTCTGCTTAAAAAGGACTAAAAATGACAGTTGTAATTACAGGAGAAGGTGTAACTGATTATGGCTGGAAAGATTTTGGAAGCGATGTTTGGAATGAAGGTTCTGCGGCAAAGTTTTGACAGCTTTTGCAGGAAGATAGAAAAATACTTTGAAGGCTCTAGTCACAAAATGACAGAATAAGATAGATTTGGTATATTGAATGAAGGAAATGCCCGAGCATTTGGTCATCTCCACTATGGATTATAAGCCGTCCAAAGCGTCGAAAACTAATGGGCGGCTATTTTTTTTACTTTCATAAAAAGTCAATGAGTAAATCTTCAGATTATTGTAGACTTATAATGGCAGGTTTAGTATACTTTTAATGCGTGGAGGTAAATTATGGAACTGGCATTAGATAATATGTATGATTCTCTTTCTTTACCCATGAAAAAAAAGGTTATGGGGTATGTTTCAAAATTGTACAAACGTTCTATTGCTGATTCTGACAAAGGTCTTTTAACAGATGAAATTCAGAAAATGGTAGAGTTTTCCCGTGTTTTACCTCATGCAACCTGCCATGAGTCCTGGACAAGGGAAGATATGCACCGTGGATAGAGTTTTCATTGATACAAATATACTTTGCTACACAGTTGATGCAGCTGATATTACAAAACAGAACTTTTGTGCTAAAATTTTAAGCAAGTTAAGTCGCTCAGGAACTGGAAGAATTTCTACTCAATCTTTGCAGGAGTTCAGTAATGTGGTTATTAAAAAATTAAAATTTCCTCCAGAAGTAACAGTTGAATTTTTATCTTCATTGATTAAATCATTCAAAATTTATAACAATAAGCCCAAAAATGTTCAGGAAGCTGTTCGAATTTGTGGAAGGTATCAACTTTCTTTTTGGGATTCTTTGATTATTTCTGCTGCAAAGGCACGAAAACTATTGGGCGGCTATTTTTTTTACTTTCATAAAAAGTCAATGAGTAAATCTTCAGATTTTGGAATGACTTTTTAAGTACATTAGCAACAAAGTGAGAATGTACAATTTGATCAGAACGTTTGCAAAGTGGTTTTGCTGCATGGGTTCTCGCTTTCGCTCGGGGAATTACTCTTTTTAGAGGTAATGCGACGCTACGCACTTGCTTGCGTCTTATGTTTTAATAGTGAACATTTTTTTTGTAAACAACTTGACGGCACTCTTTTACAATAGTATAATCTTTTTTACATTAGTTGTAACTGTTTACGAGGGGCGAGGTTGGCCCATAAATAAGTACTTCGATCCGGTGTCTTGTTCTGCAGATGAGAGAGCTGCAGATGGTATGGAAGCCATGCTTACCAGAAAGGGCGAAAGCGTAGAATTGGGGGAATGTAAACGGTGGTTCTGGAATAATTCTCTTCTTTTGGAATAGTAATTAAATTTCTTCAAGTCCAATAGACGGTCGCAAGCTGCATTACATGCTCACCGCCGAAGGTTTTACTGTTTTGACAAAAAGAAGCATTTCATTCATGCAGCGAAACTTTACACAGTTTTACAATTATAAGAAAAATATCGACAACCACATAGAACAGGCCAAACAAGCCGGAAAATCAAAAGTAGTTTTTTATAATGGAAGAAAGTTGTCAGGCAGTCGGAGTTTGCGCTGGCGAGAGGGCGAGGGGAATAGTATTTCTGAAAAAAAACATAAAATGATATTAATCAACATATAAAATCTATGTATTATTTTTGAAATAACGTTATGAAAAAAGGGGAGATGTGTAAATGATAGTAGAACAGGATAATGAATCACAAAAAATTTAAAAAAAAGAATCGGAAGAATTTTTGAGAATTGTGCTGGGGCAAAAAAATAAAAGGAGATGTAAAAGTATGAATGGAAATCAAGTTCGACCAGAAAAATGGACAAATGTTATTGATTTATATGATAACGGTTGGTATTCATATATTTGGGGAAATTATGACGGTGGCTCTGATAAAAGTCTTGGAGCTAGATGGAACGGCGGAAAAAACGTTGGATATCCAAATCAAGGTGCTTATCCAACTTGGTATGTCGAACCTGATTTTGTAACAAATGATATTTTGTTTTCTATTTATAGAGATGTTCAAATTAATCCTCAAAATGGAAATTTAAATAATATAAAAACAGCAATTATGGAGAATATTTAATGTTTGATAATTATGATGAAACTCCAAAAATCTCATGCATTGTTCCTGTATACAATGTAGAAAAGTATCTTCGTCGTTGCGTTGACTCAATACTGATGCAGATATTTATATAGTAGGAAGTGATCAGGTTTGGAACCCGGCTTGTTGTGGGGGAAGTACTCTAGAACAAGCAAAGCTTCCTCTTCATGCTTACTTCTTGGATTTTGGAAAAGATTCTACAAAAAGAATATCCAAGTGATTAAAAGACTATAAATAGCCTTGTATTGGAAGAGGAGGAGAGAGATGGAAACAAAAATTTATTATGGCGAATATTCTTTGTTTCATTGGATAGAACTGATTGTTACAAAAAATATAATTCTGCCACCTTATCAACGAAGTTTTGTCTGGGCAGAGGAACAGGTAAAACATTTGATTTCGTCTTTTAATGAGAATAATTTTATTCCTCCGGTTACTATTGGTGCTTTTAAAGAAAATAATAAAGTAGTAAATTATATTCTTGAATATGAATTAACTCATAATACAGAACCTGGAGAGCACTTATTCAATTACTGCGATGAACCAGCTTATGATATGAATAATTTGGTCTTTGGCGTAAATACATTCTTGGGTCATCCGAAGAAACAACTTTTTCATTGGCGTATGCAGTGTAGTTCGTTTTTTATTTTAAATAAATTTACAGCAAATCATAGAGTTATGTTTGGAGATTTAAAATGCTAACTTTTAAAGAATTAAAGCAAAATATAAAAAAAGATAATTCCTCCTTGCCAACATTGAAAGTTGCTTTGCTTGGTGACACCGCAACTCAATTCCTGAGTACTGCAATCAAAGGTCTGGGAGTTGAGTATGGATATAATATAGATTTGTTTGAGGCTGAATATAATCAGATTGAGCAGCAGGTATTTAATCCTTCTAGTGATTTAAATTCTTTTAATTCTCAGTTTGTCGTCATTTTTCAATCTACCCACAAACTTTGTGAAAAATATAGCCTAATGAAGGCCGAGAATTGGGATTATCTGGCAGATGAGCGAATTGACTTTATAAAATCAATATGTGAAGTAATTAAAGTTCCTGTTATCTATTTCAACTATCCGGAAATAGATGACTCTGTATTCGGAAACTATGCCAATAAACTTTCAATTTCTTTTTTGTATCAAGTGAGGAAACTGAATTATGAGTTAATGAATTTAACCCAGAAATATTCAAACTTGTATATCTGTGATTTAGCAGCTTTACAAAATAAAGTCGGAAGAGACTTTATGTTTAATCCAGCGGTTTATACGAGTACAGAGATGGTTTTGTCCTTGGATGCTGTTCCCATTGTGGCATCAAGAGTAATGGAAACCATTGCTTCCTTGCAGGGTAAGATTAAGAAATGCTTGATTCTTGACTTGGACAATACGCTTTGGGGTGGTGTCATTGGAGATGATGGTATTGAGGGGATTCAGTTAGGGCATGGACTCGGCATCGGGAAAGCATTTGTTGAATTCCAAATGTGGATAAAGAAACTTAAAAACAGGGGAATAATAATTTGCATTTGTAGCAAAAATGATGAGCAGAAAGCAAAGGAGCCGTTTTTAAAACACCCGGATATGGTTCTTAAACTAGAAGACATTTCTGTGTTTATGGCAAACTGGGAGTCAAAAGTTGATAATATCCGAATGATTCAGAAGATATTGAATATTGGCTTTGATTCTATGGTATTTATTGATGACAATCCTTTTGAACGTAATGTCATTCGTGAAAACATTAGCGGAATAACAGTTCCAGAATTGCCTGAAGATCCGGCTTACTATCTGGAATACTTATATTCTCTCAATCTTTTTGAGACGGCTTCATATAGCATCACCGATAAAGACCGAACGAAACAATATCAGGTTCAGGCAGAACGTGTTGCATTTTCCAAAACATTCGAGAACGAAGATGATTATTTAAAATCACTGAACATGATTTCTACGGTTGGAGGCTTTAACAAGTTCAATATTCCTCGTGTCGCACAGTTATCTCAAAGAAGCAACCAATTTAATCTTAGAACCGTCAGGTATTCTGATTCTGACATTAAGTTATTATCAGAAAATCCCGACTACATTTGCCTTGCGTTTTCGCTCAGCGATAAATTTGGAGATAACGGCCTTATTGCTGTTGTAATCTTAAAAAAACAAGATGCAGAAACACTTTTTATAGATACATGGCTTATGAGCTGCCGCGTATTAAAGCGTGGTATGGAAAATTTTACGCTAAACAAGATAGTTTCGCTTGCAAAAGGAAAAGGATTTAAAAAAATAATCGGCGAATATTTACCGACTGCAAAAAATGAAATGGTGAGAGAACATTATTCAAACCTTGGTTTTGTAAGACTCGATAATTCTGCAACAGCGAGATTTATTCTTGATGTTGAGAATTATGAAAGCAAAACTTGTTTTATTGTGGAGAAATAGAAATGGCAAAAATTGACTTGTTCAAGGATTTTGAAAAAAATATTTCCTTTGTAATTTTAGAGGAAACTTATAAGACTTTTCAATTGTGTTCTAAGGATTTGAACCCGCTTCATACTGACGAGAAGTTTGCAAAAGAAAAAGGGTTTTCTGGATGTGTAATGTACGGAAATATTCTAAATGCCTTTATTTCTTATGCTATCGGAATGGAATTACCGACCAAAGATGTGATGCTTCAAACTCAAGATATACAATACAAGAAACCTGTTTTCTTGAATGACAAGTTGGTGTTGAATTTACGGACAGAGGAAATCCACGAGGGAGTTCATGTCGTCATATTTGTTTATAAGTTCTTGAATGAACAAAGCAAAGTCGTTGCAAAAGGTCGTGTCCAGATAGGGATTTTTGAATGAATATTTTGATAACAGGCGGGTCGTCCGGACTGGGAAAATCTATTGTTGAAATGGCGGCAAAAGAGAACCACACTGTATATTTTACATACAGGAATCATAAAGAAAATGCTGATTCGATTTGTTCTCAATATTCAAATTCAATCTCATTGAATTGTGATTTTGCAAATTCGAAAAACCTCAAAGAGTTTTTAAATAAAATACCAGATTTTAATCTCGATGTCTTGGTGAACAATGCATATTCTGGAATTACGCTTGGTCAGCATTTTCATAAAACTTCTATAACGGAGTTTCAAGAGGCATTTCAGAACAACATATTGCCTCTTATTTCTATAACTCAAAAATGCCTTGAAACCTTTAGAAAGAAAAAATCAGGAAAAATAATTACTGTCTTAACATCAGCTTTGGTAGGTACGCCGCCAATGGGTTATTCAGTTTATGCTGCAACAAAGGCATATATTGCCCAGCTTGTAAAATCATGGAGTAGGGAATATATAAAACTTGGAATTACGAGTAATGCTGTTGCGCCGGACTTTATGGAAACTGCTTTGACAGAAGAAACAAATGATTTTGTGAAAGATCAGATAAAGGATGGCAACCCCTTAAAAAACATCTTGACAACAGATGAAGTGGCAAAAGTTGTAATGAATTTAATGGATGCTTCGCCGCAACTTAATGGTGTGATTATTCCTGTGAATGCAGGCATAAATATTTTATAAAACTTGGAGGAACTGATTTATGGAAAAGCCAGAAATCTTAAAAGAGATGCAGGACATCTTCATTGATGTTCTTGACAATGATGAAATTGTGCTGACGGAAGACACTTCTGCAGAAGACATAGAGGAGTGGGATTCACTTTCTCATATTCAGCTGGTTGTAGGAATTGAAAAGCATTTTAACATCAAGCTTACCTCCAAAGAAATTATGGAATGCTCAAATGTCGGAGATATGGCTGATTGTATAAAGGGGAAACTTGCATGATTAAAATTCTGGACAAGAAGAACTGCACGGGGTGTTGTGCCTGTGTAGATATTTGTGCAAAGTCTGCAATAACATTGCAAACTGATAATGAAGGTTTTTGGTATCCTTCAATTAATGAGTCTCTGTGCGTAAATTGCGGTCTGTGCAACAAGGTTTGTCCAGTAGAAAACATTCCAAAGGCAAAACAGGAAAATTTTGAAAAGCCTGCTTGCTTTGCGGGTATAAACAAGAATCTCTATGTGCGTTTTGACAGTACTTCTGGCGGATTGTTCTCTGCTTTAGCAGATAGAACTTTCCGTGAAGGAGGTCTCGTTGGTGGAGCAATAACTGATGAAGATTTTAATGCCACTCAGGTTCTTATTGACAAAAAGAGCGACCTCGAAAAACTCCGTAGCTCCAAATATTATCAGAGTAATGCCAGTGGCTTTTATAAGAGCGTAAAAGCTGCCTTGCTCTCCGGGAAAAAAGTCCTTGTTTGTGGTATGCCTTGCCAGATGGCGGCCCTCAGAAATTTTTTGGGAAAAGATTATGAAAATTTAATTATTGTTGATTTGATTTGTCTTTGTATTCCATCCCCGAAGGTCTTTAAGAAATATATTGAAGATGTAGGCGAAAAATATGGTTCGCCTGTTGTGGCAACGAAGGCGAAATGCAAGGAACTTGGATGGCGAAAATTAACTCAACTTTTCATACTTGAAGACGGCAGACATATCTATCAGCCCCATGATGAGAATCCGTTCCAGTTTTTCTATATGAACACAAAAACAAGTTGCCGCCCATCTTGCTATGACTGTAAATTCAAGGGATTTCCCCGTATTGCTGATATTACAATTGGCGATTTCTGGGGTGGTAAGAATAACCATGTATATACAAAAGAATTCAAGAAAGAATTTGACAATGACTTAGGAACTTCCGTTGTTATAGTCAACTCGCAGAAGGGGCTTGATTATTTGAATGCTTGTCGAAGTTCCTTGAAAATTAAGGAAATACCTTTTGAGACAGTATTGCCAGGTAATGTTGCCTTGTTACATTCAATCCCGTCCTCAACAATAAATCGAGAGGAATTTTATGAGAATTTGGACAAACATACCTTCACAGAACTTTTTAATATCTACAATAAGAAAAATTTGTCGGGTAAACAACGGCTAAAGAAAATACTAAAACGATATTATGGTTTATTTAAACATTATAAATTTAATGTGTTTTCGTATTTTAGGTTGATAGTTTTTAACGGTTTTGTAAAGACTTTCTTCTCTGACAAAAATTTGATTATTCCCCTAAAAAAGTCAATTTGTCGCTTCGCAAACAAAAAGAACATCAATCTCAATGGTGGTGATTTAATAATCGGAACGAAAAGGGTGAAAGGATCAAATCTGGAAACAAGGTTTATAGTTGAAGGTTCTGGAAAAGTTGATGTAAAGGGAAAAGTATCTGTTGGCTATGGTGCTGACATAGAAGTATTCGATGGCGGACATCTTGAGATGGGCTACTGCTGGTCTAATATAAACAACGAGATTATTTGTGCGAATAGCATAAAAATTGGTAATTATGTTGGAATGGGACGCAATGTCTGTATTCGGGACAATAATGGTGGGCATTTTATAAACAGACCTTTCTATAAAGATTCAAGGCCTGTCATGATTGAGGACAAGGCTTGGATTTGCTCAAATGTCACCATTATGCCAGGAGTTACTATCGGGGAGGGCGCGATTGTGGGGGAGAATTCTTTTGTTACAGAGAATGTTCCGCCTTATACAATGGTTTCTGGAAATCCTGCAAAAATTGTAGATACGGATGTTCTGTATAAAATGTGAGCGATAATACTATGATCGAAAAAAAGAGAATTGCAATAAATACTCTGATGTTGTACTTTCGCATGGTTCTGATTATGGGAGTTGCCTTGTATACCTCCCGAATCGTGCTAAAAGTATTAGGGGCCGCCGACTATGGACTTTATAATGTCGTTGGCGGTGTTGTTTCAATGTTTTCATTCTTGAATGGTTCTTTGAGTTCTGGAACTTCACGATTCATCACTTATGACATTGGAATAGGCAATGAAGAAAGATTAAGAGAAACCTTTAACGTGGCATTCATGTCTCATTTGATTTTGGCATTTATAATATTGCTATTGACAGAAACCATAGGACTTTGGTTTGTAAACAACAAGCTGGTTTTTGATGAAAGCCGAAGATTTGCGGTGAACATTGTCTATCAATTCTCTGTTCTGACGCTGATGTTACAATTAACGCAAGTGCCTTTCGCTGCGGACATAATAGCGCATGAAAAGATGAATGTTTATGCTTATGTCAGCATTGTGGAAGTTTTATTAAGGTTGGCTATGATATTCTTATTGCAGTTAAACAGCTCTATAGACAACTTGATTTTTTATAGTTCCATTTTATTCTTTGTTCAATTCATAATTTTAGGAATATACAGGCTTTATTGCAGAAAATATTTTTCAGAGTCCAGGTTTCAGTTCTGTAAAGATAAGACTCGCTATAAAGAAATTTTTTCGTTCTCAGGTTGGGATGTAATTGGCTCTTTGAGTGTTCTGTCACAAGGGCAGGGGATAAATATTCTACTGAATATGTTTTTTGGACCTGTCGTAAATGCGGCGCGGGCAATAACATATCAATTGGAAGGTGCGGTTTCACAGCTCACAAATAATTTTATGACAGCTGTAAATCCCCAGATTGTAAAAAGTTTTGCCGCAAAAAAATACGATGAGATGATTGATTTAATAGAGGATGCTTCTAAATTTGGTTTCTTTTTATTATCAGTGTTTCTTATTCCGATTCTGTTTAAACTCGATTACATATTGCAATTATGGTTAAAGGATGTTCCTGAGCAAACTGAGATTTTTGCTAAAATAATTCTTACAATGCTGATGATTAGAATTATTGCTCGCCCCGTTATACATGGTATTCATGCGACCGGTCATATAAAGCGGCTTAATCTTATTGCCGGTTTGGTAGGGCTTTTGCCTCTTCCAGTGACTTATATTCTTTTTAAATTGGACTTTCCCGCTGTATGGGCATTCTTGACACTTTTTATTTGGGGTGTGACTGCAAACATACTGGAAACGATTATTTTCAAGATGGAGATGAAAACATTTAAGCTTGTTAAATATTTTATGGAAGTATACTTCAGATGTTTTGTTGTCGGCCTTGTTTGTTTTGCCCTTGATTATTTGTTGGCAAAATATATAGTTGGAAACTTCTTTATATTTTTATTATTTTATGGTCTTTCTGTATTGATGAATGCAGTAATCGTATTTTGTCTGGGCTTTGATAAAAACAAGCAAAAGAAAATTATTGGTTTTATAAGGGGTAAGTTTCATGCAAAGACGAATGCTCAATAACGGGGTTGAAATTCCGTCAATTATTTTAGGAACGTCGATTTGTGACAGGCAGTGTTTTTCTCGCTTTGGAAATTATGTATCCGACAAAGTGTTGTTCAAGCAGATGTCAGATGGAATGATATATGCCATAAAGAACGGTGTGACAGGAATAGATACTGGACGCGATTATAACAATGAGTCATTGCTCGGTAAAATTTTTAATGAACTTTTTAGGAATAATATTGCAAAGCGCGAAGAATTGTTTATTACAACAAAAGTTGGGAATGGGCAGCAACGGTTGAGAGATATGGAAAAGGAAATAGACATTTCCCTAAAGGCGATGAATCTGGATTATGTAGACCTTTGGATGCTTCACTGGCCTTTGCCCGATTTTTATATTGAAAATTGGAAACAGCTCTGTAAGATTTATAAATCGGGAAAGGTAAAGTCTATTGGAATGGCAAATATCCGTGAACGACATTTGCTGGAATTAGAACAAGCTGGTGTAGAATTAATGCCGCAAGTTGTTCAAGTTGAATGTCACCCATTTAGGACAATAACTGGATTAAGAGAAATGTGTAAAACTCGCAATATTCAAGTTGAGGCTTATACTGCAAACTGCGCGATGCTTCCGTTTGTCCGTGAGAATCTTGTCTTACAGCAGCTTGCTCAAAAGTATGGAAAAAGCATTACTCAAATAATTATGAGATGGCATGTGCAACAGGGGGTGGTTCCGATTTTTAGCTCAAATAATCCCTCCCATATTAAAGAAAATGTTGATGTCTTTGATTTTTCTTTAAGTGAAGAAGATATGCAGCTTATATTTGGGTTGAACATTGACTATAAGTATCATCCAGAATCTGTAAACTGTCCGGGGTATTAATATGAAAAAGAAATTAAAAATTTTGTCAGTTTTATATATTGGCTGTGCAATTGCGCTTATTCCGTTCTGCTATTTATTGAGCATTTTGATGCTGGCTTTATTTTCTATTTTTTGCATCGTGTCAGGATGTGTGTTGGTCACAAATAAAATGTATAAAAAGACAAATCACTGGAAGAACCAGTTTTTGTTTGAAAAGAGTTTTATAAGCAATGCAGGTTATCGCGACAATCTAGGAAGAAATTTTGATGTGGTGAACCTGGGCAGTAATCCGGCTTTGTTTGGCTTCTTTTACGAGAATGTGAGGGGGCAGAACTGGGCGACAGGCTCGCAGGGATTCCCGATGGATTTTGAAATCCTAAAATATTATCACAGCTATGTAAAAGAGGGGGGGTATGTCCTTATACCTATAATGCCATTTTCTTCAATCTCAAATTTCCTTGAAACAAGACCCGCATATTGGTCTGATGGCTATTATATGAAGTTTGCTAGAATTCTTGATTCCTCTCAGATCGTGAAACTTCCAAATTATAATAAATTTCGCTTAAAGATGCGGTTTCCTGTTATTTTTAATCCTAAATTGATATTTTATATTTTTCATGATGTCCCTGTAGATACAAGGTTGAATGTAGCGGAGCAGACGATGCAAAAAGCAGAACTTGAATATGATGCAAAACTATGGATTAATAATTGGAAAAAGGAGTTTGATGTAAAAAATTATGAGGATTTCTGGGGTGAAAAATTTACCCTGTATTATGAATCTGGAATAAAGATGCTTTCGGAAATGATTGACTATTGTCAGATAAGAAATTTAAGGCCTGTCATCGTCACTATACCAATATCCTCATGCCTAGCAAGGGAATTTACACCAGAATTCAGGCAGAAAATGATTACAGACTTTGTAAATGCGGCGAATATAAAAGGCGTGAAATTCTTAGACTATATGTTTGACGAAAGATTCTCAAAATCAGAGCTTTTCAATGGTAGTTTTTTCTTGAATCTGCAAGGACGCAAGATTTTTTCTAGACAAGTTATGTCAGATTTGGGACTGTAGTTTACTGACAGTTTTTTATCATTGTTTGACGGGATTTTCTTGGATTTTGATTTTTCAAAACAACTGATAAATGTTACAATGTTCAAAAGATGAACGAAACGCAGATAAACAGGTTATAATGAGTTTGTTTTTCAGTATAAGGCGGTAAACACTAGATGAAAATAGGAATCCTTACATTCTGGTGGAGTGAAGACAATTACGGGCAGCAGCTCCAGGCTTATGCTTTGCAGAGATATTTACGGGACGCAGGTCATGATGCGTTTTTGATTAGGTATAATTCGCTGGGAGACTTTCCAAAAAATAATCCAATAAAAAAAATATATAAGGCATTTAATCCGGTTAAGTTGGTAAGATTTTTCATAAATTTGCGAAATAAAGCAAAACTTAAGGCCGAATATAATGAACATTCACGTCATTTTGATGAGTTCCGTTCAAAATATATAAATATGTCTGAACATGTATACAACAATTTTTGGGAATTGCAACAAAATCCACCTGAAGCAGATATTTATATAGTAGGAAGTGATCAAGTATGGAACCCGGCTTGTTGCGGGGGAAATATTCTGGAACAAGCAAAGCTTCCTCTTCATGCTTACTTCTTGGATTTTGGAAAAGAATCTATAAAAAGAATGTCATATGCCGCAAGTTGGGGTATTAAAGATTTGGATAAATCTTTTGTAACAGAAATAACTCCTATGCTTAAAAGATTTAACGCTATAACAGTTCGCGAAAAATCAGGTACAGAATTATGTGCTAAATGCGGACGGTCTGATGCAAAATGGGTATGTGATCCAACGCTTCTACTAAATGCAGAGGAATATAGAAGTTTATATAAATCAGAAAATATAACTCAAAGGCAAAAACCATATTTGGTCTTTTATTATTTGAATAATGGAAAATTCAATGCCCAATCTGTTTACGATTTTGCCACTTCAAAAGGATTGGATGTTGTTTATATTACAGGAAACGGTGTTGTTGACAAATTTGAAAAAACTTATGCAACTGTTCCCGAATGGCTTTCTTTAATTGATAATGCTCGATATGTAATTACAAATTCATTCCATTGTTGTGTATTTTCAATTTTATTCCACAAGCAGTTTGCTTCAATTAAATTACAGGGGAAGAACGCAGGAATGAATGAAAGACTTACAAGTTTGTTTGAACTATGCAAAATTGAAGAAAGATACTGTTCTGAAGACAATTTTGGAATACTAGATAAAGAATACGAATCAAACATTTCACTTGCAAAAGAATGCGGTAATTGGTTTTTGAATGTAATAAAGGATTAACAAATGACAACAGAAAATAATCCATTAATAACTGTAATTGTTCCAGTCTACAAAGTAGAAAAGTATTTAAGCCGTTGTGTAGACAGCATTCTTGCCCAAACATATACAAATTTTGAATGCATTTTAGTTGATGACGGAAGTCCGGATAATTCTCCTGCTATTTGTGATGAGTATGCTAAAAAAGACAATCGTGTGCGTGTTATTCATAAGGTAAATGGCGGAGTGTCTTCTGCACGTAATGCAGGACTGGATGCAGCAAAAGGCGAGTGGGTTTGCTTTGTGGACAGTGATGATTGGGTGGAAAAAAACTATTTGGAAGTAATGGTTAGTGCTGCAGAAAAATATAATTGTGATTTGGTAATTAGTGGATTTAAAGAACAGATTCACAATGAAATGTTTGCCTTAAATTATTATTCAAAAGAAGAACATTATTTCAAAAATAAAACTGAAGTGTTAAAAGAATTCTGTAAGCTAAGAAAAAAATCAAAGTTTGCAAGTTTGTTACATGCACCATTTAATAAGCTTTATTCAATCAGTTTAATAAAAAATATTCGATATAATACAAATGTTAATATGGGAGAGGATTATTTATATAATCTTAAAGTTTTTGATACTCTTGTTTCTTTTGTGATTATTCCAGATTGTCCTTATTTTTATAGATATAATTTTGATTCTGCAACTAAGGTTGTAAAAGAAAAAAACTTTGCTGATAATTTGATAATAACAGATGAAACGTATAATTTTTTTGAAAAAAATAGATTAAATAAAAAAGTTGCAGATGATTTTGCAGCAACAATGGCAAATTGGGCTGCTATTGCTTGCATAAAAGGAAATTATGATATTAACAACTTCGATTATTTTAAGAAATTCAGAAACCTAATTACATGTGGTGCATTAGTAAGATCTATAAATGTACCAGGAAGATTTGTCGTGTTGTTCTTATATAAATTTCATTTTAATAAATTATTAATTTGGATTTGTAATCATTTGATATAGTAATTTTTATTGAGGAATCTTATTCGATATTGAAAAAATAGTATTCCTAAAAATTTATTCCTAAAAAAGAGTTGTTAAATGAATTTCCTGATATTTCTTGAAATAATATTATATATAGTAATACTTTTATATAAATATAAAAAATATGGATATGTTATTTTATTTCAACTAACAACTTGGTTCATCGTTTTTTATTTATTTTATTTTTTATATGCAAGTTTATGTTTGGAGTCTTTTATTATAATTGATAGATGGGCCATTTCGTCTAATAGTGTATTAAATTCAAGAATAATTGTTTTTAGCGAAGGGGCATTTTATATTTTATTTTATGCTTTTTTGAATTTTAAAAGAGATTTGACTGAAATAAAACTTTACCCAAGAAAACAGATTATTAAAAGTTTTTCGAGGTTTTTCTTGATAGCGAGTTTTATTATTATTTTATATTCATTTATGAAATTAATACTTACCTATAAAACTATTTTATCAAACTTTGACTATATGGAATTTAGAACACAAATAGAAAAAATCCGTGCATTTGCACATTTAAAATTAATTAGTTATATTTTATTAGGGTTATTTTACTATATAGGATTGCCAGAAAAAAAATATCGAAAACTATTTTATATAAACTTTTTATTGATAATAGCCTTTGAAATATTATCAGGAACAAGAACTACATTATTTTTTGTTGTAATCATAATTTATTTAATAATGGTTCGAAAAAATAAAAAAACATATATATGTGTACTTATTCCAATGGCCATATTCACACTTTATTCATCCGAAATTATGAGAAGTATAGGCTTACAGAAAATTGAAGAAAATCGTACATTTGTTGAAAAATTTTTAGCAGGAAATGGAGAATTTAATAATACCTTTATTACATTACCATATATATTAGAACATGGTCTTGAAGGTAAAGGAAACTATTTAGATGTTTTAACTGCAACAATAAATTGGATTCCACCAGCTTCAAGAATAATTAATTTGGATAATCCTGGTGTAATCTATCAGACAAGTATAAACAGAGGTATTGGTTATGCAAGTAATTTTCTATCTAATGGATTGTACTGTTTCGGTTACTCATCAATTTTTTTATTTCCTTTAGTAATAGTATTTTTTAAAATGCTAGATGAAATATTCGATATTCGTAACGAAAACTATTTTATTATTAAATTATTTCTGATTGTTATGGTTCGAAATTTTTGTAGAGAAAGTATTACTTCTTTTAATTCAGGATTTTATATTGTAATCATTTATATTTTATGGATTATGTTTTTTTCCAAAAAAAATGGAGAGAAAATATGTATAAGTTAATTACTTTTGTTTTCAGAATATTTCATCTACCTCTTTTTATTAGAAAAAAAATTTCTAAAGGATTTATTTGTGGGCATTTGTTTGTAACAAAAATTAGTGGCAATCTGAAAATACAGATGAATTGTACATTCAGAAATTTTTGTTTTTTATTAGTTACAAAGGGTGCTGAATTGCATATAGGGGCTGATTGTTTTTTTAATAATAATTGTTCAATAAATTGTAATTCTTTTATCGAAATTGGAGATAATTGTATTTTTGGTGAAAATGTTAAACTTTATGATCATAATCACAATTATAAAACTAATGCACTTGTAAAAGATGCGCCTTTGGTCAATAAACCAATATTAATTGGTTCAAATAATTGGTTCGGTTCTAATGTTGTGATATTAGCTGGTGTCAAAATTGGTAATAATTGTGTCATTGGAGCGAATACTACAGTTTATAAAGATATTCTATCTAATACATTGCTTTTACAAAATGGAATTCAGAAGAAAATTTTAAAGGAATGTTAATGGAAACTATAATTGTAGGAGTAATGGACTCCAATATAGGCGGAATAAACCGTTTTATTATTGATTATATAAAGTTAAATAATCAAAAATATAATTTTGTAATTTTGACCAATGGAGATGTTCAAGATGTATATAAGAAAGAAATAAAACCAAATACAATAATTGAACAAATATCTTCAATAACAAACCCTTTTAAACTATATAGAATTTCTTGTAAAATATTTAAAGATATACAACCTAGTTGTGTTTATTTAAATATTTCAACAAATTTATTTTATCCAATTATAAAAGCAGCTTTCGATTGTGGAATAAAGGAACGTATAGTTCATTCCCATTCTTCATATAGTGCTGATGAATCTTTACTCAAGAGAATTCTAATTGTTTTTTTCAATAATTTATTAAAAAATAAAATGAATAAATTGGTTACAAAAAGAAAGGCCTGTTCTGATGTTGCTGCTAAATGGTTATTTGGTGAAAAAGTAGAATATCAATTTATTTATAATAAAATTGATGGACATAAATTTGAATTTTCTAAAATTGTTAGAGAAAGAATTAGAAATGAATTAAATATAGATAAATCTCTAATAATTGGGTATGTTGGCGGTTTTAATTACCAAAAGAAAATTGAATGGTTTATTGAATTAGCAATGCAGTTAAAAAAACGTAGAAAGAATTTCTTTATTTTAATGCTAGGTGATGGTAATAGAAAAAAATCCTTTGAACAGAAATTGCATCAAAAAAAACTTGAAAATTATTTTATCTTATTGGGAAATAAAACAAATGCAAATGAATATTACAATGCATTTGATTGCTTTGTTTTACCCTCTCGTTTTGAAGGATTACCCATTGTCGGGGTTGAAGCTCAGGTAAACGGATTACCTTGTTTCTTTAGTGATAAAATAACCAAGCAAGTCCAAATTACTAAAGATTGTGCTTTTTTTGATAACAGAAAATATGAAATTATCAATGATTTAGTGGATTTGAATATTAGGAATGATATAGGAGGAAATCCTCCATTAGAAAATTATAAAGATTTCATATATTAAGAGAGGAAAACATGTTATTATCAATTGTTATACCAGCATACAATGCAGAACGATTTATAGAAAAGACTTTATTATTGTTAATAAGTCAAGGACTAACAGAAACAGAAGTAATAGTTATAAATGATGGATCTAAAGATAAAACAAGACAAATTGTTGAAAATATTTCAAAAAATAATTCGGCTATAAAATTGATTAATCAGGAAAATAAGGGTGAATCTGGTGCCAGAAATAGTGGCATTCAAGCAGCTACAGGTGAATATATTTATTTTCTTGATTGCGACGACTCTTTAAAAGAAGGTTCATTAGATTTCTTTAGACAGACTATAATTTCTCACCCAAATAAAGATATGTATGCTTTTGGATATGTATCAAGCGAAAATGGAATAGAAAAAGATTACTCGAATAAATTATATGAGTCTGTTGATTTTGACAGAGATGACTTTATAAAACTATATCTTTCTAAACATATTAATACTCATATATGTTCTTTTATTACTAAAAGAGATGTGCTAATCCTCGCCAATGCAAAGTTCCAATTGGGACTGCGCATTGGCGCGGATATAGACTACATTCTTCGTCTATATCCGCGCCTCGATTCCATTCATTATGAATCTCGTAAATGTTATATTTATCAGATTCGTGGGGATTCAATTATGCAGGGATACAAGACTTATTCAGTTGCACAGTATCACTCTTTTGAAGTTAGAAGAGATATTGTATTAAATGATTTTTACCAAAATGACGAATTAAGAAACTTTTCAAACTTTTGGATTGAGAATCAGTTAATTTCAAATATTTTTTATTATTTAAGGTCAAGTTTTAAGGATACAAACATTACTAATAGCTTAATAAATGATTGTGATTTATTTAAACTTAGTATTTCTAAAACTCATGGAGCTCTAAAGAATAAATTTGCAATAATGTTTTTTAAGCTATTACCAATAAAAAAATTATTAAAAATATTAAAATAAAGAGGTAGGGTTTATGAAACCAACATTACTTGTCTTGGCAGCCGGAATGGGAAGTCGCTACGGTGGTGTAAAACAAATTGATTCAGTTGGAAAAAACGGAGAATGTCTTTTGGATTTTGCAGCTTATGACGCAAAAAAATGCGGATTCGGCAAAGTTGTCTATATTATCAGAAAAGATATTGAAAAAGATTTTAAAGAAAGACTTTTTGACAGAGTTGCACGCAATTTTGATGCTGAATACGTTTTTCAGACTCCGGAAGCTCTTTTGACAGAAGAAGAAATTGCTGTAGCAAAAAATAACGGAAGACAAAAACCCTGGGGAACAATTCACGCTGTTTTATGCGCAAAACAGGCAATTCATGAACCTTTTGCCGTAATCAACGCTGATGACTATTATGGAAGAAACGCCTTTGAAACTTTGGGAAAATACCTTTCTTCAATCGAAAATGATTCAACAGAACATGCTATTGTCGGCTACACTCTCGGAAAAACAATGAGCCGAAACGGTTCTGTAAGCCGCGGTGTCTGCCAGACTAAAGACGGTTATCTTGAATCAATCACAGAAAACACAAAAATCTACTACACTGGCGAAAATTTCAGCGGAAACGAAATTGAATCTGATTTGAACGGAAAAATCGTAAAACTTACAGGAAACGAAACTGTAAGCATGAACTTGTTCGGTTTTTCGCCGAAAGCATTTGAAAGATTTGAAAAATACTGGGACGACTTCAAAAAAACTTCTCTTTCAAGTCCTAAAGCAGAAGCTCTCCTGCCGATTGCAGCAAGCGACATCATCAAAAACAATGAAGGTAAAATCAAAGTTTTCACTTCAGATGAATCGTGGTTTGGAATGACTTATCCACAAGACAAACAGCTTGTAAAAGACGAAATCGCAAAAAAAATTGAATCAGGTTATTATCCTGAAAAACTTTGGGAAAAATAAAATGCAAGAAAATTTAGAACATCTCCCAAAAAACTCATTCAATGCAATAAGACTTTTGTGTTGTCTTATAGTAATTTTTGGGCATTGTCTTGATTTGAGCGGAATTTCCAGAACAATTTCTTGGCGTCCATTGATTGATATGCACACCTGTGTCTGTGTATTTTTTATTTTATCTGGATTTTTTGTTACTTATTCATATATAAAAAATTCTGATAAAGAAACTCTTATACAATTCTATAAGAAGAGAGCAAAAAGAATTTTGCCCGCTTACTATGTTGCAGTTGCTTTTTGTGCTGTTTCTTTCTTTTTCTTTTCGGGTTTAAGTGCAAAAGAATATTTTTTAAGTTCTCAGTTCTGGAAATATTTATTCTGGAATTCTATTCTCTTAAACTTTATGTGTAATTGTCCTGTACCTGCAATAAATGGGGGGGGGTATAACTGTATAGTACCAGTTAACGGAGCACTTTGGACAATAAAAATTGAGGTTGCTTTTTATCTAGTACTTCCACTTGTAATTTACTGGTTAAAAAAATGCAAAACAAAAAAAAGTCAGAATATTTTATTGCTTGCATTTTACTTGATGTCAATTTTTTGGAATGAAGCATTTCTTTTTCTTGGAACTAAACTTGGTTCTTCATTTATAAAAGATTTGGCACACCAGTTTCCGGGTTTTGTATCATATTTTGCTTGTGGAATTTTTTATGTACTTAATTATGAATTATTAAGAAAAAATGAAAATAAAATTATTATACCGGCAATCCTTATTTTTGCTTTACATTATATAACCAAAACAGAATTTTTAATGCCTGTGGCTCTTACTGTTATAGTTATGTATATTGGATTTAAGTTCACAATATTTTCTGAAATTGGAAAAGTTGATTATTCTTACGGAATGTATCTTTTTCATTTTCCAATTATACAAATGTGCGTTATGCTTGGTTTTTTCAAGCAGATGCCTGTAGTAATTATTTTAATGATTACTGCTTCAAGTTTTTTATTATCTTATCTGACAATTATTTTAGATAAAAAAATAACTAAGCGAAATTAACTGCTTTTTAAATAAAACCTTCTTCTTCTCACAATAAAAATCTACGGAGAAAAAAAATGCATTACGATTATTTACTCGTCGGTGCAGGGTTGTTTAATGCGACCCTCGCTCAAGTGTTGTCAAAAAAAGGCAAAAAGTGCCTTGTTATTGACAAGCGAAGTCATGTTGCCGGAAATATTTACACATATGAAGATTCCGGTATTCAGGTTCATCATTATGGTGCCCATATTTTTCATACTGACTCAAAAGAAATTTGGGATTATGTAAACTCATTTGCAGAGTTCAACCGTTATACAAATTCACCAGTGGCAAATTATAAGGGTAAACTTTATAACCTGCCATTCAATATGAATACGTTTACAAAAATCTGGCCCGATGTAATAACACCGGCTGACGCTAAAAAGAAGATAGAAGAACAGTCTTCTGTTATGAAAGGCAAGGTTCCTTCAAATCTTGAAGAACAGGCTATATCTCTTGTTGGTGAAGATATCTATAAACTGTTGATTAAAGGATACACAGAAAAACAGTGGGGTCGTGATTGTACTGAACTTTCAGCCGATATTATCAAACGCCTTCCTCTTCGTTTTGTATTTGACAACAATTATTTTAACGACCGCTATCAGGGTATTCCAATTGGTGGTTATACAAAAATGATAGAAAAAATGCTGGACGGAGTTGATGTTCGTCTATCTACAGATTATTTTGAACATAAAGAAGAATTGGATTCAATTTGTGACAAAATAATTTACACAGGAACTATTGATGAGTTCTTTAATTATGAGTACGGAAAACTGGAATACCGTACACTTCGATTTGAAACAGAAAAGATTGAGTGTACAAATTACCAGGGTAATGCAGTTGTTAATTATACTGAACGAGAAATACCTTATACAAGAATTATTGAACACAAACATTTTGAAAACCAAAATCCAGAACTTTTAAATAACCCGGTAACTATTGTAACTAAAGAATACCCTGCAACCTGGCAACAGGGTGACGAACCCTACTATGCAGTAAATAATGATCGTAATTCAACCCTGTATAAAAAGTATGCAGAAAAAGCTGAATCCCTTAAAAAAGTAATCTTTGGCGGACGGCTTGGAATGTACAAGTACTTTGACATGGACGACACTATTGCCGCTGCCTGGGATCTTTGTAAAAAACTCTAATCAAATAAAAATAAGGAAATTAAATTATGTCTAATCCAATGTTTTCAATTATTACTCCAATGTGGAAAGGTGCAGATTTGGTTGGAAAAACGATAGAATCTGTATTGGCTCAGGATTTTCAAGACTGGGAAATGATTATTGTTGATGATTGTTCCCCGGATAACGGAGCTGGCGGAGATGTTGTTCAGTCTTATGCAGATAACGATAACAGAATCAAATTGATTCGGGCAACTGTAAACCGAGGTTCTTCCGGTGCCAGAAATCAGGCAATGGATGCTGCTACAGGACGCTATTATGCATTTTTGGACAGTGATGATATTTGGCATTCTGATTATCTTTCAACCATGAAAAAACATATCGAAGAGAATAAAGATGAATCAATTGCAATTTATTTCGCTTCTTACCGAAGAATGAATAGTAAATGTGACGCAGAAATTTTGTCTCCGTATATTTTTGAAGGTAAAAGAAATTTTAAACAGTTACTTCGTCATTGTCCGATTTTTCCGTCAGTTGCGATTGTTGACACTCAAAAACTTTCAGAGCCGGTTAGATTCAATGAAGCATTAAAAGCACTTCGTGATGATTATGCTTATTGGCTTGATATTATGAAGAACGGTCTTTGTGCAATGGGTTATAAAGATGTGTTGGGTGACTACCGAATGCGAGATGACTCAATGACAGCTTCAAAAACAAAAATGATTAAACCACAGTGGAATATTTATAGAAAAGTTCTGAAAATGAATCCAATTTCTTCTGCCTGGTATTTGTTCTGTTGGGGGATTAATGGGGTTTTTAAGTATAAGGTTGGTAAATAATACACATCGCAATCAAATTAGGATTAATATATGGAAAATGGAAGAGTTATTGTCAATTGTTGTGGATTGAAAAAAAGTGTCTTTTTCATCAGGCAGCT